>Ga0247770_1001075_pt1 | contig 23561 bp, 18 predicted proteins | sample UWRJL136409B6_FD_179943 | JGI IMG/M metagenome (GOLD analysis project Ga0247770, IMG submission 179943) | Plant litter microbial communities from Arlington Agricultural Research Station in Wisconsin, United States - UWRJ-L136-409B-6 | ecosystem: Environmental > Terrestrial > Plant litter >... | reverse complement strand
TAAGGACAGTGGAATGCGTTTGTTGAGCTTTTACCACTATGGTTGGCGCCAAACATGGTCACCCTCCTCGGGTTCTTCTTCATTCTAATAAACGTTGGCCTGCTGGTTATTTTCATGCCGGACTTGGTCGGACCTGTAAGTGCTGTGTTCACTGTCGCGAGAGACTCGAGCTGACCGTTGCGATTGATTCCTGTTGAATTAGGGCCCGTCATGGCTTTATTATAGTTTCGCGTTTGGGTTATTCATGTATCAGACAATGGATAACGTAGATGGCAAGCAAGCAAGGCGAACCGGCACATCGAGCGGTCTGGGAGAGCTGTTCGACCATGGTATCGACAGTCTGAACTGCACCCTCGCTAGTCTGCTGGAGGTCGCTGCCATGGGTCTAGGTACATCGAAGTCGGGCGTCTTCACTGCGCTGGTTCCGTGTCTCCCCATGTTCTTTTCGACCTGGGAGACATACCACTCGCACACCCTATACCTCGGATACTTCAACGGACCGACTGAGGGAATCTTGATCGCTTGTGCCATCATGGCGATTAGCGGATACTATGGACCCGGAATTTGGACGGAGCGACTTGTGGACATATTCGGCGATAGCATTTCCTATTTTAGGGGATTTGGGCTGACGCCTGACTTACTCGGGGATCTCAGCTTTCGCGACATCTGGGTCGCCGTCATTGTTTCGTCGCTGCTACTTGCGCACATCCCGTTCTGCATCCTGAACGTGGTGAAGGCGCGGCGCGCACGCAACCTCCCCGTTGCCCCCGTCTTCCTCGAATGGACGCCAATGGCGGTGTACACGCTCAGCATTGGCGCTTGGCTGTACAGCCCTTACTCGACACTACGATCTGAGAATCACTTGGTTCTATTTTGCATCATTATGAGCTTCGTCTTTGGCCGGATGACGACCAAAATGATTCTCGCTCACCTCACACGGCAGCCTTTCCCGTACTGGACCGTCATGCTCTGGCCCTTGGTTGGCGGAGCCGTCCTCGGCAACCTTCCCCGACTTGGGTTCCAGGCCGTCACGGCACAGTTTGAGCACATGTACTTGTGGGCATACTTTGTCTTTGCGGGCATTGTCTACTTCCGATGGGCGTTCCTCGTTACGACAAGCATATGCAACTTCCTCGATATCAACTGCCTGACCATCCCTTACGAGAAGCAGGTTGCTAATAAGGCGGCTCGCGAGGCAGCAAATGGTAAGAAGAAGAACTAAAGCCTACTGATGGGTCTTGCTGGCACGAAAGTGCTGTTACGCCCGCATTTTTTTTCTTTGAACGGGTAACGTGCTGCATCACTTCAACGTGTTCAGGGTAGGGGTTTTTTCGGTGTATCGTCTCGCCCATTTGAAAATATTTCTCTTTAGATAGAGCGGACATGCGGTACTGGGGGTTTGTTGAATATCGTTGCCTTTAGGACGGGAACGATTTGAGGAGCACGATTATCGTCATCATAGCACGGCGTTTTTTGGGTGTCTGCTACGTCACTTTGACCCCTTGCTTAACTCATGATTCTGCTACGGTTGTAATGGTTTTTTTTTTTTTTTTGGTGAAGGTGGAAGAAAAGCGGCTATTTGGCTTTGATAATTGTATGATGATTAAATAGCTACTCATTCTGATGAGCCCGTGAAAGTGTCCATGAAGGTGTCCATGAAGGTGCGCGATGGGGGCCAATTCTCCTACTATTTTTAATTTTAAAACCTGGGGTTCCTGGTCCCTGCAGCTTCTTCCCACCCCAATCCCTGCATTTAAGTCGGTGTGGGGGACAGATCTCACCCGGCCCAGCTCGAAGATCTGATGATGACTTCTAAACTTGAGTAAACAGAACACTCTGCTACTCACCTCAAACACTATGACAACCGAGATCAAGCGGCTAGGTCTTCAATGACATACCCCAAAACTTAAATAGCATACCTCGGATTTCGTTTCTAGGGAAGCGGGACAAACACCTCCCATGGCGCACCTCACAAATCTATCCACCCGCGCGGTCCTGGCTTGGCTCTGGCTCGCGACCACAACAACAACCGCCTACAGCCCCCTCTCCGACGAAAGTCTCCGTCGCATCCCATCAGGGGGCTCTGACTTCGACATCACCTCGGGCGCTCTGCTCGCCCCTATCCTTATCCCTCGCGTTCCGGGCACACCCGGGTCGGTCGCTGTCCAGAAACACTTTGTTGACTTCTTTGAGGCGAAGCTCCCCCGCTGGGCGATCGAGTGGCAGAACTCTACGTCCGTCACGCCCGCGACGGGGGATACGCAGGTTCCGTTTACGAACTTGATCTTCCGGAGGGACCCGCCTTGGGCGAACCATGGAGATGTCGCAAGACTGACGCTCGTGGCGCATTATGATAGCTTGTATCGGCCGGAGGGGTTTATCGGGGCGATTGATAGCGCGGCGCCGTGCGCGATGCTGATGCATGTGGCGCGCAGTGTTGATGAGGCGCTGACGAGGAAGTGGAAGGCTATGGAGGAGAGTGGAAATGTTGGGGTGGATGGGCTGGGGGAGGAGGAGGTAGGTGTGCAGATTGTGTTGTTGGATGGGGAGGAGGCGTGGGTGACGTGGACGGATGATGATTCTCTTTACGGGGCAAGGTTGGTTGATTCCGCTTTATGTCAATGATTTTGGAGTTGTGCTGACTGGGGGGACAGAGCTCTGGCTGAGACGTGGGCCGGGAGTCCGCACGAGGGGGCTTCTACGTTTTCGAACAGGTTGGAGTCCATCAGCTTATTTGTGCTACTGGATCTGCTCGGGGCCGCGGATCCCAGTATCCCGTCCTACTTTGGGAAGACGCACTGGGCGTATTCGAATATGGCGGCGGCCGAAGAGAGGCTGCGCCGTCTTGGTTTGCTGGAATCGAAAGGAAGTGCAGGGCCTTTCCTGCCAGACAGCGAGAAGCAGTCGTATCAGTTCACGATGGGGTATGTACTTGATGACCACGTCCCGTTTTTAGAGAGGGGTGTGGACGTGCTGCATGTTATACCGACACCATTTCCACCGGTCTGGCATACGATGGACGACGACGGTGCACATCTTGATATCCCAACAGTCAAGGATTGGGCGAAGATCGTGACGGTATTTGTGGCGGAGTGGATGGAACTCGATGGGCTGCTTCCACCTTTAGTGTCAAACGATAGGCCAGAGAAGAGCTACTCTGAGAAGGAGGAGCTTTGAGTTCCTAGACTTGAAATGGAGCTATCTGTCTGCATGGCTTCTTCGATATGCTCATCAAGAAATCATTATAGCCCAGTTGAAAGGTTTTTATAGGGAAAGATGTGAGGTACATTGTACCTTGGCATCACCAGGTACCTTAATTTCCATATCAGGTACCTTGAACATCTCAGGGTGTTCAAGCCAAGGGAATAAATGCCTAAGTTCCAAGCCTATTTTGCGCTTGGTAACTCGTGGGTCTGGGCGGATTAACTGAATAGAGACAAAACGAGCAATTCTGCCGCTTGGACAACTGAAAATGGGTGAATCAATCGCTAGCAGTTGGTGATGAGACAGGGTGGTGATCGGAGGCAGTTGAGGCTCGATGATGAGAAGTAGGACCCACTTTTATCTGCCGACCCACCCTAGGCGTGTCTTCAGGCTGCGTCCGTGCATGAGCTTTTAGAGCTGAAGCCGACAAGTGTTCTGTTCATTGATGGCAGTGAATTCCCCATCTGCAGCCGAATTGATCGCAAAGGTGCCTTTCGCAACAAGCACCACGAACAACACCACCACAATGCGATTTTCCCAGCCATTCGCTTCGGCGTTTCTACTTGCTGCAGCAGGCGTCGCACAGGCTGCTTCGTCCTGGAGCTTCGATGATGCCAGCCTTACCATTCCCGCGAAAAAGGGCTCGGATATCGTCAAGGAGAAGTACGGTCTCGACCGATCTTGACCTACGCGGCCACGTATTCTGACTAGTTTTCCTGCGCAGATTAAACGCAAAGACCCCTCTTTTGAAGGCCGTTGCTCTCGGGAGCATTGACACGCTCAAGATTGTCCTGACTGCCAAGGATAATGGAAAGGGGAAGCGGCCTCACCAGGCCTTCGTGATCCTCAAAGAGCAGGACTCGGGACTCGAGGCCCCCTTTCCTCTAAACACCAAGGAGAGCGGGAAGGCTGTTGTGCAGATTGTGAGGTTTCCGGCGATCCGAGTAGTATGATCTGTTGCTGACTTGCTGCCGTGATAGTCCCAGAAGGATATACCCGCGCCGCTGCTTATGTCCGGCAAGCCGCTGAAGGCTTCCATCGTCATCGGCTCCTTTGGCTCTGCTCAGGCATACGACGCCCACGTCTTCGACATTGAGATCCAGACAGACCCCAATGCGCCCGCCCCGCAGTACCAGAAGGCTGTTCGATACGGCCAGAAGCCCGAGATCCACCACACCTTCCGCGCCGACCCGAAGAGCCCGCCCAAGGTCATTTCGTTGTTCTTCGCGCTGGCCGTGGCCGCTACCGTGCCTGCTCTATTCATTGGCGTAGGTTATAATCACTCATCCTCACATTCGTAGGTTACTGACCAGGCAACAGTGGCTGACGCTGGGCGCGAACCTCAACCACCTGACTAAGGCCATTGGTGCGGCTCCCTTGTCCCACGTCTCGTTCTTCGGCTCTATCTTGGCGATGGAGTTTGTCTTCTTCATGTACTATACCAGCTGGAACCTGTTCCAGACACTCCCTGTTGCTGCTGTTGTTGGCGCAGTAACTGTTCTTAGCGGGACTAAGGCTCTTGGTGAGGTCCAGAGCCGACGCCTTGTTGGAGAGCGCTAAAGTGTATGCTGGAGTGTTAAGTGCAGAAGAGGCCTGTTGGCATACCTATTTGGAGCTGTGCGACACTTGCGGGCTTGTATCTTTAAAACGGGGACTAGACGGCGGTCACACGGGATGGTAAAACCTGGGCATTATTTGAGCGAGCAATTGAATGTGAATTTAACGCGCGATTTTGTCTACGAAAAGAGGACAATTTGAGGCCAGCAAATTCGTGACTGCATCTGATGAAGGTACCAGGGCCGCAATGCTGCAGAATCTCGAGAGTTGAAAGGGGCTTGAGCGGGAGTTGAACGCCGTTGTGATTTGAATGCAAGCCCCACTGACGCTAGAACCGGCGAGCCGAGGCGCTGAAAGCTGTTGCCAATGAGAGAGCTTTCTGGGCTTCACCCCAAGCTGCTTGGCCCCACCCGATGTTTTTGGCCCCACCTCACCCTTGAATGTAAACAATGGCCCAAATCGCGTTCAGCTTTCCTTCAATTGCTGCGCGCCAACTTGCACCTTCGATTGCTAGACAGCAAGACCACACGCGATTTACCACCGACTCGGCATGCGCGTAATCTCGCCAATGCCTTGAGAACCCAGAGCTCTTTCTTAACTTCGCTATTCACTAGCACGGCGCGTGGCTGTTGACCTCGCTGCAACCGGCATCAGCATTTTCTGCTGCTCTCCGTTGTGCCTGCTGCGACTTGACCTCCCAAACCTGAACCGCGCTCCACGCGCCCACAGCAGCCCACGATGGACGTCAATAGCAATAGGACCAATAATCCTCATAGCAAGCCTAAGCATATGCCTAGACTCACAAAGGAGATGTACGAACACCGGCTCCGACACAACCCATTTAGCTCGCCACCATCCTCCACCGGCTCCCACGACACGGTCAGCACAACCACCGAAGAGGGCACCCGAAACCTCTCCAACTTCTCCTTCAGCCCTGACGGCGAGGGCACCCGCAAGCTCAGCGACGAGTTCCAGCATCCTCCTACCAAGCGGTCAACCAGGTCGGGGCGCTTCGGCACGCAACCTACCACCGTGCTCAATACCTCTGCCATCGCACGCGCCTTTCCCGAGTGGAGTGGTCTACTGTCAAAAGATACGATCACTGTCTCGCAGAAAGTCGATTTCAAACCCAACTTCAAAGCAGCAATTCCCCCGCTTGATGAGGGCAAGGAGAACGTCCCCCCCGTCGAGCAAACGGCGGAGAACACTTTTGAGAACATCTTGGACGTGAAGCGCAGCCGTGCCCGCGCTGAAATGCAGGCGCGTGTTGAAGAAGAGTCGGACTGTTCTACGGTTCTCTCTCGCACCACTGGCCGGCCAGTTCTGGGCGCGCGTCGCACCCGCTTTTCGAGCGCGCCAGCAGACATCGGCAGTTCCCCTCCACCAGCAAAACAGTCGCTGCAGGAAATGGTTTCCAAGATTCGCACCGAGAAGCAAACGACGCAGGCTCACACATACGTCCACAATATGACGCCCAAGGAGTCACCGCCACGAAGAGATGACCTTCTCCAACTCCCGACCCTTGCTGCGGACAGGACCGGCGTAAGCCCCACTGGCCGCTCTTTCTTCCTTCCCGGCTTTCGTCACCTCCCCGACTGGACCGCTGGCACTCTCAAGTTCAGCGCCATGAGGAATGGCGTTCCCATTTTCACCAAGTCCGGCGTCCGATTAGGCGCGTCTGCCAACGGGCATGGCTCAGTGAATGCTGTAGGCATCACCGAGGAGGACGAGGAAATTTTCGTCTCCATGGATAAGCTCCAGGAGGAAGTCCGGGAACTACATGACCACGATGCCATGCTTCAGCGCGAGGCGGAGAAGCTTCAGCGTGAAGTCAATTCACTTCAATCTGAGCTTCAGAAGTTCAAATCGAGAAAATCTTCCGACAGTGCTCTTGGATCCGATTCTGATGGTTCTTTCAATCGGCGCAACGACGCTCACAACCAGGATCTGGAAGCAGAGATTGCCCAGTTGCGAGAACGTTTGGGCCAGGCCAGTCGACAGGTTGGTGTGAACGACATCCACAGCACTGCGCTCACTGCCGAGCGTGATGAGGCTTTGCACCAGGCATCGGTTGCCCGTGAGAGGGCCATGAGGCTGCAGGCAGAACTCGAGGCTACTCAAAAGGACCTGGAGTCTACCCTGCAGGACCGTCATGAGAAAGAAACCCTGGAGCTCGAGAACGCCTCGCTGATTGCTTCCAACGAGGCTCTCAAACAGCAACATGACAACGCCGTTCGGGACAATAAGAACCTCAACGCCCAATGCGACAAGTTGCGCCGTGACCTGGCTGCCTCCCAAAAAGAGTTGTCTAGCACCCGCGAGGAGCTGACATCGGCTCATAAGCAGTACGAGGCTCTTTTGGAGGAAAAGAGACTTGTTGCGCAGGATCACGCAAGTATGGAACGCAGCAATGAGAGCTATTTCATGGAGAACAAGAAGCTGCAAGCGAAAATTGCCGCGCGCGATCAACACATCGCCGATCTCAAGAAGGGAATCGCCACCCGGGACGACATGATTGACAGGATGGGTGGGCTGACTACCGATACAGCCGTGCTTGAGCTCAACTCTGAGCTCCAGACCGAGCTTGAACGTCTTCAGGCGCAACTTGAGGAACAGGCGAACAATCTCCAGGAAAGAGCTGGGTCCATTAGCGCGAAAGAGGGCCGCATCCGCGTCCTCAAGGAGCAAAATCTTGAACTTTCCAGCGAGAACCAGAAGCTCCAGGAAGAGAACAAGCGCCTTCGTGAGGAACATGAGGACATGAGAGGCCAGTGGATTGACAATCGACATAAGGTAATCCGATTGAACCAACAGCTCACGAAGAATAATACTGAGTATCTCAAGACCCTCAACGATAATACGGAAGATTGTGTCCGTCTGGAAGAGGACTTCAAACAAAAAGAAGCTGCCCTTCGTCAGAAGCTAGAGCGTCGGGAGGCCGCGATCAAGAAGGTCAAGCAGTTGACGACGAAGATTACCGAGATATCCCAGCAAGACATCACAGGAAAAACCACCAAAGTTACGCGTATTATCGAGCCGACTGGGTCCCGCTATGGTGCAGATGATATGACTGGACGGAGCAGCGCGATGAACGTTGAAGATGACCCGACGACCGAACTTCATCTGACACAAGACTCCGACTTTGTCAGCATTATGGACGATGAAATTGCCAAGCTCAGGCAAACGTACCGTGACATCCAAGAGCAGCAACATGAAGCTGCTGAGTCCATGGCTGCCGGCAACACAGTGGATGTTTCTGAATACGACTTACCTGTGCTGCCAGGCATCCGGAGAAGCGTCTCTGACGCCAGTACGAGGATGTCTAAAGCGATTACCACTACTCAGCCAAAAGCCCAACCCGTGGGGATCCTCAAGAAATCTTCCCAGTTTCCGATCGACGATGATACCGGCCGTTTCAGCGTCAAGTCAGCTCTGAGCATTGCCAGCCACCATACCGAGGACGATTCTATCCACACAAATGCGACCATGCGTAGCCACCGGTCAGCAAAGAGCATTTCTAACGACGAGGCCCAGGCGCCTCGCCCGGAGTCGCGTCTTCGACGCAATTCCGATACCGGGCGTGTTGGGGCAGAGCCAACTATGACGGAGCTTAACATGACGTCGGCATTCTTCATGCCTGATATTACCATCCACAGCGAGAAAGAGGCTACCGGTCCTGCTGTCCCATCTCTCAGCAAGGAGGCTCGTCGAGTGCTCGATGGCATTTGCAAGCACAAGTCTGGCAACTGCAATGTTTGCATTCGGATCGCCGCGTTTGGGGAGATGCGTAGCGTCAGCATGTCCCGCAGGGCTTCAATCACCGCCGACGATATGCGCAAGGGCAAGAAGACCATCCGTGTTGAGAAGCCAATCCCAGTTTCGGAGCGCATGCCTGGATCGGGTAGCAAGTACGTTGATGAGCCTACAATGCGGCCATCAATGAACCCTGGAGAGGCTCTTGCCATCCTCATGAAGGAGACACAAGACGAGATCGAGCACCTCCAGATGGAGCTCAAGCGTCTAAATGACGTGTATTTTACCCTCGACAAATCTCTTGGACAGCGTGAGCAGAGGCGCGTTATGGCTGATATAAAGAAACTGCAGTCTCATGTGGAAATGAAGAGCGGGCATCTGTATAAGCTGCATGACGTGCTAGAGGGGCAGAAGCAAGCAGGTCAGCTCATGACTGAAGAGGAAGTTGATGTTACGATATTGAGCGGTCTCATCCGACTGGAGGCAACGGTTGAAAGCAAGGATGGGTCATGGAATGGATTTGATTGAGTGGACAGGTTAGTCTAGTGATGTCATGGCATGGTTGGAGTACTTGGTCAAGCAGAGATGATGGTGTTTTTGTATTTTCTTCAGGCGCATTGTCGGTTTAGGAGATCATGGTCAGTTCGGGATTTTGGCGTTCAAGGGCTTGTTTGTATTGTATTGCCTTTAGCTATGAAGAGGACGTGGATATGCCCTCTGTGCATGGAAAAAAAAAGGATTCTGACGTTCAACGTTCTGCAAATCGATGTACGCCTTGCTGTCCGCCTTGACTTTACCATGTCTTTTTGTGAAGAATGTGACGTGCGACTATGGGTGTCCCCTGAGCCACCATACTTAAGTGCCCGACAACCCAGATACCCAGGCAGCAACATGGAGGTGATAGTCTTACTTCTCCGTCCTGAGTAGAAACTTGTTACGAAAGGTGTCCGTAGTATTTCCCCGAGAGTCTCCAGTGGTTGGCAGGTTCAATTCATCTTCAAGGAGAAGTCCTACGGAAAAAAGGGGCACCACAGAGCATACTTCGTTTCTCCTCAAAAGTGTAGGTGAATATATTCTTGTTTACAACTGAGCGACCCAACACACAGGGACGGTGTCTAGGAATGCCATGTTTGAACTTTTTAAATCACTCCTGGAGAAAGAAACAAGTAGTTCTTAAAGTACAAGAGGGGGTGAGTTGAAATGCCGTGGTAACTTAGGTAACAATTGGGCGGTTCATAAGATAAGTTCTGTGCACGGGGCGCCCGGTCGTGAAGACGCGAATTACGCTAAGCCCCGCGGAATGCAGCGCTCGGAGATTGCCTCCTGCTACCCAAAGTCAGTCAATGTCAACCGCATCGCAACACCCCGCCAAAAACAGCTACCCTCTAGGCGCAACGAAATCCCCACGCCCAACGTATCGACCTACCCACAGCCAACACAAAACACCCACGTACCAACCAACCCACTCAACTCACAACTAGCAACAACTATGGCCGACGACATGGAAGTCGACGAGCCCGTCTCGCCCCAGGCCAGCGGCGGCCCCTCGCGCACAGCCGCGATGCAGACGCACACCAAAGCGACAGCGGTGCGCTCGATCGAGGGCTGGATCGTCATGGTGACCAACGTGCACGAGGAGGCCGACGAGGAGGCTATCCAGGACAAGTTTGGCGAGTTTGGCGAGATCAAGAACCTGCATCTAAATCTAGACAGGCGGAGCGGTTACGTCAAGGTTTGTTTTTCCTTCTTGATGTGTGGACTGGAGGGAGGAAGGGTAGGAGGCTGATACTTTTATGTGTCTTTTTGTAGGGCTACGCATTGATCGAGTACTCTACGCTGGACGAGGCGCGCGACGCCATCGACAATGCCAACGGCACCAAGCTTCTTGACCAGACGGTCCAGGTCGACTTCGCGTTTGTGCGGCCGCCGCCCGGTAAGGGACAGGGCAGTGGACGGGGCGGGGCGGCTGGCGGTCGGGGCCCGAATCGGGGTCGTGCTGGTCGGAGCCGGAGCAGAAGTCCTGGGGCGGCGACGAAGGACGAGGCTCTATAGTGAGTCCTCCTGATCAATGGAGAACCTGTCTTCGGAAGAGAAGTGGCTCTGATTACGGGGCCAAGTTGGCCAGGCGCAAGAGCACATTATCTGTTTTCCTTCCTCCAAGCTCAAGGGGTTTGTTCGGAACAAAAAAGCGCGGAGTGGGAGAAAAGCTAGAGAAACCAAAAGTGCCGGCGTGTCGTCAAAAAAGTAGAATCACACGTCGGCGTATTGTCACGATTTTGACATGGTAAGTTTTCACTCTCCAACTCTCATCCTCAGTTGCTTCCCAAAACTCTACGCTAACACATGATTCGAAGGACCCAGAACGCGAATGCTGTAAGTAACGATATGTGAGTGACCATGCCTGAATGACCAAGCACCTACAACTCATGCGGATATGTGGGCCTTTCGCCATTTCTAAACTACTGTCACTAAAGTTAAAACCCCTCCAGTCTTGGGGACAGGCAGTATGAGCAGATATCTTGACATCTCCAAGTTTCCATCTAGGTATCAACACCGTCTGGTACCACCTTGCTACCTCGTAACCAGTCGACGATAAAGTGTGAATCAACAAATATAACAAGCCAAACCATATACTCTGTATCCTTGCTACCAACAAACTGCTTTTCACAGATGTCATCAGTCATCCCGCTATAAAAATAGTCCATCATTCCATCTCATTTCCCATCCTTCATCTCGACTAAATCAGAGGATGCCAAATATCTAGGTAAAATTTGCAAAGCAAAATGTAAAACGGTTGACATGTATGATCAAATAGCGAAACAAGAAACTCCCATTTCCACCCTACCCCGTTCCCGTTTCGATTCCTATTCCTATTCCACTACCATGCTTTTCCATTCCCATGGCATCCCGATATCCGCTTTGTCTTCTCAGGATACTATTATGTCCCATTTTCTCAAATCGCCTTCCTCAAGCTAAGCAGACGTTTGATGCCCCCCACAGGCTTCTCCAACTTTGGCTCGTCCTCTTCTCCTTCGTACTCATACCAAAGCCTTGGGACCACCAGCCTATAGGGCACCGTGCTTCCGCCCGGATCCTTGGGGCTGATCTCAACGTTGAGGCTGATTTCCAGGCCGCCCTCGAGGTTGACGGCTAGCTTTTGGGCGTGCTTCAACTGCTTAGTTGACAGGCCCGTGGGCGTGCGGTGGAAAGGCTTAGGGGCAAATTCCTGCTCTGGCGCCACGTCGCCTCGGAAACCGCCGGCTGCTACGCGCGTCATGCCCACGGGGCCAGCCCCGCCGCTCATAACGGCTGGCTCGGGAGATGGTGTGTCATCACGATCCCGGTCTGTTCGAGGTGCCGTCGCCGAGAAGTAGCTGTCATCGCCGTCCTCGAATTCGTTATCCTGAGGATACTCGCCGAGGCCTCCGCGCAGGCCCATAAACCTCCGGCCGCCACTACCTCCGCGAGCCCGTGGGGACTCTTCGTCGTAGCTAGGATCTTCTTCCTCGGTCTCCTCCGCTCCCCACGTTCCGTTGATACCGCCATCGTCGCGCTTTGCGGTGCTGCGCCGACGGAACAACCCGCCAATCCTCCCACTAATGGAAGAACCAGAGAGAGTTCGTGTCAAGAGCCCTGGCGGTCTCTGTTGAGACGGACTGGTGACCTCGTCCGCGCTAGCGACAGCGCCGCGATGTGACATAGTACGAAGTATACCAGCCGAGATAGGCGGCCGGGTTCGATCTCGGACGCCATCTGGGCCGCGGAAAGAAGGACCGCGTGACCTGGAAAGAGAGAGACGACGGAGGATACTGCCGCCCCCACCGCTTGCGGTTCCAGGTGGCGAGCCTACTGGCGTGAGATCGTAGGCAGACCCATCAGGCGTGGATGGTGGCGAGTTGCCGGGGACATACGGGCGGATAGAGCACCAATTACGGTGCGGAAGGAGCCGTTTATTGTTCCGGGGTTTGCCGTCTACGCCATGAGCGAAGATCGGAATCATATCTTCGTCGGTTTCCCGGTCAAAGTGATGCACCTTGTTCCTCTTGTTGAGGATGTCTGCCATCAGATCAGGAGGTGGCGTATTGACAATGGCCGAGGAGATGATATTGGGGATGTAGCGGAAGTCGTTGTGCTTTGCGACGCCGAGCTTCGAGTTCGAATAGAACTGCCCGATAGCCGCGAGATGGACATCACCGCTTGAAATCCGAATTAGTTTTAACAGGGTAAAAAAATGACCGCAGTGGAAGCTTACCTAAGAATAGTGACGCGGATGGACTTGTCAGCAGCCAGATCTTGCAAATCCTCAATGACCACTTTGCGCTCCGACTTGTGGTTCTTGGCAGTCCAGTGGTCGTCGAGGTCATCGAGCACCTCGACACCCCCGTCGAAATGGTTCAGAACATTCCCGAACATGCCAGTTTTCCCAATGGCTTTGATTGGGTCCAGCAGACGAGATGTTAATCTGAAAAGCAAACACAGTTAGCAAAACTACTCCCACATCATATCGCGGGCTCGGCACACTGACATATTCTCCAGCCAGACCAATCTGGGATAGGCGATAGGCACGCCGAGAAGAACAATCAGATGCTCCGTCTTCCCCTTGTCAATCTCGGCGTAGCACCTATCGATTACCTTCTTCCACGTGCCTGGGTTGATGACTTGCTCGCGTGTCCGCTCAGTCCGGGCGTCCACTGCGAGTAAAGAGACCTTGGACCCCAAAGACATGAAGAGGTTGCGGCTGAGCTCGTTGATGTACGGCCCGGGACGAACGCCCAGCGTCCAGCTTGGCTCCGTCTTCTCGGTCTCGTCGGGGATGCTCTGGTGCTGGAACAGCATGTAATACTTGAAGGCAACATTTCCGAGCCCCGAAAATACGGGCGAGTTCATGAAGTGGTGGGGGTATGAGCCAAACCCGTCCATGATGTCGTGGTCATCGAACATGTTGACCATAGGAATTTGCGAGTTCGCCATGCCGAAGAGGCCTTGCGAGAACCACATGCAGTAGCGCTCCAAGTAGAATTCCTCCAACTCATTCTGCATCTCGGCAGGAAAAGGCGCATTGTGCTTATGAATGGGATTCTTATGCATGAGCCATTTGCGGAATATCTTCGTCTCCTGCATCGCCTTATCGTTGTAAACTTGGTCGCCACCACCGAGCATGACGTGGAAAGGCTGGCTCTGGTGCGAGTTGAGCACGTCTCGCCACATTGGATCCGGGCCACTGAAGCTATCCGTGTCGACACTCGAGCTGAAACCGTTGCAGCTGTAGAACATGATGTTCATGGTCTGACCTTTGGCTGGGACCCAAAAGCCGGTTGACGGCCCCCTATTGATGCGATATGCAACACGCTGCTGTTTCTCCCCCAGCTCGACTTCAATGTTGAATCTCCAAAACGTATAGCCTCGCTCAGCGTGTAGCCGGAAACCTCGGACGTCCTTGTACTTGCCGGCCTTCTCCCCGTCAATCTCGACACGCTTCCGGCGGGCGGCAAAGGAGCCAGGTGGGTCAACCATGCCCTTCTCCAGGGGCACGTCCGGAGGACTCTTGGATTTCTCGAACAGGCCCTCATCTGTCTCGTCTCTGGACAGATCTTTGCTTTCCTCGAGATGGTCCACCGGACGGACGTAGAGGGTCTCACCCTTCCGGCCAAGCTTCGGATGCCCCGCCAGGGGATCTACATACTCGGGGGCGAGAGGCTCGTCGCCGTTGATCTCTCTGGGTGGAGGGGGGAGAAGTTCAATGGGTTGGACGAAGATCCTCAGCGTTGGAGCAATATCATATGACGAGTCATGATCGGTCGTGACGATCATAATTGTGCCTCTCCATATCTCCTTGTCCACAACCGCTCCATTCTTGGCGGAACGAGAGGGTACGCGCTCGTGTCGAATTCCACAATATCTCAGCAGCGGACCGCATTTGAGATAGAGTGGCGGCTTAAATCTTGTTGGAGCGTTTGTGTCGTCGTACTCACCCTCAAAGGCCTCAGCCCTCTTGGGTCGGGCAGACATGCTGCTCCTTCTCCTAGACGAAGACTGGGGGGATTCCCACCATGTAGCTCCCTTCTCAACGACAGGCGGCACATCCTCGAGATCAAGCAATGCACCGGACAGGGTTCCGATGGTCGCCTGCTTCCACTCATCAAGATAATCGGCTGGCTTGAAGATCCCTTGGCCAGGTTGCAGGTTGTCACGCGCCCGGTAGACGAGATCTGAAATGTGGCGACCTTCATCATCGGTGTCACTATCGCTTCTTGTGTCTTCCCTGCGAGCTCGGTGTTGTTGAACAGCCCCCGTGACGGGAGGCGGCGACGGGGCGTTCCGGACCTTGTTTGCCCATGCAACATGAGGAGCTCCTCGGCCGAGGATTTGCTCAACCTTCCGCTGGCTGGGATGCGCCTTGACTAGCTTCCCGGTCGACGGGGGGGTTAGCACTTCGTCATCGTCATTGTCATCGCCGTCAGCGAGCTGCACACGTCGCTGTGTCGATTTATGCTCTGGGGTCTCAGGAGCGCGCGTGCGCTCCGGCTTTGGCTCGGACCTGGGCGCCACTCGCGGAAGCGGCTCGAGCGATTCTCTCGGAGGCCACGGGTCGCTCGGTGGGTTCTTCCGGAGTTTGTTGCTGCCGCTTCTGGTGATAGAGGGGCCGTTCGCTTGGGGTGTTAGTGGCGACGAGGCATCTTTCGTTAGATCCTCGTCAATGCCAGCAGGTGGCTTGATGTCGTTCTTCGCTGCATGCTCCCGGAAGCTGAGATTGCGCTGCGGGATGCCAGATGCCCGAGCATCTAGAGGCACCGGTATCCGCGAGTCATGTGTGCGATTTCTTGGAGATTTCGCTCGAACTAGAGGATACCTTCGCCCTTCCTCAGGAGGATTCTGCGAAAGAGGCCCATTCTGCGCTGAGGCGCCCTGCCCTGGTCTCGTTGGGGTGACAGGAGAGGCGGGAGCGCCACTCACCGGGGGCTGTCGTTCCCGGAATCGGGTTTCGTTCGCAACTGGGCTCCTTGGACTCTGTTGCGCGACCCCGCCGCCTGTGGCCCTCTCTCGGGCGGCCCGCTCGGCGGCCTCGGCACGCGCGCGCTTGTCCTCCTTAGAAAGCTTGTCTTCCTTGGAGATGCTATCGAGAGTCAGCTCAAGCCTTTGCAGGGGCGAGCGATCGTCTGCGAACATTCTTGCTCGGTCGGACGGCTGGTTTGCAGACGCCCTTTTCCTCCTATTCTGCAGCAGCTGATCGGCGCCAGATGAAGATCTGCGGTGATGGGTGCTCGGGTCATCGGGGGCGCCACCACGCTGCTTCTGCAAAGGTCCGTTCGGATCCAAAGAGTCCCGCGCCCGGTCAAGAACGGGGTGATCCTCCTTCTGGCTGACCGGAGTCGAGGCCTTGATATACTCCTCGGCATCCATCTGCTTGCTACTGCTGACGGCCCGGGACTGCGGCTGGGGGATGGCGGGATACTTGTAGCTCACTGGCGGAGCCCGGGGCACCTCAGGGGCGATAGGGGGCGGTGGGGCAGATGTTGCAACGAGCTCTTGGTCCTGATCTTGGTTGCGGCTCCTCCGGCGACGGCGGTTCTCGGCCAACTCGGGTGGGTAATGGTTCGCGCCGTATGGCAAGGAAGGTGGACGCGGGGCGAGACCGGGGAAGCTCGGGGTGGTTGGCGACACAAAGGGGCTCATGGTCGAGTCGGTCGGCGCATCGGATTTTGTAGTCTGGACCGACACGCGGTTCGCCCTCGAGTGGCCCTGGGGCACGGCGTCCAATGGCTGGCGGCGCTCGGCCTGGGAATTGACGTCGTCGGACAGACGGCGAGCTCTGGTTTGGCCGCCCTTAGGCTGAGGCAGCTCCCCCCAGTAAGGAGCAGACATGTCTGGCCGTTGGGTTCCCGCGACACGCGGGCGTGTAAGTTATTGGAGTTTTGGATCGGCTGACCAGAGGCCGCAACAAACCAGTGCTGGCCCCAGTGTAGGCTGTCCAGTGCTGGTCCTAGGCCTGACCGCTGCGCATTCGTCCACGAGCCACGCAGCTTCCCATGCCAGCCAATGCCGGCCTAACACATGCGCCTCGGGCTCCAACGAGAGGGAATTGCCAGAGATGGACGCGACGAACTGTCAGTGTGCAGCTGGAGTGCAGCGTGAGCTGTAAGCTGTGAGCTGCGAGGTCGTGGGCGTGGGCGTGTGGGTGCTGTGCGACAGCCTCGTTGCAGCTGCAAGTGCTGAGTGCTGCTGGACAGGCTGACAGGTCAGAGGGCCAGAACGGGGCTGCGGATCGAGGGGAATGGGGAGCGGGATGGGAAGTGAGATGCGCGCAGCAGCAGCTTGGGCAAATATTTCTTTTCGGGCGGTTGGGCTGTCGTCCGTCGACAGCGAACCTGGAAGCTCATCGTGCAGGGGTCCGATGCGGCCGGCGACAGGGGGTTTGAGTGGTCACTGGTAGGAGCCGGAAAAGTCGATGGCGGGAGCAAGGAGCAGGGGCAGAAGCAGCAGGGAACCGCAAACCCGCCCTCTTTGCTGCGGGGGTGACGAGCTGCATCCTCCGCTCCTCAAAAGGTCGGAGTCCCGGCACTCTCGACGACGACACCGACACTATGTCAAATTCGCTGCGGCAGACTATGGTCGATTGGCAGATATCAGACCATCGCCAGAGCGCTTCAACTAGACCCTCTTATCTGCGAGCACGGGATGTCCCGAGCGCTAGTTCCTCAATGGCTCCAGGACCTAGCACTTAGACTTTTGCAAACTGCCTTCATATATGAATTCCATTCCACCACCGTTTGCGCTGGACTTGTCGGGCGTTCAATGGCTCACGGGAGCCAATGGACTACGAGGTACATGCATATGCGGTGAGCCTTCGGCAGCCATGTCCGTCAAAGTCCGACGTGAGGGACTTGGTACGATGAGAAAGAGAGCGCCCAGGGCAATCCATGATGTCCTCGTCCCTGGGTGATCCACCAGCATGCAGGTATCCATAATCAAGATCCAAAGAACCGACAAACAAACAAACTATCTTCGCACGGCACCCGCATTGTAGGCGCTGTTCTTTATGATCGGCTGAAACAAACCGAGTCCTGTTTGCTGAGTTGAGCCCGAAGGCAAGTAGCCCTACGTAGGCTTTGAACTTGGGGGTAGTCACGTGGCCGCTAGCTGACAAGTCGCCAGTGGCTGTCCTCGGCCTGTCAGACCCTGCGCGATGTTGCGGTAACGCCTCCCATTGAACAAAAAAACGTGGTCTTGGTGGCTAAGGAAGCGGCACGGTCATCCTGACAGACACTGCATTAGTCCAACGTCGCTCTAGCAAGACGAACAAGACTGCGATCGAGAAGGCCACATCTCCCCAGGCAGAATACACTTGGCCGACTTCGTTCCTTGTCGCTGGTTCAGTCCTGATTCTTTTCGCCCCGAGCCAGTCCGGTCTTGAAACGTCCGGGCGCTAGTTATAGTCGTGTCGCCACCATCCCGTTTGTCGCACCTCTTTGACGGCGTTGGCTGATGCCTGGTCTTTTTACATTGCTGCACATCGCGCCCGAGGTCGTGTCGACACCGACGCATCTGCAACACGCCGAACCAATAATTTACTCTTCGAAGAGGCGCTTCCGAGCCCTCAATTCCCCCTCGAAATGAAGATATCCTCCTTGACGACGCTGCTGGGCCTGGCCGCCCTGACAGCGGCTTCGAAAATCCTCCCCCGAAACTTCGATGCAAACGACTACTACGTCCTTCATCTCGACGCCCAAACGACACCTGCCGCGGTAGCACGAAGCTTGGGTCTCTCCCACGAGGGTCCTCTCGGCGAACTCGCAGACCACCACGTCTTTGTTGCGAGGAAGGCCGAACATGACGTAGTCAAACGGGAACTGGCTGAGAGGCGACGAAGGAAGCGGGACTTGGGCGATCGAGATGTTCTGGATGGAGTCCTCTTCTCCCAGAAGCAGAAGTTGCGCAAACCTTGGGAGAAACGCACTCTCCCCCCACAATATGGTCCTGCAGGACCTCGCAGGGGCAGGGCACAGTCTGTACCGGAAGCGGTCCAGAAGCAAGCTCACGTTGCCCAAACCCTGCAAATCCTCGACCCCATCTTCAAGGAACAGTGGCATCTGTTCAACCCTATCCAGGTTGGTCATGATGTCAACGTTACTGATGTATGGCTGTCTGGAGTTACCGGCAAGAATGCGACCGTTGCCATCGTCGACGACGGTCTGGACATGTACAGCGACGACCTTAAGGATAACTACTACGCACTGGGCTCCTACGACTTCAACGACAAGACGAGCGAACCGAAACCTCGCCTGGCCGAGGATCGACACGGAACCCGCTGCGCCGGTGAGGTTTCGGCCGTCAAGAACAACGTCTGCGGAGTGGGAGTAGCGTACGACTCCAAGATTGCCGGCCTGCGCATTTTGTCGGCGCTGATTTCGGATGCCGACGAAGCCGTTGCCATGAACTACGACTTCCAGCACAACCAGATCTACTCTTGCTCCTGGGGTCCGCCGGACAATGGGAAGAGCATGGACGCTCCTGGGATTCTCATCAGACGAGCGATGCTGAACGCTGTGCAGAACGGACGAGGCGGTCTCGGCTCTATCTACGTCTTTGCTAGCGGTAACGGGGCTCCAGTTGAAGACAACTGTAACTTTGACGGTTACACCAACAGCATCTACAGTATCACCGTAGGGGCCGTCGACCGGGAGGGTAAACATCCTTTCTATTCTGAGAAGTGCTCTGCGGGCTTGGTTGTTACATATTCCAGCGGCAGCGGGGATTCGATTCACACCACCGATGTTGGCCAGAACAACTGCGCCACCAACCATGGTGGCACTTCCGCTGCCGCGCCCTTGGCGGCGGGTATCTTTGCGCTCGTTCTACAGGTGCGGCCCGACTTGTCATGGAGAGACATGCAGTACCTGGCCATGGACACAGCTGTGCCGATCAATCTGGAAAACAAGGAAGACTGGCAGACAACCGCAATTGGCAAGAAGTACAGTCATACATTTGGATACGGGAAGATTGACAGCTGGGCCATCGTTGAAGCTGCCAAGACTTGGAAGAATGTCAAACCGCAGGCTTGGTACTTTTCTCCATGGATTCATGTCAACAAACCTATCCCAGAGGGAGACAAGGGTGTTGCTGTCACCTACACAGTGATGGAGGAAATGCTCAAGGAAGCCAACCTCGAGCGGCTCGAACACGTAACTGTCACAATGAACGTCAAACATACCCGGCGAGGTGATATCAGCGTCGACTTGATTAGCCCAAGCAAAGTTGTCAGCCACCTCTCAGTCACGCGCTCGCCCGATAATGTCGAAGCAGGCTATGTCGACTGGACATTTATGAGCGTGGTGCACTGGTACGTCCCCCCCTCCCTTTTTTAGACCAAGAATACTGCTAACTGTTCACTAAAGGGGTGAATCTGGCGTTGGCGACTGGACTATCATTGTGAAGGATGCTCTCAAGAATGAACATAAAGGAACATTTACCGACTGGCACTTGAAACTGTGGGGAGAGGCCAGGGATCCGGCCAGGGCGACCCTCCTGCCTATGCCGACGGAAGAGGAGGATGATAACCACTCCGTCATTCCCACCATCACCGCCCCTGCTAGCACAACCACTATCGCACCCGACCCGGCCGCGACGGAGAGCAAGACCCTCTCCATTCCTACTGATATCCCCGATCGCCCAGTGAACAGCAAGCCCACAGAGACCAGCAACTCACCTGAGCCTTCCGGTACACAGGACGGGCAGGCAGCCGAGACTAGCCCGAGCACCTGGCTCCCTTCGTTCTTGCCGACACTTGGCGTCTCGGCCAGCACTCAGGCCTGGATCTATAGCGCCTTGGTGCTCATCATCGTTTTCTGCTGCGGCCTCGGCATCTACCTCTGGATGGCGCGTCGTCAGCGTCTCAGGAACAACGCACGTGACAACTACGAATTCGAGCTTCTTGACGAAGAAGAGGCCGAGGGTCTGGCCAGTGGCGAAAAGGTTGGCGCAGCCGGAAAGAAGGCTAGAAAGACACGCGGCGGGGAGCTGTACGACGCATTCGCCGGAGGCAGCGATGATGAGGATGACTTAGATGTGGCTAGAGGGTATCACGACCGTTCGGACGATGTCAGCCCAGGGGCCAGCGAGAAGCGCACCCGTAGTGGCAGCGACAGCGAGGAGGAGCATCATGTGATTGGCGATGATGATGACTCAGACAATGAGAATGATCGAAGGCCGCTTCAAGGCGGTGACAGGCGGTAAATCCTTAGTGTTCGCATAACTTGTGGGTGACGTTTGAAGTCATGCATCCCTATTCTCGGTGTTTCGTTTTCGTGGTTTTGTATAGAGGTCTATATTGTACATAGGACGCCGGCTTCCAGACCAGCAGGAAAGGCGTTAGGGGCGTAGTGTGTGTTTTTCCGGTCTTGTGTCTATCTAGCATGCTATCAGTGCGCATTAGAGGGTGTATCAACATTTGCATTTGCTTTCAATCACTTGAGTGTCTTGTGTTCACCAGTCATATGTCAATCGCCATGTATGGGTGTGGTTGTAGCACCAAGGTTGTTGAATCTGTTTTTCCTCTAGGACTCAGCTGTCGCCGGCCATACGAAGTACATCCCTTGAACTCACGCGTCTAAAACCAATATGAGCCACCTCAGGCAGTGATAGCAGCAGTAGAAAAAAGGTAAACCTAACCTAATTAGGTGAAGGGGGATATTACAACGCGTCGCTCTTCCGAACCTGCTGTTTGGAGAAGAACAATTACTCAAGCCCACCCTGTTTATGAGAGTGAGCAACGTCGGTCTACCCACCCCTATTTATCATCAGCGTCTTGTTGCACTTCCGCCTGCAGCTGAACGTGTGTCCACTCGTTTGAAAATAGCATCGCCGAAGAGGCCTGCGGCGTCAGCTGCGGAGTGAGAATCTTGGAGTCCTCCATGTCCTTGGTGCCGTCCACTCCACAACCCCCATGCGTATCCGGATCTGTGTAGGTCGTGGTATCGGCGTCTGTGTCTATATCATGCATTGCAGTGGCATGAACGTTTCTTCTCGTGGCCTCCTAAGCCGGAAGAACCACGCCCTCCTTTTCCATCTCGAGCACGTATTTTCCCCAAATGTCAATGACGCCACCGTAAAACTCGATGTGGGAGTCGGCCAGACCGCCAAACTGGCGCTTAAACTCGACCCGCTTGATCCATTCAAAATTGTCAACTTCCCGTACTACCTGATCGGCAAAGTTGTCCGCCTCGGTCCGAGCGACCTCGACCTCCCGTGTGAGCTCATCGATACGAAGTTCGAGTTTTCGCTGGCGGTCTCGGCGGGCCTGCTCGTGATCGACGCCGCGGACGTCCTCGATCTTGGAGCGGATGAAGCCACCGGCACCGCCGAGGGCAGAGCCGGCACCGTAGCTATAACCCGACGCGAGCATATCTCGGTCAATAGTGCTCTTATTCAGATACTCGGTCAGCTGCTCAAAGTCGAGCTGCTTTTGCTCGCGTGCCTTCAGCAGGTTTTTGAGCGCGCCACTGTACGCCACCATGTCTCGCAGCGAGCCGAGATAGTCCTGGTCCGTGTGTTCTTTGAGTTTCTTGAGCCCGGCTGCCGTGTCTTCGATCGAGGCAGCGAAGGCGTGCACCGCCGGTTCAACACCCGGCTCTAGTATGATGAGCTTCTGGAACTGCTCTGCTAGGTCTTTGAGGTCCGTCTCAAGATCGGCCTCACGTCGTGCCACCCGCGCCACTACCTTTTCAACGTGGTTCAAGTCCTCGTCGAGTTTGTCGCTCTTCTCCTTGACTTCGATAAACCGCCGATCCGGCCTGTGGACTTTGGTAAATGCGTTCATAAAGCTATCAGCGAAGGAGTCGAATACGCCACCACCGCCACCGGCGGTAGGGGGCGCACCCCCTCCACCCGGTACCACCGGAGGCCCAAAGTCCGGCGCGCCTGGCGAGGCAAGCGACCCTCGTGCGGACCGGCTTCGCATCGTCGCGTTCCAGTCGGGACTCTCGAGAAAGGTGTGGAGGATACTGGCGCGGCGTAGGATCGGGTGAAGAGCTAGGCGCGACAGGAAGCGTTGCAGCGAGTAGCCTCGGCGGTTCGTGAAGTCCGACCCGAACCGGTCGCCCCGGACGTACTCCATGCGCTGCTTGTCTGGCAACGGCGGGACGGCGCAGCCCTGGTACTCGCGACATAGCACCTTGTACAAAAAGACAAAATCGGTGAAGCGTCTGCGTGATATCGTTGTTTCTCGTTGGAAGGTAGGAAAGGTAGACTGTATCGCAGAAACAGAGGGCGCAAGCAACTGGTCAGCGGGACGCCCTCATCATCGCGACAGAAGAACAGAGGTAGGGTGAGGACATACATGTGTAGTTATGGTGTAGGATACGTAAGCATCTTTGGTCCCGTCGTTCTCCTTGCGCGGATCCGACACGACGCACTCAAGAATCTCGCCGCCGTGGGCAGGCTCGAGGTTGGCATCCTCGCCCTCGACTGTCCTCGCGCCATCTTGCCTGCTGCTGCCGGGATACTCTGGGTTGACCGTCTCGTGCGCGGACGCGGCTGCGCTGGGCACCACGGTGCTAGCTTCTTGCTCGCTGTGCCACGAGATGTTGGAGAAGTTGTCCTGATCCATAACGGCCATCACGTTTCGGCTGACCTGGGTTGACCTAACGGATTGTGCTGCCCTCGCGGCTCACCTGCCTCAGTAAACGCCGTCGCTTGCTCAGTCACCAGTTGGTGTTTGCGAGGATTTGGCCGGAATTCGAAAAAAATGTTGATTCTATATGATGGGTTTTATCGTGAGAGTTGCGCACCAAGCGCTGTAGTCGAAGCGGTTTTAGATCAGCGTGGATGGTGTTCGGCGGGAGGCAGTTGGCTTGTGGGACTGACGTATTTGGCGGGGGAGCTCCAGGTGGTGCGTGGCTCACGAAGGCGGCCAAGAGAAGGAGATGGGGACGTTAAGCTTCCCGGTACCCTGGTTAAGCTGTCAAAAATATTGAGCTCGCCGGAATTACCCACAACGCCCACAAAGACTCACAGAGGGACTTGATGTCTCGGAAATACAGCTCACCAATGGA
>Ga0247770_1001074_pt1 | contig 23566 bp, 21 predicted proteins | sample UWRJL136409B6_FD_179943 | JGI IMG/M metagenome (GOLD analysis project Ga0247770, IMG submission 179943) | Plant litter microbial communities from Arlington Agricultural Research Station in Wisconsin, United States - UWRJ-L136-409B-6 | ecosystem: Environmental > Terrestrial > Plant litter >... | reverse complement strand
CTTTGCAAGCCACTGCTCAAGTCTGTGCTAGATGCCCTGGTCGTCACCAAACTTCGCACCAAGGAGGGCACTGAGGCGGAATATAACGCTTTGAAGTCCCTCGGCTGTGCCCAACCCCAATTTCTTGCTTTTACCCGGGATGGGCTACACACCAAACCTGAGATGTTCATCGGCCCCGCCGTTTTGGCTGACTGCCTAACCCGCTGCATCCAGCTTGACTGGGATGACCTGGCAAGACTTTTCTCGCTCAAACTTGCCGCTACGATTATCGATGCACCCCCTGTGGAGCTCCGATGCTTGTGGGTCCCCTTTGTGCGCGAGCTGATCTACAATCTCAACGCGACCAACGTTCCCCTTTCTACGCCGCGTTATCATGAACTCGCGTGTTCCATTCTCGAAGCATACCTTGACAAGGGAGTGGGCATGGAACCCAGTGGTGCAGAGGACTACAGCGGCCAGGGCCCTGCGCCCTACAGCTGCGCAGACTGCGCGGACTGCGCGGATCTGAACCGCTTCCTCGCTTCAGGCGAAAGGGTATGGCACTTCTTTGCCAACAAGGACAGGCGTAAGCACGTGGAATCCCGGCTGGGCTACGCGCCAACATCGAAAATTGGTTTCTCGTGCCACACAAACCGCGTTGGGAACCGCTGGGAGCTCGTCGTGAAGAAGATGACGGACATGGGGGCAAAGACTAAAAGGGAGTGGACAGATCGGTACACTCAGGCGCGGGACGAGTTTAGTAAATTTCATCACGAGAGTCTGATGATTCTCCTGGGGGAGGACTATGAGAGAATTATGAGCATGCGCGACATCCGTGTCGGTGCTCAAGCCCGAGCTCGGCGTGCGCCGCCGGCTATGTTGGGTGCTGGAGCGAATGCTGGAAACTCGATGCGGCCTACGAACGTCGTGGCGGGTGTGAAGCGGAGGGCTGAGTAGTAGAATATTCCTGGCTTTTCCAGCGACGGATTTAGTTATCAGGAACTTGGTTGCGCAATTGTTGGTGTTTCGATATGTAGGTCTGGGGGAGCACAAGCCTCCATAGTACAGATTCGCGGTTGCGAAATGGTCAAGAACAAAGATTTAGATGCGATGTAATGAGGTTTAGGACGGATAGAAATCCACACGTGCGTAATCTCGAAGACAACACTGTACCTTCTTTCGCCTCTTTTCCCAGGCAAACACGTTTGAGCTAACACAGCTGTATGCGCTGAGACCTGCATGTCTGCCAAACTCTGGATGGTATCAGCGGTTGACGCTGGCTGCTCGTCGGCTCCTGATCAAAATTCTGACAGCCTCAACCTTTCTCGCTTGATCCATTCGCCTCGCTACAGAACTCACCAACAGGGGTCCGGATGTGCAACACCATATCGACGCCCTCAGTGGTATCGCCCCACACTCCTACAAATATTGCTAGTAAGTTTCGTTCTCGTTCGATCGACTTAGCCACGTCATTCTCCAAACGCGAGTTTTGCCCTTCTGATATCTTTCCGGGCGAAGCTATTAAGTGCGGCTATCCGTTATTTGGCAGGGAGATGGATGCCTTTTATTAACCATGATCGAGGCAAAGTAAGCAAATGTGGGCCCGTAACACCTTAAAAGCGACCTTGCAAAGGTGGAAATCAGGCCGGTATAGCCTCTCAACAATTTGAATGGCAAGACGGCGATTTTGTAATCCTGCAGGGAGGGAAGCAGGGAGACTCACCAACCCCCAGTTACCTGCGCCACCCCTAGCCACCTGGCTCAGGTGTTACTCAGGCGCTACTTAGGAAATGACCCAGAGAAACTGCTAAACATAGTTAAAATAAGTAGGCCGTACACTGCAGTTTAAACGGCAACTTGTCGCGAGATCTCATTTTTTGAGACATGGGTGGCCCAAAACTATAACCACATCCCACCTCCTTTTCGCTCCTCTTCCCTTTCCCCCAAAGTTACATAAAATCTAATTTTACATCCTTATTACGTCTCCATGCTTATTTTCCATTTACAAAGTATGTAAATCTGACCACTGTAACATCTTTAAGCTAAGATACACCACAGAGAAGCGGAGAACAAGAGATCTAGGTTGTTAGCTGTCTTCTTACTTTATGCGCAGTGCTTTACATTTCCCTTTTGCTTTTATCTACGGGATCATGACTTTCTGGCTTTTGTGTCACAACAGTCAACCTTATATTGCAGTCAGTCGCTTTCATAAAAGAAAGATGTGTTCGAACGGCTGGTACAAGGAGAAGTTGAAGTTTATCAGAAGATTCTGGACTTGCATAGACTTTGAGCTGTTCAGCAAATGTCTGATTTTGCCGTTAGGTATTGCTACCATCCCCTTGATTTCTGTCTTCCAATACATTTTCTTCATACATAAACGCTACATCTGATCCTTAAACTCATAGCCTTATTGCCAAAAAATGCCCTTACGCCAACGCCCCTAACCAAACACTCTTTACGAACCCGTTTCCCCTCTTCTCTCTGTCGATTAGGTATACTGCCAAGCCCCATACTCCTGTCTCTCCCACCTCTCCACCTTCAAATTCACCTCCTTACACCCCGCCGTCTCCAACGCCCCTGCCGTACTCTCATTCCTCGCAACAAGGCCCCACGAACCTCCACCCCCGCCCGACGCTCTCGGCGGACACGCCACCCATCCCCAACCGCCGCTGTTCAAATTGACAAAGCCACCGCCCTCATACGCCGCAAACCCAGTCACCTTGCTCCCCGGCGGGATATACGCCGAGTGCGCTTGCGTGTACGCCATGTACGAATCCGGGCCAAGATACGCCTGCTGGCCGCCGGGCACCATGGTGTTCATGGCGACGCGGTCGTCGTAGATGACCATGGAGGTGGCGTCTCCTTTGGGACAGGCGGCGCCGACTTGAGCGACGGGGCAGTAGCTCCAGGTATTCCCGCCGATATTCCAGTGGAGGCTTGCGGCGTTGATGGGGAGGCCGTGGAGGAGAGGGATGGCCGGGTTGGAGACGCTGAGTTTGAAGGGCGTGTTGTTGGGAAGGGAAGGGAGGAGGGCGAGGGTGTTGGTTTGCGGGGAGCAGGTGTACATGAATTTGGAGTAGCAGGCGCCGGCGCAGTAGGAGAGAGGTTCGCCGGCTTTAATGGGGCAGAGGAATTGGTTGGACCAGCAGACGTACTGGGGATGTTAGTTCGTGCTGTGAAGTAGGTCGGCGGAACTGAAACTCACTTGGTCTGGGTCATATTGGGCCGGGCCGCATGTTTGAAGCACGGCCAAGGCGCCGTTGATGCCAGCTAGAAGCGAAGCTGCAAGAATAGATGATCGTACCATGGTGGACAATCTGGTGTTGAGTCTGAGAAAGTTGACGCTATAACCGCTGGGTGAGAAAGATTATAGAAGGCGAGAGAGCTGTCTTATATCGTGTCTGAGAGTGGAATGATAGTGGCAGCGGTGTAGCGTAGGGAGATTGTCGCGTAACCATCTCGAGACTCAGAGTTGCAACGTTCGCGAGCCAATCGGTGGCTGTCACGATGCCAAGCGTCTCGTATTCCCTTAATTGCCGTGGCGTGCTTCTTCGTCCGACCTGGGGAATTAACGTGTCTGACATGCCAGGTTGGTGGGGGAGGCCGACGATTGGGTCGTATTGCTGTTGCTTTAGATTAAAAATGGGCCCTGCTAGACGTGCACTAGTTGTTTGGCTAGACGTGCACTAGTCCTTTAAGGGTTAGGGTTATGTATGGCCCCATATCGCATGCCACACCACCCCCAGTCCAAGCCCTGCCATTTTCTGCAACCAACCGACACCACACAACCACCCCCCCATCCCACAACGGCTCGTCGCAGCAATTTGCCACGCTTTCTACGTGTAAACTAGCCATTTCCGACTACTTTTAAGCCCTCTAAATCATCCCTACGTCTTACGCTATCTAACTATTACTATTCTTAACAGTCGTAAGGATACCAGCTAATACAAGGTAAGCTTTACACCCTAAAGGCTCAGTTAACGCCACCATTACAATACACTCCTTAAGCTCAGCCTACCTTATAACCTCCCCGATTAATTCGAGCGATTCGAGCGATTCAAGCGATTCTAAAGCCGAATATTCCTCTGTTTAGGAGGGTTTTACCAGCTCTAACGATAAGGCCCATAAAAAAGAAGCCCATAACAATAACAATACTAATAATAATAAGATCCCTACCCTTCTAACCAGCTTTATCTCTCTAACTATTTAAAACCTTTAAAACACTGTTAACGCCTAGGTTAAAGGCTATAGGTTTACTGTTATTTAAAGTAACGGCTGTAATATATAAGACAGAGAGTATACGTGGTATAAGATCCTTTATAATTAATACAGTAACCTATAGCTGTCTAAAGGTGTTAATTTAAGGTAATTAATTATATAGAAATGTAGTTATAAGTGGAAGGGATACACTGTTTAAACTATAGCTAATTAACTGTTTTAAACCTACCCTAATGCCCCTAAGCATAACCACAGGCCCTTTACTTATCCCTCCACTCATCCTTAACACTAAAAACGTAACCTTATAATAGTTAAGGTTATTATTAAGGCTTTAAGTCACCCTAATATCTGTGTTAAAAAGGTTAACTCCCTTATCACTAAACAGTTCCCTGATAATACACTTATTAATAAAGATATTTATAACATTAGGTTAAAGCTAAAGTGTAAAAAGCTAAGCGGTTACATACTTATTAGTACTTTTATTACTACGTTTAATATTAAAGGTATACTATATAAAGTTAAGTAAGTAGATAAGGATAAAACAGACCTTATTAACCTGGTATTTATAATTAAGAAGCTTATAAAGATAACAGCAAGGTACTGGGAGCTTACATAAGTAGATATAACGTATAAAACTAACCTTTTTAAATATGCTCTTTTTCAGGTAACTGGTATAATAAACTTATATAATATTTATAACTAATTCTTCAGTCTAGTTAATAATAAGAAATGTAAGGCTTATAATTTCCTTATTACTGTAATAAAGGAGATCTAAGCTAAATATTAAGTTAAGGAACTATTAATTTTTATAACTAACCACTGTAAAGAAATAAAGGCCTTAATCACAGAGATCTTTCCTAATACTTAACAGCAGATCTATATCTTCTATATTATAATAAACATTAAGTTTAACGTTAAGAAGAAGCTTAGTAAAAAGAAGAAGGTTAACTCTAAGGATAAGTAAGAGTAAAAGTAAGCTGACTTAACTCTAGATACTATAAAGCAGGCAGCTCTAATTAAACTTTATAGCGATATTCTAAAACCTAAACCTAATATTATTAAACCAAAGCCTATCTTTTATCCTTATAGCTATTAAAGTGTAAAGGAGATATTTAAGGTAATACTTTATATAGAGACTAAAGATTTATTCTTTAAGGCCTAATTAGCCTTTAAAACTAAGTTCTCTAATATATTAAGTCTCCTACACTACATCTAGAAACAGTGGATGCCTTTACGTAAATAATAAAACTAATGTTACATTAAACTTTACAGGAACTTTAACATTATAATAACCTCACTAACTAAAAGTAATAATTTTAACATTAAAAGCTATCTCCTTATTACTTAGAATTCTATCTACCACCTTATTACTAAATTAATTAAAGCCCTTATAAAGCGGCAGTTTAAGTTGATTATAAAAGTTAAGGCGTATAAAGGTGTTTAAATAAAGGAAGAGTATCTCACATAAACCTATCTTAATAAACTAATTATAAGGATATCGTTTAAAGCGCTAGTATTAATTAACAAAGAGTATAAATTTGTAAAAGTAGCGATTCTTATAGTAATACGTGTAGTTAAGCCTTTTAAACCCTGCAATAACACCCATTATTCGTTATCACAAAACCACAACCTTCCTTACCAGTATAAGATCTACACCATCTTTACCATTAAGAAACATCTTCAGCTTTAAGACGTTTATCCTTATTAACATCTCAAGAACAGGCTTATAAGTTTCCATAATCAAGATTATTAACAGATCTAACAGTATTAGAATAAATAAGACCTATACCTTCAAATCCAAAATCCTAAAGTTATTAAGAGACTGTAAGGAAAACCGAGAAATAAACGTATTATAATACCTTCTAAACACACCGTTAACCTAAAGCTAAAGACTCCGACGGCCTTATAACCATTAAGAACCCTAATATTACCAGAGACTTTAAAGCCTAAGAGGAAGCGGAAGCAACTAGTAAAGACAGTACCCGGGCCTCTAAAAGGCAATTCTACACCTTTAAAACCCAGTATTCGTTAACAGCTGTTAGCGTGGGAGATTATACGCTTACCTACACCTAAGATGCCTAAACTTTAATAAAAGGAGGAAATAAATAAAGGGTGGAGAATAATAATCGTTTCAGAGCTCTTAAAGCCTTACCTATCACTACTTCTTACCTTTAAGAAAGCAATTACTCAGTCGAAAAAGCAGGCGGCGCCGGGGACTGTTACTAAATCTTTAGTGGCAGAGGACGAAATTATCCCTAAGCCGCCCGTAAAAAGTACCAGAAGCGGCCGAGTGGTGAAATTAACGGCTAAGGTAGCTGAGGCAGCGAAAACTGGCTAGAAACGCGATTTCCGAGGACTTTCTATTTAACTACCTACTACTACGTTGCTTGTTTGGCCCAGTCACGAGGCAAGGATTGGTTCCACAGTTATTAGCCCTGTAGAAAACATGTAGAATTAGCTGTATTATCAATTGAAGGGGTAGATCACTGCAAAATATGATTGCTTTTCGTGGTGGCAATGAATGAGATGGGTGGCCCCTGGAAATGAATCTGGGCCCTACATAACCCTAACCCTGGAAAGGACTAGTGCACGTCTAGCCAAACAACTAGTGCACGTCTAGCAGGGCCCTTAAAAATGACGCGGAATTTCGTCAGGTGTACCGATCAGGACGGGCCTGCTTTCAGCTCGCAGCAGAACTCGTCTTGACCTCGGTAAATGCGCTGCAGAAATAGCCGAGGCGCCCATGGCCACGACTTCCACCATTGGCTTGCCTATAACGGAGAATAATCGCAAAAGACCCCGACTTCTTCACGCTGAATACGATGCCATCTTTTCTTACTGAAGCTTCGCTCTACTCCAAACCGCAACCGTGACCTGTGTGTGTGTGTTGCGCACGGCAGCAACACGCGCTCGTATGCTCCGGCACTATGATTCTTGCCTGAGTTCCCCTTCTGGCAACACAATTCCTCCAAGCCTGTCGTAGCCGCAGCCTCCCCAGATAAGCGTCACAAAAGGGAGTTTGACCCGATTCGCTGGCCGGTCGGTGAGGTTCCAAGATTCCCAATAGTACTGTTTCCCGAAGAAGATGCCCCTGAACACCGAGCCCGTAGTTCTTTCAAATTCGGCGGCCAACGTCAGGCGCCGTACACATGCAATCTCATGGGATCAAGCCAACGGACTACGAATGGGAGGAGGCGTCCGAGGACGAGGGCAGCCAAAATCGTGGCGGCCGTTGTCAGCGTGGAGAATATAGCAAAGTTCTTTGCCGTCCTGCTATCGGCCATATCCAGAAAGTTGGCACTGAGGATGTTCGCTACGTATGTGAACGGGACAAAGACAAACGCGAGCATCGTCAAACGATGAACGCTGTCGGCTTGAGCAATGGCTTTGCGGCTCTCGGCAATCTGTATATACAGAGCGTTTTAAGCAACAGTAACTCCCCCTCTGTAAGGCCTCACTTTAACATTTAATATCTGTATTAATAACAACCAAGTGTTTACCTTACTTTACGATGTGATCTACACCTATGATTTAGGCTTAACTCTTTATTAGGTGCAGGTCGTAACAAATTATGTGTTTTTTCCGTTGGGCATGCCATAGAACATATTCCTATAGAGCCATTCATAAGATCACTTTAATGTTGTGATGGTAGCTCAGGCTTACTGGCAGTCAAGCGCTCTGATTTCTAACATTACTGCTTATATCATTCAAACTTTCTTATGTAACAAGGTATTAGACAGCAGCCTTCAATAGCTTAAATTACTTCCCAGTATATGATGAGGAAATCATTCTTTAGGAGAGCAATAAGATACTTAAAGCTGTAAATGAACAGCAGACCAGAATCAAGAAGATTCCTCTCTCCACCCTTTTCCATACCTAACCTCACTACATACAGTTAAAGGCCCAGCCTGCAATACTTACCAGCAGAGTTCTATTTTACGATTAACGTCACCGCTAACGCGGCCACACCTTATAAGATAGTTAGCATAAACTAAGGAGCTTACCAGATTCTCCAACTAATAACTATAACTAAAGTTCCAAAATGAAGCAAGCCAGCTGTGCAGGCTAGGCTCACCCATTACTCACCCTAACTCAGGAGCGGCTTAAGATCGCGCACAAATACGGAAACATCTGAGGGTAACTTTAGTATAAAACATAAGCCTCTTGACATAGCCAGACCACGTCCCATTGAAGAGGATCTTATTTTAATGAATTTTGGATTTTGGATCAATTGATGAGCATGAAGAATATAAAAAACAATATAAACAAGGAAGGAATAGGCGGTGTTGAAGGGTTCTCGTTATTGCAGAACCAGCTGTGGCTCAACTCCAGACAACCGGCGACCACATCGAAGCGGAAGCTCCAATCCATTGTAAGCAAAAGCTCACCAACCGCGGTCATTATGTAAATACTAGCAGAATAAAATGTAAGCACGCGTTACTACCCGTTGGCAGGATTATAACTGGAAAAATAGGCAGTTGTAGATGGTGTTTTGGGAACTAGTCAGCCATGTGACATGTTTGCTACCCTACAGGTAGCAGACGGAATGGGGTCCCTCCGGTGCTGACCGCGCTCTCAGCAATGTAACATCACAAACCCCGCCGGAAGCTTGGTTTGGGGAGTGCCTCACTGCATGTTACGTTGTATTGCGAGACCATATCCTGCGCCGGTGAAACTGAAACGACCCTCTTGGCTGGAAAATTACTCTCCGGACCGCTGCCTGAGACTCTGGAAAGGTTCATGTCTGACAATGCAACGGACATCATCCACGCACGCTCGGCCGCGGGTGGCCATAGTTGGCGCGGGCCTCGGCGGGGTGACACTCGGCATCGGACTCGCGCAGCGCGGTGTCCCCGTCCACATCTACGAGGCCGCAGAGGGGTTCGGCGAAATCGGCGCCGGCGTCACCATGGGCCCCAACGCCGTGCAAGCTCTCGGGCTGCTCTCCCCTGCGCTCCTGCAGGCCTTTGAGATGCTCATGACAAGCAACGCCAGCTCCAACAATGGCGCCGCGGGGACCTTTCTTACCTTTCGGCGGGGCCTCGCAGGCGGTGAACTGCAACCCACACTCGGCACACCCCAAGCCGACATCGCCGATGACCAAAGCGATGTTCTCTTTCACCTGAGCAACTCCGACGCTGCTCCAAGCTGGACGCAAACCCCCGTGCGAATGGCCGTGCACCGCGCGCGCTTCCTCGACGCCATCGTCAAACACCTGCCTCCGGGTAGCGTCACCTTCCGCAAGACCCTTACCGAGATCCGCGCGACAGCCAACCATCAAGCGGTGGAACTGTTCTTTGCTGACGGGACGAGCGCAGCGCATGATCTTGTGGTGGGCTGCGACGGCATCAAGAGCATCGCACGCCGGTTCGTCCACGGGGACGGGGATGGGGACGGTAATGAGGCTATGGCGCAATTTGCGGGTGAGTATGCATACCGGGCGCTCGTGCCAGCCGGGAAGTTCCAAGACCGTCTTGGGACGGAGAAGGCGATGAACGGACAGTTATATGTCGGCTCTGGGCGGTATATCGTGACGTATCCGGTCGAGCACGGGGAGTTTGTCAACGTTGTTGCGGTCGCGCATGCGCCCGTGTGGGAGCACGATGCGTGGCTTGTGCCGTGCGCTCGGGAGGATGTGCTGGCGGACTTTGCGGCATGGGATGGGAGGCTGCTGGATCTGCTTACGGAGTATGGGGGAAGGGATAAGTGGGGGCTGTTCCACCATGTTGTCTCACGGCCGTATTATCGCGGCCGGGTTTGTTTACTTGGCGATAGCGCTCATGCCACGACTCCACATCTTGGAGCGGGCGCAGGCCAAGCCATCGAGGACGCCTACGTTCTGGCGGAGCTGTTGGCGGGGGAAGGGCAGGAAGGCGGTACCGCGGATACGGATATTCAGGCCTTGTTTGCGGCGTATGATGCCGTCAGGCGGCCGCGGTCCCAGCAGCTTGTTCGCTGGAGCTACTTGACCGGACTGACGTATGCACTTCAGGAACAGAACGCCAAGGAAAATGATGGCTTGGAGGGAATGGAGAAAGTGCTGGGCGAGCGGCTTCGCTGGCTGTATGGCGTGGACTTGGCTGCGCATCTGGAGGAGGCAAAGGGTATTCGTTCTCAGGCCGGCCCCATACTTTCCTCTGCTTCTCCTTCATTCAGCCTCGAACCCTTGTAAACCACCACGTCTGCAATACCGCTCTTTTAGCTTTTTAGGGACATTCTTTGCATTTCTTGGTATTTGTACTTCACGGCCTTCCGGCTGTGAAGTTGGGTAAACTTGCGCGAGAGAAAACGCCGTAAGCCCCAGCGGTCGTAATGAACTTTATGAATTAAAAACAAGCCGAATTATTCAAGCTCCGACATAAGCATTATTAACGCTAGTAAGTCAGAACAAGATATCCATCCTGTATACGATACAGAGCCGGCAAGCCTTGGAGTTCTTTTTCCTCTTTACCTAAAATTATTGCCTAACATTATCGCTTTAAGGTACATCAGAAAAATTGCAGAAAGATTTCAATAAAACTAACACTAATACTTTGTACTGCTATTTAGTAACACATGTCTCCACAGCCAAAAAAAACCGCAAGATTTAGAAACTAGCATAGTAGCTGCTCTTGACATGTCAATAAGGAAGAGAAAATTAAGACCGCCCAGCGGACCAACTTGAAATATCAGGTCTGACCTAATATCTTGCTTTGGTTTTTTCTTTCTTATATGGTGCTACTAACAGTCTTTATCGAACATGGGATACAAGGTATACTAGGTACAAGCTCCTGACGACTTTAGGATCTGGTTCAAGGAACCTGGAGACATCCAAGTCATTATAAAGCTGAAAAAAGAGAGCCGATGAGCTCCGCTAGCAACTATACGTCTCGCCATCTTACTACCTCATCGGCTTCTTGTCCAATATTGGAGATTAGGTAGCAGAGTTCGCTCATGCATTTCCGGATTTCCTGCGGCTATGGAAAAATAGTTAACTTCTTTCCTGCACCCACGCATCGCAAATTGACAAGGCAAGTGCCAAACAGCTACTCCTTCAACCGCTTCGCTTACAATCTGTAGGGCAGGCGGGTTTCTTCCGGAACATGATAATCCAGAACCTTTATGTCCAGATCGCCACCGAATACCCCATAACTTGCCGTTTGAATTCCATCTCAGAGCGGGCCACGATATCCAATTAGGGCTCTTTCAAGACAATGTACATACAACAGGTTGGAAATGCTAGTTCAGCCGCAAATTATACCCGACAGTTTAACCAGAGCTAACAACTGGAAACAATAGCTGATTGGAATGACAATCAACACCTCGACACCGGGTATGGGACTTTTTACTCATAGCAGGGACCACTGTACGCGACATCAATAGTCAAGCTAAATTTGATTGCGCTTCAGCCTGGCTCTGCAATTGTTTGGAAACCCACGGATGCAAGGATGGTAAAATAACCGACGCCGCGTACACGTCTCGCCGACTAATAAGTCTCGGAACTGACTTGGAGGGGGGCGATGTACGGCTTGTCGAGAATATCCCTCCCGGAGTCCGCTACACGGCGCTCAACTACTGCTGGAGACCTGATCTGGGCGGCGTTGTCCGGATCACTGAGCACAAGAAGGCATCCCACATGGAAGGGATCACCTAGTCAGTCCTTCCCAAGACCATCCAGGACGCGACCATGATTTGCCAAGGCATGGGCATCGGTCGTCTGTGTATCGACTCCCTCTGCATATTGCAAGACAGTCTCAGCGATTGTGAGCACGAGGCAAGCCAGATGCGAAACGTATATCGCAGCCTTTTGCTTACCTTGGCGGCTCATTCGGCCAAGTCCTGCCAAGAATTGTCCTTTGTTAAACCAAGCTAATCAGACCGAGTTCCTGTTTCCGCTTCCTAGCAGAAGAATTCACTCTGGTGGATTATCCGCAGTACTGGAGGGAGCGCAAGCATCCATCATGACCTTTGGCCGACCGATGATATCTTCCTCACCCAACTCACGGGCCTGGGCCCTTCAGGAAGCGGTTCCTCCACGGCGCATACATCACTCCACGGGCAAATAAATGATATGGGAGTGCGACGAACAACACTTCTGCGAGTGCGGCCCGGCGCAATCTGTCTCGGACTCGGCTCCAAACATTCTCGTGGTCGAGAAAACGACCAGGAGCAAATTTATGCGAGAAACGGCTCCAGGCCGGGCTCACTGATCAGCCCCTGCAGTCTAAGCTCCGTGGTTGGGCCAACTTCAGGTATTGGAGGGAGCCTTCTGACAGAAACTCACCTGAGTGTCTGATAAGCTCCCGGCTGTGTTCAGCCTCGCCCAGTTCATTGCAGAGCAAAGTCACCGTGGTGACTGACAGGTGTCCATGGACTTGGTCTATTTTGCTGACTTTTTTCGGCCCGTCTTTTCAGCTCACCTTCTGTGTACCGAGTCCAGAACAGGAATGACGATATTTTCGAAAGCTAAGAGAAGGTGGTGGCTGCCCTCAAGTCATGCATCTCGTTTCCTACCCCAACCTAGTCTTAGGCATCGACCCAAGACGAAATTCTCTTTAACTGGAACGACGGGATGGGGCGGTTTACATCACTTCTCTAATTCCGAAGACCCCCCAAGTTCCACAATCCCTTGAGAATGATGACTAGGAAGATCTTCGGGTCAAGGGACTTGAAGCTTACCATTAATGACCCTCTCTGAAGGGCAACTGTCAAGACACAAACAGCAAACTCTAGGTACCCAGGTTCGACACGCAGACAGAAGATATCCCACAATTACCATCAACTATACTGCCACATTTGTCACTACTACCATGGAGATGCCATGCAGCAAGGAAAAGCGGAAACAGATCAGGGATCATATCTGTTAGCTCTTCAGCATAAGGTCTTGCTATCTTCAAGTCGGAAAGAGCGAGACACATACATGGGTCCTCGTTTTGCGCGGCTCCGATAAAGTTCCGGGTGCGTCCAGGAGAGTCAAAATCGGCAAGGTTGGCGAACAAAGAGCACGCGTGATATTGACGGCGGAGGATGGAGGCAAGCTGAGATTAAGGTAGTATAACCTGATGTACCTGAACCATCATTCTCCTGCCGGCCTGGTTAATCGGGTTACCGCATCTCATAAAACCTTGCCAGAGGTCCTTCCCTCCCGTGTCTCACACTCTTCGTCACCTTCCCATACATTATATCCTCATCCCTCACATAACAATCCCCTAAAAACACATGACGATTCGGCCCCGCCAGCCGCAGCACATACGGCATCCTCCCCCTAAAGAGCACCACGACCTCATCCCCTGGCTGCATCACCGTCGGCCCAATCCCCAAATGCCCCTTCCGTGTCAGGAAGGCCCTTCTTTTATAACAATATAAACCCATCCCAGTCCTAAAAGCCACCGCTTCGCCGCCCTCTCATCCAACTCCTGCCCCCCTACCCCAGCCAAAAATGCCTGTGTAGCCGCCTCTCCCACCTCCAACACTCTCTCTTGGTTCATCTGCCCTTCTACATCCGGAAACCGAAACCCCATCGCCGCGTTCGACAAGACACTCCCGTAAAACGCCCCCTGCGGATGTGCCGACAGGGCCTTACAGAACGCCACCTTGAATGGTTCTCCCGTCCTGTAGAGCTGTGTCGGCCGAGGAAACACCCCTTTCAGATTCGGCAGCAACTGATCCCACGCACTTTTCACCGCCTCCGTCTTCGAGTCCCCATGAGGCGTAAAGATCATCGGCTCGCTCACTCGATGAACGGCACCCACGTGGAAACCGTCTAGGGTTAACGACCCCGGGATCCCCGAAAATGCTCGCTGAACCCGTGACACCACCAAATCGGACAGTGGCGGGACGCATATTCCCGCGCCAAAGTTGCTCTCCCGGAATACCGCAAAGGTTTTCGTCTCAAACCACTTCGGCACCCAGCTGGGAAATTCCCCGGGAGCCGGGAAAGCCGGCGGAGCCACCTTGTGCTGCACGAAGCTGAGCACGTCCAGAAACATGGGCGACTTGCTGGTCATGTATCTCGCCAGATCAGTATACACAGCCGGAACATCCCTCGCGTAGTCCGGCTTTAGTGCGGCAGGGATACCCCAACTTAGATCGGGGTTGGAGGCGTTTACAAAATTCTTCAACCTCGTCACCGCCCCCGTCAAGGGCCCCAGCCACCGATCCGTCTGGCGCGTAATATGCGTATGCGTCAAAATCGGCTGCAGTCCTTCATCGCAGATCCCCAAAACCGAGTAGATCTTGTCCCGCACATCCGTGGCCCTGAACGCGCGCATGTTCTCCAGCAGGTCCAGCAACGGACCGAGCGAACCTGGGACGTCCGTCAGGCGGACATGGCCGCTCTGCCGCCCGGACCGCTGCGCAAAGATGAGGTACCACACGTCGAGAGACGTGGTGGTGACGATGCTTTCACGGTTCCCAAAGACGAAGAGGAAGTTTGAGACCAGGTCGAAGAAGGGCATTTCCAGGTCATCGCACTTGGCGATGGCGGTGGCGGAGACGGCGATTTCTTGGACCACCCAGGTGCGGTGGAAATATTCCCTGTCAAAGAGGGACGCGAGGGAAGATAATGAGTTGGGAGGGAGATTGGAGAGGGCGGTGTTGGTGGCGTCGCGTACGAAGTCGTTAATGTTGGTTGCTGAGGGGGAGGAGTCTTGGATTTCGGCGACAAGGCGGCCGACGTCGCTGAGCCGGCGCGCGGCTTCGAATGTGGCGGCGGTGTCATCGGTTTTGGAGCCGAGCCAGGCGATAACACGGCTATAGTGCTTGTAGACGAGGCGAATGTATTGGACTTGTCGGGAGCGTTCGGAGGTGCTGGATTGGTCGATGCAGAGCGCGTCGATCCATAGTCGACGCGGGGGGTGGCCGGCTGGGGGGCGGAGATACTGGAGGGCGGATTCGAGGTTGGATTTGATGGGGAGGGGGTGGTTGCCAGATATAGTTTCGGGGGTCGTCGGTACCCCATGTGTAGGAGAGGGCTTCGTAAGAGAGGCTGGATTCGATGTTGACAACTTCGAGGGTGCCGTGGAATGGGTCGTCGGCGTTATGCGGGGAGCGGGAGTTGGCGGGAAAAAGGTGCAAGATCCGGGTGTAGGGAGGGGTGCTGCCAGTTGGGGATACAGGGGGAAGAGGTTGGTAGATGTACATGCTTGCTAAAGATACCTAACTGATATCGCTGATTGGCGGTGATTGCGAGGCGGAAAGTTTGAGGGAACGAGGTCGAGGTTGACAAGTTGAGGTCAAATGTGGGGCAGCATCCTAGCGTAGCATGAAACACAGTGAGATGATAGGCCGGCTTACTTCGGGTGTCTGGACACGGAGCTACTAAGAAAAAGAGGTTCATGCCGCAAACTACATCAAGCCTTGTTGGATAAACCACATAAAGAAAACTCGGATAACTTGTCGCATACCCTCTCGTCGGAACTTGAAATCGATATTTAAGGCATTAATTGTCCCGCCTGGGTTGGTTAGTGATATACCCTCCAGAGAGGTCTATAAAGAAGAAGATTCTGGCTGGAAGCCAGAGACAGAGAACGAACATTACAATCACACAGTGCCAACCCCTCAGAATCCGCAGAATCTAGCGTGTAACGCTTCTAATAGTTCCTCAGCTGCTACCTGTTGGAGGGATAGGTACAGGAATAGGACGATTAATCGAGGAGTGGAGGAGGTTCAAGGGTGTATAAAGGGTCTTAACACAGGGTATCCATTACGCACAAGGCTTCTTTAAGTTAAGTTAGTCTTACAGCAGTAGGCCAGCCTTAGGTGGGAGTAGTTCCTTATACAACGTACGTTTAACTTTACAAAATCAATAAACAGGCTAAATTAGATATTAGAACGAATGATAAGGTTACGTGTTTACCCTAACCCGGTGCTGTAGACACCCTACTTAAGGTAAAGTGGTAAAGCAGTCTATTAGCTCTACTTCATCCCTAATAACCTAATTACACGACAATGAAGCGCCGAGCCTCTTCCGCAGCAGCAGAAATGGCAGCGGGATCGGTAGACGTCATGCAAGAGAAGACGCAGACGGCGGCCACAGCGGGAGCTGAGGCTAGGGGATCACAGAGGGTGGAGCAAGTGGACTAGGAGAATAGTGCTAGTTAGCTAACCTTAATGTTGACCTCGTAATGTAATGGACCATGGAGATTCTTACACGCTTAGCCCGCGAGGCAGGAGCGTGCTCCACATTGGAGGCGGGGGAGGAAGCCACAAGAGCGGCAAAGGTGAAAGTAAGGATTGTGGTAAGCTGCATTTTAGCAACGCTTATTGTATTTGTCGGTTGTTGTGAGTACCGTAATAAATGCTTGCTGGCTTTAGTTTTCTGATAGTGAATATGTTGTGTCTTGTCGCGTAGGATGAGGACAATTCCTGGGAGAGGGGGGCTCCCTTTAAATACCTACTTAGGTAACACGAGAGCAGAAAGCCGAAATGAAATGTAGGCACCTTCGTCACCAAGTGATGCATCACGCCGCACAAGTTGAGCATGCATCGGCGTTGATGCAAGCACGACCGACCCAACAGACACGCTTGCCTTTTGGAAGGGTATGTTCATGGAGAGGGCATAGATTGCCAATGTGGCACGGATTAATGCCTAGCTTCCTGCTTGGTAATTGCCAATGTGGCACAGATTAATGCCTAGCTTCTTGTTTGATGGAGACACGCTAGCATAGACGGCTTGCTATTACTACACCAAGTTCTCTGACAAATGTTAAGCGTCACCAACTGCAGGAGTGAGGCGTGAGAGCAGTGTTGTGTGACATAAAGCCAAGAAAACGGGCAACCTGGCTGGAATGAGGTAGATGTCACGCTGCACTGGTTGATGTATACCCTAGCCCCTCTCCTGCTGCCTCAATTTCAGGCAGCAACGCCTGCGGAGCGGCAGCCCCACTTCCACACTAGGGAGATAACGGTGAGGGTTTCATTAACGGCAATATCGAGTGGGTACCGGGCTTGGAAGTAAACATCAAGTTACTGTACGGCGAAGAACAAACGGCGTAACGGCTTCGGCGGCTTCCGGATAAAGATTACGGCCCTGGCGGTGCTATGAGGGATTGCATCCTCGCTGCTTAGAGATTATTAAGACTCTGTGAACATTTAACAAGCGGCAGCATCGAGTTGGGGGCTCAGAAGCACCGTGGCTCCCTGGTCAATAAACTTGGCTTCCAATTCCTTATCGACAAATACAGTTAGGTTTCCATCAATGTCAAGTGGCAGGAAGACCTCCATCAGACTAATCGTGAGGGAAAGGGCAGCGCAGCCGTGAACATGGACACGTTGGCGTACGTTAACAATTCAACACAGAAACCAATCGAGCGGAAACACATGTGGAGCTATGGAATCAGCTTCGAGCGTCCCCCGGGCAAGAGCTCGTCGACACCTTCTATTCTGTCGCTCTCACTAGGATCAACCCTAACTGCCAAACGTCGCTCTAAGCAATCTCAAGTCCGTCGACGGAAAATGGATGACAACCGACAGGACGCCTATAAGTGGCATTCCGGGTCATCGTTTGTGTGAACTCGCGATTGCCTCCCCCTATGTGGGTCTCCTACCATTTCCCAAGGCCGATCACCGTTGCCTCCTTCTTTGAAGAACTGGCACGACCTGGAAGCATTACAGTTAGTTTTCATGTGTTGCTACCTAATGACAAGCGTTAACTCGTTCTAGGCACAAGATCTCTGAAGCGTAGAGGACGATTCAAAATCCAAAAGCCATGGGGTTCGTGAGTGGAAGAACACTCGGAGAATTGCGAGACGGTGTGTCTGTGCTGGAGGTGTAGCTACCTTAGGTAGGAATTATGTTTGAGATTGCGCTCGGCCTGTGCTTGGCTCTCACAAGGACTTGTACTCGGACAGTGGAAGCTGTTCTTCAATGAATAAACCACCGCACCGACTGGGGCTGGCTTCGATAGTGACAGGTTTGATGGAGGCGCCTGGAGCGGATCTGGCGGAGCGGACTTCAATGGCGCTGCCAGCGGCCGTTGTGAACGCAACAAACAAGGACCTGTGGTTTGTGGCCATATTGGTCGCTGTTGATATGGTACCTATTGCTCGCTTCGATTGCTTGCGGAGTGGGGATTTCCTATTGCAGAGAGCACATTGTAAGATTTCAAGGGGCGGCTTTTATAGGACTTTAGGTCTAGAACCCGACCTTTTTGAAGGATACATGGCGCATCACGTGTCACAGGCACCCAGTTCGAGTGGCTTTGTCTTGATGAACCCTTATCCTGTCTCCAATGACGGAATTCAGCCATAGAGAGAAGGTGCGCGCAGCGGCAATACCGAGGGCCAGAAGAGGCCCGCTTCTCAACCGGAACTGTGCCGGTTTTCCCTAGCATCCAAAAGTCGAACCAATGTCGTAAAATCAGCAACATGACAGTCCATATATGCGAGCCCTTCCCACTTCCTTTCCTTCCGAAACGTCCTGCCGGCGGGTGTTTCGGCCGGGTCCCATGCCCCGACGATCCAGTCAACCGGACTAAGCAACTCCTCGGGATCGATCAAGGCAAGCACTGCATGGAACGCCTCTAGAGAAGTGAGTTTGAGCATATGCAGGAGCGTCGGGAGGACTCTGTGCGGCATGGCTGTTCCGGGATCAACCAAGTAGGCATATCCTGCGCGGAGGTAGAGTGACGACGTAGGCATCCCGTAGTCGACCATCAGGCGGCCGGGGTGGTCAGGCCGCGACACCCGGAGGAGTCGGAAGAAAGCGTAGATCATGTCGTGGGGAACCGTGCTCTCGGTGGTGTGGAACTTGTTGACTATGTGCGCTAGCGACTGCGGGTAGTCATCGATGTTCGCCCGCTCCCCTGCGAGGTGGTCGAAGCGCGTGAAGCCGGAAATCAGGCGCGCCCAAGTGTAGCGTCTCGCGACCGGTGGCTTGTTTAGGAGCATCATGTGAACCAACAGGAACTGGTCCCATGTGACAACCGCGTCGCCTAAGCAGAAGACGACCTCTTTGGCGAGGAGGCATTCTTGGACGATCCAAGCTCGTTTCCAATAGTCACGCTCCATGACCTCGTCCAGCGTGCTCCTCAAGGACGCCATCTCCGCTGCGAGGGAAATGTCGCGTCTCCAAGACCCTTGGATCTCCCCATCGGCAGGACTACCGTAATCATCTGCGGATACTCGCTTGGCCACGTCAAACAGTAAAGTTGTTTTGAGACTCCCTGGTCCAAGCCACGCCAGAACCTTTGTCGCGTTCTGGTATATTTCTCCCATCATCTGCACTTGATGACCTTTCTCCAGATCATCGATCTGGTTGATGCAAATGGCGTCCGCATAAACCAGCCGGGAGGTATCGGCCCGTCGCAGCGCGACAAGGAAGGTTAAAAGAGTTGCCCGGATGGCGAGGGTCTCTCCATCCACCAGAATGGAGCCTTGATTCTCCGGGGGCCCCCAGACGTATGACAGCGCTTCGTAACTGTGGCGGTCTGTTAGACTGACTGGGAGCAATGCGGCAGATAGTGGATCTCCATCCCGCCCTGGTTGGAGCTGGAGAAGACGGAAGCGACCTCCGTCAGACCGCAGAGCAGAGTGAAGAGGTGCGTACATGGCGGCTACTGTCAGAGAGCGCTGTTAAAGAGCGGAGAAAATCAAAAGGGTGCCTTTTCCGAGGAACCCCTCGCGGAGGAAATTAGGTTGCATAGGTAAGCTTGCTTTTCCAAGGCGCCGAATTGTATAGCTGCAGCTAGACATGCGTCGCCTGGTTGGTGACCAATAGTCGACGCTCCTTCCCTACCATCGAAATCAACACTTTCCACTTGCCCAGTTCCACCGGGCTCGGAGAAGCTCCCGAACCGCAGGTAATTGGAGAAGGCATAATTGAACCGCGAGAGGAGAGAAAGATTCGGGCGGGCTGAGGCGGAAGCAGAACCTGTGGCGACTGTAGCTGAGGCAGCTCAGAACTGTGACCCCCTCGCTCAGTCTAGCTCAGTCTGGCTCGGGCTAAGGCGGCAACTGTTTAGTTCCGAAGAAGTGAAGGGAAATCTGTGGCGTCGATTTTAGGGTGGTGAAATGGCTGTTTCGAGCAAGGCAGATGAGATCACTCGTCGCTTAAGCATGAACCCTACCTGATACATCTTGTTACATCTGCTAATATTTTAAACTAGAACACTTTTCGAATTAGATATACCGCTTGTCCACCTCCTGTGTAGCTTCCAACAGCCAAAATAGGAGAAGACAACGTCAATTTACAGCAGTCAAGGACGAACTACTGCAATTTGGCGATAATATTCAGTCCCTTCAGCGCTTCGTAGGCGCACAGGCTGTCGCTTTCGGAAAGATTTTAAAAAAGTACAAGAAATGGACTGGATCGTCAGCCCTTGGGTCTCGTGTTAACAGTTCCTTTTTATCCCAACCGAAGAACTTCACGAGAAGAGATTACTCTCCACTCTTTGCAAAGTGCTCGAGCCTACTTTCAAAATTAGAAGCCGCATTTCCAGCGGGCCATATCAGCGCAGCTACGTCCTATGCAGAATCCTCGACCACTTCGCCTTATTCAAGCGAGCGGCCTTCTTTCAGCAAGAGCGTATCTGCCCAGGCGTCACCACAGACTGGGTACTGGAACTAATATGATCATGGAAGCGACGACAGCTGTATCGGTCATGGTGCAGACACTTATTGCATAGAAGTTAACCCAGATGCCGATTCATCACAGAGGACACATGTGCCATTGGTTTATTTGGTCATGTTTTGCCGTGTCGTTTGTCCTTGATGGGCTTCTTGCACTCATCATGAAGCCGGGGTATCAGACGAAGCGCTTGAGGTCTGATGCCGGAATGGCCTTTGGCATCACGGCCTCGCTTGGCAGCGCCTGCACATCTTTGGGGATGGTATTAGCGCGGCGAGGGGCTTTTGGGCAGACTGTGGTGCTCGTTTATTGGACTCTCTTTGCGTCATCGTGTGTGCTCAGTGGCATGTTGCTTGTCATGTTGATGAGAGATATGCCCTTGTGACGGTTCTCAATGTCAGTACGTGATTGATGATGCTGATGGCTGGTGGAAGCAGTTGTTTTCTTAACAGGGTATTACGCCCAGATAGATAGGCGAGGCGGTTAGCTACGACTTGATGTCGTCCTGAGAATGTGGAATTGACGCACAATCAACCATTAATACCCTTAATGCGCCCCATTGGTTGAGATAAGTAGTACTATTTGCCTCTTGGTCGTAACCGTGTATTGGCCCACGGATTCGGCGAGCTGAGACAGCCTCATTCTCAAGAATTTTCTACCTCCCTACCCCGTCGATGCGTGCTTCTGTCAGACGCTGCTTTTAGCAGCGCTGCCATTGTGTCGATGGTCTGCATAAACAGGCTGCAGTAACTAGATAGGTAAACGCAGTGCGTGTTGTGTGTATGCATCTTTCCCTATTCTCCCCCTATCACAGCATTATTTCCTAACTTGCAGCTCCCGCTTCACCTTGCCGCCGCTTTTAAACCTTCACTGACCCCCGGAGTCCTCCTCCGGTCTCCTCTCCCGGACAAAGTTCTGCCATCCCTTAGCATCCCGCTCGAGCGTAAACTGCGTAAATTAACCTATCTCCTTTAACCGCTTGGCCTTGGGCTAGCTCACATTAGTCACTATGATGCGCTTCAGCTCCAGGCCCCCCATCAGGCACGCTAAACAAGAAAAACTAAAAAGTAGAGGAATGGAAAGAAGATAACTGTACTTCAAGATCATACCACCAAAATCCACACGCACAAACCCCTCCAGCCCTTGTCCTCTGAAGCTTATCTCGCATAACCGTAAACTTCTTCCTAAACTTCTTCATCGCCCTATAGAAGGTGCCGCTAGCTAGTCGGCTTAGCAGATCGTAGGTTGCAGGACCCTGCTCGACCCTGCGACCAAGGGGTACGAACTCGTGGCTGTGCCTGTGGCAATCGAGGCTCTGATGACTCTATCAACTCAATCGAAGCAACTACGTAAAACATATCTTTCCGGAGGAGGCGGAGGAGGAGCAGGAGGACAATGACAACGACGAGAAGGATAAAGGAGTAATAAGGCTCATCGAATTCGGAATCGTTTGTGCGGGATGGGGGAAAAGCAGGGAAATCTTGGCGAGTGGGAGCGCGACGATATCTATACTTCGTGCGACGCTGCCGGGGGTCCGAATTCAAGCATTGGTTTGAGGTGGTCTTGGAGAAGGCAGATGTATGCGCCCACCAAGGAGAATCACCATGGCCAAATTGGGATATGTAAACGAGAGACCGCAGACCAGCTTTTTGTTCTCAATATTCTCTTCCCTATTCCAAACCGTAATCAAACAGTGAAATTTCCAGGATAGTACGGCGTGATGTTGCCGGTGGGATTGAACTCGCAGTGGAACCACCGGTCCTGGTTCGCGTTCTGGGTGCAGAGGTTTCTGCTAAAGGCGCAACCGATCTTCTTGGACGCCTTCCACACCGTGCTGTGGAGCTGGGAAGTCAACACTCCAATTCTCCACTTATTTAGTCATTCCGAGGATCAGGGAATTAACGGACGTCGCTCTCAAACGCCAGTTCGGGTTAGCTTCCGAGGTTGTCGCACGGATAGAGGTGGTTCCGAGCTGTTGGATTACCGCGGCGTCTGGATTGGTGAGCTTTCACACTGCGGCCCCGCTGCGCCGCAGGAGAGCCGGCAATGATCGCCAATTCGGACTTCCAGCGTGGAGGGTGGTCATCGTCGGAAAGCTCTTGAGAATGATTTCTGCAGCCTCATTCGGTCCCGGGAATTGCGGTGCAGGACATCGCATCTGCGGGCAAATCCATCTCGTCGGCAGCGGGCAGTTCGTGGGCAGTTCCGGGCCAGTGGCTCACACCCTTCGCTCGGAAACGTTCTGTTCCGGGCGGATGCTCTCTGGTTCTGCCCAAACACATGCAGGTCACCACCAAGGTCTTGGAGCGCGCCTGCCGATTCGGCGGCCCTAGCGGCGCACAGTGCAGCCAAGCCGGATACGAAGGCTTGGCCCAAAAGAAAGGGTCACTGTAAAGACCGCCCATGGCTGTCGTTATTACAGGCCATCTCCCACTCTGGAAACACCTGCATTGATACTGAAAAGCTTCCTGCATGTTAAAAGTCTTTTCTGCATTCTGAAATGGCTTTCCTGCATTTAGAAAGGCCTCTGATGTGATAAGCCAGAGCCTTACCGTCCCGGAACAAGACTGTGTGAATTCCAAGAACGCATTTTCCGCACGGAGATAAGGGACCCTCTCTTTTAGCCCGAGCTTCGACCTCCAGATCTGGCGACCACTCTCCGTGCGAACACTGTGGGCATGCCTTCTTCGGCCGCTCAGATGCGGGGTCACTTCGGATGATCTGCTCAGGGACGCGGCCTGCGCGCACGATGCGCCCCTTGAAATCTACCCGTGGCAACGGAACAAACGAAACAAAGAGATGAAACGAAACATTGACAATTCGA
>Ga0247770_1001073_pt1 | contig 23570 bp, 16 predicted proteins | sample UWRJL136409B6_FD_179943 | JGI IMG/M metagenome (GOLD analysis project Ga0247770, IMG submission 179943) | Plant litter microbial communities from Arlington Agricultural Research Station in Wisconsin, United States - UWRJ-L136-409B-6 | ecosystem: Environmental > Terrestrial > Plant litter >... | reverse complement strand
ATTAATCCAGGCTTCCTTGTTAGCTTCGTTTTGTTAAACCCTGCTAATTTAAAGATCCTCCAGATCGTGATAGCTGAGATGTTAAGGCCCTTGGCACTGAGCTCACCGGTTAGATCAGCACAGGATTTCTCACAGCCGTATCGATCTTTGCGAACCTTAGCGATAACTTTCTCGGTATTTTCAGGGGTGTGTTTTCGTGGACGGCCAGAATAAGGGGTATTTTCAACCCATTTATCCTTGATGATTAAGGGCCGTATATTCGGCTTAAACCCACGCTCAATAGCCCTGGCATATATTTGATTGACAGTACTAACAGAAACCCTGGTTTGTGCGAAGATATCGGCCGAAGAAAGGCCTATAACAGGGGATTTAAGTGTAACAATAAGCGCTCGCATAGAAATATCTGTATTTGGTGACATCTTCTTGATCGTTCTGTTGACTGTTGGCTGTGGAAGCGGGGTGAGGGGTAAGATTACGTGGCCAGACCAGATGTAGTGTGGTTGCTGATCATTCAGTTAAAGGGGTGTGGCTGGCTTGGCATTGCGCAGAACTTTTGAAAGGCACCTCCGTAAGGGGTCCACTGTTATGATTCTGGAGCGTTCTCTGCAAGGGGATAACAGTGGACCCCTTGTCACCCTAGTCTTTATTATGCTGGAGGAGCACATGGAGATGGTGGCTCTGTGCACAGAGACATTCTCAACCCAAAAAAAAACACCGAAAAGACATGGCCAAAAAAAAGTAACAAAAGACATATCACAGTTATGTTTAGTTCATATTTTTTGGTGGTTCCGCTACAGGAAGAGGCCCTTATTATAGCGAAATTGGGATATTTTATTTTATTTCCGCTGATAGATCATGTTTCGTGCGCACCCTCCCAACCCCTGATTCTCCCCCGGAGCTGGGCTGATGTGGGGTTGAGCCCTCACTCGATGAGACAGGTACTTGGTGTGGAAATAACGTAGGAACCTAATGTGAGATATCAATATAGTGGGGGACATTCATGCACCGCTATGTCGAACGTCGAGCCCATTATCATTCTGGCAACACGGTTGTACCTGAGACATAGGAACTGCTGAGATAAGGGGGTGAAATCTTGTAGCCGTGACATGCAAGACGTACATATTAGGTAAAGAGGCTTCCCTCATGAGTGCTTTGATGTGTGCTCTGATGTGTCTTTTGGTACGTGAATGTACGTGCATATTGGTTAGCTCAGCGGATGCATGTTGGTCACCTGGAGCGAGACAAATGCGGAAAAGGGGACTGAATAGTCTAGTCGCTGAAGCCAGACGAGCAGAACCTCGCACAATTGGTCACTAAGAACTGTCTTTACATCATGATTTGAAGCCGGCGACGGAGGTCCGGGCCAGCATGCGCTGTGTTGTCAGGGTTGAGGAGTCGGTGAGTATTGGGGATTGATGCACACACACCCAGCAGCTCCTGTGGTGTTAGAGAAGATGAGGCTGAGACCACGGCCATGTGTTATCGTAAGGGATCTAATAAACAGGCCACGGTACGGGGAATGGGATAGTTACCCCGCCCAGTCAACATCACGACGAGAGAGTTTACCCAAATTTATTCTGCTTTGCCACGATGTCAGGTTCGTCTCACATGACCGCAACACCACCCTCGGGTCGAGAGAATAGCAGCACTGGAGCAACATTATCCCTCACCAAGACGGATTGCAATTCGTTCAGCATGGCTCGATGGATGGCACAAGAGGCTCATGATGAGCCTTGGATTCCACTGCGGGTGCACAAGAGCGGAGCTTCTCCGGGCGTGGAGAGTAATTGTAAGCAGAAAGAAAAACGATGAGAGTTTATTCTAGATACGGAATGCTGACGAGGAGAACTCCACTTTTAGCTACCGGAACAGTTCACGGGGCAGACGTGTCCAGGCTTGGAGTTTCTGCCAAGGGGGGCAAGCCGGAGTGATGAACTGGCCTTCGATAAGATGGAGAGCGCAACTGTTATTTAGGTGGTTTAGGTTGGGGAGTTGTCTATCGGGGCGAGAGTGCTGAGCATAAATGCGAGATGGAATGTGTCTGCTGTTAAAGCCTACAGGCGTTTGTTGACATACAACGGTGTGAGTAGTAAAAGTTGCGCGAGCGGAATGATGATGTACCAGAAAGGCGTGATCATTGCTGTGTGGGAATAATGTGAAACCTCGTCGCTGTTGTTCAAACGGACATGGAATTGTTATCTACATTATCGATGTTTCGCACCGAGTCGTATCAATACATCACTTCCTACTCCGTGGCTTGCCAGCGGGATATCGGCAACGCGCTCCCCAACCCTTCCGGATGCATATCGAGCAGGGAGATCTTCGATCACAGGCCTGCCCCCTCTTGCTGCATTCAGTACATTTGTACCGGCTGTGGAGAATATTTTTCTGGACGGGAGGCGCAATATTGGTAGCCGTCGTGGCCAGCTGGTCCTCGGTTTCGGTCGCTATCGGGTGCCCCTGACGAGAAGTCGGTCGTAGTTCCCGACCGATGACTGCTGGAGGGGTATCGGGCGTCGACCGGAGTCTCTTTTTGGGCCTTGGTCGGGGAGGAGGCCGGGGTTCGAACGCGAGCTCGTCTGACCACGAGGAGGAAGACGAGGAGGAAGTTCCGTCGGCGGGTCGCTTTTCAGCTTGAAATTCGGGCTCATAGCTGGGCAGTAAGGGCCGCGTTGACTCGGCGTGTTGCATCGGGGTGGGTCGCGAGATCTCCAGGTCAGGAGGCGGTACTGGCGAGGGCGGTGCACTCGACAGCGTGGAGGAGAATGGGCTGTCGGCCGGGGCAGAGTCGATGGGGGCGTCGAACGAAGGTTGGGCTGGCGGAGAGGGAGAAACCCCGCGAGTTAGGGGCCCGAGGCCCGATGGGTCGCTCGTGGGGTGGTACTTGATGACGATGCCCCCTAGGGCAAACAACTCACGGTCCGGGACGCCGAGACAGGGCTTCGCCCAGTGCCACGCACTGGCCTCTGGGACAGAGGCCAACAGCATGTTGAGACAGGCGGCATGCTCGTCGACGAAGCGTTGATCCGCCTGCTTATACTCGACGACAGCGGCATGCAGCCGGTCGCGCATGGCCGTGCTAGCCTCGCCTCTTTGTCGCTCTATGTCATCAATCTTGTCCTTGATGGCGGCGATGAAATCCAAGGGCGACGGGGCAGCGTCCGCAGCATGATTGACAGGAGCGGGGGAGGGGCGGCGCGTGTGGTCCTGGTCCATTGTTGACATGGCAGGACACGGAGGTCCAAAGAGCGCATGGGGGTCCGGAAATCGCCGGCTCAGCGAATGGGCAGGAAATATCGCCAGAGCAAGAAGAAAGACCACGATCGTGGCAGGTGTGCAGAGGGGGGAAAGAAACGAACAGAATGCAGACCGTTCGCTGTTCGCTTTCTTCCGGAGGAGGAGTCGGCAGTCACGCCAAGATGATCCCTGCCTCACCGAAAAAAGACCTTGTCGAGGAGAGAGGAAAATGTTGGCAAGGACCGGGGTAGTGCCGGGGTGATCCAACTCCCCTGCCACACACTCGGAGGGACCCGGAGTGCCGACAAGTGATGACAAGGCTCCGGGCTTCGTCCTCTTTTTCCGGAGCTTCTGCTGTCATCGTTTCCTCGCAACACAAGCAGATTCCCGCACAACGAAGTCCATTTTCCCGCTTGTTCACGGAGCAGGAAAAGACTGGCGCATTCAGCATTCTAATACTTCTTATCTGGCTGGGACGACATCGACTCCGAGTCAGGATGGCTAAGATCAAAATGCCCAAGAAGCCTCCACCGCCTCGTCGGCCTGCGCGGCGACCCGTCGTGCCCCCCCAGCAAACCACCACCACATCTTCAAAAGAGTCCGTTGCCATTTTCTTTGTATTGTGATGTCTTGCTCATTTTCTTGCCGCTGTCATCGCCCACAACCCGTCGAGCACACTGCCCTTCCTTGACCATCGCCATCATGGCACTAATACCTCCCCCAAAGGTGCTGTTTAGGCATCGATATTGGTTCCCACCGATCGCGAATCTGTATCTGGGCCGACGGCTCCGAGATCGTCGTCGAGAACAAGTACAGCCACAATCTCGACACCACACACTACCCCGGCGACTTCCCCTCGGCGCTCTACGTGTTCGACGACGACACATCCCCCACCGCCGACAATGTCTACCTCATCGAAGGCGAGGATCCGAACCGGCTGTCCGTGTCAGCCAAGTATGTCTTCTACGCGCTCACCGACACCAAAGACGCGCTGCTCGAGCAGTACCCTCCCGTGCACCACCTTGTCGCCAGGAAGAAGGACCCCGTATTCAAGGCCAAGCTTCGAAACGCCATGGTCACGCTCCTCTCCGTCCTGCGAGACCGCGCCCTGGCCGTGTGCCGAAGCAAGAAGCTGCAGGTTGCCAAGATCGGATTGACCATCCCCGTGCAATGGACGCTCGAATTTGAGGAGGTGTACCGCGAGCTTGTGTCCGAGGTGTTCGAGATTAACCAGGATGCTATCTACTTCTTCACCGAGACCGAGGCGTTGGCGAGGTATCTGTTCAAGTATCATGCAGCGCAGATGGATCCGGACGGCGAGCACAACGCCGTCTTATTTTTCGACTTCGGGGGACATAATATGGTAGGTATCTGGCTTGTCATCTAAGTTTTATTCTCAAAATACTGACGGCGCTGTTAACAGAATGGTTGCGCCTTTGGGGTCGCTCGGGATTTGGAGAGTCCAGAGAGGAACAGCTTTTACCGTGTTGGAAAGAAGTTTGGTGAGCGCTCTTGCTTCGGTCTTTTACGTATCATTGTTCACTTCCTGCGCGTATCTTTTTTCTTCTTCTTTTCAACAGACACCACTGACAGCCCCTCTGTTCTTAGGTGCCGGAGGCGGCTCTGAACAGTGGGAACACCACATCAGCGAGTGGTTCGTGGACGCCTGGTATGGTATGAACTTTTCCATAGCGCCCCCGCAGCACCGTGAAGACTTCCTTTCTCGATTCCGAAAGCAAAAGGGCAAGAAGGCAGAGCTGCGCGTGCCTATCAGCGCCATCTACGCTCGACCTGATAATGGTGCCCCATGCCGAGTTACCCTGGGAACGGAAGTCATCGAAGCGAACTGGCGAAAGGCTTTGAGCCGACCTCTCGAGACGGCAAAGCGTGAGATCGCGAGGCTGGTTAGTATGGAGAAGAGTGGATGTGTGACCACACCGGTCGTTGTTGTTTCGGGAGGCTCGGCGCGTAACCCAGCCGTCAAGTCACAAATGATGGCTCTCTGCAAGGAGAGCGGCATCCCTGCTGTTTTCACTGATGATTTTGATGTCAGCATTGCATACGAGTGAGTTATCATTCCGCTCCCCCCCCCCCTAATTTCTCCTGAAAGATCATTCTGAAGTGTTTGTCTTGCCATTTCTCTCTCCATCATTTCTCCTTTGGATCATGCCGGGACTGAGTCTAACAACGGCCATCGTGTCTTCCACAGTTCCGCCAAGGTCGCAAAAGCCGCTTCATATGTCGTCAGCGAGACTCTCACCCTCGAGCAGTTCTTTGCCCGTGGTGCTGCCATAGGGATCCAGATGAAACAGGCCCCTAAGTCCAAAGGGGATCCAAGTGTCTGGGATAACTCGGGGGCTATACTACTTGATCTTGTACGTACAACATGTTGGTCCCACTTCCAGGCTAACCGGTGCTAATGTAAACATGTCAAAACACAGCGCCAGAAGCCCAAAGTGGACCTTACTGTGCGATGGCATGATGAGTTCCAGCTGATCTGCGACCCTTATTTCGAGCGGCTCCCACGCAAGATGCGAAGCCGCGTGGCGGCAAATCTCAGCTACGATCTCGTCTACCTGGGCAAAAGAAAACAGGGCACATGGTCCTTCCAGCTGTCGCTCGAGGGATTAGGGGATAACATGAAGCTATTGCTCCACCAGTCCCACCGGAGGAGACGAGACCTTTCGCCAAAGAAAAAGAAGACGTTACATCTTCCGCTGTATTTTGATGGTAATAGCGGCTGCATTCATGTGGGCGAGAGGAATAAGACCATCGACGAGCTGGACCTGGGTCTCCCTGCCCAGCCGAATGACATGGGAGAGATAGACACAGATGTGGCAGTAGACTCCGACCAGAACTCGGATGTCGATTCGGATGTCAACTGTGAACGAGAAGTCGCTTCTCACATCACTGACGAGGGCACCATGGCGGGTAGCTCCAAGACTGGCGGGGATAGCATGTTGGCAAGTTCGGTTTTTGCGGCAACCGACTTGTGGGCATTTCCAGACGATGACCTGCCGGAACCAAGCATGGAAATACACGTTCGAACTGTCGAGAACAGTCCGATGTTTGATGGGCTGCCCACGCTACGGAGCAGCGGAAGAAAGTCGCTGACGCCTGCGAGCCGCCGCCTGGAACCCTATGGCCAGGCTTGGGCGCGGAAAAAGGCCCAACACGGCTTTCTGTAATCGGCGTATTCAACCCCTAATATAACCACTTTCAGTGATGATGATCTTTGCTATCTTCCGTACCCGTTTTGCTTGTTGATGAGACTGAAACTTCAGTGTACCGCGCTCACTGACCTCTGGAATACCCGACTTCACTGCGTTCTGCAATGGTCGCCTCTTGGGCAAGGCTTCTTGGTGTGGGAGACAGAAAAGTGAGCGAGCAAGGCTCACATGCAGCCACGTTCGGCGGACCTTGTCTGAGCAAATCATTATTTACACGCCCCACTTACCGGCTCGGTTCCAACCTACAGTCGATCGGCTCAAGCCCCGGATGGTGACATCTGCAAGGAAAACGGGGGAGCTATGTCAACAACGCTGGAATGGCGGTAACTTAAGATGAGGGGTACAACCCCGAGCAACCGTGCCGGAGGGGGCTGGACCGGCCGGCACTACAGGGCATGGCGAACCGATGCCGTGATGCCAGGTCAGAGGCCGAGGACTGCAATCTGTACGGTACGGAACACGGTGTTCGGACTGTGTAAGATCCAAGCTCCGATAACTGTTTACCGGGGACGGCGAACTTTTGCAACTTGAAACTCAGAACGTTCGTACTCTATGAGCAAGAAATTTGCTATGAAACAATTGGCATCGATCTGAAACTTTGCACATTTATTCAATTTTTATCTCTTTCGTGTCGATAAAGCTTCCTCGGGGCAAGACTGTGAGCTTTATGTTGGGAGACAGGGGCCATGCCAGCCAGCCGTGGAACTTGCCGTGCAAGGGGAGACCTGAAAAATAATAGTGGGTTGGTAGGCGCCATCGGTGAGGGCCCCTGCTCCGCACTATGATGAATTGGGCCACAAGGCTCTGGTGGAATCCCAGGAGGAGAAGGCGCACCTGCGGCTAGCCATGCCAACATGTGTTTTATCTTCATTTGTTTAAAATTGACAGGGTCAGCAATTGACCGTGGTCGAAGAGTGGTTCCTTGGCAGGGTGGGTTGCGTCTCCTGCATGCAGACTCGAAGGTGAGTGAAAGCTTTCCGATGGTGGGCAAAGAAAAGTTCATCCAGATCTCCCAGAAAATGACAAGAAACCGAATGAGCGGTCAGCGGTAAGTCGGAACGCCGCCGTAGTTTTGTCCAGTCAGCTTGCTCGTGACAGGCAAGCGGTTGACAAGATAAGCGGACTGCAATAGCCCCCTGCACCTTGGCGCCGGCGTCCATTTCTCTGCTCCGGGCACTAAAGCGCCACCCCCCTACTATATTTTTCCTGTGGCTCGGCCCTCACGTGATGACTTGAAACTGCAAGGTCCGCTGCAGATTCCGCGTTAGAAAATTGACGGCATTCTTGAATCTATTTCTTTCCGTGGTCTTTGCTCTGAGCGCAATCGCTACTTTAGGGTTTTACGGCCTCTAGCACTTTTGCAGTCTTCGCGATGGCTTCAATTTCGCTGCAGTTCATGAACACTTGGCCTTCGGCAATGGCTGCAAGAGCCAAGTTTTTGGCTGAGCCACAGGCGGGGCTGCTAGGTTTGCCTGCATAATTACGAGGGGGGCAAGCGGTTGACAAAATAAAAGAGAAACATTACTTACTCGGTACTTAGGCTACTATAGTAACTACCTAGCAGTTGCATGTATCTGTTTTGTACTGTCAGCTAGTCATCTGACCTCTATCCGCTAACATATTCTGCATCCGCACTACCATGAATCCCGCCCATTTGCTGCTGGGATTATTAGGGAGCCTGTTAGTGCTTACTCGCACGTGCCAGCGTTAGTGTCCCTTTTATTTTGTCCCTTTTATTTTGTCCAACCGCTTGGGGGGTAAACTCTGTGCCCCGGAGCGGAGAAATCGCTGGCTGGCGCCAAGGTGCAAAGGGTATTGGCGAATAACCTTTCGACCTCGCTAGATAACCAAAGGGTCCATCTGATGATAATCCTCGATATCTCCACGCCATCTGCTGTTTTCGTCCTCCCCTACACTGACGACTAGGATGCTGCGATAATGAATGCAAGCGGTTGCTATCAGTTCTGCAGGTAAGGATCTCCATGGGTACATATAGGTAGACACTCATTTTCTTGCCGACGTCACAAGGCCCTCTTCGTCGGCTACGTTGTAGTCTTTTTATAACCTTTCAGTTTGATAGCACCGAGGGTTGTAACTACGTGATTGTATTGCTTCTCCTCGGCTCTCTGGCTCTCCAGAGAGCCTTCCTTATAGTTGTGAATGGTGCAATTGCGCGTCTGTGGCAATGGTTACAAATCCATAGTTCTGGCATCTTCTAGAGCCTTTGTTTCCAACGTTGGAAGGCTGGCGTTCTGGCACTGCGTGGCCGACCCTCCTTTCATTCTGACAGATAGGTTTCCCTCTGCCGCCCCTGATGATAACACTAGCACCTGCAGATGATCGAAGGGGCAATGCATATCGCGTTATGCAGATGACGCAGCTAAGACTATATTCGCTTTACTATATTATGAAGTAATCTGCTTTGTCACCAACATCTCTCAAATATGTTAACTGAACACTATTATATCGGTTTCCTTCGTCATGACGCTGACCAAGCAGTAGGCAAACGGACTTGTTGTTCTACGGAGGACCTACCTATGAGCGCGGTGCATGGCGGCCATTTATCGTCGGTGTGCCGGGTGGAACCCGCCTACAGCCCGTTTTCACGATATCCCGTCTGTCTCGTGTTCATTTTATCATAATCGCAAAAGTTTAGGATATGAGAAGAAATTGGCGCTTAGATTGTAGAGATAAGGTAGTTACAAACAATGTGATAAATACAAGTTACTTTAGAACAGGGAGCAACTGGCAAATGGAGTAAATGTATCGTTATAAGTACATCAGCGCCACTTGATATAATTTACATTAATTTCTAGGTGTAACTCTCCTATATGAAAAGCCGGAGATATACCTTACAAAAACTTGCTTCCTTATCTTTATTAAAACTCGTGATGGAGTCTTTACAAATCACCGCACGTACATAGATATACCTCACTGAACATACAACTGGGCTGAATACTGATATTGAGATTATATTGGGGTTGCCGATCTCACTGCACGTGCCAGTTCGAAGATACGTCGCTTTGTGAGTTTTGGAAGGACGCACCGCAAGATGTTTATTAGCTCTAAGATGACCTAGTTCGCGCTGACCGATTCTTTGCGGCCTTACATTACGGAATGCGGCAATCGTTTTCAAATACCACTTGGGCGTCAACCTCAGAGGAAATTGGAACTTTGCGTGGGAAGGTCAGTACAGGGTCACAACGATGGGAATACCTAGGAGGGGAGAACCCTTTTTAACCAGCATGTAGAAGGTGTATTGACATGCTATCGTCATCCTTTAAAATTTTTGGTTCAGCTAAGGGTGCGAAAAAAAAAGGTTAATGGTATGTTGGATTCGTTATTATGCTCGAACCTCTCGTCGATTGATAAAAGGGGAAAAAAGCTAAAAGAGATTCCAACTTACCCAGGGTAGGTTCGAACTATCTACGTCTCCAAACCCTTGCTCTGGGCCTTGGAGAGTATAGGGGTAATAACCATTAGACAATAAGAAGGCTCTATTCGCGCTCAGTTTGGAAAAGGGAAACTAAGTTCGGAGATATGTAGGCTTAGCGAAGATTTCTGTTATTGCTGGGGCCTATTACTGCAAATCACGGCCTAGGGTTGGCCACTGCGTGGAATTAGTAACTTTGGCAGTGCTGTTCTTAGCTGTGGAAGGTAGGGCTGGCTAGCTAGTGAAAGAAGGGTGGCTAGCTGAGCCTTTTGGCACTTTTAATAGTTAACCCTGGCTGGATAGTGTGTGGAATGATGGCCAGCTGAACTTGCTGTAGAGGAATATGCAGCGCTGGCTGGCCAGGTCGAATCGTATTGGTTGCTTGGAATTGCGGCTCTAAGTCGGGGTTAGCTTTCCGGAAATCACCAGGTTTAGGGGGCCGGTACAGAATACGGCTTTGTGAGGGTGTTAACATGGCTTGAAAATTACGACGCAATGGCCGAATTTGAACACCATGATAAAAGGGGGTCTTTCCTGCTAGGTAATTTTCAACCAGCTCCTGGGCGTAAAATAAGAGTCCCCATTTGTGCAGCAGAGCGGATGGGTCGCCGAACTCAGCAAAAAGGAGGTTGATTTAGATGAGAAAGTCGGAATATAATAACACAAATCAAAGGTTATACTGCGGCAAACCACCGAGAAGATAGGACTCTACCTACTGTGTTTAACATGATGACATTTCACGGCTGAAGGATCTAACAGCACAATGTCAGCTCAGATGACATACTACACCAGTCAACTACAACCCTACACAATAATGCTCAAAAAGACTACGCTCTACGCCCTACTACATCCAATTCCAACTCCCCAATGCGCGGAGGCGGAGAATAACCTCAGCGAAACCATGGGCGATGCCAAGCGTCATATCCGACCCTGCTTTCTGAACTTCGGAATGGGGCGTTATTGGCAATCTTGGTAGCAAGCTTGATTCTCAGACTCGTCAACTGGATGAGCTGAGGGATATTGTGTCGCGAGCTGACAACGAATCTCATGTCGCCAGTTGCAATGAGCCGATAAGGCTCTGTTTAACCCGTATGAGAAGGGACGAGCGACTTCACTTGGGATTCCTGCAGTTTGTCGGCCGTATACAACAGCTTTCAACGACAAAGGCACGCCTAATACTTCGATTCGAGGCTGAAGAGAACGAGTCTGATACCGACGACGACTTCTACGACACCCTGATTTTAGGCTACCTATTTTCGGACGGGATCCACTTCTTTTTCGTCTGAGACTACCCAGGTAGTCTGCCACGGAAAATAAGTGGGTCCCGCTCAAAAATGGTTAGCCCAAAATCAGGCTCGCTTCACCCCCGGCTCAGCTTCGGCTTACCAGTGCTCACCCTACTATGAAAATTGGCAAGTTTACGCGACATAAGGACCGATTTTAGGCTACCTCCGCAAAAAGGTGCTAAGATGGGAGGTCCCAGATATAGGACCCCATCCCAACAAAACAAACGTAGCCTTCAAAATGCAGGCAAGAAATGGGTTCAGGGCTAACGTTTTCATTCTTCGTTTTGAACTCTGCTTGAGTAATCATGCCTGCCTACCGCACGACTGCTCCTGGTAATAAAAAGGCAGCTCGATCCGCCCTACTACCTACCGTACGACTGGTAGTCTCCTGATTATAAAGAGGCAGATCGACTAGCCCTACTGCCTACCGCACGACTTTCACCTTCTTGTCCCCGCTCCTCGCACTGTACTGGTCGTATCTCCCTTCTTCCTTACTTTTCTACATCTACATCGCATTCCTTTTTCAATCTCCCTTTTAGTAGCCTCATACTATACTCGCTTTCACGATGCCGAGAAAGAAGAGCCCTAAGGAGTTCTTCCGCCAGGGAAAAGAGAAAGGCTCGGAGAATTGTACGGAGGGGATAGACGGCTCCTGAGTCGACAAAAAGCCAACGGACAAGGTATTGAGAGATTATCGCCGTATGATTATGTTACAACCTGCACCCAAGGTGGATCAGACTGCAAGGCGGGACGCCGGGGTCTGTAGACAGTGAGGGGAACAAAGGCTGACGCAAGGTTCAGACAGTACGCTTACTGTCCTGTAACAGGGTGTTCTACAAAGAGCTTGAAGTAAGGGGGCTTGCAAGATTGTAGACGTGAGCAATGTAAATTGCTTGCGTGAGGAACATGAACAGGTTCCTCACACCAGACGTCTGGACGCTTCTATATAGAAGACTATCTTATGCTGTAGAAGCAGTGTGTCTGGACCTGAGATCGCCTCGGGTCCTGTGTCCCGGCTGCTGGACCCGAGACTGTGTCGGGTCCTTTATGATTGGTCCGTTGGTTCCCCATGCTTCCTTATCGTGATTGGTCCGCCGTGGCAGCCTGGGGCTGCCACCGCCCAATGTCATGGCCAGGGGTCATGACATCCCGCTACTAATGGGGCTTTAAGCGCCATTTACTTCACCGGGCCGAGAGTATATTATCAGGTTGCGGGCGCTGAATATAATTTGCCCTAAGAGAAGCCATAGGCTTTGTGAAAAGTCGTTGAGGGGGTTGGTAAGCTGGCTGGCTTGTAAGCCGGCAGGGGGTGCTTATCCAGATGATCTTCCATAGGACCCATATCAGAGGTGCTATTCTTAGGCGAACCGGCTGAGCTACTAGAAGACTTGGAAGAAGTCGTCTGTTAATGTGGTGAGTTCCGTACTTGAACAGGTGGTCTGGTCTCGTGGCTATAGTTGGGGAGCTACTGAAGATCCACCTGCTGGCTCGCAGTCGGCCTAATCCTACAAACTGTCTGCTAAGTAATATTTGTAGAGGATCGAGCATATGGCCGCTATTTATGTAGAGCAATTCACAGGTAGATGTTTGGACCCACAAACTGATAGCGTCCCAAAACGCCTTGTCCGAGATTAAGAATGGAAATTCCATGCCCGAGCTCACATCAACTTGTCTACATGACCACGCACCCCGTATCAGGATCCTCAATCGACGCAACTCTCGGGGTCACTTCCCAATCCAAACACTTATCCAACGCCTGATTCTTCTCCGTATTATCCTTTGTCATGCGCTGCTTTGCAATGTCCCTAGGCGTATCCCCGGCAGCGTTCTCCACTTTTCGATCAACTCCCCTTTTCGCCAACCACACAGCGGTCTTCAACTTCCCCTTTTCGGCAGCAAGATGGAGCAAAGACGAGCCATCAGCGTTGGTCGCCTTGAGATTAGCACCCTTGGTCTCGAGATACTCCATGACTTCGATCCGTTCCTCCTTCGCCGCGGCCTCCAAGGGCCGCCTACCCGTGCTGTCTCTCCTGTCCACAGGAAGCCCTCTGACCGAAACGAAATACTTGACCATGTCAAGTTCGCCCTGCTCGCAAGCACAGAGAAACGCATCCCACCCGCGGGACTCTTCTGGGGTGTCGATTTCGGCCCCCGACGCAAAGAGGAACTTGACGACCTCGAGGTGGCCTTTGCCGGCGGCCATCTTCAAAGGAGATCCTCCCGTCCCAAAGAACGCCGGGGTCTTGGCCACGACATCGAGTTTCGCGCCCTCGGCAACCAGCAGCTTGACAATGCCGAGGTGGCCACGTTCCGCCGCCCAGTTGAGTGCCGTGCCATCACCAGGGAGAACGCCCCATCCGACATCCATCAGAATTTCCAATTTAGCTCCATTGCGAACCCGCAGTCTTACAATCTCGATATGTCCCTCTCTGGCGGCGCTTCCAAGTGCGGTCCAGCCATTGTATTTGCTGTTTATTTGCGTCTTGCTCAGCGCCAATAAGTCTGTCACGGTTTTGAGCTCGCCCTCCTTGGCGGCCTTCACAAGTTGCTCCGTGGATTCCGTGTCCACCTGCACCTCTGTGCCGGCAATTTCATGGCTCTCTTGGGTTGTCGCCGGTGGCTCTGTTGCCTCGGCCAGCTCTGCGGTGGGCATTGCTTGCAAATCGTCACGATGTTCGTCCCAGTATGCGAGAAGAGTCTAATTCAAGCGTTTCCTCGGTCAATAACCTGATATGTACCTATACAGCCTCAGATATCTTCTGAGCAAAAGGAGCGCTTACCTGGAGAGTCATTGGGAAGCCGCTAATGGAAACGGCGTGCGACAGCCCGAAGTTCACGTCGATGCGAATTGGTGTGCCCAGGGACTGTTCGGCAAAGTCGACATCGAGCCGGAAATATTGGCCACCATTGGCCGTGTTTGGGACGGCATATTCCCTTCCCTTGACGTGGAAAGACTTGGTCCGGCCGAGCAGAGTGCGGAGGGCGTCTTGCGTTGGTTCCAGCCGGCAGCCGATCCAACCGGTAACGGAGTAGATTTCCAAGTGTTTCGTCACAGACACCAAGTTGAAGAAGAACAAACTGGCGCGGAGGCGGTCGGCGAGGAGATCCAGCTGGTTACTGCCTGGCCTCCCTGTGATGGGGGAAAATGGGCCAGGTGACGGCTTATGGTGAAAGTTGGAGCTCTTCGCCAACTCCTCCATCAGCCGAATCTGTGTGCAGTCGTCAAGAGCCGGCTCATAACTCGACTTGAATTTCACGTTGAGTCGGGATGCACGGCTTGTGATCCGGTCCTCTTGGCCTTCCGAGAAGCGGCGCCATGCGTCCTCGCCATCCATCGTGCTGATCAGGGTATTGAACAGGTCGACGAGCCATTGTGGAAGAAGCTTCCAGGATGCGGGCTTTTGCTGAGGATGGGTGGCTCGCCCAGAGCCGATGGAGAGAATCACGTCGAAGTCGGTAATGCTCTCCCAAATCTTCTTGGATTCGTTCACGGCCAATTGTAGTGGATTGTTCTCCTTGAGTCCGCCGTCGCGGCACTCGTATCCTTGATGGTTCACGTGCTCAAAGAACATGGGTGCCGCTGAAGTACAGCGTGCTCTGTGGACGGAATGTTAATGTTGACCGTTTCACAAGGGAAGGAAGAAAGGAAGGAGGGTTATCTTACGCCTTCCAAAGCGGCAGCTTTGAGTTGATGTATCTCTTCGAATCTCCACGAGCATAGTTCGCAATCAGGTACGTCTTTTCGTCAGCTGTGGTGGTAACGGCAACTCTGCTGTTGTTGGCTAACCCAAAGACAGAATTGGGTTCGGCTCGGCCGCTGGCGAAGGCGTCTTGCAGCGCGGTCTCCATATGCTCCGTCTTGTAGATAGAACCGCGGAACCAGCGAGCAGCCCAGCCAAACAGGGAAGATTTGGTGCCGGTCTTCGCGACGAACCCATTGTTGCAGATGCCACGGAATAGGGAGATGCAGTCATCTACTTTGCGCCTTTGGATTCCTAGACCAAGCGCGATAATACCCCCTGGATGGGGATCAGAACTCAGATGGCAAGCTCGAGGACTGCACGAAACGCGGGACTTACCTGCACTTGTTCCGAACATGAGATCGAAGAACTGCCCCAACGGCAAACCTATCCCAATGGACTTCTCCAAGCGCTGGAGAAGAACAAGTTCAACAATGCCTCGCACGCCACCGCCATCCAACGAGAGGACGCGGAGCCCAGCCAGGTCTGGGCGGACGCTAGTGCGGTAAGGCCATCCCTTCCCGGCTGACGCGCTGCAGATGATGCACTCCTTGTGCGTGACGACGCCGGGGTATCTTGCCCAACCTTCCGTCTGGTCGAAGTCCTCGACACAAGTGAGGCAAATGGCGTGTTCGCACGGCAGGGAATACTCAGGTCGTCCCAGGAGGCAGCCATAACAGACGCTGGTGTTGAGGAGGTCGGTCTGGCTATTATCTCGTGGTGAAAGAATGGTCCTCATCGCCGCAACCAAACTCCTTGCGCCGGTAGCCTCAGTGCTTGGGATGGCATCATGGCGTGGATAACCTCCCAGAGCCCTCAATTTCTCCAGGTCAATCCGCTGCTTGTCCGCAGCATGTCGACGCCATTCCTGTCGGTTCGCTGGCTCCCTCGCATTGATAGCCTGCATTGTGGTGTGCAGCACACCTCTCACCGTGTTGGCAAATCGTTTGGCGTCGAACAGGGTCTCGACAAACAGACCGGATTTGAGGAACTCGCCCGAACTTGTCTGGTGTCCTAGGGCATGCCCGGTCTTGGTGTTGACGCACTTTTCGCCAGTCTCTGCATCCACATAGGCGCACTGCATGTGGTGATCCAAAAAGTGGCTGATGGCTCGCTCGCAAATCCCTTGCATTTCCGTGTTGAAGACGATGCTGGGTAGCAATATGACGTCTGAGTTCCATTGACAAAGTCAGCGGGAATCTGATATCACGAACAGTTTGGCAAAGGTATCATGAATGGCACTCACTTCTGTCCTCGGCGCAGAGGTGTCGCCGCAAAATGGTAGACGCTAGGACTGCCGCAGTAATGTCAAATCTTCCTTCGAGATCAGTCCGCAGACAGTGCCCAAGGAACTCCGAAACACTTGCCTCGGCCGTATCTGGTATAGCAAGCTGTTGTCGGCACTTTCCGAGGTCGAACGGCTCCGTTGTCTCTCTCCGCAGATGTTCAAACGCATAGCCGGTGATGTGCGAAAGCTGTCGCGTGTCGAACCGAGTCCAGGCCTCGGCCTTTTGCGCCTGCACGCGTGCAGAGTCGTCCCTTATGCGCTGCGCAAGACGGGCGGTCTGCTGGTAGACCATGAGAGTGGTCCCAAGGGATGAAAAACCCTCTAGTGGGACATAGTGGACGTGAACCGAGGAGTAGCTGCGACTGAAAAGCTCCCTCATGGTCTTGTCACCGTGCTAGATACCAAAAAATCAGAAAAGTCTTGTCTCAGTAGTAGATAACATTGCGGCCTCGAAATGACACTTACCCGCTTCGCCATCGCCTTGATCTTGGCATTGGCACTGATCTCTTTCTCGATGGCCTGAAAAAAATCCTTCGTGGCTGCATCGTGGTCATCGGACACCCATTTTTCGTTCTCCAGGGCCGGGCCATTCAGAATGATGATCAGAGCGGAGAGCGCAGATTGGTTGATCGTGTTCTCGGCACCAACCATTGACCACTCAAGAAGACGCATGGCCGAGTCGGCCCACGTCCTGTGGTTCCGCGTTACGAAGCAGACGACATCGCTGAAGATGTATAGGAAGCGGGGATAGATCGTCTTCACCGCTGTTCTCCGGTCCATTCCCTTGCCGTCCTTGGTCTCGACGATGTGTCTCTTGCCCGTGCGGGCCCACTCGGTTTGGTGTTCTGCTGCAAGCGGCCTGGACGTACCCAACATGCCCTCACAGTCTGCATAGAATACCGGACTTTCGGTGCCAAACGTTGTTGGGTCCAAGTATAAGTTCACTTCCCCAGTCGTCGAGATGATGGCCGCCAATCCCGTCTGCGCTCCAGGAACTGGGGCTTCGAGCGGATCAAACTCGTGGGCCTTGGGGGAGTGGAACATCAGGGATCTTACTGTAAGTGGATCATGAGTGAGTTTCGTGGTCAATGTGTTGGGTAGGTAGGTAATTAGGTGGCGCTGGGAGATCAAGGCGTTGGACGCAGCGGACTTACTCAGTGTTGATTTCCCTGCACCAGTCTCCCCAATAAAGGAAGTAATGCTCGGAAACTGGCGTTTTGGACTGTCATCCCGAAGGTGGAGGGATATGTCGATCAGGGCCGATAGCCGGTCTGTCTCCACGAGAGCGGTAATTTCCTTGCCATTGCGAGCCGTCTCGATTGACAGTCCAAACCACTTTGCGGCTTCGTCCTTCTTGAAATGCGTCGCCTATGTCACCGTGCTAGCCAAACCTACGAGCTTCCCCGACACCCAGTCCCAATACTCTTGTGACTTCTTGGTTCCTCCTCGCCGGTGGTTGGGGTTTCGTACCAAGTGCTTTCTGGTGAAGCAGGGTTCGCAGAATTTCGCGCCACACGAACAGATGGTGTCGCCTGGGCGCTCCTCGCACCTTTCGCACTCCTCGAGCTCGGCCATTGGTGGTGGGTAAAGGACGGTCGGGTCGGTGCAAGACAGCGGCCTTGTTGGAATGCAGTGCCTCCATGTTCCCGCCCATGGGCCAGTGCTGACCTAAATACTCGCAGCGCTGCCCTTCTCCCCGTGCTGCTTGCGCAAGGCTGTGTTATCGTGTCTGCAAGATAAGACAATGCTCGCTTTCGTTTGCCGGATGGGAAGCCTAGACCGCCGTTGCTTCGGACGATTTTCCGTTCTTAGCGCCGTGGTGGTCAGGTTGCAGAAGCTGAACACCCATCAAGCAAGCCCCGCCCTGACAGAGCCCAATAGGATGCCTTAGCGCCATGACCTGCGGATGCTGTTGAACGAGATGGACGGTCTTGGCAAGGCACGTGGCCAATCGCTTAGATTCCCCTACTATATCTAGCGTTCTAGGGCGCCAAGGCGCCCTGGGAGGGGGTATCTAGCGCACTCCCCTCTCTGGCAGTTCCAGAGGATCTTACTCCTCTTGGACACTCAATTCTACGCTCAATTTAGCCCAATCTACGTGGTTCAATTCAACAATTAACAGTCTAACTGCCGCAAAAGCCTACGTCTAAGCACCAAGCTAAAGCTATCGCCACTATCAAGAACTACTCGACTTATACGAATACCCACAAACACACGCCATTCCTAGGCTCCGAAGCCCTAGAATTAACCGACCGAACCACCCACCTACGGCTGTATCAGATCCAAGACTACCATCTGAACGTTACAGCTATGCCGTGCCACCACCCCACAAGATCCGACTTCGCAGCGGCCGTACCCTACAAGTCCGACCCCATACATGGATTCCACGGCAATCCAGACCTCTACGGGCGCCTCATCCGTAAGATTCAACGCCCCAGAAGACTGGCCAGAGTAGTCCAACGCCCTCAAATCTATAGCCACTACGGCCAGCATCTGGAGATACATCGACCCCGAAGGTATCACGCCTATACCGCAGATACCAGAGCGGCCGAGCCTCTCCTCCGGTCTCTTCCCCAAGAGACTGATCAGCCACGGCCCCAACGCCTCGCAAGAGAACCGGGTTCTCCGGAGCTCCGCCACGGCCACGCCCAGCGTAACCGCCAGTACAAGCGCTACCGCCAGCGACGATCTAGATCTCGAACTCGTAAAGCACGTTAACGAAGCTGGTACCAGGGGAATCTCCGCCGACCTTTAGCGAACTCACCAAGATTAGCAAGATCAAGTAGGACTACGCCTAGTAAGAGTATAAAAACGATAGGGACGAAGTAAGGCCGAAGAAGGCGGCGGAAGTTAACCTGGTAACGTAGATCCAGAATACTATCTGTAGCGACTACCGCCGCTCCATCAAAGAGATAACCGATCTCCGCGAAATCTATACCACTCTCAAGGAGTACTATACTCCGTTCGAGACTATGATATTCCGCAGGGTCCGAACTACATATAAGGACCACATCTAATAAGCTAAGAGGTACGAGAATAAGATAGGCGAGTAGGTAACCTAGTAGAAGTCCCTTATAGATAAGGTAATCCGCTAGAATATCCCCGAAGCTAAAAACCCTAAGTTGTAGTTTACAGATCTCATAGAAGCTATAATACGATCGGTTATAGATAGAGGTATCGTGGACGGCTATCTCTTTAGTATATAGGCGGAAGTCTACGCCGGCCTTATAAGCTATAAGACTCTAAGTGTGACCTTAACTTAGCGATTCGTAATAACTAAGTCTGTAGCGCGTCCTTTAAAGGCCGTATTTCCTATCTTCTAGAAAGTATCCGGCAACGACGAAGACGATTAAATAAACTGTAGCTTACGCCGCGGCGGCTGTAGGCCGAGACGCGGCCGCGGTAGAGATAACGAAGCCGCCGCCGCTCCAGCTAATAGGATCTCCCGCGGTAGCCGTAGAACTAGATCCGGCCGTAGCCGTAACCGTAGCCAGGTACGTAGAGAACGGCGATTTAGGGAGGGCAGTGATAAACTAAACCGTAAAAAGGCGAGATTTAACTCCCTAGGGCGCGGAACTGAACGTTATAAGGCGTACTAAAACAGTTATTACGATCTTACTAGCTATTAGTATGTAAACTTTAAGGACGTTATAAAGCGCTAGATGCCGAATTCGTAGATTATATTTCTCGTATAAATACGGATTAAGAGCTACCCCGACCTTACTGCACGTATAGAAGCAGTTTAATTAGAGAGACGGTAACGCTAAGGTTAACTATTACGGCTAAAGAAGACTATTAAGGTAATCTTCTATAGAGGATCTTCTTTAACCGACTACCCTCTTTATAAAAGTATTATTCTGGACTCCGGGGCGTCTATCTATATCTTCTACGATAGGAGTAGATTTATAAACTACCGCCCAGCTCCAGCTAACGACTACGTAATCGCCGGTACCGTAAGGGTTAAGATCTACGGCTATAAGAAGGTAGTAATCTAAGTCTAATACTTTAATAACTTTAAGATTTTAATACTCTGTAATACCGCCTATTACTACGACTTCGCTTATAATATAGTCTCTCTTAAGGAACTCTATAAGCAAGGGTTTAGCTAATATACAGATAAGATAAAGTTAATCGCTTTAGACGGCTATAAATACTACAATTTAGAAGACCGTGACGGGCAATTTGTCCTCAAATACATGCCTAAAGCTACTAAATCCGCCCTCCTAACTATATAGAAGCCCTCCTCTGCGCTATAGGTCCGGCAAGTTAATACGGCGCCGGCCTAACTCTAGCACGGCCGCCTTAGCCACCCTAGCCCTAAAGCTATCTTATACCTTCCTATTACAGCAGACGGCGTAAAACTACGTAGGCCGCTTACGATCGAGTATACTACGTACGGCGTTTCCAAAGCCTATTGTATTATACGGAGAGATTTAAAACCTCTACCCCATTAAGTTAGAGAACGCTTTATAATTAACTCTCTCAAACTTACCTTAGATTATAAGGGATATAAATACACGCTTTTATTTACAGAGCGCGTATTAAGTATAGTATTCACCATTTTTCTCGCCTAGAAGGACTACTATCACCTTAATACCACGATAGGCTACTTCCTAGTTAAGATAAGGGCTTAGTATAGGATTAATCCTGCCGTTTTAAAGACCGATAGAGAATGGATTTCTAAGGAGTTATCTAACTACTTAACGAAGTACGGACTACGTATTAAGCCTTATACGCCTTATACCTAAGCGTAAAATAGAGGTGTAAAACGCTTAAGGGGTAGTATTAAGGTAATAGCCAGAACGATAAGGACTGCTACTCGCTTTCCAGAGGAGAAGTAGGTAAAGATATATACCGCTGCGGTATATTTATATAATAAGATTCCGAAGTAACGCTTAAGGTAGTAGTCTCTGTATAAGATCTTCTATACCGTAATTTATTATAACCCAGATTACAATATTAGGCTGTAAGTACTTAAGGCACTTACAGTAAGTTAATTACTAAGGGATATAATTGGAGAACTTACGGACTAATTAGTTTAGTCCCGGAATCCCGCGGCTCTGGGATACTGGGACTGCTAAGAGGTCCCAGGGCCCCAAAGGACCGGGACTACAGGATATTACTTCTATAATATAAGAGGATTTCCTATATAGATAGCTAACTAGACGTCTTAAGTAAGGAACTTATTCTTATTTTTTACATAAGTAACTATATTATTCCTATTTATAATCTTATATATACTTTTATTTAAGCTTTTTATAAAATATCTTATTATAGGATAGTATATTTTATTATCTAGATCTTATATAACTTTCATTCCTATATTATTAATAGACCCAGTATCTTATCTTATAATCTGATCTACCTTAAGTATAGGTTATAATATATTACTTATATCTACCTGAATAAATATTATATCTAGATAATAGGATCCACTATAACTATATTATTAGTAGAAGGATCGGTCGTAAGACTAGTAAGTAAAATACCTACGATGGAAGGATTAATTAAAGTAGTTAGAAACTTATAACTTAAATAAAAAAACTATTAAGAAAGATCTTAGGACTACGGTGAAGGATCTTAAGGTAATTGTAAGTGATATTAAGTTAATTAGGGATAAGGATAGGGAGATTAAGGAGTTTTAGTGTAAGTTAGTTAAACTCTCTATATCCCTTAGGTTTAACGGAACCCTAGCCGATCTCGATAGCTAGATCTTATAAGTTAAAATATATCTTACTTATAACGATATTAAGTTTGAAGATATAGAAGGTAAAACTTACTTCGTAGCCGTACTACTTAGAGGAGTAGTAGCCTGATAGTTTGAACCCTTCCTTAAGAGATATTACAAGTAGAAGGGCTTTGATAAAGTAAGCGAAGCTGAGAAAGTATTCGTATTACGATACCCTAACGCTACGGAAATGTTCAACGACGTTAATAACTTCTTTAATAAGTTACGAAAGGAGTTTGGAGAAATCGATACTGAAAGAAGAGTAAAGTAGCGATTCTTAGGCCTACGATAACGAACCTTAGTTACAGAATACGTTACTGTATTTAAAGTCGAGATAGCTAAGACTAACCTTAGAAAGGAAGCCCTTGTTATACTCTTCTATAACTAGCTTAAGCTATATATTATTAATAAAATTTATAAGCTTAATAAACCTATTATATTTTAGGAAATAGTCGAGCTTACTACTAGGATCGATAACCGGTACTTTAATTATTAGTACAAAGTTAATCGTATTAAAGGATATTAAGATAAACGCCGATAAGAAGAAAATAATAAACTTACTAAGTAGTAGTAAAAAGATAACGGGTAAACTTAGAAGCCTAGTACCTTATACAGAATATATCCTAGACTTATAGATATCGGCGTAGTATAGAATAATAAAAGTAATAAACCTAAGTTCGATAAATTAAAGCTTAAGTATTATAATTACGGTAAGTTAGGATACTTCGCTAGAGAATACCGTAGTCCTAAGAAAGAGGGATAGAAGCTAGTTTTAAAACCTAAAGATATCTAAGGTGTAATTACCGATAGGTATGTCTGGATAGTTAACTTAGAAAACTAGTATAACAATCCCGCTAGACTAAAGTAAGAATATCTAAACTTAGATCTCGAACTTTATACGGAATTAGGTTAAGAAAGCGAGTATAATAGCCTAGTAAATAACTCGCCTAACTAGGGGATAAAGTAGACCGAAGAAGTAGTAATAAAAGGGAAGGATACGGTAGAGGAGTTAACTATACGCCTAGCCTGATAGGGTAACTATATCCCCGACGATAATAACTCTTAGTTAACAAACAAAGCTAGGGAGGTGCCTTACCGACGCCCTACGATCGAATTCTAACTTAATAGTGAAACCGGGTATATTAATAACGACTATTAAATACCGTACTATTATTAAAATTGCTAGCGTCGCTTCGTTCGTCATTACGCGACGGCCCTTCGCTACGCTACGGGGCGCTTCATTCCTCACCTTCGCTCCTGGCAATTTTAGCGTGGGGTATTAAGCTTATTTAAATAAGTACAGCGAACAAAGCGACAGAAACCTATCCGGAGGCCAATACATTTATTTAAAGAGATAAAAGAATAATTAAAAATAAATCTTACTTTTTAAAGCTTTATTTTTTAAGATTCAAAGATTTTATTTTACAGAGTTTACAGGCTTTCTTCTACAAAGTTTACAGGTTTTATTCTACAGGGTTTACAGGCTTTATTTTACAATTTACAGTTTACAATTTTTTTTTTCACTTTCACAAATGCAATTCGAACTGGGAACCTCTTTAATTTATATTACGCTATTTACCACTATACTATTTCTATTTCTATCTATGAAAAACTAAAGGTTTTTTTTA
>Ga0247770_1001071_pt1 | contig 23610 bp, 25 predicted proteins | sample UWRJL136409B6_FD_179943 | JGI IMG/M metagenome (GOLD analysis project Ga0247770, IMG submission 179943) | Plant litter microbial communities from Arlington Agricultural Research Station in Wisconsin, United States - UWRJ-L136-409B-6 | ecosystem: Environmental > Terrestrial > Plant litter >... | reverse complement strand
GAAGTCGGCTGGAAATTTTATACACCTCCTCCAAAGTTCTTATTTTAGACCGTGAGGACGCTAAGCAGAGCATGAGGAACCGCCAAGGCGACAACAACGCTCTGCACCTGGCAGTTCTGCATGGCTGTGGCCTTGTAACTTTTTAAACTACATCAGTTACTTCTGATAAACCTCCGCATCCTTCGATATGGAAACAGTGGCCCAACACGATTCACAATCGTCACCTCCCGGCGCTTGATGGTCATGGGCTCCGTAGCGGCAAGATAATCGGGGTAATAATCCTTCTTCAGCTGGACATCAAAAAGCCATTGTAAATGCCAGTTTGTTAACCCTTGATCCCCTAAAGTGGCGTAAGAGGTACCCTAAAAACCCGTGGCTAGTTAGAGCCCGAGAAACTGCATTCTTATGGTACTTTAATGTTACAGAAAAGGTTATATTTAGCATATTAGCATTTTAAACTTTCATATTAAACGACCTCTCGCGATCGAATGCCAACATTGGTTTTATGTTCTCTACCTTGGCATGGATAGTACATCCTCTAACACTGCTGCATCTTATACTGTAATTTGCAACGCCGACATATTACCAGCTTTATGTGGAACGTTTCACTCAGGGTACGGAGCTCATGGGAGCAGCGGAAGTGCAGTTGCAAAGTGACTTGATTAGGTAGAAAGGGTGGGAGCGAAGCTCCCAGACTAAATACAAAAGAGAGCTCCCTGTGTGTGAGGAGAGCACATGACGAAAGGCTCCTGCGCTCCAGCCTAGCCTAGAGCGGTAAGGCGCCTGCGCGCCTGAGCGCCAAGAACTGCCGCTGCAGTTCGACACTTTAGGATTCTGCACACTGCAAAACTCCAGCAGTAGCGCCACACAAACTCTTGAAAGCATACGCGCGGCAACAGATCTGTAAAGGCAAAGAAGCAGATGGGGTTTACGCTGACGTAGAGCACACTCAGCTCGCGAATTGAAAAGCAATTGTGCGATATTGATCCCCTATGTTCATCCTCCATCATCTTCCAGATGATCTTGGCCACTATTCCCACACGCCATGAGCACCGGCTGCCTCGTCTCAGCGTCTCTAGCGCCCCGCGGCTTCGCACACGTCGCCTGCCGGCGCTACCCAGGACAACTCTAGCCGCTACGAATCCGGGGCCGGCCAGTTATGGGCCAACCAGGTCTCTTTTTGCAACTTGCAACATCAACAAGGCTTCCCCAGACCGAGGAGTAATGGTCACGCCGAACGGAACAGGGCGGCTGACGGCAACACTTAGCGGAGGCTAGGCAAGGGAAACTGAGCACTTACACGACGAGGCCGTCGTCGACACATCCGTCGATGTCGAGCGCGACATACTTGCCGTCCGACCCGCGCTCGGCCTCCACGTTCATGGACCATAAAATGAGCGCGAGCTGGATGAGGAGCATGTCGTTGGCGATATGACGCCCCACGCATATGCGCCGTCCGAAACCGAACGTGACGTGGCCTTCGTCCTTGGTATCCGCGGGCGCCGCCCCGAGCTTGCCCGTTGCGGGGTCAAGATGCCTTGCGGGGTTGAACAGATGCGCGTCGGGGCCGAACGTGCCGGGGTCCCGGTTGATTGCCCAGACGTTGGGGATGAGAAGCGAGCCCTTGGGAATGAAGTAGCCCTTGTACCAAAGGTCCTGGAAAGAACTCGTCAGCCACCTCGCCTCAACCAGCCTCCGCAGCTTTCATGGGTGACCTGCCGTAGATGAAGAGCGTGGGAGGCCGATAGGGTCGATCGGCCGCCACCTGATCGACTCCTTGACCTGGGGAGAATAAGCGCCAGGTAGAAATTGCTTGAAGAGACGAAATACCTGCCATCGCTTGTAGGTAGGGTAGTTTGTCGCAGTCGTCGAGCGTAGGGAGTCTGTCACGTCCCACCACACGGTCCAGCTCCTCATGCGCACGCCGCTGCGTCTCCGGGAACAAGACCATGGCCATCATCCACCAGGCAAGCACGCCGACAGCAGTCTGACCACCTGAGCTGTGCGTGCCACTGTGGTGAGCCAACGGGAAGCCTCCGGATAGGAGCAGGGCGGGGACAAACTCACAAAGCCGCGGACGCGAGCCAGCAGCTCTCCGTGTTGGAGACGCCGTAGCGGTGTCCGTCCTCGATCAGGGAGCGCACCAGACTGGGGCTCTTGTCGCCTTGTTTCTGGTAGCAAATGTTAGCCTCTACAGCTACGACGGTTAGGAAGAACGGGGACGACGACATACCACGGCTGTGCGAGTGTCCTCGAGCAGATCCCCGAACATGGCCGAATGCTGGACGAAGAACTTGTTCGCTCGGCGCTTCCACGGCGCGAACCTGCGACCATGTGTCAATCGTCGGCACACGGCCTGCTCGTCTGAGCACACAACTGTATACCCACCTAGACGGGGTATGTCTCATCCAAGTGAAGAGCTCAACCAGGTTGGCGCCGGGCATGGCCGCACGGGTCAAGCCGTGGATGAAGCCGTGAAACTCAGCCACGTTTGCTTCGCCTTTCGATCCCGCCAGCGCCTTACCGTAGATAATCGGCAGGATGGTTGAGGCCACCGCGTGCTGGCAGTGGTAAAACCAGTCGCTGGGCTCCGTGAGCATGTTGACGGCGAGGACTACGCTCTCCCTGTATTGGACGGGCCCGAACCCCTGAGAGGCTCCCGGCCGGAGGCCGTCCTGGGCCGCCTTGCGCATGCGGCGCCAGCTAAGGAGGCTTTAGACGACGACCGACTCGGCCCTCGGCGGCGGAACTTACAGGTCGTTGTGGCCGACAAAAGGCATGAACATCCCGCCCGTCATCATCTCCGGGACGATGAGTCGCGGACGGTCGGACGTAACACTCGCCTTGCGGTCTAATAGGTCCGCGGCGGCTTCGAGCGTGTTTAGCACGACGATGGGCTGACCGGCGCCGTTGAGGTAGATGACTGGGCCTGGCGCGGGCAATTAGCGAGCACACACGAAAGGTGACTGCTTCGCGCGCCGGTAGAACGTGCCGTATTTCTCCTTCCAGGCCGTAAAAGTCAGCCAGGGGAACTGGCCCAGCTGGAAAACGTGGCCCAGCACGGGGAGCCCTGCTGGGCCAGGTGGCAGCCTCCTTCGGCGCTGGCGGGCGCGAAGCACCCACATGACACAACCAAGCAAGAGAAGGCCAACCGCAGCGCCCTCCCGCGGCATCGCTAGCACGTCCTGCAGAAAGACAGGAGCAATCATGACGGTGGTGTAAGGCGGGGTCGCGCTGTTGTGGAAGCAAAGGACGGCAGGAGGCCCGGCTTATCTAAAGCAGGTCCATAACAAACGATACGTCTGACAACACCCCGCTTTGAACCCCGCTCGGCCCGGCTCCGAGAGCCGGAACTGTAAACCAAGGGGTCAGAATAGACCAACAAACCATTGCTAGATGCATGCATTGCAACGCCGCCCGGAATCCCTAATTCGTCTGAAATCTGATCACCGGTGGCTAGGCACCAATTGCGTATGTGGAAGATCGGCGTTATCTCCGTTTAAGTCTACTTGGGGGTCTGTGCGCTTTCTTTATGAGCCTCCATACACTACTTCGTAGGGGGCGGCAAAAATGCGGGGCCCCGGCTTTTCCGCAGCAAATCGGCCAGACCGCCGGTCCTATGCACCCGGATCCTTCGATTGTGCACGCCCGGCCTTCATCATCTTTATTGAGTAGAGCCATGCGCCCCCACGCAGCAGTCCTCACAGTCAATGGTTTTCCGTTATGATACGCCCATTCGCCATGTGTGGGGCGGCGGGGAGGTAGACGGACCCGAGGTCAGTGCATATATATGGGCTTTGTGGAACACACGGCCGCGTCTCTGGATTGCCATCATCTGGCAAGGCCTCCACCCTAGGTCGTCCGGAACCATGCCTGCCCAGTCCGCCGCCAACAGCGGAGCCGCGCGACCCGTGATCCGCCTCCCAGACCCTCTCCGCAACTGGCCATGGCCCAGAGCGGTCAACCCGCACTACGAAGTGTGCAAGGAGGAGTCGGACGCGTGGTTTGAGAGCTTCCACGCGTTCAGCCCGAGGGCCCAGGTGGCCTTTGTAAAGTGCAACTTCAGTACGGAAGAATCAAACCAAGACGCGTAACTTGTACGGACTGACATGATTTCTCGCAGGTCTCCTAGGCGCTATGGCCTATGCAGGACTGGACCGAGGTAGCACCTTTTGAATCTCTCCCCGACCGAGAACAACAGCCCCCCATTCCCTTCCAACTCTCCACCCGCAAGCCTTCCTGTCGTTGTCTCTGACTCCTGGCATCCCCCAGACGGATGCCGCATCGGCTGTGACCTTATGAACCTCTATTTCTTCTTCGACGAGCATTCAGACCTCGCCGACGCGGAGCAGACGCGCCGGCAAGCCGAGACCATCATGGACGCGCTCCGCAACCCTCACAAGCCTCGCCCTGAGGGCGAATGGGTCGGCGGGCTCGTCACCCAGCAGTAAGTCTCGGGCCCCTCAGGCGCCGCTCTCTGTCTCGCGCGTCCTAGGCTCACGCGTGAGACCACAGGTTCTGGCTGAATGCCATCCGCTCCACCCCGGAGAGCGTCCAACGCCGCTTCATCGACGCGTTCCAGCGATACGTGGACTCTGTCGTGCAGCAGTCGCTGGAGCGGGACCACAGCCAACAGCGTGATGTCCAGAGCTACCTAGTCCTCCGCCGGTACACGGGTGGGACTGAGCCCAGCTACCCAATCAACTTGATCCATTTCCACCTGCCCGACCACATTCTGGACCACCCCGTCATCAAACGGCTCGAGGACCTGGCCACCGACATGATCATCGTCGCCAACGACATCTACTCGTTCGACCGAGAGTGAGTCTTCCCCGCGACGCCCGGCGCGCCCGGCACTGACACCTTGGCCACAGGCAGAGTCGGCCTGGGCACGAGACGCATAACTACGTCTCCGCCCTCATGGCGGAGGAGGGTCTCAGCGTGCAGGACGCAATGGAAGGTGCTGGCCGGTTCCATGATGAGCTGGTCGACTCGTTCCTCGCCGAGGTCGAGCACGTGCCTCAATTCCCCGAAGAGAGCGAGTCGGTCCACGAGGAGCTCCGGCAGTACGTCGGGGCGCTGGGCAACTGGGTTCGTGCCTGCGACCAGTGGAGCTTCGAGGTGCGTCCCGCAGCCCCTTCCCGTTGCAGTCAGGCACGCTCTGTGATGCTGATGCAACTATCTCCCCGCAGAGCGAGCGGTATTTCGGTAAGGACGGGGCGCGCATCTTCAAGGAGAGAACCCTCGTCCTGCGGCCAAAGGTCGAAGCCTCTTCTTCTCCGGCCCATGACCTGGCCAAGGCCGTCGACGCAGTAGACGCTGCCGACCCCAAGCCCCACTACGCAGACCACAGGCTGCATTGCGTAGACACTAAGCCCGTGAGTGTGATATGGGGCGCGATTCCTCTGCTGTTGTTCGCAGCTATCTCCTTTCTCTTCGGCAGGGGGGACTTATCTTCGGATTAAGAATGTTACCTGCTCATCTGTTCGTCACTGAAGGCGTTGGAAAAGGACCAAGGCAGAGAGGCTGCCCGCAATTTTGCCCGGATAAAGGTGTCAGAAAGAAAGGTCCTCAAAGGCGCAGAACAGTCAGGCATTTAGTCAGACAGAACAGTCAGACCAACTGACTAGATGTTATCAGAAAGGTCTATAAAGTAGAAGGTTCTGGCTGCAAGCCAGAACCACACAAAAAAAGAGAACAAAAGCAATACAAACAAGCAGCTGCAACCTCTCCAAATCCGCCGAATCCAGCGTGCAGTGCTCTCAAGCTCATGGCCGCTCTTTGTCGGGATGCTACCAACCGGCTCCTGAAGCGGTATATTTTTGACGCCGGGCTTGAAAAGTGTGTCAAGTCGCCTTCAGTCCGTCATCCGATAAGGCGCGCAGCAAACTACCGCTGCGCTAAAGGGCCGGGAACGCTCATAATGTTTCACCACATTGCTGGCTGCTGCTGTACAGTCTGACCTGGCCACAAGAATACTGCTCCATAAGAATAACCGCTTCATAAGAATAATATTTCTGGCCCCGTTGGAATTTGTATGGTAAATAAGAATAACCTCTTATTTGGCATTATTCTTAAGGATTCTGCTTAGTCACCACCAATATTCTTATGCCCAGGTCACCAGAGCCCCCTGAATTGGGGGGTTATTCTCAAATCTTAGGGTTTTAGCAAGAATATCAGCCATGTTTGAGGGTTATATATGGGGACTGGGGTGGTATGGGTCCGTGCGCAGCCTCTGGTGGTAAGGATAACCGCTTCATAAGAACAAAATCCCTACGACGAAGACCATTCTTATAGCCAGGTCAGACTGTGTCTGGAATGCTCAGAGGAAGTTCGGGAAGCTAATGCCCCGAACTTCATTGCCATTGGATATGTCTTTGGAAAAGATCTGCAATGTTACTGCTACTCGTCGGCGGTCGGGCCACATCGTATGGGACCCCTACTTTGGTCTGTCATGAAATTTTGTCAAGTTACCGCGCCTGAGTAATATGTCTCGGACATGCGAGGCCACCCTCGTCGAGCGTGCATGGTCAGCCGAAGCTAGCGGGACGTATTGTTGATGCCAAACACTTTGTCCGGGATCACATGGTCGTTAACCCGCAATACTTCAGATTACATGCGCGGATGCCGTGTCGGATACTCAGGCCGCCAGGAACTTTTCATTCCGGTAGGCTAAGAGAGCCAGGGGGATGCGAATACGCGGGGTATCCGACCGGGGCTTCAGCATTCATCTGCAGGGCGTTGTGCCAGGCATTGTGCTCCAGGCATTAACCGGCCATGGCGCATTCGGCTGGACGCGCTGAGCGCCCAATAATAGGACTACAGCAAGTCTGAAGGTAGGCTTCTGACATCATTACACGCATATTCAGGCGGGGAAGTGAGTCAATGTCTCAAACTAGCTCGACCTAGTGGCTCGGGCCTTTCGAATCCTTTCTGCTAGCTCGGGGGGACGGGCGTCGGTCTCCGAAGATCAACTGCAACGCTGTCTCAAAAGACAGATGTGGCCAATGGTGGCAGTCGTTTAAGATCCCACCTACGGTTTGTTTTACGTACTCCGAGCTTTGCGCAGTTGTGTATCTGATGATGGCTTCCAATTGTTCAGAGGCACCATCCGAAACACCTCCCGGCAGCAGTCACCGTTTTCGTGAGGAGAGCTTGGAAACTATAGCTGTTACCTTTCGTCTATAAAGAGACCGCGATTCCCATGAGCGTTCCATAATTTCTTAACCATCAGACACACTTTGTTCAAGATTTTGATACTGGCACCCTTCTTCTCAACCCAAAATGAAGTTCCTCCCCACGGCCACAATCCTCGCGCTTGCCAGCGGCATTACTGCTATGCCCTGGAGCTCTTCCCCCACGAAGAAATTCCCTATGCCCAACTCTGTCCAGGGCGAGGATATCACGTCAGTCGCTCCGTGCCATAGCGCTCTAAGTCACCTCCGATTACGGGCCTTTGACCCAACTAACCAGCCTGTCAATATATTACAGCGTCCAGATCAAGATTGGACACACTCCCTCCGATGACCAAAACCCTGCGAACTACACGGCTGACATCTGCTGGCGGGTGTGCTTTCCTGAGGAACCAAAATGTCCGGAAGATTGGGTAAGTGGACAACCTTATTTACACCGGCATAGATGACTGATGGCATTATGCACTTAGAAGCCAAAGGAGGTGGCTGTAAGTCTAATCTTGAGGAAGACACCATTCCCAAATACATCCGTTCGTGCGCGTTATTGACACTGCACTGTAGCAACACTGCTGGACCTGCTGTCGTGAATATGATGACGGAGATCTCTAAAAGCTCAACTATGCCGCGCCTGGTGCCGAGAAGAGCAGGAACAACGGTGAGGAATGAGCAAGGTGGAAGAAAGGAAGCGATTGGGAGATTTTGATGGCTTCCGGTACTGGATCAACCGGGACACTGGACTTATTAGGAGGCTAGTGACTCGGGGCGCTCGTTCAAGTTCGACCCCGTTTTTCTTTTCAGTTTTGTAATATCGTTATAACTACTTTTGTACGTAGCGATGCGTTCTCTGGCGCGTCTCCAAAAAGGAGTCGCGCCGCGCGGTTCTTCGAACCGTGCTTCATAGATTTAACAACCAACGATTTTGACCACGAAGAACCTCCCCATTGGGGACCAGCGACTCTCCACCCCTCCGGTCGAAGGAAGATGGTTTAGACCACGGTCTCGCGTTTCCTTTGTTGTTTCGTGCTAGGCACCGTCTCATACTAGGTTTTTGTCCCACGCTAGGCTCCATCATATACTAGGTACGTCTCTGTTTTCTTGGTCAATTCTATTCGTGTTCCTCCGGTCGGAGAGGCCCTGTGACCAAGGGGTCGGCCTTCCAGGCCAACCTTAAGTTCATGGGGGAGAGGTTCCTTTTGTGGTTTCTTTCACGGTGCGCTTTTGTACCAGTTCAATATACATCAGTCTCGGTATATAGTTAACTTGTAACATAGCTTTACATTGTAACGTCCCGAGTATGAAGTGCGGAATGCCGTACGGCTGATCGGAGCTATATGGAGCTAAATAAGAGCTGAGCAGAGCCGAGCGGAGCTTGTCAGAAACGTTTGCACACTGGAAAACTGTGGCTGCAACTGCTTGACTGAATTGCTTGTTTGTTCTCTTGCTCTCTGGCTTTGCTCGGAAAGCAGGCTTGAATTGATCACTTGCCCAACTCCTTACTATACAAACCACTATCTTGTAGTATACCCCTTATCCTCGTCACCCCTCACGCGGCCCGCGTTACATGTATGCTATATCTAGAAGATCAGAGGCTTAGGCGTAGTGAAATGGACATCAGTCATAGTATTGTAAATAGCTTGTAATATAGCTTTAAATCTTGTGCTCGTATGTTATTAGTGTTATTTACTTAGCTAATCTCCAGTCAAGCCTGTTATTATTTTTATCATCTTTGTTGGTTTCTAGCCCCCGTGGACTACGCAAGCACTTACGTGGCCTACGGCCACTAATCCAATCCTGTATTAGTAGGTAGAAGGCTCTGGAAGCCAACCACAGCCTACAAAAGGCACTCTCCTCTCCTGTATCCGAGTGAAGGGAAGCGCGGCTAGGTGGTGGTAGAGGTCCCAAAACTGGATCCTCGTAACTCCACCGCCATTTTAGACCCGTGGCAACTGTAGTCGAGGCAGCCCAGAACTGTGACCTCTTCACTCAGTCTGGCTTAGTCTGGCTCAGGCCAAGACGGCAACCGCTCAGTTCCGAAGAAGGAAAGGGAAATTCATGGTGTCGATTTTAGGGTCGTGAACTGGCTGTTTCATGCGACGAATCTGGGCACACGAAATTTCCTTTTTCGTCCTCAATCCTGAGCTGGGGTGAGCTGTGGCTGATTTATCCTGAGCTCTCCCTGATTCTTCCCTAAGCTGGGGTGATCCCGTAAACCGCCGCCGCACAGCCTCAGAGGCCCCTTTTCAGTCCCCCCGGCTAAACTTTCCTATCAATAGAAAGCAGACGACGCGTAATTTGTAAGGATAGCGAAGGCGGGCAAGTTAAGGCCTAAATTTGGGACCGCGGTTGGAAACTGCTAAGAGACGACATTGCCCTAATGGCCGGAATCCTAGACAACGGTCCTAGATTTTGGCCCAGAATATACCAGTACATGCCCTGGGATGGTACACAATACCCCAACTCGGAATTTGGGATAGTACATAATATACCAGCATCGATAGGATAATACATGGTACCCCAGCTCGAAATTTGGGACAGCACCGACGGGATGTCCCACAGGATACCAGTACATGCAATATACTAGTACATGTCCTTGGATAGTACGAAATATCTCCGAGCCGATCCGGGCGCAGGAGCCGGCTCAAGGTCCTCCCCAGTCATGAAGGATTTCGCTTCAACCCCTCGCCCGCGGTAGAAGAATTGCTCGTCACTGAAGATATGAAACGCCTGATGCTGGATGCTCTGGAAAGGCTGAGGGGGATGGAGGAGCAACAAGCCGACGTTTCCCTTGTTGCCTTGCTTGCCTGAGTATATCGACATTGTTAACGGGTCCAATCCTGAGTTATAGAGAAACTTGAAACCGGGGTGAAGAAGAACGACCGTGGCGAAAGGCAGATCTCCTGGTAAGTCCACCCTCAGGTATGCCACCAAGTTTTTTTCGCAGCATCAACAAGTGACGGCCTGGCTATGACCATGGGGGAGACATAAACACTCTCGCCAATTTAAAACACAGTTTCATACGGGAGGTGTTGCCTTGGCCGGACATTATAAAACCCGCAGTCCGCGTCTATACCGGCGGCATCCACGATGGTGCAAATGGCGTTCTCGTAGATTTGACCCATGCTATGAATCAGCTGCCGCCTGTCATCGACATCATCCTGGAGAATGCATAGGGCGTCGATCCAGAGGTAGTGGTACCTAAGGCCTCTAATAAACTGCATTGTATCGGCTACCGTGCCTGGGAATCTCTTTCCCGCAAAGCGTCGAGTACCATCGGGCCTCTCCCCTAGTGCGCCCGGTGTTGAAAGTCCGTCAATATTTGCGAGGCTTGCTCTGAGGGACGTCTGCGCGGCTTGACCCCACACGTACAAGGGCGATAAAACCGCAAGGTTCTGTGACCTGCACCAGACACCCCTGAAGAATGTTAATTAGCCGGAACCCATCCCCGTGAAAAAGTTTCGCATGGTCTTCGAATTTTGTAAAAAACCTGGCTGTATTTTCTGGGTGTCTATCGCAGTAGTCGGGCCACTGGCGGCCTAGGGCGCAGTTGGACAGAGGCCTAATCGGTCACTGGGGATGGGGCACCAGGAGTGTCTTCTGGTCGGACGGGTGTGGTATTATTTCCAAATCTCCAACAATGTACGGCGGCTTTTCCGAGTCTGAAAGCCCGGCTTGTAGCTTCTCCCCTGTATAGGTGACAGATTCCCACTATGAAGGCCTGTCGTAGACTATAAGGATAATCCGACAGCTGAGTTGATACTGTCACCGGATTTGACTGGTGGGGTGATGGCTCCGGGGCTATTCTTGAAATACAAGTCCGGTATGGCGCCTTCCGGTGTTTTGTTGACAAAATCATGCCATCCGCGCCCGTAGTATTGGATCAGCGATGATTGGATCAGTTATGCCAGAGGGCAAGAATTGAAAGCAAAGAGGCCCAGGGGCCGGATCAGGACTGTTCCGGTGAAACCCTGATAGCAGGCGTTTACGATGCCCGAATTCTCGCACAGTGGGCAACGGTGGTCCGGCATGATGCGATGTCGTGGATATCGTCGTGCCGGAGTGGCATTGACGAAGACTTGGACGTTGCACGGAGAGGGGATTTTGGAAGGAACGACGGGAGCGGGGAGCTGAAACCGAGCTTGGACAAGGTATCCCTCAACATCAACAATCTGTCGATTTGGCAGCGCTCATTCGCTATCTTCACAGCCTTGCCGTGCCAGCAGAGTTCGATCGTGCCGAGGAGTTATCATCAATATTTGTTCCCTGGAGGAGTACCACGCAGTGTTTGGGAAAATGTCTTTTTTTTCGGACTGTTGATTTGACCCTCACTCAGCCACCTTTGAAAGGAGAACAGTTGAAGTTGATGCCTGGTGGTATGAGACCGCCACGGAGACCCTAAATTACAGGGGTGGGACGCTGTGACAACTTCCTCGGCAAACCCTAACCCACAACATTCTCCCAGTGTCACGCTGAAGGCCCGTTCGACACGTCACCTGTGTAGGCGGAACCCTCCTTACGGCTTGTTCCCAATGCACAGTCAGCTTGAACGCTTGTAGTTTGCAGCTGGACGAGTCGGTCTGACCACGAGCTCGTGTCATAGATAAATCGTGTCAGGCTTGAGCTGGAAGGAGGGTTAGGGTCAAAGCCTGTGGGGATGAAACGCTTCCATGTTTGCGAACCTGTGATTCGTCGTTGTAGACCACATTTTAGCATCAGACGGCATGGCCGAGTCAACTTGAGTGATTGTAGTATTGGGTCGATTCATTGGAACGTAGATAGAAGAGTCTGGTCAGTGTCGACGAAGCACAGAGGGCGTGTTGGGCTGGCCACCTTGGATTGCATGCATTGCCAGTTCGCGGTCAAGATCACGACTTTATGTATCTTTGCGTGCGATATATGGGCCTCAGCTTGTTCTCTATCGAGGATGTGGCAGAGCAGACCTCTGTCTGTTTTTTGCAGCATTTTCCCACTTCACCCATTTCGTTTTTCGTGTGTTGGACGTGCCGGTGATGTCGATGGCTCTTTGAGTTTCCCACGAACGAATGGGAGTCCTTGCCGAGAGCTGGGAGCCTCCCGAGGTCGACGCATGTAATCTGACACTCGCATCCCTGTCAAACTCAAGATTATCCACTGAACGTCTGTCTTTCACAACAATAACAACCAATCAAATGAGCATGAGCTTGTCGATGAGCTGTGACGGTGACCAAACTCGGATCAAATGTCCATGATCCGGGCTAACGTGTTTCCAGAAGGTATTGTGGTAGTCTGAGCCGGCTTGAATGATTGTCGGATCACCGGATGGGCCGCATCCGGAGCTGAGCCGTGAGCCGAATTGGTGGGCTTACAGGGGCTGTACAACCCTTGAACCGGGAGGGCTTGCCTGATCGCTGCTAACGCATGAAATGGACGAGCTCCACAGTTTCTGTTCACTCTCAACGAACCGATTGACGGTGCCAGACGTCAAATGAGGTCTAGCATCGTCTCGGTCAGTGGGTTGGGGTGAGTCTGAGGTCAATTTCTGCACAATCGTGTTCCTAGGTTACGGTACCTATTTATTCCACGAGTGCATGCAAGCTGCAGGTTCTACCGACATCACCTTACGCTTCAAGAGTGATCAGTTGCCTTTCGGAGTGCATCCACTACAATCCGGGAATCGGCGGTGCGCTCTTGGAAGAGGAACTCCGGCAACCCTCGATAAGCGTGATTGTGAGGAAGGGACGAGTACCCGAACACCAGCATGGATCGGCCGCAGCAACGCTTGCCAAGCGAGTCCGATGCAGTTGGATCTCAACACAGGCAATCGCAACCGAGTGACCTCCACGACCACCCACAACATGATGGCTCCCCAAAAAGGGCCCAAAGTTCACCACCCAACACCAAGCCACCACCAACACATCTTTCGGCAACCCTAACCTCACATCCCAAGAATTGTAGTGTTGCGGACTCGAACTGCCCGAGGTCTATTCCATCACCAAACCTTCCGTCACCGACCTCTGACTCCCACACTGGCACGCATCAATCCCCATCCTCGCCCGCATTCACTTTTGCAGCTGCATCCGAGTCACAGAGCCTCGACGGGGTCGCCCAACAAGGACACCACCATGAGGTTCAATCTTATGTTTCACCGCCTAACTTAATTGAAGACTTTCAGAAGCTGTGAGTCTTCTTCATGGTGAAGAATGTCGACCAGGCCCACAAAATCGCGCGCTGACACTCATTTTACAGAGGTCTGAAAGATGAAGGCGTACCTCCCCTAATTGCCTCATGTCACCGAAAAATACCCGCCGGTTTTGGGGACTCGGCGAGCCCATTCGCCAGTTCGGGTTGTCCAAGCTGGGGCGGAACACCTGGACAGACACCAAGCTGGAACCCAGGCAGCAACACCCCGAACAGCTTTGGAAAAAAGGACCGCGGCACCTCAGAAAGTGACTCACACATTGCGAGATTCTCCATTGATGGAGTCGGCGACTCAAAGAACATCGAAGAGCCAGAAACCCTTTTCGCCTGCCCCTATCGAGCGCACTCTCCACGCGTTCACACCACTGCCAACTTCCCCGAGTGCGCGACGAAAGGCTATAAGGCATCCCATAATGGTCTTACGAAATTGAGAAAGCACATCAACAGATGTCATAGCTTTCCAGACAACTATCCCGATCCATGCAACTACGAATGCGCGACGTGCGGAAAGGGGTTTGCTGAGGCCGACGAGGCCGAGAGACATCCGCAACTCAGACCGGAGCAGTGCTCCACTCAGCCGCGCAAAATAGGCCGGGTGCGCATGAGGAGACTCCAGGGTAGTAGGATCTTGCTGAGGGATTTGTCATGGGTTGAGAAGTGGATCAAAGTTTTCTGTTTCTGCTTCCCCGAAATTGAGGAGAGGGATGCGGTGGGTGTAAACTGTTGTGGGTTGGATTCTCTCTCAAACAAAATCCAACGGCTAACTGGTGATAGGGTTTGTTCCTGTTATTGAACACTTCGAGCTCCCACAATACCTGTTCCCCACTTCCTTTAACCAGGAGGCCGCGTCACGACTATCCCAGGTTGAAGCTCGTGTGTGCCAGGTGGTGGATCCCATCGATGGACAGTCGGCTGAGGACCTAGCAGACGCCATGGCGATCTTCGCCAAGGAGGTATTCCTTGACATTTGCGCAAGGAGGAATCGCTGCTCCGATAAGGACTTCTGTGAGTGGGTCATGCGCCGCGACGACTCCGAGGCAGGCTTCCTAGCTCAATGTCGGCCGTCAGGCGCCGATGTACGCGACCTACTAAGAAGGCGGCAGCTCTCTCTTACTTCGACCGCCGACATGTTCAGGAGAGTGGTGAGAATCTTGGGCGAGACATGCCGTCAGTCCGCAGTGCTAAGGAACAGGGACTCGGGGGTGAGCGCTGGGGGCGACAGTGGTTCATCTGAGGAAACCGTCATCGGGGGAGGCGGGGATCAAGTGATGACTGGAACCTACGAGCAGGTGCTTACGGTGGACCCGAGATATTTGACAAGCGATGGAGGCAATCATGAAGGTATGATATAAGGGGCGCACAGAGTTTCTGGTCGAAGGGAAGGGATGTATAACATATTTTTGTATAACGCAAGTCAAACTCGAACTCGGCGGTCAGATTCCTCCATTTACGCCCCCTTTCTTCCGGCCAAGTTCCGCCTCCTTTCCGCCTCCTCTGCTAAGTATCTCGTGCTTCATTACTCAGTAATGATATTGTCAAAACTGTCTTGCCCATCAACTGTTCAACGATGCATCGCGCCGTGGACGTACGCCTCTCCAATCAACCGAGGGATGAAATTGGCAACCCGACGGAAAACAAAAGAAACATTGACACCTTTAAGGCGCACACTTCATCTACTACCTGAGGTGTTTGTGCCCCATGCCCAAATAGTTGGTGTCAGTTCGAAGGATTCGATGCCCGCTATTGTTTCCGCCATCCTCTTTCTGAGCACAGTGTCTGTTGTGCTGCAGCACGAGTCCGTCGCAGGACTATGGAACTTCTAACCCAAGCCTGGCATACTGATCCACAAACTCGTTAAAGAGTTTGTTCAGCCCGACAAGGTTCAGTGGATCCTTGTCATCTTCCTCGCTCATGAAGTATAACATGTTGTGACGATCAAAAGCAATAGCCAGCAATATCCGTACTCGGATTCCACAAACACCTGGTCCCCGGTATCCGAGTCGCCAGTCAGTGTATTCCACTGCCTGACATACTCCTCGCAGAAGTGTCGCTTCTCTTCCTCGGTATACTTCCTGCAGTTGGCTACCTTGCTTTCGTCATCGAACCACTTGAACATCTTCTGCATAAAATGTCCGCCGATGTCAAAGGCTCGATGGTTTCGCATGACCAACTCGAAGCCGACCAGAACGATGTTGCTCTCTCCTGCTTCCGGATGATTCTTCACTAAGACGTTCATGTACTGAAGATCATGGATACACCACCCGACCTCCCCACCCATAGCTTCCAGTTTTCCCACTACTTTCATCAACCTTATCGTAAAGTCATAGTCGATCAGATTGTCCACACTAACACACTCTTCTCTGCCGAGCGGTTTCAGTTTGTCCATCTTGTAGTACTTCTTGAGTCCACTGATAAGAGCTTCATAGAATGGCTCCACGGTCTTTTTCGCTAGCGATGTCGTCTCCATGACGTGAAATGTTGCCAGCCCTCTTGCAACATCTGCCCGAATTATAGCATTCTCAACATCCTCAGAGTTCGCGCGTCCAGGAACTCTTCGACCCTCCCCAGCACGCCATCCTGTGTCTTGAAGAATCCATAGACTTTGGCTCCGAGACCCGATCGACCGTACTCAAAGCAAAAGCGTGCCTATTCCTGTTTGCTTGGCATCAGGTGCTTGAAGATTTCCACGTCTGTCGCAGCCTCCTTGTGGAATTTGATGAAAACCTTGTGTGCCTCCTCAGTAGCTACGCCAATAGCTGGCTTCGGTCGCTCTGCTGTACAGTGGTCGTTGGCAAATGACGTGTGATAAAATGTGGTCAGACTGTCTGGGTCCACGGATGGCCACTCTTTCGTCAAGAATGTTGCGACAATATCCCGGATCATGGTTTTAGTTAGCACCTTGTTATCGGGAAGGGTCACCAAGACGGATTTCAGCACGGCCATCTTAACGCTTCAATGGGTAAACGAGAGATAGTGCATCAGTCAAAGTAAGTATGAGGTAGAGTGTGAGGGGAGATCCTTCTTCAAAATCGTGTCTCGCAGGATGGGGAAAGCGGAGAAAACGAAAATGGAAAATTAATGCCAGGTGATTCACCATCCGTCGAACAGCAGCACGTTGTCGGGTGAAATGAGGGGTAAATCAAAAGGTAGACCGTAGACCTGGGTCTTGGCAAACCCTGTTTGTCAATGCTCCCACTGTTACCACTTGCCGCCTTGAGAACCACACGTGTGCCTTGACAGGCTGGATAACCCCAATTTTTTCACATAGCGTGCGAAGGCTGTTCCATTCAAGCCTGGACGCCACCATTCGGTGTCGTGGCAATGTTAAAGTATCCAAAACACGACACTAAGAAGCAACCCCAATAACATCCCACGGCCGAGACCATCCAAGGAGCTAGGGCCTCCGCTCGATGGGCCGAGTCTGTCGCGCGGGTATGTCTCGTAGCCACCATTCTTCTCTCGGTTCCTTGCCACTTCGTCGCCGCCGCACACCGTGAGACGGACGTATCCCGGGATCAGCACTCCTTCGCCGTATAGGCTCTCGAGAACTTTTGTGTCCGTAGGGTTGAGTTTCGGGGCGCCGTTCTTGTTTCCGTTGCTCTCGAACGTCCGAATTGCGCTGATAGTGGTTAGCTATCATTTGTTCTCACGGCCTCCTGATCGTTGACTTACCCTTGAATGATATCGTGTCTGGAAAGCCTTCCGTACTCCTCTGTGTCCAGCTTGGTTTCCTGCGACGAATCTGGGCTCACGAAATTCCTTCTTCGTTCGTCGTCCTGAGCTAGGGTGAGCTGTGGCTGATTCGTCCTGAGCTTCCCCTGATTCTTCCCTGAGCTAGGGTGATCCCATACACCTCTGCAGCACAGCCTCAGAGACCCCATTTCAGTCCCCCCGGCTAAAGTTTCCCAGTAATGAAAGCAGATGACCTGTAGTCTGTAAGGATAGCTCCTAGGCAACAATTCCAACTACGGCGTACACGCGAACTGGGTGTGCGTATAACTCGGCCTGGGCCATTGTCAAAGCTGAGCAACCCATGCTAAGCAAAAACTCAAAATAAACTAGGCTGGGATCCAATCACACCAATTTCAAACATATAGCATCACTACACTATGCCACAGAAGGATGCTGTACGGATGGAGTCGCTGATGACAACAGCAACGTCACCTGTCTGTGCTCTTATCTTGTTGACGTGTCATTCTGTACAGTACTATTAGGGATATACAAGCTATCTTTTCAATTTTTAATTCCTGCTGGAGAAGTATTGGAGAATTTAGTGATGTGAGCGGTTAAGTTTGCGATGAAGTTTTCATCTTCATAGGGCCCGACTGCTTCGCTTAGGTAATTACATATTTATTCTGCAGGCAGAAAATTATGCAGCGTCTAACTCGCGTTCCTCCGTATTCTGCACCGTTTCTACCGGCTGAATATGTGTCAGCTTATATGGGGCTGTGGCTGCGGAACTTTCCAGCTTGGCACGTTCCAGGGGCCAGACAGAGGCTTCACAGTTTTTGCCACGAACAACAATAACAACAATTGGGCTCCAAGTGCTAGATTATGACAATATGGAACCCAGTTCACGGCCACGAGCCCATTCTTGGCCCCCCGCTACCGTAAGCTATGTAGTTTTTCTGCCGGCAGAAACTTACCGCCCAGCTCCAGCGACCCGGTTCTCGGCCACGAACCCATATTTAGTCCCCACTACCTTGCGCTGCCTTTTCTGCTGGCAGAAATTCACCGCCCCCCCTCCCCCCCCGGCTAAAATTCCTTTCGATGGAAATTTAATCCATAGGAATAGCTCCCAGGCAAAAATTCCAATTACAACGTACGCGTACGCTAGGTTTGCGTGTAACTCGTGTCATGTGTGCCAGAAAGCCTTATCGAGAAAGCAAGAGCAACCCACGCCCCGCCAAAGGATCCAAAACAAAGCAAAAAGATCCAGGCACACCTGTTTCCTGCGACGAATCTGGGGACACCAAATTTCCTTTTTCGTCCGTTATCCTGAGCTGGGGTGAGCTGTAGCTGATTTGTCCTGAGCTCTCCCTGATTTTCCCCTAAGCTGGGCTGAGCCTGTACACCACCACCGCACAGCCTTAGAGGCCGCTTTTCAGTCCCTCCGGCTAAACTTTCCTATTAATGGAAAGCAGATAACGCGTAATCTATGAGGATAGCTCTTAGGTAACAGTTCTAATTATAACGTACACGTGTATTAAGTATACGTGTGACTTGGCCTGGAAGCTCTATTGTTAAAGCTAAGTATACTTATACTTATTAAAAACTTAAAACAAACCAAAAGATCTAATTACACCAGTTTAAACCTGTATTATCACTATACTATACCATAGAAGGATGTAGTACAGATGGAGTCGCTAACGATAATAGTAACGTTACCTGTCTGTAGTTTTATTCGGTTCATAAGTTATTCTCTGCAATACTGTTAGGGATATATAAGCTGTCTTTTAAATTTCGATTTCTAGCAGGAAGATGTTAGAGAATTTAATAATGTGAACTATTAACTTTGTAATAAAGTTTCTATCTTCATAAAATAAATTCTTAACGTTGTTAATACTTAGGTAAAGATAGTTCTCCCACTTATTCTGCTGGCAGAAAATTTTGCAGCGTTTACCTCTCGTTCCTCTATATCCTCCACTGTTTCTACTGGCAGAATATAAGACCTAGTTCTCGGCTACAAGCCTATATTTCGTCCCCGCTACCGCAGGCTATGTACCTTTTCTACTGGCAGAAATTTACCACTAGTGTTAGCGACTCAGTTCTCAGCCACAAGCTTATATTTAGTCTCTCGTTACCGTACGCTATATACCTTTTTTGCTAGTAGAAATTTACTACCTAACGTAAGCGGTTTAAGACATTACCCTTAGCCTGTCGTACCTGCCCCTGTCTCTGGCCCTGAGTCTATATACCAGAGCTCCCTCGAGCTAGTGCAGATTACTATACTGCGATGGACACTATTATTTCAAGCCGAATTATTATTTCGGGGAGCGCGCGCCGAGCGCGGGGATGATTAACTGGTATATCGACGGTGTCGGATTCGGGGACTGCGCGGTGAAGGACGAGTGGGCGATTTTCATACTGGATAAGAGGCTGGGGGAGCAGATGGGGTATTTGGGGGCGAAGGTGTTTGATGCGGCGACGCAGATGAATAAGGGGCAGTTTTTTAGCTATGGGTGGCCGGCGGATAAGAGCGTGGGGTTATGCAGCCGACGAGGCAGGAGGGGATTAATGTGAGGAGTGTGGGGACGGGGTGTGAGCCTGGGGGATCGATGAGGACGGATGCGGATAGTGCGTGGGGACAAGTCGGGGCGCCGTTGTGGGCGGTGGAGGGGGGATCGAGGTATGTGTATGGGGTGTTGCAGGATGAGAATAGTAGGGAGTATACGCCGTTTGCAGGGAGGGTGAATTTTGTGAATGCGGTTGGGAAGACTAGGGCGGATTATGAATAGGTAGGGGGTGGGTTGGAGTGTGGGAATGAGATACGCAATTGTAGATGAGGAAAACTCTCAGTGGTTGAATGTGCAAAGGTGAGTGAACAGCTTCGTGTCGATCATGTGATTGGATGTGGTGTGTGGGAACCCTGAGCTTGTGGCTTTTTTTGACTTTGTCAAATACCGGTGTGCCAACACTGCTGTGGCACCTCCAACCTGCATCGTGAGCCACTCAGCGGAGCATTCTGATTGGTGACATGGGTGGATTACTTCGGAACCCCGCTTGCAAACCTTGAGTGTGGTTCGCAGGCAGCCTTGGTGGCCAAATCGGGAGCCCAACATGAGGGGAACCGGCAACCCAAAGGCCCTTGCGTACCGGTTTCCGACCGCAACACTGCCTCGACACATCAACCAGCTGGCCGAAACCTGTCGCTACGATTAGCGGCGGGTTTTTTTTTAACATGGATAACCTCATGCTGCCAGTTCCCGAGGGCATCCTCAACCCCTTGTGGCTGGCAGCATGGGCAGAATCGTCACTGACTAGAGGTCGTACTCCCAACCCCGATACCCCTCGCCCGTCTCCACTACCCGAACCGACGCCAATAGGGGCAACGTCCATCAGCGAAGACACTACGATGACAATCCGACCACCAGCGGCAGATGGAGTGGTCGTTCCTCGCCTTTCTAGGATATCGTCCGACTGCGATGCTGAAGGCGACCCACCGGCACGACTGGAAACGAGTGTCGAATATGAGGCCGTGCGGAAAGAGTTTGAACGGTCCTTCGTGGACGGACCTCCTCCCTCCTCTCGACGGACAAGGCACCTCTCACACCACGGATACTTCCGGAGGCAAATCCAGAGCCAGGCCGACGTGTTCATCCCGCTCGATCCCGATGAGGAGTTACCTGGCACAGTTGTCATCGACAAGGATACTGCGTCAATATACGATGTCTACCTTTTGCGCGTCGACATTTCGAAAAACGCCAATTCCTTCATCCGGCGCCAGGTTGTCTTCTGTCCTGACTTGCAAATATACACTCTTTACACCCGGCACGGGCGGGTTGGTCTGCCGGGGAAAGTCTCTAAAAGGCCGTCCTTGGATCTCAAGTCTCTGATAGGAGAATTTCTCAACACCTTCCGCCAGAGCACGGGTGTGAACTGGAGCCAGAGATACGAGCGTCGTTCTGGGCAGGGTGAGGGATACCACTTTGTCGAACTGGACTATCGGGACCGTGCCGCGGTGCCACCAATCAAGGAGCCCTACCGACATTACGAAGCGGTTGACTCACGCATGCCCGAAAGTGTGGGAGGCTTGTTGGAAGTCATGCTTTACCCAAGCTCCGCAACGGAAGAAGCCGGAACAACGGCCACACGGTCGCCATACACCGCTCCCTACGAGCATCTCAGCCCGTGGACCTGGTTCCTGGGGTTTAAAGTCCTGCAGCGCATCTACCAGTACCTGAAGTCCGGCACCCCCGTCCGCTGGAAGTCTCTTATGCGCGCGTCATCAACTTATCGGAGCCACATCCCGCTCCATACCGGGCATGGCCGCCTGCCGGTGATATCGAGCTACCACGCACTATTCCTGGAGCTCAAGTTCATATACCACTTTTGGCCACAAGCAACAGTTGCCATCCTGATGAGTGATGTTCATCTGCACAACTCCCTACAGCTCAGCCAATACGGATCCGTTTCACAGCCCCTGTATCACGCTTACAGTTCGTTGAGGCATGGCTTCAAGCGGCTCACAAGTCCGGAGACAACCGAGTTTTGCGAGCTGAAGGGGTACCTGGAGAAATCATGCCACCGCCAGCACCATATGAAGATCGAGCTTCAGGACATCTACAGCGTCTTCATCAAGTCGAAGTTGCCCAACCCGTATCACAAATGGATCGATTCAAAGCATAGCCATGGCAGCGATGAGAGATTGTTGTTGTGGCACGGCACACCGCTGGACTCCCTCCTGGGCATTCTAGACCTTGGTCTCCAGATTCGTCGCAAGGGATCTACCTTCACTGGGGCAATGTTTGGCGATGGGATTTACTTTGCCGACGCCTCCAGCAAGTCCGCCAACTACTGTAGAGAGGAGGACTGGAGCGGCGAAGGCGTGCTTCTCCTGTGTGAAGTCGACGTTGGGCAGCACCGAATTCGCCGCCGAGGGTCCATGCCGAACGGACATGAAGTGATTCAAGCATCGGCTGGTCGGATTAGATGCATCCAAGGACTTGGGAAGATCCAACCGGCAAAGTGGAAGGATGTCAGCTGGGAGATGACTGGTGCGCCGAGTATGGGCGTGGTATGCATGGTATGTCGACCCAGACTCTCTCTTGTTCAACTGTTGCTCGACTGAGGTTTTTTACTAACCACCCGCAGCCTGACACGTCGGCTCCTTACGCGAAGACTTCTACCCGGGGCACTCTGAAGTTTAACGAGTATGTTATTTACAACCCTTCGCACGTACTTATACGGTATGTCTTTAGGATAAAGATCAAATGAGACAACTATCCTAGTCTTGCTTACAGGATCAAGCCGTACTAGAAAACATGTAAAAGAATTTCAAGAGCAGTCCACGAGGTCAACGTGTCCTGACGTGCCCAGATTTCAGGACCCTGTGTTGTCTAGCCTGCCGCCATAAGCAGAGCATGCAAATGTGCAGTCCGGATCAGGCATAGACTAGTACTCCGTTTCCACCGCCTTCAAGCATCTCCGCCAGCGTTCTCTCGCCTCCCGGCTTTCTACTGCTCCCGCCAGTGCCTCTGCGGCATCTGCTGCGGGAGTGTAAGCCGAAGTGGGGCACTGCCGGGACCTTGCGTTGGCCTGGGTAATTGCCATAAACGCGCGAATGACAAGGTTCCTGTGTCTTGGGAGAGTTACGGGAGTAGGGTATACCGACTTGACGGTGAATTCATGTCCCGCCACTGGATCAACAGTGCAGTTTCTACTCCATTTATCAACACTCTTCTCCAATTCCCTTGGGCGCGGTGGGCTCAAGAACCTCCAGAAACATCACCCATCCCGTCCTCTTCCTCCTTCCCTTCCACCTATCCCGCCAAATATCCCTTCTGCTTGTACCGTGACACACCTACCGTACAAAACCATCACCAAAATGGCCCTCCTCCCCCTTCTCACTCGTCTCCTCCCCCTCCTCACCCCCACCCTCGCCACCAACTCCACATTCACCAACCCCATCCTCCCCGGCTGGCACTCCGACCCCTCCTGCATCTACCACTCTTCATCTTCCACCTCCTTCTGCGCCACCTCCACCTTCATCGCCTTCCCCGGCCTCCCCATCTACGCCTCCAAAGACCTCCTCCACTGGAAACTCATCTCCCACGTCTGGAACCGCGAGGCCCAGCTCTCCGGTCTTTCCTGGGGCACACCTGGTCAGCAAGACGGATTGTACGCGCCGACATTGCGCTTTCACGACGGGGAGTTTTGGGTGGTCTGTGAGTGGATTGGGGGTGGAGGTGGGGGGCAGGTGCTTACTGGACTTAGAGGGGTGTTGTTTAGGAGTGGGGATCCGGTGGTTTTTGACGTGGAGAAGATAGATCCTGATTTGTTCTGGGACGATGACGGGAAATTGTACGTCGCTACGCAGAGTGTTATTTTGCAGGAGTTGGATTGGAAAGCGGGTAAGTTGAGTCTGCCTCCAGCATCGTTGTGGAATGGGATAGGGGGTGTTTGGCCGGAGGGACCGCATATAAAAAGGATGGGTGGTATTATTTGATGATTACGGAGGGGGGGACGCCGCTGAATCATGCGATTACGATTGCGAGGGCGAGGAGTATGAGGGGCCGTATGA
>Ga0247770_1001070_pt1 | contig 23613 bp, 17 predicted proteins | sample UWRJL136409B6_FD_179943 | JGI IMG/M metagenome (GOLD analysis project Ga0247770, IMG submission 179943) | Plant litter microbial communities from Arlington Agricultural Research Station in Wisconsin, United States - UWRJ-L136-409B-6 | ecosystem: Environmental > Terrestrial > Plant litter >... | reverse complement strand
GGAATTTTGTCAAGGAATAGTTGCCGAATTAATGAGAATAAGGCGTAATAAGCTACCATTTTTTCAGAGGGGTCTGAGGGCTATGTCCTTGATTTTATCTATGTTTTGACTCTTGTTGTCACCCCGTAAAATAAAATACAAGTAATTGACCAATTATCAGGTTTTTTTTCGCCATTTAGTTCTAATAAAAAGTCTCTAAATTCTCCATATTTATGATAACTAGCTCCATCCCAAATCAAGATAATCTTTCAATTTTTATATTTATTTTGTAAGTATTTTATGAATTCAACTGTTGATTTTCAATCACCAGATGGATGGCTCTGAACATGGAATTCTTTGCTTTGATAATTGAGTGCCCCAAAATAAGTTTGTCTATCTTTTTCATTGGTAATAGGAACTTCAATTCTGATTTGGGATTGACCCCAAACATAACCAGTCAGAATCACCATTAAGTAGATGACATTCATCTAAAAACAATACTATTATTTCCCCAGATTCTATACCAGCCTTGTTTTTAAATAAAATATCGTTAATTTCTTCCGTCTTTTTTTTTACCAGTTCTTTATCAAATTTAGGATTGGTTTTTTGAGTTTTTTTCCAACTAATTTTCGCCCGGTCGAAAAGTTCATAGTAACTCTGTTTTGATTTATATATCACACCAAATTCTTGCTCTAAATAAGTAACCAGCTCATCTAAATTCCAAAATTCTTTATTCTTTAGCCACTCGATTACTTCAGTATTTTGTAGAGCTGTTAAATACCCTTTTGACCCTTTATGTCCTAGTTTGATTCCTGCGATGCCTTTGGTTTTAAATTGTTTTTTCCAATAACCAATAAAAAAATTACTTACACCTAAAATATTGCTGATCTCATAGTAGATAATACCTGAGATCGCCATCCTTACAGCTATTGCTCGTTTTACTTCTCTGGCATCGATATCGCTTTTAATGAAAGATTCTAATTGGGCTATTTCTTTTTCTTTATCTTTTTGTTGCAGTTGTAAGTTATTTATTTTTTATTGTCACAATCAAGTATTGCATATAATTGTATCATAGTCTTGATAATGATTTAGGATTGCTATAGATGAAGTTGAGGATTGGAAGCCATAGGTATAAGTTTTATTTTAATTTTTATAAAATCTAAGTTTATTAGACCACAAAAAGCCCTGTAAGTCAATATATAATTGCTTTGCCAGCGCCTAAGTTTTAGATTTTATAGTTAATTTTTATAAAAATTATTAACTTTTTTACATACTAGGTGCGGTAGATCCCAAAAATCAAGGTTTGAACCCAGTTTGACAGAAGAGGGCTAAACTCATTAGATTCGCCCAGGTAAACAGTATGTCTTTACAGCCTGCTCAAGGACAGGAAAGCGAAAACCCGGAGATGACAAAAATTCTGTTTCTTGAACGCCTAGTCAGGAATTTCCTGTATGGAAATATCTCGTCGATCTGTGACACCAGGAGAACGGGGGTCATCAGACTTAGCTGGAACATCCGTTACATTCGGTACAATTAATTTTCTAACAACCTCACCCTCCCAATCAGGCTTTTCCGGTGCGATCGCGTCCCGATCTGTCACACCCGGAGACCGAGGGTCATCAGGCTGAGCAGAAGTGTCTCTTACATCTTGTACAATTGGTCTTCTAACGACCTCAACTTCCTGATCCGGCTGTTTAGGTGTGAGCGCGTCCCGATCTGTCACACCCGGAGACCGAGGGTCATCAGGCTGAGCAGAAGTGTCTCTTACATCTTGTACAATTGGTCTTCTAACGACCTCAACTTCCTGATCCGGCTGTTTAGGTGTGAGCGCATCTCGATCTGTCACACCCGGAGACCGAGGGTCATCAGGCTTCTTAGATTCAGAGTTCTCTATACTCATAAAAAAGTATGGGTAGGCAAGAGTTTGTCCGAATAGACATCTCCAGAAATTAAACTTCACTTCAACGGCTACAAAGCTTTCAGATTAATTTTCTGAAATGTCTAATGAGTAACTATGCCAGAAGCATAGCACCGAACTAATCGATTTCCACAGCTCCCAGCGCTTTTAAAGTTGCCTTCTGGGCTGCTGTTAAACCTATCGCACCTCTGATATTCATACCCTCATAAGGTCGATCGGTCAAGAGCGTTCTCAAACACTCACCCGTTTCAACACTCCAGAACTTGATTGTCTCATCTCCACTCCCACTAGCTAAGGTTTGTCCATTTTGACTAAAGACAACTGACCATACTCCTTTAAGATGTCCCTGCAACGTCCCTCTGTTTTTTCCTGTCCTGACATCCCAAAGCTTTACCGTCTGGTCATCGCTAGCAGTGGCTAAAGTCTGACCATCTGGACTAAATGCCACCGACCTAACGCGGTGAGTGTGTCCTTCAAACGTTTGCAAACATTCCCCCGTGCAAACATCCCACAGCTTGATAGTCTCACCGCTACCACTGGCAATCCTACTACCACAGGGACTAAAGGCAACCGATAGAACCCAATCCCGATGACCTTGAAAGGTGTGAACACAAATCCCTGTATTCACCTCCCAAAGCTTTACCGTCTGGTCGTCACTGCCACTCACCAGAGTCGTCCCATCCGGACTAAACCCCACGGACTTAACCCGATGAATATGTCCCTCAAGCGTTTGCAAACATTCGCCCGTTTGCCAATCCCACAGCTTCACCGTACAATCCCGACTGCCACTAGCTAGTATCTGCCCATCTGGACTAAAGCTGAGGGATTGCACCCAACTGCTGTGTCCCCAAATTGTCCTCAAACATTCTCCCGTATTGCAATCCCAAATCTTGATAGTGCGATCGTCACTTCCACTTGCCAAGATTTGACTCTCATCGAGTTTCGGTGCAAACGTGACGGATGAGACGATGTTAGTATGTCCCTGCGCTGTTCTAATGCACTCGGACGCCGCCACATCCCACAATCTTACCTGTTGGTCTCGACCGCTACTGGCTAATAATTGCCCATCAGAACTCAATGCAACAGATAAAACCGAATTGCTGTAACCCTCTAGCGTTCTCAAACACTTCCCCGTGCGGACATCCCAGAGTTTCACCGTCTGGTTCTCACTGGCACTCAACAAGGTGCTGCCATCTGGACTGAACAGAACCAACCAAACGCGATCGCCATGACCCTGTAATGTCTGAAGACATTCTCCCGTCAAAGCATCCCAAATCTTAACTGTCGTATCCTCACTGCCCGTTGCCAGAATTTCACGGTCAAAATAATTGACACCACTTCCAAGATGTGCATAGTCGATTGCCCACACATAACTGTTGTAGTCCGGTAATGTTCTAATGCATTCCCCAGTGGTGATATCCCAAAACTTCACCGTTTTACCATCGCTTCCCGTTGCCAAAGTCTGCCCATCAGGGCTGAGTGCAACTGAAAGTACCCAGTTAATGTGAATTTCTAGGATTCGGAGACATTCACCTGTATCGACTTGCCATAGCCTCACGGAAGAGTCTTCACCACTACTAATCAACGTTTGTCCGTCTGGCGTGAAGAGAACGGATAGTAAATGATTAGTATGTCCTGTCAACACGTTAAAGCATTGTCCAGTTTTGACATCCCAAAGCCTAACCGAGGAGTCATTACTGCCACTTGCTAGAAATTGTCCATCTGGACTAAAAGCAATTGATTGCACACAACCCGTGTGACCTCGTAGTGTCTTGAGGCACTGTCCAGTGTTAACATCCCAAAGTCTCACAGTTTGGTCATTACTGCCACTTGCTAGGATTTGTCCGTCTGGGCTGAATGCTACTGAATGCACCCAACTGATATGTCCCTTGAAGGACAAGAATTGTCGGCTATCTGCAACGTGCCATAGCCAAATATCGTTATCGATTCCTGTCGCCAAAAGCTTCCCGTCTGAACTGAAAGTAGCTGATAAAATACCTCCCAATGTTTGTGTAAAAACCGATTTAGTTAAATCAGAATCCGCAAAATTGACGCGATGCAGATTCACCCCCTGAAGGTAAGCTTGCCAAACGGTTAGGCAAGAAAAATCAGAACCGATGGGGTCTATCTGAAGTTGCCAAAAGAGATTGAGAACATTTCCTGCGGCATATCCTGGCTTTGGTGATGAATGTAATGTTTCTGTGGAACCGGACGTTTGCGTAATAACTCCAGAGGACATTCGCAACTTCAACAAAATCTGATCTAGACAATCTTTAATACTTTCTTTGTTGCCAAGAATAGCCAGTAATCTATCTGTAATGGGTTGGAGAATGATGCGAATTTGAGCAGCTCGCAGGTAATCTTTTGTCTGAGCCTTCATTAGGGCGTAGCGGTCAAAGAACACAATTTCGACCCTACTGATTTCCTGACACACCTGCTCAATCAATCGTTCCGTGACATACTCCATGACCACTGGCTGTTGCGTAAAGCTGACTGAATGCCTCTGTGTCAGCGCGGGTGTAGCCTTTTCAATGAGAGAGCGCAGTTGCAGCGATTCTAACGTTTCTAGTAGCGCTTGTACTGAAACAGCCGGAATGATATCGTCTCGCAGTTCTGTAATCGAAACCCACTCCCGATTGATGGCGACGCAGAACATCATCTGCTTTTCTAATGCTGACAGGCGCTCGAACTGTTGGTCTAGCAAGTTAGAAATATCACCGAAAACGACAGTGCCCTGCTCTAAAAATTGAGCGATATCGCCATCAAATAATTCTTGAATCGTCGTCGCTACCATCTTCAGTGCTAGTGGATTCCCTGCATACTGCTCCACTAACGCTTGTCCTTCGTCTGCCGATACCGTAAAACCCTTCTCCTTGAAAATTTTCTGAACGTTTTCTGGCAATAAACCACTCAACCGCAAGGAATGGATGGGAAAATGTTCACCTTCTTGATAGCTAAGTTCTCTTGGTTTTTCTCGTGTCGTTAATATTAAACAGCTTTGATGACGAGTCTCTCCTATACAGCTAAGGAGTTGCCCATATCCCTCATATCCTTCTCGATAGGTTCCCGCACGCCCATCACTGCTTAAGATGGATTCTGCGTTATCAAGTATGAGCAAACAGCGTGAGGCTCGCAGGTGCTCCAGCAATCGAGAGATTTTGCCGTCAATTGTTTCTGGCAAGTCGGTTTCCTGTTGGTTTGAGAGGAAACGAATCACATCTGCCAAAAGTTCTTGAAGTACAGGAGCATTGCGGAGACTGCGCCAAACAATGTATTCAAACTCATCTTGAAATTGTTCTGCTAGCTTCACCACTAAGGTGGTTTTACCAATCCCACCCATGCCGATGACGCTAATCAAGCGGCAACGTTCACGCACAGCCCATTGCTGTAACGTAGCAAGTTCCTCAGTCCGTCCATAAAACGCAGTAACATCGGGGGCTTCTCCCCAATCTTGACGACAGTGGGCTTGAGCGCTAGGCGCTAGGCGCAAGTCAATCGCTTCTACGTTCCCACCCGGCGGAAAGTCTTTTGGGTTAAGACTATCGGTGGCGTGAGCAGATTTCACGGATACAGGTTGGGATGGAACGACATTTCCTAAGTCAGCGATTTCTTGCCATTCCAGCCCCAATATCTCGCAGATTTCCACAAAAGTCGCATAATCAACTGGTTTTCCGATGAGGAACCTGCTGACAGTGGATAAAGCGAGCCCTAAATCTTCAGCCAAGGCTCTTTGGCTGCGAAAGCCATTGTGCTGGAGGGCTAATTGAGCTTGCTTAATGCAGTCGCTACGAACTTTGAGCGAGCGTGACATAGGCTATTTCCCGAAAGCTATGCAGATTTTAACAGAGTTAGTCAGTTGAAGGTCGGTAAGAAGTCAGTACGTTCTCAGTCTCGATCTCGGTCAGGTGCAAGTTTTGATTGATTTGTAGAGATGAGAAGTCCTATACAGACTCTCAATCTAAGTAAGAAGTCAAGTTGTCAATGACACCTAGCCGAGCAAGTTAATGATTAGCAACTCGGCGAAGCGACTTTCTACCAAGCAGTAAAACTATCACCTCAGAAATAGCTGAGGAAAGGAAGAAAAAATCATGCCCCAAATCCAGAATCCAAAACTCACCATCAACCATATAAAAGAAAAGTCATTGTCAGAGTGTGCTGTGACTTGCCGAATACGCTTTTCCCCAGATGAGCTAGCGGTCATCAAAGTACTCCCCCAGCTGAAATTTAAGTTGAAGTGCGAACTCTGGGGAGCGGATGATGGTTTTCTAGGAGCCGATGACAAGCTTTGGGTATTTGAAAGCGTCTTATCTTTCCCAGATTCGACGCCGACCGAATATGAAAGCGCTCGATTCTTCGTAGTGTTAGGTGACGAAAAGTTAAATGAAGACACTGTTTTTAGCCCCAAGGATGAGATTTATGGGAAGCTCATTCTTACTCATCTGCTGTTCCAAAAAGTTGAGCGGAAAACTAACGTTGTTACAGACTACTTTTGATGAGTAGCCTGAATCAGGCAAGCTATCAGTAGTTTGCCTGAGAGGTCATCTGACTGTAAAGATGCTGCAGATGACCTCTTTACCAAGCTCTTCATAGGCATCGCCCACCACGAAACGGCTTCTCTTAGGAATTGGTGGGCCACACTGGGTAGCGATCGCTTTTACTCCAAACATCAAATCCTGTCTTTTAGCAGTACAGAAAATTTTTCAGTACCTGCATAATCTTCTCCTTTCTCTGTGAAGAGTTAATAGTAGGGGCAGGTTTAATTGGAAAAACGACAAATATTGCTGGTTTTCAACCCAACCCACCTGCTTCTACAAGTGGACTAAATCCCCGTAGCGATCGCTCTTTTTTCCCTTTCACAAAAGCTAAGCAGATTGTCTCAAAGTTAGTGAGTTGAAGGTCGGTAAGAAGTCAGTACGTTCTCAGCTTCGATCTCGGTCAGGTGCAAGTTTTGATTGATTTGTAGAGATGAGAAGTCCGATACGGACTCTCAATCCAAGTAAGAAGTCAAGTTGGTCAACGACAGCTAACACATAGGAAACCGCGATCACTTTTGACACTTGTTTTAAGTCTAATAACAAAGGAAAAAACATACCATGGCAACAACAATCGAAGTAAAATATGCAGAATTGGGTGGAGCAAAGAGCTTTTTGGGCAACCCGATTGGCAACGAAAAAGATACCGCTGATGGCAACGGTCGTTACCGCGATTACGAAGGCGGGTCAATCTACTGGTCTAAGGATACAGGCGCACAAGAGATTCATGGCAGCATCCGTAAGAAGTTTCTGGAATTAGGCTGGGATAAGAATGTGATTTCCTTGCCTAACACCGACGAAAGCATTGCTGCTGATGGTATCGGACGCTACAACACGTTTGGCAAAGATCACAAGCAGGGTATTTACTGGACTCCTCAGACAGGCGCACATGAAATCTCTGGGGATATCTATAAACAATGGTTGGCACTGGGCGGTGTCAAGAGTTCATTGGGCTATCCAATCACTGGCGAAAAACCGACCTCTGCCCCTAGCCAAGGACGTTACAGTGAGTTTCAGAATGGTGCAATCTACTGGTCAAAACCAACTGGCGCCCATGAAGTCCGTAAGGAAATTTTAGGCCAGTGGAAGAAGCAAGGCGGTGAAAATGGTCTACTTGGCTTTCCGACCTCGGACGAATTGCCGGACGTGGCTGAGTCTGAGCGCTACAACACCTTTAAAAAGGAGAAATTGACCCGCGAATGGAAATCTCCTGGCATTAATCCCCCAAAGGATCACAACCCGCAGTATCCCATTGCGGCGATGCATGACCGGAACTTGAGCAATCACACGAAAGAAGGTGACGCGCTGGTTAAGAAAGGCTTTCGGATGATCTCGCTGAGTGTTTATGGCGAACCCAAAGATCCACTGTATGCGTCGGTCTGGATTCAAAATCCAGAAGCTGCGAAGCAAACAGCAATTTATAAAGCTAGCGGCGCAGAGTACCAGCAGTTTTATAACGACCAGGTGAAAAAAGGCTTCTACCCCATTATTGTCAGTGCACTCGGGTCTGGGTCAAATACGGTGTTTGCAGCGGTCTTTGAGGAGACATCTGGGCCAAAGCCTTTTGCCCGTCACGGTCTCGTCAGTGGTCCAGTAGATGGACCAGACAAAAAAATTCACGATACCTCGACGTTTACATACTGGAATCGCTGGGCGAAAAGCAATAACTATATCTTGCGCTGGGCAACTGTCTACGGATCAGCCGATGAGCCGTATTATGCTGGGATCTGGGGCCCCAATGAGGATAACGTCTCCTGGGATGTCGTTTTCCACCGTGCTGATAAAAAACTAGCACTCAATTTCAATGAAACAGATTCCTCCTTATTAGAACCTGGCGACTTCCAGGCAGTCTTCGATGCCCAAGTAGCGCAGTGGATGCGTCCTGCATTCATCACGCACGCGCCACACGGTCGCTATATCCAGGTCTACCGCGATGATCAGTTAGGTAAGTTTGTTTCAAAGATCGGGTTGACCAGCAGTGAGTATCAAGCCGAAGCCGATAAGCTGGTCAAAAACGGCAACTTTTACCCACTCTGCGTGCAGGGTGCAGTGGTGAACGGGAAAACACAATTCGCAGCGATTTTTACCCAACGCCACGAAGCACGTCCGCGCCAGTTGACGGTTACAGGGCAGTCGGTTCCGTCGCTGTACGCTTTTGATGAGGCGATGCAGGAATTTATGCAGAATGACAACGTGCGCGCCGGGTCACTGGCAATTGCCAAAGACGATAAACTGGTTTACGCCCGCGCCTTCACTTGGGCAGAGCAAGGTTACCCAGTTACAGGACCGGAGAATATCTTCCGTGTTGGCAGTAACTCAAAACAGTTTGTGAAGCTTCTGGTCTTGCAGTTAGCAGAGAAGGGTGTTCTGAGCTTAGACGACAAGTATATTAATCGCGTCAAACTGACAACGCCAGTATCGGAGATGGGGAATAAGATACCCCAAATGACTATTCGTCAGATGCTCGAACACAAAGCTGGGTTACCTCACAGTGGTGGTGATTGGGAATTTTATCTCAAGAAGATCAACGAGAAGTTGCCAGCGAACCAAAAGAAACAATACCCATTATCGTTAGCTGATGTGGTCAATGTTCAGGTGATGACCGACCTGGATGACAACCTAATTGGAAAATCCTCTTACTCCAATACCGGCTTCACGATGCTGACGCTGCTTGTCGAACAACAGTACCAGATGGTCTTCGAGCAAGCGTTGCAGAAATACATCAGCAAGCCAATCGGCGTCAAGCGTGCAGTTGTCACGGGTAACCTATTGTCTGAAATGAACCCATTAGAAGTGCGCTATCATTCCACAAATCCTGGGGTGAAAAGAAGTGCTAAGACTCCCGATCAGCCTATGGTACCTTTCCCATACAGTGGTAACTCCCAAGCGTTACCTGGCACAGGTGGTCTGTCGATGGCTCCAGCAGATTACGTCAAGATGTTAAGCGTTCTGTTCTCTGGAAAAGATAACGTCTTGCTGAAGAACAGCACTGTACAGGCGCATAAGGACAATCTGGATCTATATGGACACTTTGGTGGAATGAGCGGTGCGGTTGCCTATATGGTACGCCGCAACGATGGAATCGCGATGGCAGTCTCGTTCAACAAAGATTTTGAAGCGCCATACGACATTAAGTTGAGTTACCTGGCGCATCGCTTGAACCAGATTGCCAATGCCCTTGCAGGAAAGTGGCCTAACCACGATTTGTTCCCGTTGCTGGGGATTAACTAGCTAGCATCGCTTTGACCAGGGAAAATCTTGTTCGACTGGGAAGCTGTAGTTGCCTTCGTCCACAATCCCGAATTACCGCCAACCAATATCGTTTTTCCCTGGTCAACTTCAACTTTTGCACGACTCACTCCCCCAGTGGAGTGAGAAACCCAGCCTTTTATTTTTACCAAAAAATTGGGTTTAAAGCCCCGTCCTTCTAGGACGGGTTTAGTTTCTATAAAGTGTAAAGAATGATTAAACATACGCATTTTGTAGACACAGTATTTCGTAATACGGTAAGATATTTTCATGATAACATTAGAGCTTAAATTGAAAGGCAAAACACAGCAATACCGAATCATTGACGAAATGATTAGGACGGCTCAATTTGTCCGAAATAAAACTCTTAAATATTGGACAGAAAATCAAGGAGTTAAACCAGTTCACCTCTACAAACAATGCGCCGTAATGGCGAAGGAGTTTGAATGGGCCGGTAAGCTTAACTCGATGGCACGTCAGGCTACGGCCCGAACGTGCCATTTATGCTATCCAACGTTTTTTTGCTAATTGCTTTCGCCAAGAAACCAGGAAAAAAGGGATACCCGCAGTTTAAAAAGCACACTCGCTCTGTAGAATACAAAACGTCAGGCTGGTCGCTTTCTACCGACAAAAGATGCCTAACTTTTAAGGATGGTTTTGCTGCCGGAAAGTTTAAGTTAATCGGTAATCGGGATTTGCATTTCTATGCACCTGACGAGATGCGAGCGAATCAGAGTCGTGCGTCGTGCCGACGGCTACGGAACCCAATTCTGCATCAACGTGGAGCGAAAAGAGGAGCCTATTCCCACTGGTAAAGCTATTGGAATAGATGTGGGATTAAACCACTTTTATACTGACAGTGACCGTGAGACAGTCGCCAACCCTCGAGATCTCCGCAAAAGTGAAAAAGCTTTGAAAAGATTGCATGATCGGATTTCAAGGGAAGAAAAAAGGTTCTAGTAATCGTAAAAAAGCGATCAATAAGTTAGGAAAAAAACACCTGAAAGTCAGCAGGCAGCGCAAAGACTTCGCCATTAAGACGACGCCCGGCGTAATAAAATCTAGCGATTTTGTAGCCTAGGTCGACCTTCAGGTGCGGAATATGGTGAAAAACCATAAGCTTGCTAAATCAATTAGTGATGCAGCATGGTCACAATTTGCTCTTCGGGTTAGAATACTTTGGACAAGTGTACGGTAAAACAGTAAGTGCTGTTGCTCCTCAGTACACTTCTCAAAATTGTTCAAAATGTGGCAATTCTGTCTTGAAAACACTTTCAACTCGAACCCATATTTGCGGTTGTGGTACGACATTGGATCGAGATCACAACGCTGGTCGCAATATTTTGGCGAAAGGGTTGAAGCAGGCAGGAATCATTTTAAATACGGCGGGGCACGCCGAAATTAACGCTTGGGGACAGACCGATCTCTAGTCGTTGGTGGTAGCAAAACAGAGATAAGTTCGACTGATCGATCCAAGAATCCCCGCGCTTTCAAGCCGGGTAGTGTCAAATAATGTTGCTCACACAACTCCCACAAAACACAGTAAAGGAGAATTGAAAATGGTACAAATCATTGGCGACCAAGAAAAAAATATCCTCGAAGAGACAACAGAAAACGACACCATCCTAGGCCTAGCTGGTAACGATACCCTCAAGGGCAGCTAAGGAAACGATATCCTTCAAGGCAGTAGTTCAACAACAGCAGGGTAGATTGATATCCTGACAGGGGGAAGTGGGTCTGATACCTTTGTTTTAGATACTCCTGCTTGGGACGCTATAGCAATGCTTGATTTTCAACCGTCACTTTTGTGAAGCGGGATTAATTTTTAAATTCGATTTGCTTAGGAAAATCCGGAATTAAGACTTCTGTTTTTGTTTTGAACAGTATTGCTAGTGGGAGAGTGCATCATAGTGAAAATGGCACAATACGACCTCTTTATTTCCTATGCCGATGCTGACAGTGAGTGGGTAGAAGGCTACTTACTCGACTGTTTGAAGCAGGCTGGCGTGCGCTACCACTCAGAAGCAGCATTTGCTCTAGGTACGGTTCGGCTTCTAGAATTTGAGCGTGCCATTGAGCAAAGCGATCGCATGTTGCTGGTGCTTTCCCCAGCCTATCTGGCAGACGGCTTTAACCAATTCATTGACCTCTTGGCTCAGTATTACGGCTTTGACTCAGCAACGTGGCCAGTTATCCCCCTCGTCTTACAGCCGGTCAAACTGCCACTTCGCTTAAATTCTCTCATTAAACTCAATGCCACTAATCCGACTGAGTGGGAAGAGGCTACTCGCCACCTCTGCGCCGACTTAAAGCGGCCCGTACCAGCTTCCTCTCCTAAGCCGCCCTGTCCATACCCAGGGATGGTATCTTTCAGAGAGGATAACAGTGATTGCTTCTTCGGGCGTGACGCGGAAGTAAAGGAACTCGTAGAGCGTCTACGCCTGCACCCCTTCATCTCTGTGATTGGCCCTTCAGGAAATGGAAAATCCTCTTTAGTGTTTGCCGGACTCATTCCGGCCCTGCGCCGAAGTGGACTGTTCGGTTCTGGCGAGTGGCTAGTTCGCACTATCCGCCCTGGCGAGACACCTCTAGCTGAGCTAAAAACTGCATTGGGGAATGACCTTGCTAATCCTAAACTGGCAGTAACACAGGCTCTAGCTAGCCAGCCGAATGCTCAACGATTGCTATTAGTCATAGACCAGTTTGAGGAGGTGTTTACACTTACCCGAGAGGAGGCAGCCCCCTTCCAGAAAGCATTGCTGCACCTAATCGATACTCCCAACTGCTATTTAATTTTGACTGTTCGAGCTGACTTTTATGCTGAGCTGATGAAGTCACCACTCTGGCGAAACATTCAATCTTACCGAATGGAGCTAGTCCCTCCAGATGTGGTAGGTTTGCGTCAGGCAATCATCAGACCGGCTGAGAATGCCGATGTGTTCATAGAAGCGGCATTAATAGAACGCTTGGTGGCAGATGCTGTTGGGGAGCCAGGAGTTTTACCTCTGCTTCAAGAGACGCTGGTGTTGTTATGGGAGAAAGTGGAGCGGCGATTCTTGCCCCTTAGAGCTTATGAAACTCTAGTCCTTACTAGCCCAGCCTACAGCAACTTTGATGCTAGCAACCGCACAGGATTGCAAGCCGCGATCGCCAATCGTGCTGATTATGCTCTAGTTGCCCTGAGCGAGCAAGAGCAGCAGGTCGCTCGCCGGATATTCCTCCGGCTGATTCAGTTTGGCGAGGGACGTGCCGATACCCGCCGACAGCAATCGGTTGAACAGTTACGGGTGTCCGGTGACAATGCAGACCTATTTGACTGGACGCTACTCTATTTAGCAAGTCGTCGCCTGTTAACACTTAGCGGTGGAGAGGAGAACTCTAGCAGAAAAGTAGATATTGCCCATGAAGCCCTGATTAGTGGCTGGTTCACTCTACAGTTGTGGGTCAGGGAACGTCGGGAAGCGGAACAGACTCGTAGGCGACTGATGCGTAAAGTAGAGGAGTGGGTACGCTTAGGTAAAGGTTGTGGGGGTCTGCTGGATGAGGTTGAACTGGCTGAAGCAGAGCGTTGGCTGGAGAGCCCTGATGCTGCCGAACTAGGCTATGATGAAACACTGCTTACACTGGTAGAAGCCAGCAAGAGGGCTATTCAAGAAGCAAAAGAGCGAGAACAAGGAGCTAGACAACGAGAGTTCAACCTGATCCGAGAAAGACTGGAGCAGGAAGAGAAAGCAGCAGAGCACGAAAGAAAAGCGCGTAAAGCAGCTCAGACGCAGACGAAAGTTGCAATTACCGCTGCGGGGCTAGTGAGTATAGCAGCAGTCGTCGCTTTGTGGCAGTGGAACCAAGCCGTGCAGCGCGAAATTGAGGCTTTAACGGCATTGTCCCAATCTCAGCTTTCTCAAAATAACCAGCTTGAAGGACTTATAGAGAGTGTCAGGGCAGGAAAAAAACTCAAGCAGCCAATTTTGTGGCTACCAAACCGAGTTCGCCTGGAGACTGTGGCAACTCTTGCAAAGGCCGTTTACGAAGTACAAGAACGCGCTCGCCTAGAAGGGCATAGCCTAGAAGTCCGGAGCGTGAGTTTCAGCCCGGACGGTAAAATGATTGCCTCGGCGGGTGAAGATGCCACTGTCAAATTCTGGAGTCCCGATGGGAGAGAACTCCTACCCCCCCTAAAGCTTAAGGATAAGGTGACCAGTGTTAGTTTCAGCCCGGACAGCAAAATGATTGTCTCAGGTAGTAAGGACGGTAAGCTGACACTCTGGAACCGTGATAGCAAGGAACTCTCATCTTTCGATTATCACAATCAAATACCAATAAATAGCGTAAGTTTTAGTCCCGATGGTAAAAACATTGCATCGGCTGATATTGAGGGCATCATCAAACTCTGGAACCGCAATGATAAGTCGGTCAAAACCTTAAAGGGACACACAAAGCACGTCTATAGGGTACGTTTTAGCCCAAACGGCGAGAGGATTGCTTCTGCTAGTCAGGACAAAACCGTTCGGCTCTGGAATCTGGAGGGTAAGCTGCTCAGAACCTTTGAGGGTCACACTACTGAGGTTAAAAGTGTAAGTTTCAGCCCTGATGGTCAATCCCTTGTCTCCGCCAGTATGGACGGCACTGTCCTACTCTGGAAGAACGTCAACGTTACAGGATCTATAGCCCCCCCAGAAGAGCTTGATTATACCGATCGTCATGATGGTCCAGTGAACGATATAAGTTTTAGCCCCAATGGCGAAACCTTTGCCACAGCGGGTGAGGACAACATTGTCAAACTCTGGAAAAAGGAGGGCGAGCTGCTTGAAACTCTGAAGGGTCACACCGGTCCAGTGAAAAGCCTAAGTTTCAGCCCAAAAGACAACAACACCCTTGTCTCAGTCGGGGACGATAACACTGTTAGAATCTGGAACCCCAACAACACTTCTTCTCTCCAAGTTCTAACAAGTGATTCAGCTCCAGCTAATAGCGTGAGTTTCAGTCCTAAAGGTCAAATTCTTGCTTCGGTCAATAACAACGACGTAGTGGAACTCTGGAGCCTCCCTAGTGGTGAGGAACCTTCCCTAAAACATACCCTAAAAGGCTATGTTTTAGCTTTCAGTCCAGACGGAAAAACGATTGCGACTGCTTCAAGGAGTAAGGACAATCCTAAGAACAACACTGTTAAACTTTGGAATCTCAACGGTCAAGAACTTAAAACCTCGAAAGATCAGAAGGAGGAAGTTACCAGCTTAAGTTTTAGTTCTGATGGTCAAATGATTGCTTTCGCCAGCGAGGACAACCCTGTTAAACTTTGGAATCTCAACGGCGAAAAGGTTGAAACTTTGGGCGAGGCTGTTAGTAAGATAAGTTTTAGTCCAAACCGCCCAATACTTGCTTTAGGCGGTCAGGACGGTACTTTAAAACTCTGGAACTTTAATAATAAAGAACTCAAAAACTTGGGGAAACACGAAGGAAGAGTCACCAGCGTGAGTTTTAGTCCTGATGGACAAATGATTGCCTCTGCCAGCGAGGACGAGGACAATAATGTTAAGCTCTGGAACATTGATGGTAAATACCCTAAAACTCTCAGAGGTCACGACGGCTTGGTTACTAGCATAAGTTTTAGTCCTGATGGTCAAATAATTGCTTCCGGCAGTGACGATAAAACTGTTAAGCTCTGGAGTCGCCATGGCAAAGAACTCGCAACCTTGAAAGGGCTTGAAGCTCCTATCCAGAGTGTCAGTTTTAGTCAGAATGGCACAATGATTGCAGCAGCTAGTGACGAAAATAAGCCAGTAATTCTGTGGAACTTGGGGTTAGACTATTTGTTAGATCGTGGTTGCAAGTGGCTGACGGAGAGTAATTACCTGAAGACTAAAAAGGAGTATCAAGAAGTCTGTAAATAATGCTTAAAATATTGATAGATTGTAGCCAATGTTTACCCCAATTGAGAGGTCGTTTAAATTATAGCCCGACTCCCCTATGAGTCGATCATACGAGTCTCCCACTAAGTAAGATACTGAGCCATTGATAAATGTATTTCGATTAAGATAGTAGACTGTCATAGCAGTTATCTGCTGTTGCGTATTAAGGCGATCTTGGCGTGTGAAGTCATCAAAGACAACCTGATAGTCCAGCCTCCCTTGCAGCCGAGGAGTCAGGTCATAGCGCAAGCCCACCGTTAAGGTGTTCCTCACTAGACTTGCCTCGTCTGGTGAGGCGAAGCTCGATCGAAGTTCATAGCCTGAGTCTAAACGTAGCTTGGATGAGAGTCGATCGAGTCGCCCAACTGCAAGCCGCAATGAATTGTCTACTAAGTCATCTGACGAACCATTCTTGGATAGACGCTCTTGTACCCATGCCAGTTCAGCGGCAGTGTTTTTTGCCAATTGCTGTCGAACTCCAAAACTAAAGTTCAATGCGTTGTAGCCATCTTCCGATGTAAATAGCACGGAGCTACCTCCAGCCCCGGCTACTAGGCGTGTCTCAGATCCCAGGTCGAGTTTTCCCCGAAGAAAAGCACTGTTAACGAACGCTGTCTCCCGGTTAATTGCTGGAGAATTTATACTAGAGTTGGTTTGCGCCCCAGAGCGCAACAGCAGTTCTAAATTCGGCTGACGGCGAGAAGATTCCTGCAGCGAACGGGGAATAATATCAGGCTTCCTAAGATCGTCGTCAGACTCATCGGGAGTGTAAGGCTCGTCAGGGGGCGGAGGTGGAACTTCTGGAAAATCGGGGTTTTTTTCAGGTACAGGACTCTGGGCTTGAAGGCGTTCAACAGGTAACAGTTCAGCAGCAGTTCCAGAAACGGGAGTTAGGTCGGTAAGCTTAAGCACAGGCATTTTTACATCTTCACGATCGACCTGTGTCTCAAGGACTCTAGTGGCTTCAATATTAGGTACTCTTGTTACTTCAGAATAGACTCCGGCTTCTGGTTTTCCTTCAGGTACAGGACTCTGAGCTTGAAGGTGTTCAACAGGTAACAGTTCGGCAGCAGTTCCAGAAACGGGAGTTAAATCGGTAAGCTTAAGCACGGGCATTTTAACTTTTCCACGATCGACCTGTGTCTCAGGGGTCTTAGTCACTTCAACATTAGGCACTCTTGTCACTTCAGAATAGACTCCGGCTTCTGGCAGCTCAATTGCTTTAGAGTTGGCTAAGGTGTTCTGATTCTGGAAGATTTCTGCGCTAGGACGGGCGATCGCGGGGTCGTTAAAGACGCAAGCAACAAAAGTGGATGAAGATAAAAACACTACAGCCATAATACGCATGGGCTAGCTCCAATATCTGAGTAATTTGGTTGCAAGTAACTCGCTCGGAGAAATAGGACGGGCGATCGCGGGGTCGTTAAAGACGCAAGCAACAAAAGTGGATGAAGATAAAAACACTACAGCCATAATACGCATGGGCTAGCTCCAATATCTGAGTAATTTGGTTGCAAGTAACTCGCTCGGAGAAATCGGAGATGCTGCTTTGTAAAACTTACCTAAACTTATCTAAAGCCATCTTTAGATAATCCGAGTTTACTGACAACGCTGTTGGGCCCCACGTAGTGGAGGAAGGCGGCTATCCCCAGATCAGTAGGCTATCCCCCGACCGCCGAGGGTTCCCAGTTCAAAATATTCATACTGGGGTTGAGAGGGCGATCGAGAGATCTACCACAAGCAGCACAATCATAAGTCCGAAGGCGAGCGTGGCATATCTTTATTTATGCCCACAATTCGAGTAATTTTTAGAGCTAAGGAACCATTGTCTACTACCACTAAATTTGCTCCATACATTTGGCATTTGTAATCTAGTTGACGCTTGAACTCATAAAATCCTAGGCCGGATATCGCCAGAGCCATCTTGTGATTTGCCATCATGCCCAAGACATTCAAGTCTTCAATCTTTATTAGCTTAAAATTTTTGGCTAAGTAAGTTGTTAACTTGTGTAGAAAATCTTTACGAATACAAGCTATTTGCGCGTAAATTTGGCTAAATTTATTGTAGGTTTTGCGCTGGTTATTGTAGCCTTTTACCTATCTTGAAGTTTGACGTTGTAAAGTAGCAAGCTTGGTTTTTGCACTGGCTATCAACGGTTTTGGTACATCAAAAACTTGCTGGTTTGACAGCATGGCAAAAGATTTAATACCTACATCGATTCCTACAGAGCTTGTGGGCTGTTGAACTGGTAGACGTTCCGCATCAACACAGAATGAAATAAACCAGCGACTACCTCCTTTTGAGAGCGTGAAAGTTTGAGACACGTAACCACATTCTAGGGCTTCGTAAAGCCGAAACGTTCCCAATGTAGGAATCTTAATAGTTTTGCCAGCACTTAGCAGAACTTTCCCATTAAATGAATCAACTGTAAAAGATTGACCATGACGACGGCTAGCGAATTTTGGATGACCTGCTTTCCCAGAACGATATCGACTAAACGCATTTTTCAAGTCAATTAAAGCGTTTTGGTAGACTCGGCTAGACAACTGGTTTATCCAAACTAATTCAGGCTGTTTTTTGACGTGGTTGGTGAGAACTTTTTTAACTTCGGCGATCGCCTTCGAGTCCGAAAGCTTGCCGTCACTATATATTTGAGTCCGCAAGCTTAACCCGAAATTGAAGACGACCCGCCTCCATCCTTCGTGTTTTGCCATCAAGGTCGCTTCGTTGTTATTCAATTTTAGCGATCGTTTGACAGCAAACATAATTAAGCCTACCTAGAGTTTCTTGTTTGGTCAATTATAGACAAGTTTAGCAAACTCTTTGGCGATTTAGTCTAACTCTAAGTTGCGTTCTTCTCGCCAGGTTTTTATCGATCATTGAGGAAGAACCATTGGTGGTACGTGAGGGGTACGTAAAGGAAATTCCAGATTGGGAGGAGTCAGAAGTTCATTATCAAGTAACCTCTCCTTCTCTTGCTCCCGTAAAGCCCCCAAAGTTTCCTCCCGAACCTCAAGGATTACTTCCCGGAGGTCATCAGGTTGTTGGTTGACAAAATCTTCATGCTCTGAGCCAAGCCCTAAACCCAAAGCCAGTCGATTGTTCCGATAGAAGCCTCGCAGGCTGAATTCCCCGAGCCGCCTCACATCTCCATCAACAGACACAGATGCAAGCTCACCAGCTCTGAGTTCAACAGTCTCTCCACTTCTTAGACCAGTGACTGTGACAGGTTCTTCTGAACCATTAGTCAGAACTCCAACCGTTGTCTCTCGATCATCTTCTATAACGAATAGTGCTGTACCAGGGGCCCGTATGCTTGCCTTTTTAGTTCTGGTTTCGCAGGGTGGGACAACAGAGTTCCTATTATGGAGGTATACGATTTTGCCTTGAGCCAGTAGAAATAGGCATCCCGCTGTCGGCGCAAATTGAGAAGTCGTATAACTTCCCTGCAGGTAAGCAGTCCCTCGAGGTCTTAAATATAAGTCTGCTCTGCTGCTGCTACTTCGCGTTTGGAGCCACTGGTTAGGCAATAGGGATGGAGTATCAGTGGATTGAATTCTAGACCAGCCTCCTTGTCCGCTGTGGAATTGAACATTTCCCTTAACATTACGTAGGTCTATTCTCCTGGCCGGTTGAGCTGATGTAGGAGCTATCCAGGAGAATGCTAGTAGACTACTCGTAGCTATCAGCTCCAAGCTTAAAAACCAAATCAGTTTTTTCATTGAAAAATTATCTATGTCAAGTTGTTTCTAATAATTCGCTCTTGAGGAGTACCTTGCTCGGTACTAGCGAATATCCCTGCCTCTACATATCATGTTTTTAGGCACTGTTTGATTCACTCTCTGCCGGGGACTTTCCCGATTGCTTTGAGGATGTACTTGTGGCTAATGTTATCGAATGCTCACTTGATGGCGGGAGCAAGTATCCATTCGCCTTTGCCATGTCCATTGAAAAGATACCACAGTTATTCTATGGCATTGTGGCAAATTCGTCCGGCGGCGCGAAATCGACAACTGTTTGACTCAAAACGATCGTCCCAGCTTGGCTCTAGAGCATTCTTAACTACTGCCTGTATCACCCGATATTTGGTTTTGGAAATCCCCGGTCTTTGTTTCCCCTTTGCTTTAGGAAGGTAAATCCTCTTAGTTGGGCGAACTTTACATGGGTATTTTTTTCCTGTGTTTCATTTGTTTGTTCCGAATCTTTACTGCCCCGCGCATGGACAATCCATTCATCGCGACCCCTGTTGGTGTAGCCTGCGCGTAGCATAGGGGTGGGATGAATGAAGCCGATCTTTAAAAGAGAATATTTTAAATGTTACTTTTTTCATAGCATAGGCAATGGTCTTTGCAAATTTTGCACTAAGCGATCAAATTCGTGCTGGGCGCGACGGGGATGGGCTAGATTTACTGTACTTAGAAAAAAAGGGCCAAGTCGTACAGGTAAGCGATTTGGGTCACTTGGCGTGAATTTGATGGGTAGTATGCGGGCGCTACCCTCCTCAATCCCCATTGTTTGCACTAGAACATTCTCGAATCCTGCCACTTTATCTGCCAAATAGGCTTCTGATAATACGAGTAGAGTGCGTTTGGACTGAGTAATTCCATTCTCAATGTTGATTAAGCGGGCTACGCCAGGTGTGTCAACATCACCGGAAACTGCAATACGTAAACCAGCCTGCTCCAGTCGTGGCAGTAGCGTATCCCACACCCAGGTAGAATCAGGATCTTCGTCTACGTAACTGATATAGACATCATAACGAAAGTCCTTCTCATCTATACCAGGGGGTGTCGGAGGTAGGGGTGAGTTTGATGGGCTGGGTTGACTATTCTTACTTTTGAGGACTGGTGTTAGAGACTCCTGAATTCCCTCTAAGTCAATTGCACTACAGCCAAACTCATAAGCATCTGCATAAGATCTTCCGGCTCCCAGCGCATCATAAAATCCCACAGCAAATTCGATTGCTGCCCGATCGCCAATTGCCTTATTCATGCCAACTACATAATCAACGTGTTGGTGAATTGCCTCAGCTTGAGGCTCTGAATAGCAGGCATTTAGCACAACACACTCAATCGTGTTTTTAAACAACTTAAATAGCCTTACGAGTGACTCCGTACTGACTAACTGCATTTGTCCCGAACTATTTTCCAGAGCTAAGCCATGCTCTCCCGCTCCATGCCCAGAAAAATGGATAATTTGTGGTTCGTTATCTAATAAAGCGCGACGCAAGTCATCAACACGTAATGCCCATCGAGTAACAATTTCAAACCGATCTCTTTTTTGGGATCGTTCTAAGCCTGCCTGAATTTCTCGGACTTCTTCATCCAAGCGCAGCTTGTCTGTATTCTTTGGATTGGCTGTGAGAATCAGGATCTTTTTCACGGCAACATCAACTCTAGAGGGGGACTGAGCGCTAGATGAACATAACTACCGCTTGGCTATGGGTAATTATCTTCACAGGTTTCGACTTTGAATCTGTATGAATTGGTAATTAAGATAATATTTTTTAACCCGGCCCCGGGACAATGACCGCAACTGGAACGCCAATGCCGAAGGAAAAATAATCATTTTAATTTCCTACTTTTGACAATTTTGCTAGAGAACCAACCTTAATGATAATTGAAAGCGTTACTGATGCCAATCTTGCTTCTATAAATCTACCATTTCAGTGGGAGTCGATCGGCACAGCGCACCTCTGGCATCCCCTCCAAACACCCAAAATCACGCACAGTCAGCACCACTGCCCTAGGAGTTACAGGGTTTCGAGAGCGATCGCCTCCAAGCGCACTCGCAACGCAGCAATCCGTTATGTCGCTCTCGTATACTCTGGCTCATTCTGCAACCGTGCTTGCTACCAACACTAAACAGCCATAACCAGTCCCAACAGGCTAAGGTATGAACAGCACAAAAAAGCAGCAAGTTAACAGGAAAATTTCGGCGCAGGCTGGACATTTTTCGATACAATCAGAGAGAATATAGTCCCTACAAAAGCCTGAATTCTTACTAATTTTGTGCAGCAAATGCCTGACTTTATACGGCACTTGCCAGACTTTAACGCTCCGCAAGAATTAGCTATTTTTTAGCGTTTTTAACTAAAGCTGAATTGAATTAAAAATCAAGTTTAGCAAGTGTGAGGAAATTGGCAGCGCAGCAGCCGTTATGTCAGCGTTGACAACTGCATAAATTGCTGTTGTTAGGATCGCGCTTTGCCATTGGCTAAACTGTTCAGGACTTACGCAAGCACGCTATATGTAGCGTGCTAAGAAAGAGCGGTCGCTTAATAAATCTAATAAAGCGATCGCCATAGTCAAGCTAAAATTTAACTACTCAAAAATTACCGACTTTGCGGTTAAATAAGTGTCAGCGTGAGAGTTGGATATCTAAGTTCCTTTTTCAGGTATTGAGATAATAATTTATGCTTTAACTGGTAAACGGTTTTACCTATAAAATATGCATTGTTTTTGAGGAAACTCCAGACTAAAATTGCACCACCAATATGATTTATTTGGATCTGAGCGTGACAACATTGGCAAGACTCAACCCAGTCAATTATTTGAGTTTTTGATGAAAATTCTCAAATTTTTAACGCTCTTTATATACTCTTTTTATCGCTGTTATTGAATTGTGATTTAGGTCATTACTTACCACAAATTCCGTCCTTTTGGCAGAAACAATAACCCGAAATAGTTTCACTTTTTTGTCTTGCGGAAAGCCTTTAATTTTTATAACTTTTTCTTGTTCAATCTCCAATTCTTTCCATTCCATTTTTTTTAGGGACTTATACTTTTCTATTCCTCCTGTATCATCCATAGCCTTTCTCAGTAACATGTTCCGACGTGCATAGGGCATAGGGTATACCTCACTTTCTTGAGAACCGCTATACTAAGCGATTCGTTTTTAAAGGGCAATAGTAAATCTTGCCTAAATCCTCAATCAAAAACATGAGCTTTTGACAGGCATACCATATATTTATAAGCACTATGGCAAAAGATAGCTGTTTAGAATTAACCAAATCATTCAGCATATCTGCGACATGATATAGCTGGCTTTTTCTATCTTCTTATCGCTCATAAACTTCGATAATTAACCACCCAGAATAGACGAATTTTCGGTTAATATATGCAATTAATTAATCCTATTTCCGGCAAAACCCTGGGTTCTGTACCACTATTTCGAGGGCGGACTAATTTGATATTTTGACCATATTTTTTATCTAAAACTGTATCATAAAAAAGTATTTATTCATCCTCAAACTCCTTGAAATCGAGTTTGATATTCTGCCACAATAAACTCGGGGTTAATTGTTAATTTCTTAAATAACGATTGATAGTATCGTGGCTAAATTTTTGCAGAGGTTCAGCTAAATGGGTTAATGTGTAGTTGGTTTGACTACGAGCGCAAGTATTGGCAATAGTCCTCATATTTAAATGAGATATCAACTCATTGTTATTAGGTATTAACTCATTATTTAATCAGAAAGTTTGCCCTTAAAGGGCGAAAAGTTTGTACTTTTGAGCGTTTTTACGCGCTCGATGCTTGTCTCCCTTTAAATTTGGCGATCGCGACAAGCACGCCCTTGTCAGATACTCTGTATTTTGGACCCTGACGGGTTTCGATTAGTAGTGTTTTTTTTGAGAGGCACGCTATACAGCACTTTGCGTGACTAAGAGATACAGTAACAGCAGTGAGCAAAATAATTTCTGATTTGCTTACTTGAACATAATTTCACTCCCAACTCCAAGAGTTTTTCCACTATTTGTACACTTTTAGGTATGAATCTCCTGAGCAATGCCTTTAGTTCCCACCATAAATGTTCTATTGGATTAAATTCTGGTGAGTACGGTGATAAATACACTACTCTTGCTCCCACTGCCTCGAGCATTTCTTCCACCCCTTCTACCCAGGGCGAACGCATCTAAACTTTATGTTAACATAATCTGGTATATTAGAGAAGAATTATTGAGTACCTACAAAACATTTAATTAGAGTTTACCCTATATGAAACTCAAACCTAAAATCACCATC
>Ga0247770_1001069_pt1 | contig 23684 bp, 30 predicted proteins | sample UWRJL136409B6_FD_179943 | JGI IMG/M metagenome (GOLD analysis project Ga0247770, IMG submission 179943) | Plant litter microbial communities from Arlington Agricultural Research Station in Wisconsin, United States - UWRJ-L136-409B-6 | ecosystem: Environmental > Terrestrial > Plant litter >... | reverse complement strand
AGCAGCTCGCCGACGATGATTTCGCGCACGCCGAACATGCGTGTGATGATTGAGCCGGCGGGGGAGAGGGGGGAGGTGAGTCCGATCAGGGGGAGGGCGAAGGTGGGGACGAGGAGGCAGGTTAGCCCGAAGGCGGCGCGGGTGAAGCCCATTAGGGAGAGGATGGTTTTGGCCAGGGGGGAGGGCCCGGAGGGGGCTTTGGTGGTGGGGCTGATGTTGGTGTTGAGCAGGGGCGAAGAGGCTGACATTTCAGCGGTTTTGGGTGGCTTTGTTGTAAGGGCGAAGTTGAGTTTTTAATGTTGGGTTTGAGAGAGTTGAGGAGAATGGTCAATCACATGCAACTCGGTTGGTGTTTTGGGGATGTACCCCGCATCTTATAGAAAAGGGCAGCGCACCCGAAAGCGTTAGGCCTTACGTGAGCATAACGCACCACCATAACGTGCATTGACTGAAGACTCAACTCTAGTTTCGTACCTGAAATGTCAAGACCCTATTTTTGGTCTTCTCACAGTCTTTTAACGAAGATTGGCCGGATTTCCTAATGTCGTTTGAGGGCATGCCAAGACGTGACACATCAGGTAGGTACAGGACGCGTCGTGCCACACAGTAATTCAATTGAAGTTTCAAAGACTGAAAAAAAAGTGTTGGGGATTCTATCGTTAGAGATGGGTAGTCAAGCAACTGAACTAATGCTCCGGCGGCCGCTCAAGTGTGTTGCAATGAAAACTGAACTGTAACAGTCTGTCCCGGGGTGTTGTTATAGCACCCGACCGTGCCAAGACTCCCAAGCCTGTTATTAACAACATGCTGCAAATCAGCGCGGATATAAAACCTCAAGTCATTCGCGCCAAACCACACATTAGGCGGCGTCCCGAGGACGCGGATCGGGAACTTGCATGTTCCGATGGCGGCAAGGGTGAGCCAGCTGGACCAGTCCCCGGGGGTAAAGACGGTCCAATCGCTTGGCGTGGCATACCAGTACCCAAGCGGTGCATTTCCTCCTGGAATCGTGTAAGCCTCGGAGATGAGGCGGCAGTCGGACGCGAGGGCATCAGTGGGGTTGTTGGTATATACCGGGGCGGCTTCACCGCAGTAGTCGTTCCGACCGTCGATTGGGTTTTCGTATGTCGTGTAAGTGAGGCGCTTGGCGAGCTCGGTAGCAGCCTCGGGAGGATGAGTACCGCGGACGAACTTGAGCATGGGATTCTCCCAGATGGTGGCGGTGGAGCCGTCAGTTCGGGTGAATTGGCGAGGGACCAGGCCCTCGTACGGATTGGGTGCCTTGGGCACGACGGCTAGAGCACTTGTGAGGGCTGCGAAGCCCAAGACAAGGGGGGAGAAATACATATTGAGGAATTTGATGCTTGGAGTTGTAAGAGGGTATTGGGAGTTACGGGAGGTGAGATTGTAAGACTTGTCTCAACTTTTCTGGGATGGCGGAGAAGCCAGTCTTATACGAGGTAGATAGGTGTCACGAAATGGTGTCGTGACTCCGGGTTCCTTTTCTTCTCAACGTGACCCACCACTTCGAATGCGAGGTTGACTTGACTCTGCCAAGTATGGAACACATCCGCTCAGGGTCGTGATTTGTGGGCTTACGACCACTCATTTGTGGACGAGACAGTTGAATGAGCCAATTAAATTGGCTCGGCTTATGCGGGGGTCGTGGTTTGCGACTCGTCGTTGGTGATTTCGGTCTGCTTATGGTTTGCTCAGCCGGGCCTTCCACGCAAGTGGTTGCACGACGGGATCCGGCCCAGCCCCAATGCGGCGACGAGCCATCCCTCTACCAAACTTGATGTCCGGTAGTTGGGACTGCTGACACAAATCGTAACGTGTGCAACACGAGCACGTCACAGCTCTCTGTGAATGCTACTGTTGACTAACACCCTCAGCCCCACGCTGCGGCCGCTTTGGGAACCTGAAATCCATCAGTACGGCAAAGCTTGAAATATTGGCTGTTGGTGAATCCTCCAAAGTTACCCTGACCGGACGACTTCTGCACGCCGGCTCGTTGGATTTCTACTTCGGTCGACATAACTGCAATCGGAATGGCTGTTAACATTAAGACGTGTCACATTGTTTGATGAGGTTCGCATGTTCATCCGTCTGATCCGACCAAATTCCGTCAGACTCCATTGTTCTACAAACGCTTGATTGCCAGGTCAAGCCACTTGACCCTGAGATACGGTGTAGGGGGTTATCCTGGGCAAGCTTGACAGTCGAAGGACGTGTAGTGCAGGCAGAATTTGAACTGTATGGCAGACATCGCACGCTGCGTCTCGTCTAAATGTGGCTGTAGCCTAAGAATATTATGTAGATTATGGAATCAGCTACTAGTCACTCCCATCAGTCGTCTTGATTTAACAGCCTGTTGCGCAACAAATCGATGACATAATCGTGCGCTCCCGAACTTGCCCACTGAAGTGACATGTTGCCAGACGTATCACAGCCATCGACACGTACTACGGCTAATGAGGGTATACTTCGTATGATAAGTTTAACAGCACCCTAAAAAACGTTGAAGGACGAGTACTGTCATAGCATTCACCCTGCTTCACACCTGAGGTCAACTTTAGATATGACATTAGGGCTAATTCTAAGGCACTTGCTGCGCTGTTATGTTTTGTGATTTGAGTCTGCGGTGTTTCTGCCGTCCAAACTCATTTGGTACTACTTCAAGTTGACTTTGGGGCCTGAATCGTTGAGATTCTTTGGTAAATACACATGTCAATTGAGTGCTCGCGCAGTCGAAGACCGAATGGGCTTACAATATGCAGCGTGGCCACCTCCTGGTGCAGGCAGGACATTTCCAAAGTGGGAGCTGCCAATTCACCAGTTTTCCTCACAGGCACCCGGTCACATCACACTACCTTATCCTGTTCAATGCGTCATACACATCCGTGAAGGAAAGCTTCATGATCAGCTTCCTGGCTCATTTGAACAGAATGGAGTCAGCAGAGGACACGTACACAAGGGGCCATCTTGCAGGCTGGCGCGCTTCGTCTGCGGGATTAGTGATCACCGCTTCATTTCATCTCCCCCGCCGACAATCCAAACACCAAGAGAGGTCAAGGTCCTCCCTAGTCTTGCTATCTTTGCACAGACTGAATGCGACTGATTTCAAAGCAGGACCCAGATTAGTGATCTTGTCCCATAGTGTCGTGTAAGTGGTGATATCGCAATCTGTTGATGTGCCGAATCAACTTTAGGCTGCCCAGCCCGTCAATAAACAGCTAACGGTTTATAGGCTCCAATGTATAATAGATCCCACCTCGCTCCTCTAACTTGAAGTCCACCCAGAACATCAACATTCAGTTTCACTTCACCTCTCACCAGCAACCCTAAAACCACCCACCATGTCCAAAACAATCTTCATCATCGGCGGCACCGGCGCCCAAGGCATACCCGTGATCCGCGGCATCCTCTCCTCCCCCACCGCCTACACCATCCGCGTCCTCACCCGCGACCCCTCCTCCGCGCGCGCCAAGGCCCTCGCGGCCCTCAGCCCCAAAGTGCACCTCCTTCCCGGCACCTTCACGTCCGAATCCGACCTCCGCTCCGGCCTCACCGGCGCCTGGGGCGCCTTCATCAACGTCGACGGCTTTGCCACGGGCGAAGCCATGGAGACCTTCTGGACGATGCGCTGCTACGAACTCGCGATCGAGTGCGGCGTGCGGTTCTACGTCCATGGCAATATCGATTTTTACTACAAGCTGTCGGGGTATAAACCTGCGCATTGGTGTGGTCATGGCGATGGCAAGGGGCGGATGGGGGAGTGGATTCTGGCGCAGAATGCAAGCAACAAGAGCTTGGGTGTGGGGATGAGAGCGGCGCTGTTTACGACGGGGCCGTACATGGACATGGCGCTTTCGGCGCTCACGCCCGTGTCTCCGCAAATTGAGAGGGATGGTGACACTGGGGAGGAGGTTGTCACCTGGCGGTTGCCGCTTACGGCGGATGGGGCGGTTGCGCACACCAGTCTGGATGACTGTGCGTACTATGCTCGCTGGCTGTTCGATCACCATGAGGAGGCAGACGGGATGAATCTGGCGGTGGGGATTGGTCATATCCACTATGATGACGTGGCGAAGGCGTTTGAGAAGGTGACGGGGCGCAAGGCGCGGTTTGTCGAGGTCGATTTTGAGACGTATTTCACGCACGGGGGGTTTGCCAAGATGGCGGACATGCCGACGGGGTACATGGTGGACAAGGACAGCGCGGCGACCATGTCGGTGAGGGATAATTTTACTGGGTGGTGGAATACCTGGCGGGCGTCGGGCGGCAACAAGGGAGTGGTGACGAGAGATTATAAGCTGTTGGATGAGATTCATCCTGGCAGGGTGCGGACTGTGGAGGATTTCTTACTCAAGGAGGCAGAGAAGGCGAAGGAGGAAGGGAGGGGGACGCTGTGGGATGTTGTGGCTAGCGAGAGGTCGGTACTGAAGATCACGGAGGATGGAAGGTCTGGGCCCGTAGCGGATCATGGACTTTAGTACCAGGGCAAAGATGTGGTGAGGGAACACTTTCTTTGCCAGGTCTTATCGGCTGGAAACCTTGCAGCGTTTCTAGTGATGCTTCATCGGCCTTGCGGCTGTGATTGATGGAGCTGAGTTATGTCCGCGCTTCGGCAAGTAGTATCAGTTGGCCTAGGGCATCTCACCGAACTCGGTGAAGTGGGCGGTCTTTAGCTGTCTTATTCGGCTAACTTCCATTCGTGTGCCGTCGTGCTTCCAGCTAACGACCGTGATTTCCATCAGTCGTCTCGGCCCCAGCAGCTCTATTACGTAACAAATTAACGACATCCCAATGCCCTTCTGAAGTTGCCCATTGAAGTGCCGTCTTGCACGACATGTCACGGAAATCGATATGTGCCCCCTCTGAAAGCAAAATGTCCGCCACCGCCCCATGTCCGCACCTCGCAGCATATAACAGCGGCGTCACGCCTAGAGCGTCAGGTATGTCAGACATAGCACTCCACCCGATAAGCAGCTTTAAGACGTCTGGATGGCCCATTTCGGTGGCATATGATACTGCCGTTCGGTTTGTTTCCGTCGCAGTTCCGACTGAAGCCCCGCACTCCAGCATACACCGGTTAGTACCCTCCTGGCCAGCCCCAGCAGCGGCGCACAGTGGATTTTCACCTTCCAAGTTGTCCCTGGCTTCGATATCGACCCGACCAGTGCCCAATAGAGCCTCGCCTTCTGAACGCATATCCTCCTAATTAGATACAGGCGAGGTGCGAATGTTCCCATGTGAACGGTCACTAGAAGGTTGCTTGCAACTCGTTTGAATTTAGCCATGTTGAGGAAAATATCTTTGACGACGATCGCAAGCGGGGCGAAACCCCCTTCTTCTTTGCAATCCAAGATGACAATGCCATATCCCATAATGTTTATCCCCATAAAACGAGCCTCAAGGTGAATGCCTTTGCTGCTTGCTGTCGGCGGATTGCTGGGAAAGGAGCCAGGGGCCGGGTTGTTGACTATGTGACTGGAGTGAAGAAACCCAGCCGGAGAAGAGGCCAGGATTCCCTCACTGTCATACGAACACCTCCAGGCGAAAATGCTGTCATCGTCAATGACTTTTATGATCTCTTCCTGTAGTCGTATGGATGCCCTTTCCCTTTCTCCATACAAGAGAGGCATGTTGATTGCAAACAGACCCATCAAGCAGTAGGCGCCATCTTCTGCTCTTGTCGTCTATCTGGTAGCGGCCCACGACATCCTTTGAGCGACGCTGAACGATTCAACACCGCGAGATCCGTGGAGAACGTCAACAGGGATACGGGTGCACATCCATATGGATTCGCCCAAACTCTGCTTGGTGCCCAGCTGCTCCCAGTCCTTGTTGAAAAAGATGACGGTCTCGGGGGTGATCAGTTCGTGCAATGTCCAACCCCTAGTACACCATCGGCTCCCAGCGAGGTCGCTTTCTAGACAACATCGGCCAGATAGGCGTGGCATTCGGCTGCCTCCTCGTACCACTGGTACATGGAATTGATGGCTTCAGACAGCTCGGCGCTGCTTGTCTTGTCGATGCAGCACGTGTCGATCCAGACGTGTGAAAAGCCCCGGGATTTCGCAAGCGCGCAAGATTGCTTGATCTTCTGCAGCCCGCTCTTCCCCGCAGCGCGGCCCCCGACAAGCTCCTGCAAGCTGACTTCTCCGTCGCCCCATGTGTGCGACAAAATTGCATAGGGAGGGATCTCATTGTCGGCGAACTCTTGCAGCTCGATCGTGTTCGTATTTAGCAATCGCATGGTGGGTTGTGAAACCTCAGAGTGCGAGGTTGGACTTGGGAATTGGAAGAGGAAGAGGTATTTGACTGAAGCGGGGAAGAGAGGGGTGCCTGCCAAGTTCCGACCTCAAGCCGGAGGAAGGACCAAAGCCCCAAATCCCGTGACCACGGTGCAAGCAACGAGGAAGATGGGATACGTTTGGACCACCCCAACCTCAATACTTTCACAAATAGTTCCAGAAAACGACCGAACTGATACCTAACTCCCGACATAGCTTCGCCGATGCGAACAACACTGCCGCTACGTCGAGGACACTGAGACGTAGCGTCTCGGGGACGCCAGCTACTCCACCTGTCGCCCGAGGTCCAAAACGCAAACGAGCACCATCCGTCATAGCAGCCTTCATCCTCGCACCCACAACAACTTGAAGACCCCCACCACTACCCCGGCCAATCCCACGTGCTCACCAATGGATGGCTGGGTCTCTGGGATCTCTCCGCCCAGTAGCCCCCGCGCTAGACTCAGTACCTACTGGACGTTAAAAAAAGAAGAACGTCGGAAAAACAAACAACGTCGGCAAGAACATCGTCAGCAACGAAAAAAACGTCGAGAGGAAGAACGCCACCAGCAAGAGGGGGAACACCAGCAGCAAGAGCTAGAACACCGGCGTCGAGGTAGATAGATACACGTGAAAACAATGAGGCTGTAGGGTCTTTCCAGGCGATTGGGATATTCGCGAAGATTGAAGACCATGCATGGGTTTGAGGCCGGGGAGTGAGGTAATAGGAGATAGGGTAGGTCACCGCAACTGCGTCTCTTACTAGTCCGAAACCACTGGCAATTTTTGTGTCTCTGTCAATGCCTGTAAGCCCCGCCCAGTTTCTTCATCAACTTTAAGGATTATTCACGGTTAATTGACCTGCTCTTTAATATTATGTAATTAGATTTGTAACACGACTTAATTTCAACCGAACCTTTTCTGTAAGGCGGGTGGGTTGTCATTTGGGGTTCAGAGGAATGCTCCTGCCAAATTCTGGCATCCCGCTGCGTCAGCGCATGCTGTTGGCAAGTCATTGCACAGAACCTTCAGACCGGACTTCTGCTTTGTCTTGCATGTCAGTAGTAAGTTTTCGACGTACAACCAACGTCTAGGACGCACAAAATTAATATTCTGCCGCCGTTGCAGTACTGTAAGAGATTCCAGAGCGTGAACGATTTTGCCTCAGCGGCAACATGCCCAAGTACCAGCACTGTGGTTGGGATCGCTTTCCTTGTTCTGGGCCTGATCATGGTGATGCTACGAGCACGGACGTTCACGGCAAACCGACGCCTATTCTCGTCCAGCAGTTCGACTGAATTTGAGCACATCATAAAGCCTATGACGACTGAGGAATGGTCTGACCCCCCACCTGATGGTATCAGAATAAAGGAGGAAGCCCACTCAAAACAGCTCATTTGTGTCCCAAGACACACCCAAATACCAGAACCGGGACAAGCCCACCAGATCAGGAACTGCCGCGGATCCCGACACCAGCCATGTTGATGCCAGAATCACGGCCGGCCCGGCCACTCTCGGTTCGACCATCGACATTGAAGCTGCTACGCATCCCAATTACACCCCGTCCTCTTCGACTTGGCGATGTCATGATGGTCGACCTCGAGCAGCGGCGAGCCCAGTTGGCAGAGCGTAAACGGCGGTTGATTCAACGGATAGCACAGCTCAGGGGATGTCAACGTGGACCGTTACACCCCTAAAGATAGCTTATCGGGGATATATTTTCGTCTTAGTAGCTACGCAGTCATTTACCGTCAAGTCAACTTCCCCGCAATCCAGCTCGTAGTCATTGCGCTTATCAAACTTTGCCAGCTTGGGTTGCATTAGTGGCTGAATCGACTAGCTCGCGGCCCTCGGATCTCACCGCAGCGCTGCAAGAGTGCTGAGTGATACCGCCACCGAACTTCTTATCATCGGCATCGAGCACTCGAATCGGTCTCACGTAATTGGATAAGCCCCGGGAATGCTACGGGAAGGCGGACTAAAGCAACCCCACAGTTACACTGCATGCTGTATTGGCAACCCACCAAAAGGTCTAAAAAGTGTCTTGTCACCTGGGCAAATACAAAAGAATATCCCCAAGCCCTACGAAACCCTCAGCTGTGCCCTATTCCAAGCATTAAAACCCTCTACGATCAATCACCAACTGAAGGCCGCGGGATTCACCTCACCACCAACAACCCCCCAGTGCACCTACACATCCCCCAAAATGACCCGGCCCACAACCAAAGCCTCAACCACTCTCCCCCTCCCCTACCGCTTCATCCTCACCACCTACGAACCCCTGTCCACCATCTACGGCATCTTCCTCGCCCTCTTCGACCCCGAGACCCTCACATTCATCTACTTCTCCGGCGGAAGATTTCATTACACGCCCGACACCCAAGTCCTGCACACCCAGATCGCGGGGCTATGGGCATTCCTTGGCCTCTTGGAAGTATTCATGCTCAGGTCGTTTGATGACTTGAAGCTGTGGAAGAGGTTTTGTGCGTGTTTGTTGGTTAGTGATGCGGCGTATTATCATGCGATGGCGCAGGCGGCGGGAGGGTGGGGGGTTTGGTTGGACTTTAGGACGTGGCCGGCGTGGGATTTTGTGGTGAATGGGTTGTTGGTTGGGGTTACGCTGACGAGGGTTTTGGTGGTGTTGGGGGTTGGGGTTGGGGTTGGGAGTGGGAGTGGGAGTGGGAGTGAGGGGGAAGGGAAGGGAAAGGGGGAGTAAGTGGCTGCATGAGCGGGATCAGGCATTCATATTTCTGAATACCTACGGGCAGTGTTGTTGAGCAAGATGGAGGAGGTTTTGACGACTGTGCAAGATAGCATCAGCGGTGGAACTCGAATTTAGTTTCTTGCCCGGCTTCCGGGTACAGGTTGGCGCCAAGCAATCAATTTCAATTCTTATTCATGCCCAGACTTGTGCTTAGTAAGGGGTTTGAGGTCTAAACATCGCAGCTGAACATAAGGATAGTACAAACCTACAAGAATTTCAAGTCGTACATCTTACTACCACGCCGACACGTTGATCATGGCTCAATACTCACGACTACCGACAGGGTTCACCAATGAGGCATTTGAGGTGGTCGGTGTAGATGTGAAAGCGGTCGGGATCCGGCAGCTCCGGCACTGGAGAATCTGGTCGCTCTTCGTTTCGGGAGTCCGTCTCGTTTTCATCACCATGTTCCTCCCCAGTATCTTTTCGTATACCCCAACTCTTGCTGTCGGGTTCTTGGTTTTGTGGTTGATAACTCGAGCTATTTTCCTGACCTTGTACTGGACTGGAGCCGCTCAACAGGACTTGGGCGGCGTCATATTCTCTTGGTTGGTCATGATGGCGGTAAGTCTACCCATGGCCCTCCCTGCCCCGCGGAGAGTGTGGTGATTGGAAGTGCTCACTGAATGTTGCAGAAAATAACATTCTTGCGAAGTCTCACCAGGATCAACGATAGGCTGTCTCCATCCCGCAATACAATATGGATGCTGTTCTGGGACCACTACATGTACTGCACCTTCGACCGCCATCGATTCACACAGAACTACGTGGCCGCATGGCGCAAGAAAATGCCAGATCATATCATCACGATCTTCATAAACAATGGATCGCGAATCGACGTCCCGTCTCCCGATCCAATCAACATGGATGATGAGAAAATTATCAGACACGTCAAGCTGTTCCATTCTCTGAACCTGTTCCGGAATGGTGTTATGCGTGCACTCATTCCAAAGGCACTTTCAAATGTTGACATAGTTGAGGTAGAGTGATCGCACACCTGAATCCAGTCTGGGCCGTACCAATAGACGAATGGCTGACATGCCGAGACAAACTTAGCTCATTCGCGGCGGATCGACTGGGCGATTTGTCGAGACTCTTCAACTCGGGTTCGACGGAAACCGTGAAGTTATGGACTTCGAAGACTCCTCAAGCCTCAGGGGCTCACAAGCAATCGCACAGCAGCTCCGCCGACAGGGTGTCTATCGATGCGTAAAGAACGACTGCAAGTGCGGAGACAGGGAAAACGCGCTCGAGGCCCAAGGAAACACAGTACAAGGTCTGAACATGGTTATGGGCTGGGATGCAAATGCGGCCTCGTTAATCATCTTAGCCCCGACTGTCTTCAGCATCGTTATAGCCGTCGTCTGGCCTGCCGTTGCTGTCCGGGTGCATGGCCAGGACGTCCAGGTCAGTGTGACGACTGGCGCGACGGTGGCTAGTTACGTTGTGACTGCAGGTATGTGACGCAACCGACAACTCCGATTCAAGCTAACATTCTCAGGGGCTCTCTTGATCGCACTTGTCACCTGGTATGATCAAATATCGGCGGCGAAGCCATCGGCGGGGTAAGCGATTGCGGCGTTTAGATGCTATGGGGACCTGTGTGGTTGATGAGGTGCGCAAACCAACATCAATTGGGAACCGTGTCCTGACAATGGGGCCACGGCGGTGGGTGCTCCTGGCCGCTCGAATGGGAAAATTTGACGTTGTGCAATTGTTGGTGGAGGTTGCAGGGCATCCTGAGCCTGCGAGACAAGAACCACCGGGGACAAATGGCTGTGCACCGGCGAGTGGCGAGGAACGTATGATGGACTACTTCCCGCGCAAAAAGTTCTCCTGCCCACAAGATGAAGGTATGAAACTGCAAAAATGGCCACCGACCGACCGGTGGACGGAGTATGAAGAGGGCAAAGTAATTAAAATCGCCGAATGGACTCGGCTCCAAGGTCTGCTCTCAGCTCGCCACCGCACAGTTGGGCTAGGCTAGGGAAGGCGTGAATGGGAGCAAATCTGCTCAAACCCACTCACCGCGAAGCTCATTGGCATCAAGTCACCCCACATCGTACCACCACCTGCAGGCTGCCAGTATTCGCTGCGGAATGCAGGAAGTCTTGGCTCCGGGGAAGCAGAAGCCTGTGATTATTTGAAGTTCACGCGGCGCACCACAACCACGAAAAATGTTGCTCCTTGACTTCACGCTCTCCCACAGCCAAAGAAGCAGCACAAGCATCATCACTCGCGCCGTTCGAGTATTTATTCTCGTCATTAACTAGGTACCGGTATCGCAATCAACATGGACCACTCGGGTCATTCAATGCCATCGTCGACGGCAGGGGCAGCGGCGGCCACACCAACCGCCGAGATGGCCATGGATCACGGAGGCGGTTGCAAAATTTCGGTATGCATCCCGGTCCCTAATCCTGCTTCGCTCACGCATGGAGTTATGGCGCTAACTCTTGCTGCGACAGATGCTTTGGAACTGGTACACGATCGACACCTGCTTCATCTCGTCGACCTGGCACATCCGCAGCGCAGGCATGTTCGCCGGATCCTGTATCGGCGTCATCCTGCTGGTCATGCTCCTCGAGCTCCTCCGACGCAGCGTCAAGGAATACGACCGATTTCTGGTCCGCAAACATCTCTCCCAACAACCCCCCGCGGTAGCAAGTGACAGCGCGGGGATACTACCCAAGGACGGTGTCCCCATACCACAGGGTGGTTACCGCCCGACCGTTCTGGAGCAGGCTGTGCGAGCGCTGCTACACACGTGTCAGTTTGCTGTCGCGTACTTTGTCATGCTGTATGTTTCACGGCCATCCCCGATTTGATGATGGTTTCTGACATGTTGCAGGCTCGCTATGTACTACAACGGCTACATAATTATCTGCATCTTCATCGGCGCCTATCTTGGCAGCTTCGTCTTCCAATGGGAACCTATCGGAAGGCGAGTGCCCTACTTTCGGAGCTTTCGCTGCATGATCAGTTCGCGTGCTAACTCCCGCTTTGCAGCAGATCCCAGACCTCAGCCGCCGGTGAGGCAACCGTGTGTTGTGGTTGAACCAAAATCTTTTGAAGGCCAGGGGAAGAGATAACAAGCGGAGGACAAGATAGCCCGAATAGCTTGCATTAGTAAGAAGCGATGATTACACAGCAGCTCGTTTACTCTCCTCTTGTCGCCGCTCATCGTCCATGTCCTGCCACCTCTTGATCAGCTCGTCCTCGCTTCGCCCCTGCACATCCCAGGGCTTGGGCACCAGGCCGTAGTGGATATTCTTCACCCTGTCGTCTTGCCATATTGGATCATGAACCCCTGCCCACCGAAGAAACTTGAGACCGTTGTAGATGTATGGCAGTGATACCCACCTCCCAGCAAACACGTCTCCCAACAACGCCTGATCCGGAAAGACATACGTTGTGGTCTTCGGGTCTTGCATCGCCTTCAAGATCTCAGTATTTGCATGTGACGAAGGGTTGAGCACCACCAGGCCACTATTAGGCATCGTCGGCTTGACGGTGGAGGGACCCTGTATCTGTGCGGCCTCGGGATCGGTGTGCTGGGACTTGTATGGACAGTTCTCGGGTGTCCTACCCTGTGTCAGCCAAGTAACCTGCTCAAATATGGATCGATGCATATCATGTGATGAGGGACGTACCAATCTTCCGGGTAGTGCGCCCTTTTGAGCGGATTACATAGACAGGCGTAACTGGCGGCAAACACTCGGTTGGCCCCCGATTCGTCGCCAACTTCGTCGAGTTCAAGCTCCATCAACTCATCCATGTTCTTGATAACCAGCATATCGGCATCGAGGAGCACAATACGCTCATACTGCACTAGGCCGAACACACCCAGTTTCGTCCAACAGTCGCTAAACCTTGGGTCTTTTTCGTAGTCCCTGCGGAAGCGAGGAGTAAGATGCTCGACACGCTGCTTGGGGATGGATCGTATGTCAAGTGCACGGTGCCCTTCTTCTGGGAAGGTGTCGGTGTAGAGGGCAACTAGTGGGTATTGTGACCCGACACGCCGGAGCGAGTATTCTAGGACGAGGAGACCAGGGAGATAGTCCAGGTTTGTGACGAGAGTTGCCCAGACTGCCAGGAGTTAGCAGGTGACTCCACTGTCAATTATTTGGGACGTACTCCTAGTTGGGGACGTTTTATTTGGGATTTGGCTGTTCATGACTGCCATCGGGCGATGTCTCTGAACGTTTTCGGAAAGTGAGTAGATGATGGGATGATGTGTGAGCGGCGCGATAGTGGTTGAAATTGAAGATGATTTGCTTTCGGCTGAATTTCATGATATTTATCCCTCGCAACTAACCCCGCAGCGTGGGCCAGCGTGGGGGTGAGGGGGAATCGGCAGCGGGCCGTTAGAAATCCAGGTCTATCAATACAGCTTCAAGATTTCTTGACTTCAGTTTCAGCCGTTCTGTCTTTCCTACGTTCACTTTGTCCCTCCATCATCCACCTCAATATCTGTATTCGTACTCCGTCGAAGTCCCCGGGGCTAATATGCGAGTAGAAGGCTAGAGATGCGGCAAGAACTGTGCCCAGTCCGGTGTGTGATATGCATCCTCCCGTTCGCTGCGGAGGTTGCAGAAAGCCTCGACGACCAGGAAAGTCCGGAAGAAAAGGTATGCCAGAAAGCCGGACGTGGCCAGCAGAATGGAAATGAAAACTCCAGGGGCTTACATCAAAAAGGTCTCGACCGCAAATAAAGAACCGACAGTAAGGCGAAAAAGTGGCAGCAGGCGTGGATGCACTCGCCTCTGCTTCCTGTAGTATGCTGTCGTCATGTCGCCCAGGCTGCCGAAATGGAGGTGGGTCCCAAACGTTACCATCATCAGGATTGTGTAGAGCGGGATGTAGACGCTGGATGATCTCCAGAGCAGAAGTTCCAGGGTGGTAGGGAAATGGTCATTCCAGGCGATAGCGTGGATTCCTCCGTAGAGAACGACACAGGCCCCCAGAACTAGCAGCGAGGAGCCCAACCCGCCCCTTTCAAACCATATCTTCCGTGAGAAGTTCCGGACTCTGGGTGTAATGAGATTTAGGCGCATGCCGAAGGACATCGAGTAGACATCGATATGGGCATTCTCGTCCGAGGCCGACGGAAGGATAGAATGGCAGGTCAGCCAGCTCTTTCGCAGTTCGAGTCGAAGATGCCCAAAAACTTCTAGATAGTCTTTGATGCAAAGTCGGAACAGGGACCACCATGTCGATATAACGTTATCCTCCAGGCTGGCCGGCGGTCCATCGTGTATTCGAAGCATGGTCCACGTTGGGTTTCCAATCACTGTGAGATCTCTAATTTCTTCCCATTTTGACTGTTTGCCCATATTATTGTCTCTCATCGTCATTGGCACGAAATTTGCCAGGCAGCAAACGCCTGACGAGAGATCCATAAAGGGGGTTATCACGGCATCGTCGTCGCACAATTGTTCCCATCGGTCTTTTGGGTCCCATCTGAAGGTAGTGGGATTGATGCTTCTCAGCTCGTCTGCCGTGGTTTGAATAACGGCGAGCTTGGAAATAGGCATGTTGAGCCAGGAAATCTTGCTGAACGAGTTGCGGGTGTCATAGCCGCGAATGACCCTCCAGAATGCATGGTATGTACTGGAATAGGATTTTCTGTCTCGGAAGAGGCGTCCAAAAACGCTTTTGGTGCTTTCGTAAGCGTTCTTCTCTTCGGGGATGTCACCAGCAAACAATGCAGCTGTCAACGGGCGTAGGAGCTCTCTATCCCCATCAACAACGGTTGGTTCCTGGATGTCCATTGGCTTCTCCCACCACAAGAGGTAAATAAAGAGGGCTGAAGTGGTATGCGCCAAGACGTTCAACTCCAGTGCTGTTACGGGTAACTTCACTGACCACCGCGCAATGCACTGCAGCACAAGCCACGAAGCCTGGCAAATGACGACCGTCTTCGCAAGAGTGTCGGCCTTGCTTTTATCCTTTATGTAATCCTGGGATATGTCTGGCAGGAGATCCATTTGCGCGAGCACTTTCAGCGAGTCGTGCTGAAGATGCAGGGTAGGCGAGCCAGGGATGTAAGGCTGCTCTCCGGGGTTGTCGGTTCTGAGCACAAAACAGCCCATCATGGCGTAGAATCCGTGCATCGTTGTCCATTCGTAGCGGCGCTTGTTTTCAGGGTTGGCCTCTTCCTTCTCCTTGAAAAATTTTGTCAAGGTCGCCGAAATTCGGTTCGCTTCTTGCCTCTGGGACCACGCGACGAAGACCACGAGCACTGGTGCAAGAGTCCCCACCAGCACCCATTTAGCCTTGGTCAGAAGTTTGTCGAGCGTCGTTGCATTCTCCGGGTGGATGTTCACATGCAGAACCGTGTAGATGCAGAGGAGCAGCGTGATGACACAACTTCTCGGGATGCCGAATGTCCCCCGCCCGTCAGGCTCTGGCCTGTTTCTCGTCAGCGACCGTTATTTGCGACTCGCAGGCATAAGGTCTCATCGAATCTTGGCATCAAGGGGCTCACATACACCCAGCCAACAATGGTAGTGCTGGACATGTTTGTCGCTGCAGGATGGCGATGGCGGACATTGCGCGACTTGTGGTGACAGGGAGGAAAGAAACATCGCCAGCCTCCAACTTGGCGTGCGTCAATGTGCCGGAGGGGTCTCGTCGCCAGCACAGTCCCAAACACTAGTCCTCTTCTGTCCGTGTGACTGGATACCACCAATGAGTTGACCCAATAGCACGCCGAGATTTCTCTCGCTCTTTCCTCCGACTGTCGGTCCCGAAAACGCAGAGACATGGCAACTCTCTGCCCCGCGCGGTATGTGAGACACGCAAAATCGACCTGCAATCTGCCTGCGGATTCCACACCTGTTGGTAAATCTAAATCTTTCATGACAGATAAAAGCACACTCTGCATTCAGGGCCCGACACATCAACTCATATCCTCGAGCTCCGAATTCGGATTAGCAGTACGGAAATTACACGGAGCGAAACGACAGACAGATCTTGAAGATGCCACCCGTCTACCAAAGCGTACCCGTCTGGTCCTTCCTATTACGGATTTTTTTATGTACATCCCGTGGAAGGATCCCAGTCCCACTTTTTGCTGAAACCCTGACGAGCCTGAGAAGCCGTCTGTGCTCCCATATAAGGCCGCTGCTTCCATTCGTATTGGCAACATTTCCCAACTCCAAAAAATCACACTCCACCGTTTATATCATCCTCAACTCGAAACCGCTGAAAATGGCCGACCAACTTCGCTCCCTCGCCAACCCCGCCCTCCTCCTCCGCCTTCCGGAAATAATCTTTCCATTTTCATCCACAGAGCCACTCGACTTCTCTGAAGTCTCTCGCCGAGGGTTTGCTGGTGGCCCGCCCCCGGAGATGCCCGACGATATTCTCAACCGAGTCTGGCCATTCCTCGTGACACTCAGCAAGCTCGGACTCGACAACGCCCCCGACATGATGACGTTCCTCCCGCCCCCATCCGACCCCTCCTTCCCCCGCCAAGCCATGGGATTACAGCTCCTTTTAGACCAAATGCCACGACGCTTATGCAGAGGCGCAGATTGCCGCTGGACAAACGCCTACTTCGACGTCATCAGCCTTCGCTTCGCCCAATCCCTAGACACCCTTTCTGAAGACGAGAAACCCTGGTCCTGGGCGCGGTGGAAAGACACCAGCACCCTGGACTACTGGGTCCTCGTCAGATGCTGCTTTGTCGTCCCCTTCACACACACCGACCGCCCCGATGCCCAGGAGCGTTCCCTAGATTTCACCGAAGAAACCCGTCGCACCATCGAGGAAGCGACCGGAACCACCGACCCCCACCGCGCACAGCGGGACGGTCTTCTATCTGACATCTACGCCTTCCCTCGCATCATCCGAGATGGACCACCGATGGACGGAGCTAAAGTCGAGGATTACACTTATTGGTTCTGCGCGCTGATTGATGCGCATAAGCCGATTGTGGATCGGTTTGGGCATTATCCGTATCGCAATGCGTATTTTGGGAGGGAGGACACGGCGGGGGAGGAGGAGTGGTTTGAAAAGACGGGTGACTTTGCAAGGCCGGGGAAGGAGGAGAGGGAGAAGTTGAAGGTGGATTTTGAGAGGGGAGTTTGGACGGGGTTGGATGAGAGGCTCCATGGGGAGGCGAAACGAGTGTCTCCGTAGCTATTGCCCCCGGGCAGGGGGAAGAAGGTGAGCGTCTCAGGGCGACCCAGTTCGCGTCAGTTTCTAAGACTATGGGGCGGTGGGAATTTATTGGTCTAGGAGTGGTGTTCGATAACGGACAAGTTGGTCTATAGTTCTTTGTGCCTGGGAGCCTCTAGCGGTTTTTACCAACCAATTTGTGCGTCCCTTAGCATAGAATATCAATGGTCATGTAGGTATTGGCTGGCTGTGCGGTCCTCTGACCACATGGCTGAGCTTAGCAAGCGGTTGACCAAAAAAACAGGACTCCAATGGTAGTGGAAATGGTGTGATGTGGCTTGCGCTAACAGTCCCTAGTAGCTCTATAACACGACCACATAGTAAGATGGTTGATTGCACGGTAGAGCGAATGGAGGTCGTGTTATCTGACGATTGTCTAATGGTTAGATACTAACAGTGCGGTACCAAAAAGGTACCTAGATTCCATAAAAAACTAGCCCTGTGGCGAGGTACTTTGAGGTATTGAGTCCTGTTATTTTTGTCAACCGCTTGCTTGGTAACATATCTGTCACGTCTTCATGTTTAACTTGGTGGAGCGATTGGCACCAAAGAGAGCTCAACCGACGTACTGAGCCGAGGGAGTGGAAGTGGGGGAATTGCACACCGAGGATGGTTACACCGGGAGGGGTTTCGTAACTTGGAGAGGCAGCTAGCACCCTCTGGGCGGCCTGGAAATGGGTCCGGGGCGCGGTTGCATATTTCCGGGAGGAGCCTTTCGGGTAAGGAGCCCTGTAAAAACCCCCTGCCGCAGACACGAGCGAACCATGCAGGTGATGACTCCCAATTCTGCACATGGCAAAGCCCATGACCACCACGCCTCGTGCCCTGGATCGGCGCCGCCCTCATGGCGGCTGACAGACACTCTTCAAACTCGGCTTGGCGACGAGCTGGGTGGGATCGGGAGGCGGGCCGGGCCAATGGCGGGCCGTCGAGCGACCCCAGCGATGCAGGATCCGAGGGACTTTGGTATGGCCAAGCCGAAGAAACCAGGCTTGCAGGTATACTGCATGGTAGGAACCTGGCAACCTTGAACGGTAGCAGTTTCCCCGCTCGCCACCAGAGCCAAGCACAAACTTGGAGGTGAGTACAAATCCCATCGTGCCCGTCGGCAGGATGGCGGTGGTGGTCGCCATCATCCTCTCCCGTCCACGCCACCTCGCGGAGAAACAGCCACGATGTTCTTCTCCCGCCTGACGGCCGCGGGCCTGTTCATCTCCGCTGTGCTCTCCGAGCACGACGGCGGCTCTCTCGTCCCGCGCACCTGGGACGGCAAGCAGTATGCGTGCAAATGCTACTATGGCGACGCCTGCTGGCCCTCGGCTTCGGCCTGGCAGACGCTCAACAACACCGTGTCGGGCCTCCTCGTCCCCTTCATCCCGCCCGAGGCCGCCTGCCACAACTACTTCAACGGCACCCTTTTCTCCGTCCCGACCTACAACGCCACCCAATGCGCCGACGTGACGACCAATTACCCAGTCGAGCAGTGGATCAACGACCAGGACGCCACCCTCATGTGGAAGTACTGGACCAATTCGTCGTGCGTGCCGACCACCGACCCCTTGACCGCCTGCACGCCGGGCTACTACGGCGTGTACGTCTTGCGCGCGGCCACCAAAGCCCACATCAAGGCCGGCGTCGACTTTGCGCGCCGCCACGCCCTGCGCCTCATCATCCGCAACACCGGCCACGACTTCATGGGCCGCAGCACCGGTTGGGGCGCGCTGGTCATCAACACCCACCGTCTGCAGGACGTCAAGTTCATCAAGTCGTACCGCGGGCCCGGCGGCTACTCGGGCCCGGCCGTGACCGTCGGCGCGGGGGTGCAGGGCCGCGCGCTCCTCCGCCTCGCCGCGCAGCAGAACCCGCCCATGACGCTTGTTGCGGGCGAGTGCCCGACCGTCGGCATCGCCGGCGGGTTCGTGCAGGGCGGCGGGCACGGCATGCTGACGACGGCGTACGGCTTCGCGGCCGACAACGTCCTGTCCTACGACGTTGTCACCGCGTCGGGTAAGCACCTAACGGCCAACGCGCGCGAGAACCGGGAGCTGTTCTGGGCGCTCCGGGGCGGCGGGCCCGGGACCTTCGCCGTCGTGGTGTCGGCGACCTTCAAGACCTTCCGCGACGTGCCGTCGGCCGGCACCACGCTGTACATCAACTCGACGCTGACTAACGACACGGCGCAATTTTGGGAGGGCGTGCGCCTCTTCCACGCCCGCGCTAACGACCTTGTGGACGCCGGGTTGTACGTGCTCTTCACGGTCAGCCCGCTTAGCCTGCGGGTCAAGCCGTTTGTAGGCTTCAACCGCACCGCGGCGCAGCTCGACGCCGCGCTGGCGCCGATGCGCGCCGCGCTGACGGCGGCGGGCGTGCCGTTCACGAGCGCACCGGCTCAGGGGTACCCGTCGTTGTTGGAGCTGTACTTGGACCTGTTCGACGACGAGCGGGCGGGGGCGCCGCTGCTGACGGGTGGGTGGATGTTTGGGCGGCGCGACGTCGCCGAGCGCAACGATGCCATCGTGGGCGCCATGAAGACGGCGCTGAGCCCGCGCGCCGATCTGGTCGACAAAGGGTACATGGTCGGGCATTTGTTCGGCTCGGGGCACGGCGTGCCGGCGGCGCAGGCGTCGCTGACCGCCATGAATCCACGGTTCAGGAACTCGACGGACCTGCTGCTGTATAACCTCCCCCTGCCGCCGGATGCGACGCTGGCGCAGGAGGCGGATATCCAGGATCTCTTGTCGAACACGCTCGACCGCGCGATGAGGGAGGCGGCGCCGAACGGCCTGGCTTACATCAACGAGGCCAATCCGTACATGGACAATTGGCAAGACCACTTTTGGGGACCTGAGGTGTATCCTAAACTGAAAAGGCTGAAGCGGGAATGGGATCCCGAGGGCGTGCTTTACGCCGTTTCAACGCCGGGGACCGAGGTATGGGACGTAATTGAGTACGGGGAGAGGCTTTGCAAGAAGCTGTAGGTAGCGATAGCGAGCTTTAGTAGCTTCGTAGCTTGATTCGATACTCGTAATGCTTTGTATGTAAGAGATGAGCCAGATACCATTGACTTGATCTGCTCGTCTGCGCTCGCCCGTCTTGCATTCGCCGCCGTTTTCGAAGTTGTGGAGGAGAGTATCAAGATGGCCATCAAGATAAGAAACGTCAGTGCCATTGCTGCTCGCAGTCATAGGGCGGCCATCGTCCGGCAGCGTGGGTTGTGGCCCCGGTGATGCAATGGTTCTTGCTGTGGTTTTGCTCATAATAATGGACAGTTAAAGGAATTCAAGGCTGTTACCCTAAGGCTCCTAGCTATAATTAGTCAGTCACAGTAACTGAACCCCTTTGGATGCGTGTTGGACTCGAGGGTTGCCCGCTCCCGAGGTTATCGTCATTGGCGTCGCGACCTGTCCCGGGGTTACCAAGGACAGATGCGGTTAGAGGCTTCCAGCGGCTCGGCACTTTGGTATTGGGCACACCGTTTACGTACGATATCTGGTTCGAGCGCAACGTCTTGATGGCAAGCGTCAATGGGCAGATGAAAGCGCTTACGACGTACTTGACCCTAACTGCGGCTATGTTCAACATCGGCAACCACAACCAGGGCACTGATGACGCGAGCGCGCACATCTTTGAGTTTTTGACAGACCACGGCGGGGACATATTTGATATATAAGTTAGTGATCTCTTTCAAGACGCACAGGTCCAGCATGTAGGGGCTTGGGGTTCCGCGCCTTACCGGTTAGGAATCTTGCAAGCCAATAGTTAATTTATCTCACACCTCGGTGACAAACACCTTTGATAGAATCTCCAAACTGAGTTGAGTGCTTAAGGTAGAGTTGTAAATTCCGCTGCTTCGTTCTACTAGATATGGTGTGGAGATGGTGGAAAGATCTGTGTTGTGTTGAGAGTTTCAGTGGCTGCCATGCGCAGCCATGGCTAGCCGGAGTAAAAAGCCACAAATATCGATGTCATATCCGACACCAGCATCAACAAATCTAACCGTTATATACTTTTTACAGATCCGAGGCAAACCCACATAAAAAGAGCCACACAGCGAAGATTTACTCAGCGAAGATGACTCTACCGGCAAGAGCCACATGGCAAGGATCTGTGCTCGGAGAAAACACTTTGCTTGCAAGCCGAAACTCTATCGTTCCGGCCGTTACATGGAGGATAAAACACCCTCGTCGCACGCAGTAGTCCACTCTTGTACAGAAGAGGTATGAGAATGGGAGGAAGTAGGGAGAAACCGTGTATGGAGGCTGAGATAGGTGATTTATGCCAAATACAAATATGTTGGAATTACAATTATGTCCCCTCGTCGGGGGGGAAGATCTGTAGAAACGCGGTCGCTAAGTACCTAGTGCTAGCAAGCTCCATGGGGGGGCGGGGGCAATGGCTTTTCAGACGTCCCGGGGAGCCTGGCCAAGTGGCGGCTTATATAGAAGATCTCCCACGACAGCCAGAGAGGTGGGGAATGAATCGAGTTGAACCTTGGATCGTGCGCGCTGGAGAGTTCTTCCGCTCTCAAATTCCACCGCGCAAGAGGGAAGAACCCCTTTTTCCAGTGCCCTAAGTGTCCCAACCCGCAATTCGCTAAGCCCATATTAAATTCAATCAATAGCGGCAAAATTCGACGCTGCGTAGTAAATAATTGCCAAGATTATGTTCACACCCTCCTAGTGTTTTTTCCCATTACAGTTTCACATGGGACGCCATGGTCGCATGCAACGCGATATTGGTTTGGTAACTGTATATCTAAGCGGCTGGGGACGTCCGAACCCCCCTAGAAATGACATTGTCGATTCACCATCAGCCATGAGCCACCTCATCCAGTTCGGTCGCTACCTCACCAATTATCATGGATTCGAGACTCGAGGACCTATTCGATAGGTTTGCGAGCCATGAAAGCTGGAGAGGGAAATGCGTCGAGAAGCTCCGCGAAGCAGTCACCGACGATGGCGCCCAATCGAGCATCATCGCGCACTTTGTTGGCGAAGACGGTGCTAGAGGGGTTACCCAGAACAACGCGAGTTGGAAAGCCGAACAGGTGTGGGGCATCGACATCAACACTTGCTATAAATACTGCGGTCGGAGCAAGTTCCCTATGGTAGTCGCTCCCTCGTTTTCTCTGTTTGGTTGCAAGATACTAACAAGCCCTTAAGGTCTTCAACTACCAGCTATTCTTGGGACGCGCGACAAATTACTTGCTCCCATGGCTGGCCCTAACGGCTCAGCTGCCGTACGAGGGCGGGAGTGCCATGGCAAATATCATGAGCTTTTGCATGTCGCTCGGTAGTCCTGCGCTGGCGACGTATTCCTTAACGATCACCATACTGAACCAGAACTGGCTTCGCAGACTATGTAATAGTCTCCCGAAATATGAGGACGGAGAAAACCAGATCCAAAATCCTTACACCAAGAGGATGTCGTCTGCGCGAACCCTTCTGGAAGCAGCCCAACAGGCGCCCCTTCGTATATCTGATATCGATGGCTCTCTTAGTAGTTTGATCGTTCTCGAGGCTAATAATTCATGGTGGAACTCGGTTGAGAAGAGACTACAAGCTACTAAGCGGAATGTTACACTCTCACTGGTTGCCCAGATGCTTGTGGCCGCCGGTGCATGGGTGTTGACGGTGGCTGGCTCTTTCATTGCTTTGTTAGGGGATCGCACTGAGGCCTTGGTGTTGTCATCTAGTGCTCTGTGGACGTGGCTGGTATGCATCCCTTTACACCATCTCAATGAGAAGCTAATCACGTGGTACCACAGGTTCCGGTCATCTGGGGATGGATTGCTGTCGGTACCCAGAACTCGTCAGACACGATCGATGACGCTCTGTCTGAGTTCATCTTGCTCAGGGCGGGTCAACAGCAAAATGCACCCCTTCACAAAACCTCTAATCAGGAAGCATTCAAGGTCTTGAGGTCACTGCCTGACGAGCGGCTGCCAAAATTCCTGATCTTCAACGTATGTGGTGATGAGATACAGCAGGGGCCTACATTCAACTATGCTCGGGTGTTTACGTGGTGGGGGGCCGCAAAAACGATACACAGAACTTTTGAACGCGTAGCGAATAAGTTTAATGAGCGGGATCTTTTGCCAGAGCAGCATAATGTAGGCGTTTCAGGGACAACGATTAACAACAATAATCCGATAGGAAGCCTCCCGGCAGGGTCAACAACCTCTAATAATGACTTTGCGGTTGCGGCCATCCGAGGGGAGGTCGATCCTTCAGCCGGTCAAGTTGGGGCTCAGCGAGCGCCATCTACAGAAACTAGAGCCGGGGAAGTTGAACTTCAAGCGATTATAACTGGGCCTTCACAGAGGGTCGATCCCGAGAATATCGTAGGCGCTGATCGGGTGCAATCTTTCCGAATGAGAGACCTTAGCGGAAACATCGACCAGCTCAACCAATACTGCGGCTTCGGATCCGGAT
>Ga0247770_1001067_pt1 | contig 23704 bp, 21 predicted proteins | sample UWRJL136409B6_FD_179943 | JGI IMG/M metagenome (GOLD analysis project Ga0247770, IMG submission 179943) | Plant litter microbial communities from Arlington Agricultural Research Station in Wisconsin, United States - UWRJ-L136-409B-6 | ecosystem: Environmental > Terrestrial > Plant litter >... | reverse complement strand
GGTCGCCGTCACCTTGCCGCCCTCCACCGAGAACTCGGTAACGCTGGACGCCACCGGGATCCCCAGCAGCTCGGCCACCATGGGCCCCACCGCCTGGAGGTCGTCGTCCACGGCCTTCATCCCGAAGAGGACCACGTCGTACTCGCGGCCCTTGATCTCCTCGGCCAGCGCCTTCGCGACGCCCAGCCCCTCCAGCGCCCTGTCGGTCTTCAGCAGCACGCCGGCGTCGGCGCCCATGGCCATGGCGCCGCGCAGCGTCTCGGCGCTCGAGGAGTCGCCCACGCTGACGACGGTGACGTCGCCCGCGCCCGCGGCTTCCTTGTGCTTCAGCGCCGCCTCGACGGCGAACTCGTCGTAGGGGTTCAGGATGAACTTGACCCCCGAGGGGTCGATGCTGCTCCCGTCCCCGGCAATGCGAATGCGCGCCTCGGTGTCCGGGACGCGCTTCACGCATACGATGCTCTTCACGCGCATCTCTCCCTGGCTCGTGATGATCCCGGAGCCCTCCGTCGGCTCCGAAGCGCGGTAACATAGCGATCCGCCCCGCTCCGGCAAGGCTCGTGCTCAATTTCACCAACGCCGCCGAAGCAAGCGAAAGCGTCAGAGCTTCTGATGCAATATAAATCCAGAACTCAATCCTACGCACCGCAGCAGAATTTCACTCTAGCCTAGCAGTCGGCCTCTGTGGTTGTGATGGATCGCCAGTTCTAGTTTTCCGAGTTTCACCGGTGATTTGGCGATTGCGGTCCATCAAATCCACGGTGGCGAACGATTAGTATGGTTGGATCGCGACGATTTGATTCTCTTCATCCAGACGTATTAGGTAACTTCCCTCCTTTGAGGGTCTACTGATTCTCACCCATATTTCGTCCACCGTGATGATTTCTGGGCGGCAGTAAATGAGGTACGTACTGTCGTCGACCCATCGCACATCCACGAATGCATTCGGATAGGAATGTATTTTCCGGCACGTACCATCCCCGTTCACGATTACCAGCTTCTGAAAAGGGTAGATGCGCCTCGAACGGTACGCAATCATGATCTTTCCCGTTCCACCCGAAAAGAAAATTCGGTAATCCGAATGATCGTCGATTTTGGGTAGCACCACGATTTCTAGAGATCCGTGTCGCAAGAACAAAGTATTTTCACGTATCAACGTCTTCCACCTGACCGCCGGTACCGGAAGGATACGGTGCAGCTTGCCCGGTTGGAGAGGAAGAAAGTGATAGATACTCGGTTTACCAGTAAAAAACACAATCAGTGAAAGGATCCCGCTCACAAATCCGATAACCCCGAAAATCATGGCTCACCCCCGTCCGGATACGCCGATCGTCGGAAAGTTGGCTCCTCCCAAGTATACGATCTGTGCGTGTTGGGAGAATGCTGGCACAATCGCGTGCACCAACGGAACCACTTCGGCGGAGCATCCGCCGTCGCGGACGGTACTCTGGAACCTCGTTCCGGCTCCGACGCGAAAAACCCTTCTCCAGCGCGTCGAAAAAGGGATTTCCATTTCAGAGATCCGTCGCCCGCGCTACGGCCGCCGCGGAGGCGCAGCGCCGCCGGGGGCCCGCGCCGAGTCGCCGGGCGGGTTGGCGGGGATGGAGTCGGCGCCGTCGGCGCTTCCCACGAAGGCGCTGTCGGAGTTCCCCAGGTTCTCCATGTGGATGGAGGTGTCCACCGCCATCCCGGCGGCGGCCGCCTGCTCGGGCGTCATCTCCCGCGCCTGCTCCTGCACCTGCGAGTTCGACAGGCCGTCCGTCCAGTCCTTGTTGGCCGTGTCCACGGCCACCGCCGGTCCCGCGTCCTCCCCGTCTCCCCCGCCCCGGCATCCCGCCAGCATCCCTCCGGCGATGACCAGCGCCACCATCGCATGCCGTCCGAGGATCGTCATCGACACCTGCTCCTGCTCGGGTATGTGGAAGCCGGAAGCCCGGCGCGCGGCGTCACTCCGCCGCCCGCCGGGCCCCGTCGATCGCCTCGTGGAAGTCGCTCACGCGCTGCACCACCTCGCGCGCCCGCTCCCAGTGCGGAAGGGCCCCGGTCGGCAGCCCCACCACCGTCACGTTCGGCCGCGTCTCCAGCTCCGGGAGGCCCGTGAACGACTCCAGCCGCCGGTTCTCCACCGTCCCGTGCACGATCAGCACCGGCTGGCGGAGGCGCTTGAAGGTCTCCAGCGCCTCGTCCGGAAACATCCGCCCGCTCAGGAAGTCGTCCAGCGGCCGCGGCGCCCCCTCCACGCGCGCCGTCTCGGCGCCGAAGTTCACGAACTCGTCCGGCACCCCGAAGTCCGGGGTGAACAGGTTGTCGCGCGCGAACTCGAAGAGCGCCTCGGGCGTGGTCAGCCGGTCGTAGAAGGCGCGCTGCACCCCGGGAAGGGTGAACAGGAGCCGCGCCCACCCGCGCCCCAGCTCCGCCGGCTCGCCCCCCAGCCCCGCCGGCTCGATGGCCACCAGCGAGTGGATCAGGTCCGGCCGCCGCCGCGCCACCTCGGCCGCGTACGTGGCGCCCAGGGAAAGGCCGATCACGTCCGCGCCGCCGGCGGGGCGCACCACCCGCTCCAGCCAGTGCTCCAGCTGGTCCTCCAGCACGTCCGGCGTGTAGGGGATGTCCGGCCGGTCGCTGTGCCCGAAGCCGATCCACTCCAGCCCGTACACGGGCCGGTCGCGGTCGCGGAGGAGCGCCTTGGCCAGCGGCCGCATCTCGTGCGCCGAGGCCGCGGCGTTGATGGAGTGCAGGAGCACCACCGGCCGCCCCTGCCCCTCGCGGACGTAGTAGGCGTAGTGCACGTCGCCCCACGGCACGTACTCGATGCGCATCCCCAGCGCGTTCGGAAGCTCGGTCACCGGCTTCCGCCGCCCGCGCCCCGCGCCCAGGAGATAGACCGCGTACGCCGTCGCCGCCGCCGCCGTGAGCCCCGCCGCCGCCGTCCCCGCCTTGCCGAACGGCCAGCGCCGGTCCTTGCCCTCCACCGCCGGACGCGGGCGCGGCGCCTTTGGCTCCGCGCGCGGCCGCAGCGCCTCCTCCTCCTCGCGCCAGGCCCGCGGCTCCGGCACGTCCAGCGCGTCCGCCGCCGGACGCGGCTTCAGCGCGTCCGGAGCCTCCGATGCTTCGAGCTCCACGGAAGCCTCCAGCTCGTCGCGCGGACGCTCGCGCTCCTGCTCCTCCCCGCCCTCTCGCACTTCCATCGCGCGCTCCGATCTAAAAAGAAAAGAAGTGCTTGGTGCTTAGTGCATGGTCCTTAGTCTCCCGGTCCCGCGGTCCCTCGGTGCAGTTACCAAGGACTTAGGACCAAGGACTTGGGACTTTCTGTTCGGCACTTCTGTTCGTTCCCCGGCAAATCGTGCGCTATCGCCGGCCGAAACGCAAGGCCCGGCGCACCGCGCCGGGCCTTGGTATCCGCGAGATGTGGGCCGGGAGCCTTTCAGGGCACCCGCGCCACCACGCCGGGGTCTCCCGGGAGCGCCGGGGCGGCGGGATTCACCCCCTGGTCGCGCCAGAGCGAGCTCGCGCTGCGCTCCGCCCACCGCATGGGCCCGTTCCCCACGAAGAAGAGCAGCACCACCAGCCCCGCCGCGAACGCCGTGGCGAACATCGCCGGCGCCGGGAGCCGCGCCCCCGCGTGCTCGCCCACCGTCCGCGCCGGGCGCATGTACATCACCACCACGATGCGCAGGTAGTAGAAGTACGAGACCAGCGACGACAGCACCAGCACCACCGCCAGCGTGGTCAGGCCGGAGCCCACCGCCGCGCGGAGGATGTACAGCTTCCCCAGGAACCCCGCGGTCAGCGGGAAGCCGGCCAGCGAGAGGAGGAAGACCGAGAACGCCGCCGCCAGCGCCGGCTTCTCGCTGGCGAAGCCCTGCCAGTCCTCCAGCGACACCCGCTCCTGCCCGTCCTCGCGCGAGTTGGCGATCAGCACCGCGAAGGCGCCCGCCGTCATCAGCGTGTAGACCAGGAGGTAGAAGAGGAAGGCGCTGGCCCCGGCCCCCGAGCCGATGGAGAGCACCGCCACCAGCAGGTAGCCGGCGTGCGCGATGGACGAGTACGCCAGCATCCGCTTGACGCTCCCCTCGGTGAGCGCCACCAGGTTGGCCCCCACCATGGTCACCGCCGCGATCAGCCACCCGATCTGCAGCCACTCGTCGTACGCCCCCTGGAACCCCACCAGGAAGACGCGGATGAACGCCGCGAACGCCGCCGCCTTCACCCCCGTGGACATCAGCGAGGTGATGGGCGTGGGCGCGCCGTCGTAGGCGTCGGGGGTCCACATGTGGAAGGGCATGGCCGCCACCTTGAACCCGAAGCCCACCAGCAGCATCCCCATCCCCGCCAGCAGCATCGGCGAGATCCCCACCGCCCCGCTCAGCACCAGCTGGCCGATGGTGGGGATGTCGCTGGTCCCCGTGCTCCCCCAGGTCAGCGCGATCCCGAAGAGGAAGAACGCGCTGGAGAAGGCCCCCAGCAGGAAGTACTTGAGCGACGCCTCGGAGCTGCGCGCGTCCAGCCGGTCGAAGCCCACCAGCACGTAGATGGCGATCGACATCAGCTCCAGCGCGATGAAGATCATCATCAGGTCGCGCGAGCCGGCCATCAGCATCATCCCCAGCGTCGCGAAGAGCACCAGGGCGTGGAACTCGCCGCGGTTGAGCCCCTTGCGGTCCAGGTACCCCATGGACATCAGCAGCGTCAGCGCCGCCGACCCCAGGATCACGAAGTTGATGAAGACGCGGAAGCGGTCCACCGCGATCATCGCCGGATCGATCCCCGCCCGCGCGTTCCAGAGGAAGGCGTTCGCCACCCCCGTGGCCACCAGGCCGGCCAGCGCGATCCACGCCACGCTGGGGCGCGAGGGCTCGGAGCGGCTCCCCTTGTGGGCCACGTCCACCAGCAGCACCAGCATGGCCCACGCGGCCAGCACGATCTCGGGGAGGAGCGCCCAGAAGTAGTCCGGCGCGAAGCCGCCGGCGCGCGCCGCCAGGTTCAGGTTCATCTGCATCATCATTGGGCTCTGTCCCCGATCAGCGGGCGGCCGGGGGCGCGATGGCCACGCCGCCGCCCACGGGGTTGAACTGCGACGCCGGGTCCGGCGCCATCCGGCTCTTCTGCGCCACGCGCAGCGTCTCGATCGCCGCCGGGTTCATCCGGTCGATGAACGGCTTGGGGTACAGCCCCATCCACAGGATCAGCACCACCAGCGGGAGGAGGATGGCCAGCTCCCGCGCGTTCAGGTCGGGGATGTCGCGGTTGGCCGGGCGGGAGAGCGCGTTGAAGGCGATCTTCTGCACCATGGGGAGCATGTAGTAGGCGGCGAAGATCACCCCCGTGGCCGCGGCCAGCGCGAACCAGGGCGCGCGCTCGAAGGCCCCCAGCAGCACCAGGAACTCGCCCACGAAGCCGCTGGTGGTGGGGAGCCCGATGGAGGCCATCGCCGCGAACACCAGCATCGTCGCCAGCACCGGGACCGAGGCGGCCAGCCCGCCGAAGTCGGCGATCTCGTAGCTGTGGCGCCGCTCGTACATCATCCCCAGCAGGAAGAAGAGCATGGGGGTGGAGAGCCCGTGGCCGATCATCACCAGGAGCGCGCCCTGCATCCCCTGGAGGTTGAAGGCGAAGATCCCCAGGATCACGAAGCCCAGGTGCGCCACCGAGGTGTACGCCACCAGCCGCTTGGCGTTGGGCTGCACGGCCGCCACCATGGCCGTGTAGATGATCCCCGCCAGCCCCAGCCCCATCGCCCACTGCATGATCCCCGGCGAGTGCCCCACGTTGGGGAAGAGGGGGAGCGCGAAGCGGATGAACCCGTACGTCCCCATCTTCAGCAGCACGCCGGCCAGGATCACCGAGCCCGCCGTGGGCGCCTGCACGTGGGCGTGCGGGAGCCAGGTGTGGAAGGGGAAGACCGGCACCTTCACCGCGAACGCCAGCGCGAACGCGAGGAAGAGGAAGATCTGCTGGTTCCCCGTCAGCGACAGCTGCAGGAAGTCGTAGTAGCTGAACGACGCCACCCCCGCCGCGCTGTAGTGGCGGAAGAAGAGCCAGAGGATGGCCACCAGCATCAGCAGCGACCCGGCTGCGGTGAAGAGGAAGAACTTCACCGCCGCGTAGATGCGCTCCTTGCCCCCCCAGATCCCGATCAGGAAGTACATCGGGATCAGCATCATCTCCCAGAACACGTAGAACAGGAACATGTCCAGGGCCACGAAGACCCCCACCACGCCCGAGGTGAGCGCCAGGAGCGAGGCGTAGAAGCCGCGCTGCCGCTCGCGGATGTACGTCCACGACCCCAGCACCATCAGGGGGAGGAGGAGGGTGGTCAGCAGCACCATGAAGAGCGAGATGCCGTCCAGCCCGATCCGGTAGTGGATCCCCCAGTCCGCGAACCAGGCGAAGTCGGCGCAGTTCTGCATGGGCACCTGCACCTGCCCCACCTGCCCCACGCCCTGCGTCCCGGACATGGCGCAGCTGGGCGACGTGGTCCCCACCGCCCAGAAGAGCGGGAGGGAGACCAGGAACTCGACGATTCCCGCCCCGAGCGCCACCGTCCTGGCGCTCCGCTCCCCCGCCAGGTACGCGGCCGCGGCCGCCAGCAGGGGGAAGACGATGAGGAAGGTGAGGACCCAGTGGGTCTGGTATAGCTCTGTCACGTCCGTATCGTCGTCAGAAGGCCACGAAGCTGCCGAGCACGATGATCACCCCCACCACCAGCACGAAGGCGTAGGTGTTCACCTGCCCCGTCTGGATGCGCCCGAACGCCAGCCCCAGCGCCTGGGTGGTGCGCCCCGCGAAGTCCACCAGCCCGTCGATGAAGCCCATGTCGAAGCGCGCGAAGGCACGCGACAGCCCCACCACGGGACGAACGACGATGCGGTCGTACAGCTCGTCGATGTACCACTTGTTGTACAGCGTCCGCTCCGCCCCGCCGTTGAAGGCCGGGTGCGCGTCGGCCGTCCCCAGCCGCTTCCGCGACAGGAGCGCCCACGCCAGCGCCAGCCCGCCCAGCCCGATGGCGACGGCGAAGAAGATGGGCCACGCCGCGTGCTCGGGCTCGGCCAGCTCGCCCAGGTTGGCGCGCACCACGCCCTCCGAGCCGGCCAGCACCGGGTGCAGCCAGTGGTGCAGCGCCGCGTCGCCGAAGGTGGCGCCGGCGACGGCGTTGAACAGCGGGCCGATGACGGGGACGTGCGAGAACACCTCGCGCTCCACGTTCAGGAAGCCGCCCAGCACCGAGAGCGTCGCCAGCACCAGCAGCGGCACGGTGAGCGTCCAGCTCCCCTCGTGCAGGTGCTTCCGCTCCGCGTCGCCCGTCCGGTTGTCGCCGAAGAAGGTGTAGATCATCATGCGGCCCATGTAGAAGGCCGTCATGAACGCCGTGATGGTGAGCGTCCCCCAGACGAAGCCCAGCACCGCGCGCCCCGAGACCTCCAGCACCCCCGGGATCAGCGTCAGCGACGCCTGCGACAGCCCGATGGGGTTGGTCCCGCCCGCGCCCAGGAGCGCCGCGCCGATGATCTCGTCCTTGGAGAAGAAGCCCGCGAAGGGCGGCACCCCGGCGATGGCCAGCGTGGCAACGGCCATCGTGAGATAGGTGACCGGGAGGTGCTTCCTCAGCCCGCCCATGTTGCGCATGTCCTGCGCGTCGGCGGGGTTGTGCGTGGTGTGCAGGGCGTGGTGCATGGCGTGGATCACCGCGCCCGAGCCCAGGAAGAGGCAGGCCTTGAAGAAGGCGTGCGTCATCAGGTGGAAGACGCCGGCCGTGTACGCGCCCATCCCCACCGCCGCGAACATGAAGCCCAGCTGCGAGACGGTGGAGTACGCCAGCACCTTCTTGATGTCCCACTGCTTCAGCCCGATGCTCGCCGCGAAGATCGCCGTCAGCGCGCCCACCAGGGTCACGACCAGCGAGGCGGAGGGCGCCAGCACGAAGAGCACCGAGGAGCGGGCGATCAGGTACACGCCCGCCGTCACCATCGTGGCCGCGTGGATCAGCGCGGAGACCGGCGTGGGGCCGGCCATGGCGTCCGGGAGCCAGATGTAGAGCGGCATCTGCGCGCTCTTCCCCGTGGCTCCCAGGAAGAAGAAGAGGGCGATGGCCGTGGCGATCGGCGTGGCGTACCCCAGCGCCCCGGGGGCCGCCGACATCACGCCCTTGACCGCGCCGACGTCGGCGAAGTTGAGCGTGCCCACGTTCCAGAACAGGAGGAACATGGCGATCAGGAACCCGAAGTCGCCGATGCGGTTGACGATGAACGCCTTCTTCCCCGCGTCCGCGTTGGCCTTCTCCCTGAACCAGAAGCCGATCAGCAGGTACGAGCAGAGCCCCACGCCCTCCCAGCCGACGAACATCACCGGGTAGGAGGCGCCCAGCACCAGGATCAGCATGAAGAAGACGAAGAGGTTCAGGTACGCCATGTAGCGCGGGTACCCGGGGTCCTCCTTCATGTAGCCGATGGAGAAGAGGTGGATCAGCGACCCCACGCCCGTGATGATCAGCGTCATCAGGATGGAGAGCTGGTCCAGCTGCAGCGCGGCGCCGATCTGGAAGTCGCCGACGCTCATCCAGTCCCAGTAGCTGTGCACCCACGGAGTCTCGGGGTGCGCGCCCAGCATCGCCAGGAAGTTGACCACCGCCAGCGCGAACGCGGCGATCATCACCCCCGGAGCGATCAGCGACGGCAGCGTGTGCGTGAGCGGCTTCGGCCCCGCCGGCGCGTGGTCGCCATAGACGGGATGCACGTCGTGGGCATGATGCGCGTCGTGGACGTCGTGGGCGTGATGCGCGTCCTGCCCGGCCGGGACGACGTGGATGTCGCCCGAGCCGCGCCGCATCTCGCGCACGCGGTTCGGATCGTCGTGCGCGTCGTGCGCGGCGGCGGCGTCCACCGGGTTGGGGCGGGTGCCGACGTCGTGGCCCTCCTGCTCGCTGGCCTCGGGGGCCAGGCCGCCGCTCGCCAGCGCGTAGGCGTGGCTGTCGACGTGGGCGTGCCCCTTCTCGGGCTCGTGCGCGTGGTCGTAGAACGGGTCGCCCACCGGCGGGAGCTTCGGGAGCGCCCGGCGCGCGGCGATGATCGCCAGCAGGCCGTTGGCCACGAACCCCAGCAGCGGGAGGACGACGATCAGCCACGGGAGCGTGGGATGGAAGGCGCCGTGGGCGGCTCCGGCCGCCTCGGCGGCGACGGCCGCTCCGTGCGCGGCTTCCTGCAGAAGCGTCAGCATCGGCGGATCACCACCTGAGCAGGCTGAAGTTCTTCATGTCGACCGACTCCTTGTGGCGGAAGACGGAGATCATGATGGCGAGCCCCACCGCGGCCTCGGCGGCGGCGACGGCGATGACGAAGAAGACGTACACCTGCCCCTCGAGGCCGGCGTAGGGCGAGAGCGCGACGAACGCCAGGTTGACGGCGTTCAGCATCAGCTCCACGCACATGAACAGGACGATGGCGTTGCGGCGCACGATCACGCCGGCCACCCCGATCCCGAACAGGAGGGCCGAGAGCCCCAGCGAGTAGGAAAGCGGTATCTGCTCCATCCCCTTACACCTTGCGCTTGGCCAGGACCACCGCGCCGACGACCGCCACCAGGAGGAGGATGGCGGTGAACTGGAGCGGGACCATGTAGTCGGTGTACAGCGGCATGGCGATGATGCCCACCACGCCGTCGCGCGCCTGCGCGCCGGCCAGCGCCGCCGGCCCCGCCTCGCGCCCCAGCGGCATCGGCATCTCGCCGGCGAAGACGCGGCCCAGGAACGCCGTGATCAGCAGCCCGGCGCCGCCGCCCATCACCTTCCACGCGGTGCCGCGGATGTCGTCCTCGTAGTCGTTGCCCAGGTTGAGCAGCATGATGACGAAGAGGAAGAGGATCATGATGGCGCCCGCGTACACCAGGATCTGGATGATCCCGATGAAGAAGGCCCCGAGCAGCGTGTAGATGGCGGCCACGGAGAAGAACGTCCCGATGAGCCACATGGCGCAGGCCACGGGGTTCCTCCGCGTGATCATGGCCAGCGCCGAGCCGGCCGCGCACGCCGCGAAGAAGAAGAAGAGGATCTGGATCGCCATCGCTGTCTTTCGTGGTCGGCGCCGTCGGATAAACAAAACCGCGCGAGATCGCTCCGCCTGATGCGAACGAGCCCGCTTCCCTGCACCCTTCCGTGGAGCGCATCACCCCGCGCCCCGATCCCAAAATCCTTCGAGTCCCGTCTCCGTCCGTTCCGGCGCGATCCCCGACGGCCGTTCAAAATCCGTCGCGATCGACATCGGACGAGCGCCGAGCCGGGCCTCGCGCCGGGGAATAGATCCCGGCCAGAACCACGGGAAGCCCTTCGGGCTGGCATCCCTGCGGTCGACCGGCAACCGCGCGCGGGCCACCGATCGAGTACGTCATCGTCCCGTGTCCGTCAGCGCGATCGCGAGCCACCTCCGCACCCCCGCACCTCGCACCTTCGCACCTCGGTTCCTACTCCCCCGCCGGATCGCTCGGGTCCCAGAGCAGCGTCGACGGGTGCGTCTGCTTCATCAGCCGGTCCAGGTCGTAGACGAAGCTGGCGCGGGTGTACTCGGCGTTCTCGTAGTGCTGGCCCACGTGGATGGCCTCCACCGGGCACACCTCCTGGCACATCCCGCAGAAGATGCAGCGGAACTCGTCGATCTCGTAGACGATGGGGTAGCGGTTCCCCTGGTCGTCCTCGCCCGGGACCAGCTTGATGCAGTTGGCCGGGCAGATGGTGGGGCAGAGCCCGCACGCCACGCACTTGGGGCGCCCGTCGTCGTGCGTCTCCATCACGTGCGTCCCGCGCCAGCGAGGAGACAGCTCCTTCTTCTGGTCGGGGTACTGGATGGTGACGGTCTTGGGGTCCACCATGTGGCGGAAGGTCAGCGCCATCCCCTTCAGCGAAGCCCGGATGTAGCTGGACTTCCCCTGGGGGCGCTTCATCACCTTGACGTTGATCGACATTGGCTCAGACCACCCGTTGCGTGTGCGCGGCCGGCGCGGGTGCCGGCCGCGGCCGGACCGGCGACTGCCGAAGCTCGGCGCGGCGGCGGGCCAGCGCCCGCGCGGCCGCCCGCTTCTCGTCCAGCGCCCCGGTCCCGGCGAGCGTCCGCCCGCGGTCCATCACCCAGAGCACGATCGCCAGCATCACCAGGTTCACCGCCGTCAGCGCCAGCCCGTACAGCGGGACGAAGCCCCAGTACAGCCGCGTCATCTCCACCCCCGCCGAGTCCAGCGCCAGCACCGTGGCGGCCGTGATCACCACGGCGGCCAGGGCGGCGGGGAGCATGATCTTCCACCCCAGGTCCATCACCTGGTCGTAGCGGAAGCGCGGCACCGTCCAGCGCACCAGCATGAAGACCATGATGAAGAAGAAGGTCTTCAGGGCGAAGGCGCCGAAGGTGAGGATCGTCTTCCACCACGCCGGGTCGGCGCCGATCCAGCGGCCGTCCGCGCCGAAGCCCAGCATGTCGTCGCCGCCCCACCCGGGGATGTCCCACCCGCCCAGGAAGAGGGTGGCCATCAGCGCGCTGACGGTGAGGACGTGCGCGTACTCGGCGATGAAGAACATGGAGAACTTCATCGACGAGTACTCGGTGTGGTACCCGGTCACCAGCTCGCTCTCGGCCTCGGGGAGGTCGAAGGGGAGGCGGTTGGTCTCGGCGAAGCAGGAGATCCAGAAGAAGAAGAACGAGACGGCGAACGGCAGCGCGAACCACAGGTTCATGGACTGCTGCGCGTACACCACCTCCGGGAGCCCCACGTTGCCCGTCACGAAGAAGACGGACATCAGCGACAGCCCCAGCGCGATCTCGTACGAGATCATCTGCGCGCCGGCGCGGAGGCCGCCCAGGAGCGCGTACTTGTTGAACGACGCCCACCCGGCGATCACGATCCCGTAGACGCCCAGCGACGAGAAGGCGAGGAGGAAGAGGATCCCCACCGGGAGGTCGGCCACGATCATCCCCGTCACCCCCCACGGCGTGGGGAGCGGCGAGGCGAACGGGATCACGGCGAAGGTGACCAGCGCCGGGATGATGGAGAGCATGGGCGCCAGGGTGAAGAACACCCCGTGCGCCTCGGCCGGGTTGGTCTCTTCCTTCAGGATGTTCTTGAGCCCGTCGGCGGCGGGCTGCAGGAGTCCGCCCGGCCCCACGCGGTTGGGGCCCAGGCGGTCCTGCATCCACGCGCTCACCTTGCGCTCCAGCAGGGTGAGCATCGCCACCACCACCATGACGACGGTGAAGACGAGGATCACCTTGACGGCGGAGATGAGGAGGAACGAAGTCCCCGTCAGCTCCCGCAGACCTTCCGTTGCTGCCTGCATTGCGGCGTAGTCTTTCCGTGGTAGAAAGAAACGAACAGATAGTCCCTGGTGCCAAGTCCTTGGTCCTTGGTGGAATCCCCGCAGCTACCAAGGACTAAGCACCAAGGACCACGCACTTCTTTTCTCTTTTCAGTCGCCCGCTTCGGCGTACGCCCCGCCCAGGATCGACCCGTCCTGTCCCAGGTCGCCCCACGTCAGCGCCCCGAACTCGCGCGGCGCCACCTGGCCCAGCACCGAGAAGGCGTCCGCGGCGGTCGCCACGGCCGACGTGTCGCTGATCCCCGCCAGCAGCACGCCCAGGATCTGCCACGCGGGGCGCGCCATCCCCGGCGCCTGGATGGCCGGCCAGAAGCGCTGCACCCGGCGCTGCACGTTGGTGAAGGTCCCCTCCATCTCCGCGAAGGTGGTGGCGGGAAGGACGATGTGCGCGTTGCGGGCGGCGGGGCTCATGAAGTGCCCCACGTACACGAAGAGCGAGGCACCGGCGCCGAAGCCCGCGGGGGCGTCGGCCAGCTCGTCGCCCAGGACGAACAGCCTGCCGGTGTGGTAGGCCGCGTCCTCCAGCCCGCCGAAGCCGTCGCCGTCGCCCACGCGGGTGAAGCCGAAGACCTCGGCGCCCGCCACGTTGGCCGCGCGGTCGCGCCGCAGCGCCAGCGTGGGGAAGCCGGGAAGCACCACCTCGCCGCCGGTCTCGCAGCGGAAGACGCCGCTCCCGCCGCCGGTGGCGTCCATCACCCGGCGCAGGAGGCCCAGGTCCTCGTTGGCCGCAAAGGGGCTGACGACCGCGCGGGACTCGCCGTCCGTGCCGCGGAGCGCGTCGGCCAGCCGGGTCAGCGCGTCGGACCAGGAGACGGGGACGAAGCGGCCGCCGTCGCGCACCAGCGGAGCCTCGATGCGGGCGCCGCGGTTGATCCACTCGTAGTTCAGCCGGCCGTAGTCGCACATCCAGTGCGCGTTCACCTCGGGGTTGGGCCGGGGCTTGATGCGCATCACCTGGTTGTCGCGCGTCTCCAGGCGGACGTTGCACCCCTGCGAGCAGTTGGGGCAGATGGACGGGCTGCGGTCCAGGTCCCAGGCGCGGGCCTTGTGCAGGAAGTCCTTGCTGACCAGCGCCCCCACCGGGCAGATGTCGACGATGTTGTCGGCCCAGAGGTTCCCCTCCAGCCCCTCGTCGAAGAAGGTGTCGATGACGTTGCGATGGCCGCGCTGCACCACCGTCAGCCGCTCGTCCTGCGCCACCTCGCGCATGAAGCGCACGCAGCGCGTGCACATCACGCAGCGGTCGGCGTAGAAGAGCACGTCGCCGCCGAAGTCGTCGCGCCCCAGCACCCGCTTGGGCTCCTTGGAGCGGCCCATGGCCGGCCCCTCGGCGCTCACGTAGTCCTGCAGCTTGCACTCGCCCGCCTGGTCGCAGACCGGGCAGTCGAGCGGGTGGTTGACCAGGTAGAACTCCAGGACGCCCTCGCGCGCCTTGAGCGCGTTGTCGCTCTCGGTGAGGATCACCTGGCCGTCGGCCACCGTCCCCGTGCAGGCGGCGACCAGCTTGGGCGACTTCTCCACCTCCACCAGGCACATGCGGCACTGGGCGGGCGCGGTGAGCCCCGGGTGGTAGCAGTAGTGCGGGATGTCCACGCCGGCCATGGCGCAGGCGTCCAGGATGCGCGTCCCCTTGGGAACGCTGAGCGTCATCCCGTCGACGGTGACGGAGACGGTCTCGGGATTCGGTGCCGGGTCGGCCATCTGCCGCTTCCCCTCTGGTCTGTTAGCGGACGCCGATGGGCGCGCCGACGCCGGACGCGCCGGCCAGGGCCGGCTTGCCGGCGGGCATCAGCGCCTCGTAGTCCGCGCGGAACTTCTGGATGGACGAGACGATCGGCGCCGCGGCCGCGTCGGACAGCACGCAGATCGTCTTCCCGCTCATGTTGTCGGAGATGGCCAGCAGCGTCTCCAGGTCGTCCGGCTCGCCGCGGCCGTTCTCGATGCGGCGCAGGATCTTGGCGGCCCACGCCGTGCCTTCGCGGCAGGGCGTGCACTGCCCGCAGCTCTCGTGGGCGTAGAAGTCCACCATCCGCCGCACCGCCTTGACGATGTTGACGGTGTCGTCCATGACGATCACCGACCCGCACCCCAGCATGGTCCCCGCCGCCGCCATCGCCTCGTAGTCCATCCCGATGTCCAGCTCGTCACCGGTCAGGATGGGGACGGACGAGCCGCCGGGGATCACGGCCTTGATGGGGCGCCCGCTGGGCGTGCCGCCGCAGACGTCGTGGATGAACTCCTTGAAGTTGAAGCCCAGCGGCACCTCGTAGTTCCCCGGCCGCTTCACGTGGCCCGAGACGCAGAACAGCTTGGTGCCGGTGGACTTCTCGGTCCCCCACTGCTTGTACCACTCCGCGCCGTTCTGGATGATGTGCGCGGCGGCGATCAGGGACTCGACGTTGTTGACGGCGGTCGGGAAGCGGAAGGCGCCCGCGATGGCCGGGTAGGGCGGCTTGATGCGCGGCTCGCCGCGGCGCCCCTCCAGCGAGTTGAGCAGCCCCGTCTCCTCGCCGCAGATGTACGCGCCCGCGCCGATGTGCAGGGTGATGTCGATGGACTTCCCGCTCCCCATCGCGTTCGCCCCCAGGTACCCGGCCGCGTACGCCTCCTCGATGGCGCGCGCCATGACCTGGCTGGCCTCGAAGAACTCGCCGCGGACGTAGATATAGCAGTGCTCCGCGTGGATGGCGTGGCAGCCGACGATGCACCCCTCGATGAGGGCGTGCGGCGTCCACCGCATCAGCTCGCGGTCCTTGAAGGTGCCGGGCTCGCTCTCGTCGGCGTTGCACACCAGGAAGTGGGGCTTCCCCGCTTCCTTCTTGGGCATGAAGCCCCACTTCATCCCCGTGGGGAACCCGGCGCCGCCGCGTCCGCGGAGCCCCGAGTCCTTCATGACCTGCGTGACCGCCGCCGGGTCCATCCCCAGCGCCTTGCGCGCGGCCTGGTAGCCGCCGCGCTGCTCCCACCCCTGGAGGGTGCGGGCCTCGGGGTCGCCGAAGTGCTTGGAGAGGACGCGGACTTCGCTCGGATGCGTGTACGGATATGCCATCGTCGGCCTTCTCAGCCATGGTCGCGGGCGCCGGATCTCGGCGCGCCGCACGAAACGAATAACAGAAGTCCTTAGTGCTAAGTCCTTAGTCCTTAGTGGCCGAGTTCCAGGCTACCCTTCCGAGAAAGGAGAACCCCATGGGTTCTTCTCACTCAGAAGGGACTTTCTCCCGATCTCCCGGCTCAAACCGCCTTGCCGTCCCCTAAGGACTAAGCACTAAGGACCAAGCACTTCTTTTCGCCGTTCCTACGTCAGCATCCCGAGAATCTGCGGCACGTCCTCCGGCCGCACGTTCTCGTAGAAGATGTCGTTGATCTGCACCGCCGTCGGGAACCCGCAGGCGCCCAGGCACTCCACCTCCATCACCGTCCACAGGCCGTTGGCGCTGGTCTCCCCCGCCTCGGTCCCCGTGTGCTTCAGGAACGACTCCAGCACCGCGTCGCCCCCGCACAGGTTGCAGGAGATGTTGGTGCACACCTGGATCAGGTACTTCCCGACCGGGCCCAGGTTGTACATGGTGTAGAAGCTGGCCACGCCCCGCACGTACGCGGGAGAAAGGCCCAGCTTCTCCGCCACTTCGTCCATCGTCACCGCCGACAGGTGGCCGCGGATCTCGTGCGCCATGTGCAGCGCCGGCAGCAGCGCGGCCTGCCGGTCGGGGTAGCGCGTCAGGATCTTCTCCAGCCGCTCCAGGTACGGCCCCTCGAAGACGGGGGCCTTCGGATCCTTGTCCGCGACCTGGTACGGCATCGTCCCGGCGACGGAGGCGTGGCCGCCGTCCCTGGGGCGGATGCCGATGAACTTCGTGGCGCGGACGTCGTCGGCGGTGAGGTGGGTGAACTCGCCCGTGTCGCCCACGAAGCCCGGGTTCTGCTTCGCCTGCGGCCACGACGACGGAGGCGAGTCGGAAACCTTTCCGGCGGGGTGGCTCATCGGTCGATCTCTCCCAGCACGATGTCGAGCGACGCGTTCACCGCGATCACGTCCGAGAGGAGCGCCCCCTCGATCATGTGCGGAAGCGCCGCGATGTTGATGAAGCTCGGGCCGCGCACGCGCCAGCGCACCGGCTTGGATCCGCCGTCCGAGACGACGTACATCCCCAGCTCGCCCTTCGAGGACTCGACCGAGAACCAGCTTTCGCCCACGGGGGCGCGGACGCCCTCCATCACCACCTTGAAGTGGTGGATCATGGACTCCATGTCGTTCATCGCCGCCGTCTTCGGGGGCAGGATGACGCGCGGGTCGTCCACGTTGATGGGGCCGCCGGGAAGGCGGTCGATGGCCTGGCGGAGGATGCGCACGCTCTGCCGCATCTCCTCCATCCGGCAGAGGTAGCGGTCGTAGATGTCGCCGTGCTCGCCGATGGGGACGTCGAAGTCGTACGTCTCGTAGTCGTAGTACGGGCGGTCCTTGCGGATGTCGTAGGTGACCCCCGAGGCGCGCAGGTTGGGCCCCGAGAGCCCCCAGTTGACCGCGTCCTCGGCGCTGATGTCGCCCACGCCCTGCGTCCGGCCCACCCAGATGGCGTTGTTGGTCAGCAGCGTCTCCACCTCGTCGACCACCGGGATGAAGTTCGTCATGAACTCCTCCAGCTGCTCGATCCACCCCGCCGGGAGGTCGGCCATCATCCCGCCGATCCGCGTGGACGAGGTGGTGATCCGCGCGCCCGTCAGCCGCTCGTGCAGGTCGTAGATCTTCTCGCGCTGCTGGAACGTGTACAGGAAGACGGTGAACGCCCCCAGGTCGATGGCGGTCGTCCCCAGCCAGAGCAGGTGGCTGAAGATGCGGTCCATCTCCATGAGGATGACCCGCACCACCTTGCACCGCTCGGTGACGGTGACGCCCATCAGCTTCTCCACCGCCATGGCGTAGGCGCAGTTGTAGATCAGCGGCGCCAGGTAGTCCATGCGGTCGGTGAGCGGGACGATCTGGTTCCAGTCCCGGTACTCGCCCAGCTTCTCGAAACTGGAGTGGAGGTAGCCGATGTGCGGGATGCAGCGCACCACCGTCTCGCCGTCCAGCTCCAGCACCAGGCGGAGCACCCCGTGCGTGGCGGGGTGCTGCGGCCCGATGTTGATGAGCATGTGCTCGCCCGCGATGTCCTCGTGGACCTCGTAGCTCTCGCCCTGCACGGGGACGATGGGGGCGTGCACCAGGGCGCCGCCGGGAGCGAGCTCCGGGTTGCGCGTGACGTTGTAGATCAGTCGCTTGAGCGCCATGTCAGCCGGCTCCGATCCCGATTCCGGGCATCTCGCCCTGGTTGGGCACGCCGGGACCCCCCTCCACCATCACGTCCGGGAGCGGCTGCCCCAGCGCGTGGGCGATGTCCAGCTCCTGGGGCGAGTAGTGGTCCTCGGTCTTCATGGAAAGGGCCCGCCGCGTCTGCTCGGCCCGCGAGAAGCGGCCGCGGAGCGGGAAGTCCTTCCTTAAGGGGTGCCCCTCGGCGTAGTTGTAGGGCATGAGGATGCGGCGCAGGTCCGGGTGCCCGTGGAACACCACGCCGAACATGTCGAACACCTCGCGCTCCAGCCAGTCGGCCGCGCGCCAGAGGTGGAAGACGCTCTCGATCTCCAGGGCGTCGAGCGGAAGCTCGCACTTGACCCGGAGGTTGAGCTTGTTGGGGATCGACCAGAGCTGGTAGACCACCTGGATGGCCCGCCCGCCGCCGTGGTCGACGGCCGTCAGGTCCTGCAGGAAGTCGTAGCGGTGCTCCGGCGCGTCGCGCAGCCACCCCAGGATCTCCACGTTCCGCTCGGCGGGGACGTAGACCACGTGCTCGTCGCCGGCCGTCACCTGGTGGCGGAGCACGCTCTCGCCGAACTCGCCCCGCAGCGCCTCGACCGACGGGTGCTCCGGGAGGTCGCCCGCCGGCGGAGGCGCCCCATCGTCCGCCGCTTCCGACGGCCGGGGCCCCTGGTCGAGGCCCTCGAGCCCCTTCTTGAATGCGTCGCTCATCTCGAAAAGAAGTCCTTGGTCCTTAGTGCTTAGTCCTTAGGTGCTTTCGTCTGTTAAGCACTAAGGACTAAGGACTTAGGACTATCTGTTCACGGCCTGCGATCCGAGACGCGGACCACCGCGCCCGTGGACACCAGCCCGCTGGAGCGGTTCTGGTTGGTCGAGTTGCCGAACGGGGCGGTGATGTGGTTGATCACCTGCTCCGGGAGGTAGCTCCCCGTCTCCGGGAGAAGGTCCACCGAGCGCCACTCGTCCTCGCTGGTGGCGGCGGACTGCTTGATCTTCTCCTGGATCATCAGGATGCCGTACATCAGCCCCTCCGGACGCGGCGGGCACCCCGGCACGTAGACGTCCACGGGGATGATGGTGTCGATCCCCTGCACCATGCTGTAGACGTCGAAGACGCCGCCGCTCGAGGCGCAGGCGCCCATCGAGATCGCCCACTTGGGGGACGGCATCTGCTCCCAGATCTTCTTGAGCACCGGCGCCATCTTGTAGCTCACGCGGCCGGCGCAGATCAGCAGGTCGGCCTGGCGCGGCGAGAAGCTCATCCGCTCCATCCCGAAGCGCGCCAGGTCGTAGCGCGCGGCCGCGGTGGCCATCATCTCGATGGCGCAGCACGCCGTGCCGAAGGGCATGGGCCAGAGCGAGTTCTGGCGCGCCCAGTTCACCACGGCGTCCAGCTTGGTGGTCAGGAAGGCCGGCTGGCCGGAGAAGAGGCCGCCCTGGCTCGCGCCGGCGTCGCCCATCTCCTTCTGCACGGAGCCCGGAGGGCCCTGGTGGACCGCCGGGATATTGCCCTCGCGCGGCGCTTCGCCGCGGGTGTCGTTCAGTCCCATTCCAGCGCTCCCTTTTTCCACTCGTAGACCAGGCCCACCGTGAGGATCGTGATGAAGATCATCGCGGCGGCGAAGCCCGACCATCCCAGCGAGCGCATGGACACGGCCCACGGCAGCAGGAAGACGGTCTCCACGTCGAAGACGATGAACAGGATCGCCACGACGTAGAACTTCACCGAAAAGCGCTCGCGCGTGCTCCCGAGCGGGGTGATCCCCGACTCGTAGGGCGATGCCTTGCTCTTGGTCTGCTTCCCCGGGCTGAGCACCGTGGAGAGCACCACCATGAAGATCGCGTTGACCACCGAGAGGGCCAGCAGGATCAGCACGGGGACGTAGGGGCGAAGCATGCGAGCGCCTTTCCCGGACCTGAGTTTGTGAAAACGTTCACTTGTTTGGAGCCGCGCCAACATACTACCCGTTCGGGCGGGGTGTCAACCCAAACTCGCGTCTGCCGGGCCCCCTTGCCGGGGTGCGGTCGCGCGCGTACGTTGCCGCCTCGCTCCACGCACTCTCCGGGCGCTTCCCTTACCCCGGCCTTCGGCTTCCGTTCGCCCGCCTGCGGCGACGGCTTCCCACGCCTTCAAGTTGCGTTCCGCGATGAGCATACGCCCCGACCACTGGATCCGGCGGATGGCCCGCGAGCACGGCATGATCGAGCCGTTCGAGGACGCTCAGGTGCGCCAGGGCACCATCAGCTACGGCCTCTCCAGCTACGGCTACGACATGCGCGTGGCCAGCGAGTTCAAGATCTTCACCAACGTCAACAACGCCATCGTCGATCCCAAGGCGTTCGACGACCGGAGCTTCGTGCCGTTCGAGGGCGACGTCTGCATCGTCCCCCCGAACTCCTTCGCGCTGGCCCGCTCCGTCGAGTACTTCCGCATCCCCCGCGACGTCATCACCCTGTGCGTGGGGAAGTCGACGTACGCGCGGTGCGGGATCATCACCAACGTCACCCCGTTCGAGCCCGAGTGGGAGGGCTTCGTGACGCTGGAGATCAGCAACACCACCCCGCTCCCGGCGCGGATCTACGCCAACGAGGGGATCGCCCAGGTGCTCTTCTTCCAGGGCGACGAGGCCCCCGAGGTCAGCTACCGCGACCGCAAGGGGAAGTACCAGGGACAGACCGGGGTCACGACGCCCCGTCTGTAACGGACGGTGCGAGGTGCGGGGTGCGAGGGTGCGAGGGTGGATCGATCTCGCACCCGCTCGCATCCGCGGCACTGGACTGGCGGTGGGCTCCCCCGCCCCTTCCGCGAGGATGCGCGGCGTACGCTTCGGGCCAGCGGGTGAGCGGGAGATCCGCGGAGGTGGATGGATGCGTACGTTCGCCGGCCGCGCGAGCGATTGATCGATGAGACCTGCCGGCCCCCGCGGCCGGGGACCGACGAAGCCGAAAACCCAACGAGCTGCTCCGAGATCCCATTCAAGCGATGACCGACACTCCCGTCACTCCCCAGCAGCTCGACGCCATCCGCGAAGTCGTCAACATCGGCGCGGGGCACGCGGCCACCAACCTGTCGCAGCTCACCAACCTGACCGTGATGATCTCCGTCCCGCGCATCCAGTGGGTGCGGGGGACGCCGGCCTCCTCGTCCATCCCGGGCAGCGGGCCCATCGTCATCATCACCATCTCCATCGAGGGCGTCACCGAGACCGGCGGCGAGCGCGCGTCGCTGATCCTGGCCGAGGAGACGGCGCTCCGCATGGTGGCGCTGATGCTCCGCCGCGACGCCTCGGCCCACACCCAGATCGGGCGGCTGGAGGAGTCGGCGCTGATGGAGATGGGGAACATCGTCTGCGCGGCGTACGTGGGCGTCCTGGGCACCTTCCTGAACCGCAGCGTGCTGATCGGCACCCCCAGGCTCTCCCGCGGCGAGCGCGGCGAGCTGGCGCACGAGGCGGTGACGGGGCTGATGATCGAGACGGACTTCACCTTCGTGGACACCACCTTCGAGGGCGTCTTCGTCCTCAGCCACACGGACGTCTCCTTCTCTTCCCTGCTGCGCGCGCTGGGCTTCAAGGACGTGGCGGAGCCCGCGGGCGGCACGCCCCCGTCGGCCTGACACGCCCCGACACCACCCCTCCCGGATGACCGACGCCTTCCCCCCGTTCTCCGCCGCCGCCCGCCAGGCCCACTGGCGGCGCCTGGGCGAGGAGACGTGGGACCTGCTGGTGATCGGCGGCGGCATCACCGGCGCCGCCGCGGCGCGCGACGCCGCCGGGCGCGGGCTGAAGGTGGCGCTGGTGGAGGCGAACGACCTGGGCTCCGGCACCAGCAGCGCCTCGTCGCGGCTGGTCCACGGCGGGCTGCGCTACCTGGAGACCTTCGACTTCCGCCTGGTCTTCGAGGCCAGCGCCGAGCGCCGCCGCCTCCTGGCGCTGGCGCCGCACCTGGTGCACCCCCTCCCCTTCGTCTTTCCCGTCTTCCGCGGCGGCCCCACCCCGTTCTACAAGCTGCGGGCGGGGATGTGGCTCTACGACGGACTCTCCCTTTTCCGCAACATCGCCCGCCACACCATCCTCTCCGCCGACGACGTGCGCCGCGAGGAGCCGGGGCTGCGCGCGGACGGGCTGATGGGCGCCGCGCGCTACCACGACGCCTCGGTGGACGACGCGCGGCTCACGCTGGCGAACGCGCGCGGCGCGCACGAGGCGGGGGCGGCGGTGGTCCCGCACGCGGAGGTGGTCGGCTTCCTCCAGGACGGAGGCGGCGTCCGCGGCGCGCGCGTCCGCGACTGCCTGGGCGCGGCGCGCGAGACCACGGAGGTGCGCGCCCGCGTGGTGCTGAACGCCACCGGCCCCTGGAGCGACACCCTCCGCCGCCTGGCCGACCCCGGCGCCCCGGCGCGCCTGCGGCCCACCAAGGGCGTGCACCTGATGCTGAAGCGCGAGCGCGTGGGCAACCGCAGCGCCATCATCTTCCAGTCGCCGGTGGACGGGCGGGTGATGTTCGTCCTTCCCTGGGGGCTGCACACCTACGTGGGGACGACGGACACCGACTACGACGGCTCGCCGGCGGAGGTGCGCGCGGAGCCGGAGGACGTGCGCTACCTGCTGGAGTCCGCCAACTCCGTCTTCCCCGCCGCCGCGCTCACCGAGGCCGACGTGCTGAGCACCTGGGCCGGCGTCCGCCCGCTCCTGGCGCCGCACCGGAGCGCCAACGAAGGGCTCAGCGCCGGCGCCACCTCGCGCGAGCACGAGATCTGGTGGGACCGCAGCGGGCTGCTCAGCATCGGCGGCGGCAAGCTGACCACCTACCGGGTGATGGCGCGCCAGGTGGTGGACCGCGCGGCCCGCCGCCTCCGCGAGAAGCACGGCGTGGAGAGCGGCGTCTCGCCCACCGCCGACCTTCCCCTCCCCGGCGCGCCGGACGGGCCCTGGGAGGAGTTCCTGGCGCGCCTCCGCGCCGACGCGGCCGCGCTCGGCGTCGGCGAGGACGCGGGCGAGCACCTGGCCCGCGCCTACGGGGATGACGCGCTCGCCCTCCTCGACGCCGTCCGCGCCGACCCCTCGCTGGGCGCCCGCATCGCCGACGGCCTCCCCTACGTCTGGGCCGAGGTGGCGCACGCCGTCCGCGCGGAGATGGCGATGACGCTGCGGGACGTGATGGAGCGCCGCCTCCACCTCTTCCACGAAGCCGCCGACGGCGGCCTCTCCGCCGCCCGACAGGTCGCCGGGCGGATGGCGCGCGAGCCCGGGATCGCCTGGGACGACGCGGAGGTGGAGCGCCAGCTCGAGTCCTACCGCGAGGCCGTCGAATCCACCCGCCCCACCCCCCCCGCGCCCGCCGCCTGACCGGCCGCCGCGCGTCCTTCCGATCGCCCGTCTTGTAGACGCCCCCCGCCGCGATTACACTCCGCTCATCCGGCGAATCGACCGCCGCCGCCGGAACGGGTCCGCACACGCCACGGAGGACGATGGAAGACACGCCCGCGGTCCGCACCCGCGCGGACGCCGAAGCGAGGGCGAGGAGGATCGTGGACGGGTGGGCGAAGACGGCCTACCTGACCGGGTGGATCCCCGGCGCCGCCCTGGCGCTCACCGGCGCCGACATCGTGATGGTGCGGCAGGTGGCGGCGGCGTTCGACATCCAGGCCTTCGACATGGAGTCGGTGAAGGCGCACCTGGGCGGGCTGCTGGCCAGCAGCGTGGGCGGGAGCGTCGCGTCGGAGATGATGGGCGTCATCCCGGTGATCGGCTGGATCGCCAAGAGCGTCACGCTGGGGCTCAAGGCCGAGGGGCTGGGGAAGGGCGTGATCGACTACTTCCGCGCGCGCAGCCCGCTCCCGGAGTGACTTCGGACCGAGAAAGCGGCAGCGAACAGATCCCGAACAAAGGCCATGACGGGGGGGCGGGAGTGAATTACCTATCCTGTCCCACTGCTGTCCGGCTCGTTGGGCTGTCCTGTCCTGTAATCTGTTGAGTGACAGTGACTTACATCGGCATCTCGTCGCACACGATTTGAATTCCACCCCCTCCTCATCGATCCTGTGGCCGAACCCC
>Ga0247770_1001066_pt1 | contig 23724 bp, 10 predicted proteins | sample UWRJL136409B6_FD_179943 | JGI IMG/M metagenome (GOLD analysis project Ga0247770, IMG submission 179943) | Plant litter microbial communities from Arlington Agricultural Research Station in Wisconsin, United States - UWRJ-L136-409B-6 | ecosystem: Environmental > Terrestrial > Plant litter >... | reverse complement strand
TTGATTAGGTAGAAAGGGGGGGAGCGAAGCTCCCAGACTAAATACAAAAGAAAGCTCCCTGTGTGTGAAGAGAGCATATGACGAAAGGCTCCTGCGCTCCAGCCTAGCCTGGAGCGGTAAGGCACCTGCGCGCCTGAGCGCCAAGAACTGCCGCTGCAGTTCGACAGCAGGTAACATAGCTGGAAGGAATCATTGGTAATGTTACTATTGTAGACGGGAGCCGCCACCGTAGTGAAGGATGGAGGCCGGCTGCCGCCGCTGCATTTAGCTGCTGGGAACTGGGAGGAAGTGGTGGCGAAGCTATTACAGCTAAAGCTATAAAATAGCACATTTGTTTCACTCTTCTCTATCCTCTCTTCCTCTTCTCCTCTCCCTTTCTCCTATATTTCTATTCATAGCGTGCTACCAGAAGGGTCTGGGATGATCTGCAAATATATACTTGCCTGTAAATTCTATCATCTTCTAGATCTTCATCCTGACGAAACGATGATCCAATTAATTCCACTTTTATACTAAATGTGAAGTGTAGTATTTCCGCCGGTGCCGTCATCGCCATGAATCATCATTAGGGAAATGCTCAGCATCCTATAGCAGTCCAGCTGGCAGCAATTGTCAAGTGCATGCTATTTTACCCGCCGCCCTTAATTGAAGGGCTTCTTCTGAGTGGCCAGTTACATCATATTGGCTCTTGCCACTTCGCCACATTCGAGCAAGGCCATTCGTGGGCTAAATGGAGAGATTCAGAGGCATAAATGCCGTGACGTAATATCTCGATTGCTGAACGTCGCACTACCAATACCACTTATTTTTGCCACACCACGTGGTTTGCTATAAATTGGTGGGATGGTGATAGTGGTGTGATAACGATGCGAGCCCTGCTAGCAAAGGCTCATGACCTGATCTTATTTAAGCATACCTTAGAAGAGCACGATCACTATTCATAGAGAGAAGTCCTGGCCAGGAGTATATTCAGGTCAAAGTATTGTAGTTACAGAAACGAACGACACCAAGCTTCCAATCCCTTTCACACATCCTCCAACCCCCCCTCCTCATCGGATCCATCATTTGCAACTTCAAAAAATGAGCGAAGAAGTGATGGGGACCGTTAGACCTTAGCCGCAGAAAGTATAGGAACTGAGGGCATTGCTCCCGCCCTGGCCATTCGTAGCCCTGAAGCACGCCCCAACCTGGTCCGCACCAGTGCACGAGGTCGAAGGCGCAACACAGTCATTGCGGCTGTACGCCGTGACGCGTTGACCACTACCACCTCCTGAGGTAATCCGGAAAGACTGGAAGCCTCCAGTTCTGGCGCAGGTGTTGTCAAAGACGTTGCGGGACCCGGCGTGGTCACGGCAGTCCGGGTCGCTGAATAAGTCGACAACTGCGGCATTAGCCAAGAGGGCGAATGCCGTGATAGCGGCAAGAGAGATCTTGTTAAGCATCATGCTATAAGAAAGTTAGGAGGGAGATGCTGGGAAGAGGGAGGTATTCTTGACGGACTTTGCTGTTAGCTTGGGGCGTTTTTGGCGTGAAGTTGTGAAAGAGAGGGCGTGGGGAAGTCAGTGAAGATGGTATGATTTTTGCTAGAAGAGCTCCCTTTTCCAAGGAGATCAAGGCGTCTTATATAGTTAAATAGCTGTTTGTCCCTCGGCGGCCTCGTTGTCACAGCGATTGACCTTGCCGCTTAAGCTGCAGACAGACTAGCTAAGTGACAGCTGCGTAAAAGTAGAGACATCATCATTCAGATCATCTGCATCAAGGCATATTCGTTGATTCTGCAGAGGTACCAACAGTGGAGCTACCAATAGTATCTTTACACTAAGGCGTGTTGCAAAAGGGCCTAGCATGAGTGCAAGCTTTGTGCTACCTTCCTATAAAGGGGTGTGGTTGGACATTAGGGGCACAGGGTTAAGCCTTATACTTCTGGCCACTTTGACCAATAACATTAAGCGTTAAGTTCAAGAAGACTTCTTACTGCCTGTTGTAATATCATCAGGTAGCTACGTGACAAATAGGTGACAAATAGGTGACACTTTTGCCGTTCGGCTGCCTTTTGTGTAACCGCTCTCGTCGGCAGGTACGGCACGGTATACTGTAGGTGGCGAGCTGACCTATCAGTTAGGAGGACCTTCAGCCACGACCTTTGGACTTAGCCTGTCCAATGCCCAATTAAGAAAACTGCCTGAAAGGATTTGAGAGGATTATGCACTATTCTTTAGAGAATTGATAGCTTGACCTATTGTTTATGTTAAACGGATTAGGCACACTCAGCCACTTCGGTGCGCAACAACACCTAATAAATCGGCGGATTTTTCAGAGGGATGAAGGAAGGGAATTCTAGGTTGACTTTTACAGACGGCTGTTTCTCAGGTAGATTTGGATAGGGCTGGCACTTGCAAAGCCTCCCTCAGCCGACGTTCTCCCGCACGCTGTCAATCCTCGTGTATGGAATGTGACATCACAGTCAAACTAACTACCAAGGTCTTTCTGCCTTGGAATGTAACCTACCAATATTTCTGCCTAGCCATTGGAATCATTGCATTAGAAGCGACCTCATGTATAGTGGCGAACGGCTGGCACAAGGGCTATTGGTATTTGGGAACAAGCCCGGGGTGACGCCTAGGGTACTCAGACTCAGCTACTTCGCAGCTGACACGGCCTAACACATAATGTTGTGAATTGCATGTACACTAAGGGAAAGAGCCACGAGAATTTATAAAAGCAGGATTGTATAGGTTGAGTATCTCTTCGAGACTTGAGACATAACAACCGCAGTGACATTGAAGTAACAATTAATTAACCATCATTAGACCACCATTAAGCTATAGGATTAGTGGCGATGCTAAATAACATTGTTATTCTTGGCGAGGCATATTTATAGGGTTTAGGAAAAGGCAAATTCTGGAGACAGCGAATAAGCTGCGCAAGTGATGAAGCAGCAGTGGGGAGCAAAGGCAAACAAACCCCACAACTTGACCATCACACCTACTTCCTGTAAGCCGGCCAGATCCAGTCCCTCTGATTCGACTGGGCCATCCTGATCCGGAACATTCCCATGGCCTCCAGGGGCTTGGCCGAATACGGAAGTCTTGTGCAATGGATTTTCCTCCACAAGGGCGCGCTTCGCAACGGTCGGCAGTAGCCAGCTGATCTAGTTTGCAATCGAGACGGTCAGATATGGACAAAGGCTTTCTTCCTCACGCAGGCCTGTCACGGTTCATACGGAGGGCTCTTATTGTTCAAATCAAGGCATTCCATTCCGTAAAACTGTAAAAAGCGATGCTAAATATAGAGGGCCTAAACGCCTAGGGTTTTAATGCCTAGATCCGTCGCGCGAACTAGTGCCCCGCCTAGAAGGCTCCGGCTTCCACTAATCCGGCTTCCTTCAGCACTCTAATTTGGTGAATGGAGTCCCTGAAGCCCGTTTGTCAACCTATGATGTCGCCCACTCTCAACAGCTACTACTAAACTCCTAGCTGACAGGGCTAACACAGCAGCACACTACTACTTTTAATAAACGTAATTTTAGCAGAAGGTGAAACTCGCTATCGCGGAGGGATCGCCAAGATTATCACAAATAGAATGTTTGACAACCACAAGATAGAGAGATGAGAGATAGGTGTGGGAGTCGTAGCTAACTCGAAATCTGACGGATACTTATTAATCTGAAACGATACTGCTTTTGGAAGCTCACTGAACACAGCCGGGCCTCTTCATGCTTGTGCGTGCAGCGTTGCAAGTCTCCGCATGCATTCCATGCACACATCCCAAGTGGCGATAGAAAGTCGATTCCTCTCGGCACCTATCTGTGTATCTCCCCCCTTCGTTCTTTCCCCTTTCAATTACCCCGGGCTCTTGCTAATGGCTCAGCTATGCTCTACCCAAAACGAACGTAATTCATCCCCCTTGGCCATCATCCTGTGTTATTCCCAACACTCACTCTACTGCCCACTCGAAGCAAAGAACAAGAGAAAGCAATGCCTGCAAGATGCCATAAAATCACGTTCATCGGCACCGTCTCAATGATCATAATCATGACTGTCGCCCTTTCAATCTTCTTCATTTCTGGTTTCCCCTCCAGCACCCCTTTTCTCTTTCTATCATCGCCCGAACAATAGGATGATTTAGTTCCCCCGTAGTCTAGTGCGTTGTGATGATATGATGAGATATCAATCACATCCTAACCAGCGTCATAAAGTGTACAGGACGCGCAAGGGGAGTAAGCTCGGCTAATACAGGCCCGGGTACTAACACAGGTATACCTCGGACACATCCGCCGGAACAAGAGCCGGTTTTGGGTGTCTAATGTCTGGTCGAAGGAAGAGGGGTAAGCGCGAGGCCCTGCCTGGATATTGGCGCACCGAAGAGGCACAAAGAGGAACACAAGAGGCACAGGATGCGGGCATGGTCACGGTTTAGCCTAGTTGTATCAGGTAGTTCCGTATAGGGTTTTAGACAGCACAACTAACAGCATCTCTCGAGTGTAGTGTAGGCAAGATAAGATATGCCTACAAATACATCAGGTACCTAAATAACCTGCATTGACAGGTAGCGACAGTGTTTGAGACCCATGCTCTCTCTTCATCCAAACTGCGCAGCCTTGACATGTTTGCTAGGTACCTAGGTACCTCAGCCAGTGCAGAATATGACGATGCACGCCCCACCACAGCCATTCAACTGGCAGGAGAAGATGACAACGGGGCAGGCGCAAACCCTCTTGGTCAAGCCTGGGCCCCCAGCCTCCTGGTCCGCTCTGCGGGCAGCCAGTGCATTGGTCATGGGCGTTCCAGCGGCCACAGCGGCAAGGAGACCGTTCAGCTCGGCCTTGGCGCCGGGCAATTCGCCGCTCTTCTTCATGTCAGCGATAGTTGAGGGGCTGGGATAGGCCGCGCGCGCCCATTCGTCGAGAGCACCGCTGAGCGTGGCCACCTGCGTCTTCGATATCTGGTCAACTAGCATCATGGTTCCGCCCACAAGCTCAATTGACACCGTTTGGTTGTATGCATTGGCCGTGGCGTACATTTCGTCCTTGGTCGTGATCGCCGGTGCCGTCGCGTCCAGTTCGTACTGCCAGCCAAATAGGTCGCTTGCTACTGATTTCTGAAAACCCCAAGTCAGACTCTACCCTCCACCTCATGTAAAGTCATGGAGTTTCTTACCGCCTCTGCAAACTGCAGAAGGAAACCGACAGCCGCAGCAACGGCCTGGGTCGACGAGGAGAGCTTCATGTTCAGGTCGACGTCTGTTCAGGAACTGGAAGATTGAGATGAAAATTTGAGATTCGTTGCCGATGTTGACTGCTCTGATCCAAAGCCAGGTATCAATCGCAGGGTTGAGGGCATCTATTTGTACTTTCTTGCAGTGGAGTGTTTAGGCTTCAATACTGGGTACCTAGGTTGGCCATGCCGATGTTGCAATATCCCTACGATGCGATTAAATATGTTGCAATATCCCCACAATGCAAGTATATACGAACTGTCATCATGGTGGTTTCACGAACTATCGCGGTTTACCTTACAGCTTTGGTTCAAGCAGTGTGTCAGCCTTACTTGCATCGCAGTCAATATATTCACAACACAGTATAGGTGCTGCGCCATCGGTGGGTTAGACAGGCCGTAACAACTTGAGCCTGAGAATCTGGAAAGAAAGGCGCAGTTAAGGCCCTTTGATCCTACCGGTCAAGTTGTGCAGCGCAGGTAATATAATTCTTCATCCCAGTATCGGCATCATCCCGGGTTTGCTTATATTCAGTTCAATCCCATCTCGGACTATTCAGCTTACTATTCGCCACCTAAATTGCTGACTGCATCAAATGCTTTATTCCCGCCACCCCCGCTCTCGGCATTCTCTTAGCGGATTTGCTCGAAACTGCGGGATTTCCAAGAAACAGAGCGATTTGCAGTATTGCTTCTCGATAGGGGTATATAGTTCCGATTCTGTAGATTTGCGAATTGTGGAACGTGTGGAATATAGTTGCTGTTACTAAATGCTAGTATCAGTGGATTCACTTTTGCTGGGTGTTTAGTGCAGTGGTTTTGTACCACACGAATGATTGCAAGATGGTGGTGATTCTGGTAGTCAACTGGCTCGAAGATGCTCAGTTTTCTGGCTTAAGAGGTGGAACAAAGGGATTTTGGAAGATAAAGCCTTCAAAGAAAGATCAGAGGGCTCTAAACTTATTAGGCTTTATAGCCAGACTGGTCACATAAACGAAGCGATTGTTCCAAGTGGTGATGTTGATTGTCTGGAGCCAACTATCTACCCACAAACTGTGGTGGCCTGTAATAGACCAGGGCAAGTGGGGCCGCCAGTCCCACAACAGGTGCGCATCGTCCCGTTCGGCTGCAGCACCACCTGGGTGCCCAGCTCCCGCTAGGTGCGCGAGCTTCGGCGTCACGGCGGGCATGAACATGATGGTCGCCTTGCTGCGGGAGCTGTACGCGACGTGATAGTCAATAACGTCGTCAACGAGGCCGAGTATATCCCCATACCAATCCGCATTGAGATCCGTTTTCGGTTCTCTTCGGGGTGGGTGATCGAATTGTATCAGCTGTTGGGATACGATAGTGGACATCAAAGAGACTAGCTATTTGATATGGCAAGGGATATGTCCTATCATCCAGTACAACCTCCGAATGATTGTCGGTTTGCGACACTGACAAGGGTAAGAGATTGGGTGGAGACCAATCGAATCAGCCGTGAAAGACATGAACAGAGGAGGTGTTGATAGTTGCTAGAGATGAAAACACATTCTTCTTGCCAGAGGGGTATAAAGATCTCCTATACCTCTTAACGCCAAACCAATCCGCTGACCAAAATGTTGAGCAAGCCTATCGTTAGAAAATGGTACCGTGGCGTTGTTTTGGCGCACACTAAGTGATAAAAAAACAACTATCCAGGGCTGTGACTTCCTGAACGACCAGATGATAAACGCCTCATACAAGATATATCATGAAACGTAACTTGGCCTTCGAGAGCCTCGCCCTCCATCAGCTCGTACATATACGTCAAGCCCACCAAACGATACAGAGTTTCATTGCATATGAACACCTCACGACAACAAATGTGGAGTACCCACTAGCGAATACAGCGATTTGGTCTCCAACGTCACGTCCATCAGTCCCAGTCCCGGTCTTCCTATATCGTCGACGAAACACCGCAGCTGATGAGCCTTTCACTCGCTCGTGTACTGTTTAGACAATTGTAGCTGATGCGCTGTCCACTGCGTCGTGTCGTTCTTGGACTCCTTAACCTCCAGGTCGAATGATTGCGAGGCCCCCTAGAGCCCGGGCGATGTCAATTTTCCTCGAGTCAATACCTGGAAACCCACCACCAAGGCCGTCTCATCTTCACTTGGATGATCCCCTTGCCGCCTTTAATTGTAGTGCCATGCGATGGGGACGCGCCAGATGTTATCAAGGCAGTTATCTGTACCGTTCCCTTCCACTATCCCCTTTAGCGCCAGTAAGAAATCTCGACACGCATCATGAAACATAAAGTTCACGACCCTAAAATCGACACCATGAGTTTCCCTTTCCTTCTTCGGAACTGAGCGGTTGCCGCCTTGGCCTGAGCTAGACTGAGCCAGACTGAGCGAGGGGGTCACAGTTCTGGGCTGCCTCAGCTACAGTTGCCACGGGTCTAAAATGGCAGTAGAGTTATAAGGACCCAGTTTTAAGACCTCTACCACCACCTAGCCGCGCTCTCCTTCACTCCAACTAAAGGAGAAGAAAAAACCTGCAATTTTAACACGTTGATAAATCATGTATATTATATCCAGATTCCAAAGTATTACTCATTACCTTTTCTATTGTCTCTAAAGCGGTTACGCCTAGGTCGAATTATCCATTTTTCTAAAGAACTTATCATTATAGACACTTCTTTATAACGACCCTACAGGCTGTCACTTGGGCCAGGGCGGCCTGACGAATCCTCCGCAGGAAGAACAGTGCAGGAGGACGGTGTACACTGTCTAGGCGCACTGGGCCAGGGGTGCAAAGACCAGAAGCCCCTACAACCAGTAAGAAAATACTTAATGGCCCATAAGGACTAACAACACTAAGTACCGTTTAGTTAACTGCTTAGCCGTAACTACGTAGTCTACCACTAAGCATAACGGACTAAGTAAAGTACAAAGTACCTCTTAACTAGTTAGTATAAATAGCTATAGTTATGCTTATAACTACTATAAGGGACTTTAGTTCCTCACGTTAATATTTAATTGTTTATTTATATCTTACTGTTTAGACTTACCTCTGTGTATTATAGTGATAGTAACTTATAGTAACATTAAACCCCTGTTTAGGAGTGTTAGCTTAATAAGCTGCCTTCAGAACGCCCCTTACCTGTTAGCGTCCTGTTATACGTTCTGTCTTAACCTATACTAATCCTCTTAAGGCCTGTGTCGGGTATAGGTTATAATATAATACTAACGTCCTAGTTCTAAACACTGTTTATTAAATTCCTAGACACTACCCCCCTCTTACTACTAATATATCAACCTTTAAAAAAGGTAAGGAGCTTAAAGAAACGTAAACTTAACCTTAGCTCTCCACTGTTAATAAGTTAGCTACACGCTTTAAAGAATTAAACTTTAACCAGTAAAGGCTAGTTAAGGAACTTAATAAAGCTTTCCCTAAAGACACTAAAAGCTACATCGGTCTTATTAAGAAACTCTAAGCTTAACTTAATACCGTTAAGCTAAAGAATAATAACTTTAAAGGCTTATAGAAGAAATAAGTAAAACTCCCCCCTCCTTTACGCTTTAAAGGAGACTTTACGTAATTAAAGTCTTAAATAGCTTAACTTTAAAGTTACGTTACTTATTATAATAAGCAGTTCTTTAAAAAAGAAGGAAAAGTTAAGTTTACTAAAGCCTTGTTAGACAAAGTAACAGCTTACTAGTATAAACTACACGTAAAGACAATTAACAATCTCTCTATAGATAAAGTATATAAGGAAGCCCTTAAGACTTAAACCCTTTTTGACAACTTTAACGTGTTTGTCGATTAACTCTAAATAAAGTTTAAAGAACTAAACACCTTAAAATAGGCTAAGTAACGCCTTATAACATTAAGGCAGACATCCTTAATACTTAAGTTCTCCACACACTTTAAGCTAAAGGCTACGAAGACTAAACTCAGCTAAAAAGCATTAGTAATATTATTCTAAAGTAGCTTAAAGGAGTATATAATTAAAGACCTTTATTAAGAAGACTAATTAGATTATTTTTAAAAGTTAGTTAAAATAGCTATTAAAGCTGATAATTAGTATTATAATTACTATTATTAAAAGACCTTTTCGAAGGAATAAGCTTCCTATTAGCTAAGCAAACCTAAGAAGGGGAACTAGTTAATTACGATAAGCTATTACCTTAGTTTAATAGATATTAGTATAGTAAATTAACAGAACTAACTTAACTGTGATAAACCTTAATAATAACAGTAACAGAAACAGTTTAAAGACTTATCTCAGGTCTAATACTTTAACTATAATAAGAAAAGCTATATAGTATAGTAATGCCTATCGTTAAAGTAAGTTAGTTAGAAGCTAGTCACGGATAGGGGTAAGCACGTTAAGTTTAACTTAAGAGACGTTTACATTAGGATAGCAGGAAACGAAGAAAACTGCACTTAGATAGATAAATACAACTTAAGAGATAAAGGAAAAGAAGAGGAAGAACCCTAAGACGTAATGTACTTAATCTTTAAAGAAGTCTTAAAAGAGTTAACTATAGAGGTGCAGGTCGTTACAGACTGACTTTAAAGTAGAAATTTAAGACAGCTAAAGGTACAGGTGTTGAGATATAAAAGGAGTTAAAGCATTGGAAAGCAGTGTGTGTTAAAGGTAATTAATTATTTCTATCTTCGAGAGTGGAAGTGTGACGACCCTGCAGGCCGTCACTTGGGCCGGAGCGGCCCGACGAATCCCCCGCACAAGGAACAGTGCAGGAGGACAGTACGCACAGTACTGCACACTGGGCCAGGGGTGTAAAGACCCGAAGCCTCTACGACCAACCAGCAGCTGCTCAGTCTTAGTAGGAGTGCTCACCTACTGAGCATCTGAGAAACCTCTAAGTAGGGAGTGCTTAGTAGCAGGTTGCTCAGTTCCTCACTAAGTAATAGGCTACTAAGTAAGGTACAAGGTACCTCTAGCTAGTTAGTATAAATAGTTATAATTATGCTTATAACTACCGTAAGGGACTCTAGTTCCTTACACTAGTATTTAATTGTTCATTTATATCCTACTATCCAGACTCACCTCTATGCATTATAGTGACAGCGACTTACAGTAACATTGAACCCCCCGTTTAGGAGTGCTAGCTTAATAAACTGTCTTCGGAACGCCCCTTACCTGTTGGCGTCTTACTATACGTTCTGTCTTAACCTGCATTAATCCTCTTAAGGCCTATATTAGGTACAGGTCGTAATATAATACTAACGTCCAGTTCTAAACGCTATTTATTAAATTCCCAGATATTACCTCTCTCTTACTAATATATTAACCTTTAAAAAAGGTAAGGAGATTAAGGAGGCGTAAGCTTAGCCTTAGCTCCCTACTATTAACGAGTTAACTATACGCCTTAAAAACTTAAACCTTAACTAGTAGGGACTAGTTAAGGAATTTAACAAAGCCTTCCCTAAAGACATTAAAAGCTGTATTAGTCTTATCGAAAAACTCTAAGCTTAACTTAATACTGTTAAGCTAGAGAATAACGACCTTAGGGGCTTATAGAAGAAATAAGTAAAGCTCCCTTTACTATCGCGCTTTAAGGGAAACTTTACGTAACTGGAGTCCTAGATAACCTAGCTCCAGAGTTATATCACCTATTACAATAAGCAGTTCTTCGAAAAAGAAGAAAAAGTTAGGTTCACTAAAGCCTTATTAGACAGAGTAACCGCTCGCTAGTATAAACCCTATGTAAAGACAATTAACGACCTCTCTATAGACAGAGCATAAAAGGAAGCTCCCGAGATTTAAGCTCTTTTCGATAACTTTGACGTTTTTATTAACTAACTCTAGACTAAGTTTAGAGAACTAAACACCCTTAAGCGGGCTAAATAACACCTTATAGCTTTAAGGCAGACGTCCTTAGTCCTTAAGTTCTCTACACGCTTTAAGCTAAAAGCAGTAAAGACTAAACTCGGCTAAAAAGCCTTAGTAATGTTATTTTAAAGCGGTTTAAAGGAATACGTTATTAGAGACCTTTATTAAAAGGATCAGCTAGACTACTTTTAAGAATTAGTTAAGATAGTTATTAAAGCTGATAACCAGTATTATAATTACTATTATTAAAAGAACTTCTGGAAAAAACGGACCCCTTACTAGCTAAGTAAACTAAAAAAGGGGAACTAATTGATTACGACAGGCTATTACCCCGGGCTGATGGATATTAATATAGTGAACTGTTAGAACCGACTTAACTGCGATAAGCCTTAACGACAGTAACAGTAGAAGCAGCTTAAGGACTTATCTTAAGTTTAGTGCTTTAACTGCGATAAGAAAGGCTATATAGCGCGGTAGTGCCTGTTATTAAAATAAGTTAGTTAGAAACCCGTTCTGGAAGGAGGAAAACACGTTAAGTTTAATTTAGGAGATGTCTACGTCAGGATAACAGGTAATAAAGAAGACTGTATGTAGATAAATAAGTGTAACTTAAGAGATGAGGAAGAAAAGGAAGAACCTTAAGATGTGGTGTATTTAGTTTTTAAGGGTATTGTAGAAGAGTTAGCTATAGAAGTGTAGGTTGTAGAAGACTGACTTTAAGGTGGAAACTTGGAATTATTAGAGGTGCAGGTTGTGGAAGATCGACTTTAGGAAAAGATGTTTCGGCTAGCTGTTATAGGCTTTAAAAACCTTACCTTGTAAGCTTAGGAACTAAGGAAGTCTAGGAAGGACCTTAACTTAAACTTTACTAAAATGGTTAAAGGAGTTGAAGAACTAGCCTTTTAGGCTATATAAGCAGTAAAGTAAGCCTTGGAAGGTGAAAGAGAATAAGCTGAAAAAATCAAATTAGAGAAATAGAAGTTCTTCTTTACAGTACCTCTTAAGACTCTTAAACACTTTAAGTACGTTAAGTAGATTAGTACCTTTACTTCCTTAGAAAAAGGATAGCTTAGATAGCTACTTTACATTAAAGCTAGTATACTTTAGATTAGTACCTTAAAGGTCCCTTAAGAAGGTATAAAGTAAGTATATTAATAAAGGGTTTAAGAGCTAAAGGAGAAACACTAAAAGATAGTAAATAAAATAGAGGACCTGCGAGTTAAAAGCCTTACTGTAACGTTTAAGGATAAAGTGGTGGAAATTAGATTAAAACTCTATAATAAAGTCCATTTCGCTAATTAGTTTAAATATTAACTTGTTAAGGAAGACTACTTTATAGAAGAATAAGTTAGGTTATTACTACTTAAGTTCTAAGAAGAAGTTTAAGAGAAATAACGTATATAGAGGTAAGTAGAAGAAGAGAAAGAATAAGGCGCTACTTCCCCCGTTCTGTACTTTATAATTACAGCACTTACAGTTAATGTCGATTACCCTAGTTACAGAGATATACTGTAGATTGATTACATGTATAATAATTACGCTTTTAACTAGCATTATAAACCTAAGGCTCTTTATAACTACTTCTTAAGTATATAGAAACAGGACTACGCTGTCGTTAGAGTAAAGTTAGAACTAGCTTATTATTAGGTCTCTTACTTCCCGATAAGAGAGTCTGGTAATAAGTGGAAAGTTGCTGTAGTTAACTAGGCTCCCGCTACGTGCTGGTAAGGAGGAGTGCTTAATAACTACCTTATTATAACGTGCTTATTATATCTTAACGGAAAAGTTAGAGAATAGTAGAAGTAGGAAGATTATTAGCGGATCTAAGAGTAAAAAGACATTACTGTAATTTAAGCCCGTAGAGCATACTATTATCTTATTAAAGACTTTAGAAATATTATACTGTTTAAAGTTAATTAAACACTAAGGCGTAAGAACTTAAGAAAGGTTGATCGTTAAGTTTACTAAAGCTGCTTATTTTTTTAGAAGGAATTAGGAAAAGGCTACAGGCCTTTTAAAAGGGCTGGAAACTAATAGTTTACTAGTTAGTAAAAACCTTAAGAAGAAGGAGAGGTACTTAGAGGTTAGGTTAGATAAGACCTTAAAGATAAGTAATTACTATAACTTAGATATTAAAAGAGCATAAGCACTATTCCGTTAGTGTTGATATAACAGATGGAAAAGGGAGGCTATTTAGGGTAAAAGCAGTAATTAATAGCGGGAGTGCTTCTAACTTAATATACCCCTCGTTAGTTAACTAAAGGAAACTCTTTAACGAAGAGTATAAAGAGGCTATCCCTATTTAAAATGGTAAAGGAGGCTTATACTAGTATAATAATGGTAAAGTTACTTACTACTTACCACTCTTAATTAAAGTAGATAGGGACGAATAATAAGTGGACTTTAACGTTATATTAGTTATAAGATATGATATAATCTTAAGTCTACCTTAGCTGGAAAAGTATAACCTTGTAATTAACTAAAGGAGTAGTTACCTTACCTTTAGTAAGTCCCTTAACTGTAATTATTATTTAGAGAAAGTTAAGAAGGTATTAAACTGTTCTAGAGATGCATAAAGCATTTAGAAGTAGAAGGTATTAAACCGTTTTAGAAATGTATAAAGTACTTAAAAGTATACTGAACCTTTAGAACTAAGTACAGTTTAGGTTAAGTTTATTAAGATAGTTAAAGGACTAGAAGGTTTACTGTAATACTTAAATGATAATTTAGAAAGTAGAAAGAAGTAAAAAGCTAATTTATAAATAAGCGAAAAAGTTAACTTATCTAAAGTACTTACTAAATATAGGAAGTTTACCCTGTTTCGAAAAAAGATATTACGATTATTAGACTACAGACCGTAAGATTACGAAATTAAGTTAAAGCTGGGAGCGAAGCTCTGCAGTTTCTAGCTTTATTATCTAAACCCCTAGTAAGCTAAAGCTTTACGGGAGTACGTTAATAAGAACTTAAAGAATAGGTTTATTATGGAATCCCAGTCCCTGGTAGGATACTTAATGCTGTTCGTCTTAAGGAAGGGAGATAGTAAGCTATATATAATTATTAATTACTAAACGTTAAATGAGGATACGATTAAGAATTGTTACTTATTATTACTTATTATAGAAATACGAGAACGGATTACTAAGGTAAACTAGTTCTCTAACTTCGATTTCCTTATAGGATTTAACTACGTCAGAGTGAAGGAAGGAGACGAACATAAGACGGCTTTTTAAACTTGTAATAGGCATTACTAGTACTGTGTTATACTAATAGGATTGACAAATACCCCTGTAACTTTTTAAGGCCTTATTAACAGTGTCCTCTGCCCTTTCCTTGATAAGTTTATCTTTATGTATTTAAATAACGTTTTAATTTACTTTAAAACTTTAAAAGAACACTAAAAGTATATACGATAGGTTCTGATAGCTCTTAAGAAGGCGAAGCTAACAGTAAACCTAGAGAAGAGCTATTTCTACGTTTAGGAATTAAACTATTTAAGGTTTAGAGTAACCTTTAGAAGGCTTGAAATGTAACTGGAGAAGATAGAGGTAATTAGGGATTAACTTACTTTAAAGAACTAGAAAGAGTTATAAACCTTTATTAACTTTACAAACTTTTATTGTTATTTTATTAGGTACTTTACGAAGATTGTAAAATTATTATATAAACTTATAAGAGAAAGTAAACTGTTTAAATAGACTGATAAATAGCAGAGGGCGTTTAAAGACCTTAAATACGCCTTCGTTATAGTGCTAGTCTTAACCCTCCTTAATTTCTTAAAGCTTTTTTAAGTTAAGATTAACTCCTCAGAGTTCGTAATCGGTAGAGAACTCAGCTAAATCTAGGATAATGGGAAACGTTACCTAGTTACCTTCTTATCGAAAGGAATCTACAGCTTAGCCTTATAATACCTAATCTATAATAAGGAACTAATAATAATTATTTAATACTTTACTAAGTAAGTACTGTATTTAAACAGTATGGAAGAGTTAGTTTAGGTCTTTTCAGACTATAATAACTTCCAGTACTTCCTAACGAAGGAACTTAGCCTACAGTAAGCATAATGGGCAGAATTAATGGCTTTATTCCACTTCCAGATCCACTACGTTAAAGGAAAAGATAATAGGTAAGCTAATACTCTTAGCTAGAGATAGGACTATAAGGATGCTAATCCAGTCTTAATCTTTATTACTATATTCGATAAAGCTAAGAACAGCATATTAGAGTATACGTTATAAGTGTTAGATAATTAGATACTAGAATAAACTATTAAAGTCTATATAAACTTGTAAATAAAGTATAATATCTATTAGTAATAATAGGACTTTTAAGTAAGAAGGTTAGCGGAAGGAACCTGTAAGCATAAATGCCTTTCAGGAGATTTCTTAAGGTATGTGTAAGACTGTAAGAAGGAGTGCTTAATATATCTAAACTATAGCGAAAACGGTTATTAGCTGGAATAGCTGTTAGAAGGTGTAAACGGTACGTCTAAACTAGGAGTAAAGCTTTAGTATTAAGAGAAACCGTACATTTACGACTTAGGAAAGCGGAAGAAATACGTCTAGTAAGTCTATAAGTCTTGATTTAGAGGATATATGGGCTGAGCTAAGACTCTTATATAAGCTTAATAAGTGTACACTTTCCTAGGAATAAAGAAGTTAGTTAAGGAAGTAGTTAATAACTGTAATATCTATTACTGGAAGTAGAATCGATATTATAAGCTTTATAAGCTTCTTAAACCACTCCCTGTATTATAGGCATTATAAAGTTTAATCTCGCTCGATTTTGTCATTAGGATCTTAAAGTTTAAAGACCCTGTTATAAGAGTTACTTATAACCAGATCCTTATAATGGTTAACAGATTAATAAAATAGGCTTACTTTCTACTAACTTTAAAAAATATAATAGTGGAGTAACTTACTTATATCTTTAAGAAAGAGGTAGTTTTACAATACCTTTAGTTAGATAATATTATTATAGATTGAGATAAGCTAATCGTGTCGAAGTTTTAGTAAAGATTAATGTAAAGAATGGGTGTAAAGAGTAAGCTTTTAATAGCATTTTACTTACAGATAGACGGCTAAATAGAGTAAGTTAACTAGATACTTATAACGTATCTCTAAACCTATGTTAATTTTAAATAAGATAATTAACTTAAACTGTTACTAATAACGTAAATAACTTATAATATAATATTAGTTGAGTTAATAAGTATGTTACTGTTCTTTACTAATTACAGTAAGAAGCCTAAACTCTATTAAAGCCTACTTACTAATACCCTTTAAGTTATAGTCTATATAGACTAGATATAAGAGCTGCATGACTACTTATAAGCTAAACTTGAGTTTATACGTAAACGAATGAAGAAATTTACTAATAAATACTAAACTAAATAGTTAGTACTTAAGAAAAGACTCCATTACGATAGCGAATAAGTTAAGGGACTAACTCTTTAAGAGGGGGATTACGTTTACCTTTTTTCATAAAACCTGCATTTAAAATAGCTTAGTAAGAAGCTTAACTTTAAAAGGTATAGACTGTTTTAAATTAAGAAAAAGATCGCTACCTCTAATTATAAACTAAACTTACTTGTTAGCATAAAGGTGTAGATTAAGGTTTTTCACATCTTATTTCTAAAACCTACTTTAAAAGGAGTTCCTCTAGAAAAGAAGATTGAGATCGACGCTAACGAGGATAAGTACGACGTTAAAGAAGTTGTAAATTTACAAAAGGGAAAGAACACGTTTAAATATCTTGTTAAGTGGTTAGATTATAGCTTTAAAAGTAACTTATAAGAGTTAGTTAAAAATCTTAAATACTTAGACCTAATTACGGAGTTCTATTAAAAAAATCTAGACTAACTAAAATTAACGATAAGAACTAAAAATAAGATAAGATTTAATATTTAAATTACTATACTGAAGAGTAAGACTATTATAGGACTTAAAACCTGAAAAGCAGTAGGAAACTCCTTAGTAGGTACGGAAGGATATTTGTTAGAACCTTAGCTAAGGTTATAAAGACTTTAGACTTAATAAGGAGGCTAGGCTTCTAGAGCCCTTAGAGCTTTACTAACGCTGCTAAAAAGAAAGTTAGTAAAAAAAACAAACACGTTATTGTTACATTACAGAACTATAAGAGGAAAGAAGCTATAAACTAAGTTAAGAAGAGGTTGTTAGCTGTAGTAATCTCCTGGAAAAAGAACCGGTAGGCGTTCTTATTAGAAAGCCTCCCTAGTTAAAGGACTCGTTAACCTTAAGAGGAGCAGCTAGATAGGCCTCCTCTTATTCCTGGAAACGAAGGATCTTTACCTCTTAACTAAACGCAGAAAAAGCTTACTCCTTTATACGATAGCGTTGGGTTTTAATCTGTTTAAGTTAAGTAACGGCTTCGCGGAGCTTTTGGGTTTTTAACTTTAAGTTCTACGTAGTAGCGTTATGCTCCGTGTCGAGATAGCGCTTCTTAGAAAGGAGCCGCTAGAGGAAAGCGTCGCTGTGATTAAATGTATTGCACGAAGACGAAACTCCTGTTAGTAAATATTCAGAGTAACTGTCTGATTGTGCTGTAACGAGATAAGAAAGCGATTTTAAAGAATAATAACTATAAGGCGACATTTACGATCTAAAAGTCGAAGTAAAGTCTGTAAGGTTACGATAATGAGAGGTGCTGTTCTTCGAAGTGCGCTTTTACATACGGTTAGCAGGTATAGTTACGTTAAGAAAGAAGGAATACTTTTACTAAGGTTCTTTATAGAAAAAGAACGTTAAAGAGGGAAAATTGTGTAACGACCTTACAGGCTGTTACTTAGGCTGGAGCGGCTTGACGAATCCCCCGCATAAGGAACAGTACAGGAGGACAGTATGCACAGTACTGCGCACTGGGCTAGGGGTGTAAAAACCTGAAGCTTTTACAATTAACTAGTAGTTACTTAGTCTTAGTAAGAGTACTTACTTACTGAGTATTTGAGAAACCTCTAAGTAGGGAGTGCTTAGTAGTAGGTTGCTTAGTTCCTTACTAAGTAACAGGCCACTAAGCAAAGTATAAGGTACCTCTGGTTAGTTAGTATAAATAGTTATAGTTATACTTACAACTACTATAAGGGACTTTAGTTCCTCACGCTAGTATTCAATTGTTCATTTATGTCTTACTGTCCAGACTCACCTCTATGCATTATAGTGACAGCGACCTACAGTGACATTAAACCCCCCGTCTAGGAGTGCTAGCTTAACGAGCCGTCTTCGGAACGCCCCTTACCTATTGGCGTCCTGCCATACGTTCTGTCTTAACCCGCACTAGTCCTCTCGAGGCCTGTGTCGGGTGCAGGTCGTAATAGGAAGCTGTGTTATTATAGCCGTGAGGGTGGCCAGTGCACGGAGTGCATTGGCCACACTCGCTTCTGCGAAGCGAGGTTAGCTGACTGAATACGAGGTTGGCAGTGGAGTCTAGCGTTCTTGGCTGTGCAGATCCACGGATGCAGCCGCGGAGCGGCTGCGTGGATCCAGCCACACTGTTCCAACCACACTAGCCGGGTTAGGGTGGTAAAAACCCAACACCCCCCTGTAGTCTAACGTCTTTATTATAAAGGCTTAGACTAGCTCTTATTATTATTATTATTAAAGGAAAAAAGTAAAACCTTTATTATATAGAGGAAAATAAACCTCTTTATAATACTTATTTAGAGGAAAAAGTTATTATTTATTGTAAAAACTCTTTATTTTATTTTATTTATTGTTTAGAGGAAAAATTATTATTATTTATAGTAAAACCTCTGTATTTGAAGGAAAATCTTTATAACTAGATAAAAAACCTTCTTATTTTTTCTACCCCCTGGGCTGATATTTTTGAAGCCCAATTTTATTACGCCATATATTAGGTATAGGGCCGGTTATTGGTTTTGTTAAGGGGTCTGCTAGTTGTTCTTTGGTATTTATATATAGTATTCTTATTTTGTTATTTTCAACTAGTTCTCTTATATAGTGGTATTTTATATCAATATGCTTAGTTCTTTTATGAAATTCTGCGTTATGACCAAGTTTTATAGCACCTGTGTTATCTTCTAATATAACAGGTATATTTATTAGTATTTTTAATTATAATGAATTATTTAATTCATTTATAATATTCTGTAGATAGACTGTTTCTTTACTACATTCTGTTATAGCCATATATTCAGCTTCTGTGCTTGAAAGCGCTATTGATTTCTGTAGTGTAACTCCCCAGCTTATTAAATTATTACCCAGGGTAGTTAAATATCCAGTAGTTGATCTTTAATTATTAAAGCAGTTACCCTAGTCTGAATCATTATAGGCTTTTATTATAAGATTATGATTATTTACTCTAGTATATGTTATTCCTAAATCAGGATATTTATTTAAATAGCCAAATATATTATCTACTGCTTGGAAGTGTAGAATTCCAGGGTTGGAGCAGTATCTTACATAGTATTGAACTGTAAAGGCTATATCAGGTCTTGTTTTTAAGGCTAGGTATAATAACAACCCTATATATTGTTGATATATTGTTATTTCTTCCTGTAACGCCTTCTGATTATTGCCTTGTAATTTATTGGCTGGAAGAGGGTTATTTTTTAGATATAAGTTATTTTTATTATATTTTTCTAATATATTTCTAGTATAGTTATTTTAGTGCATATGTAGTTTATTGTTTTTATAATCTATTAAGATATTTATTCGCAGGAATGTATTTATTTCACCCAGTGCTTATAGTTTTATATCGTCCTTAGCTTTGTTTATTTGGGTAATTATATTATCAGCCTTAGGACCACTTAGTATTATATCGTTAACATGACATAATATTATACACTGTATAGTTGGATTTATAAAGGCACCTTTATCGTAATTAAATATAACAAATCCCAACTTATTTAATATCTTTAATAGATATTTATACCATAGCCTTAGAGCTTATTTTAAGCTGTACAGCGCTTTACACAGCCGACAGACTTTATTATTATTATTATAAAAACCAGTAGGTAGTTGTACGTATATTTCTTAATCGATGTCTGCATGCATAAAGGCATTTTTCACATCATATTATAATATAGGCCATTTATTTAATATAGCTATCATAAATAGTATTTAGTATGTTTCTGGCCTATATACTGTAGAAAAGGTTTCTAAATAGTCTAGAAATTCAACCTAGTTGAATCCTTAAACTACCCATCTTGATTAATATTTTATAGTATTATTGGTATTATTTATCTTCTTTTTATATACCCAACGGCCTCTAAGGGCCTTTCTATCATGTGGTAAATTAACCAGCTCCCATGTACGTTGATTTTCAAGCTCTTCTAATTCTTCACGCATAGAATTATTCCACTCTTCTTTTTCTAGCCTATTTATTACTTATTTATAAGTGGAAGGCTCTTTTTATGTATCTTTTATATAGAATATATTAACGTTATTTGTGATAAGGTTTATAAGGATCCTTTAATATTGATTATAGTATTCATCACTCTTTCTGGGGATTTCTACCACCACTCGAGGTGGAGAGAGAGCTATATCTTGGCTAGAATTTATATGGCGTGTTTGTGACCTAGTTATTATTTTAGTATTTGAATTATTATTATTATTTAAATTATTATTATTATTTGAATTATTATTATTTTGATTATTTAAATTATGGTTATTTTAATTATTTAAATTATTGTTATTTGAATTGTTTGAATTATTATTATATGGTGTATCAGTTATATCAAAGCCTCCGGCTTCGATTTCTTCTACTTCTTCTTGAAAAGAGATATGTTTTATTTATTTTTCTTTTAAAAACTGGCCTTTAAGGACTTTTACATCCCTTAACTATATTATTTTTCTTAATTTTAAATTAAAGACTTTATAATTATTATTATTTTCACCATAGCCTATTAAAATTCCTTTTTCGGCTTATAGTTCTAGTTTTAATTATTTAGGTCCTTTTATTTTATAATATGTTATTAAACCCCAGATCTTTATATTATTAATACTTAGTTTTATATTATTAGCCACTTCGTATGGAGTTTTAAATCCAAGGGTACTGAGAGGTGTTCTGTTATATATATATACTATAGCTTAAAGTGCTTCACCTTATAGATATTTTAGTATGTTTAATTATATTAATACTGTATGTACTTTAACTATTATTATTCTATTTATTCTTTCTAGCAAGCCATTACATTTATGCGTATATAGAGGACTTAATTATATTATTATACCTTCTTTCGTTAAATACTTTAAAAGGTGTTTATATTCAGTCCTATTATCACATTAAAAAACGTATATTTTATATCCTTTTATATTATTCTCAGCCTTTACTTTATATTCTAGAAATACTAAAAGTACTTCTGTTTTATTAGCTAGGAGCTGTATCTCTAGATATCTAGATTTTTTATTAAGAAATGTTATAAAATATGATTTTTTATTATATGTTTTTATTCTAAACGGCCTATAAAGGTCACTAGATATTTTTTCCATATAGTTATACTGTATTTTATTATTACTTTCTTTATTTCGTTTATTTAGAAGTTCTACTTACGCACACACTTTACATTCTAAGCAGTTATTATTATTATTATTATTATTTTATTTATATTAGTGATTTATTATAGTATTTTTCACTAGATTCTGTAGATTCTGTTTATTTATATAAGCGAATCTTTAATAAAGTAAATCCATTATTATATTTATAGAGTATATAGAAGGTTATGCAGGCAGAAAGTATAAGCCTTCTTTCACTTACCCTTTTTGTTATTACTTAGTTATTTTTTATTATAATAAGGGTATTATTTCCACTAATCTAAAGGATATCTAGAGGCAGTGTAGTAGCACCTATTATATTTATACCTAATTCTGGTATATAGAAACACTTCCTTAGAGTGGCTTCTTTACCAGTATCAGTAAAGGTTATTTTACATATTCCTTCTCTACGTACTAATAGGGTTTTTACTTCACCCCACTTTACAGTGGTATTTATTTCTTTATAAGAAGTAAACTATAATTTATTACATATTACATAAACTGATACGCTAGTATTAAATATAAATTTATATATAAGATTTATATCTCGTTCTAAATATAATTCTTTTACCTAATCTAATAAATCCTTTAAGCCATGCTTTAGAACTAAAGGGTTATTAGTTATAGTATTTAAAAGGGTATGATTATTATTATTTACCTTAAATGCTACGTTAAGAGAGTATCTAAATAGAACGTCTTTAAACATAATATCTTCAACTTTAGATTCAGTTTGTGAGGCTGTCTCTGATATAAAGGAAGATTTAGGGGTAGATACAGTTATAATAACCGCTATTTTTTCCTCTCTCTTTTCACAAGGGAGTTTCTATTATCTCTAACAGTGTTTCTAGCTAGTCTTTTACACCTTAAAAGCAACCTTTAAATTAGAAGTTTTCCAACCTTTCAGAGCCTTTTCAAGGTGGAGAAAAGCATAGTTATTATCTGTATAGCCACATAATTTACAGTATTTGCAAAATATAACAGTGGGCTTATTCTTCTTCCAGTTTTTCACATACTAAATAGAAGGTTTAGAGACTTTAAGCCGTTTTACTTCATTAAGCAAATTAGCTGTCAGGCTCTCCCAGTTATAGGCTTAGGGGTTAACCCGTAGGCTTTAGGTTACTTGGGCTACAAATAGTCCAAATTCAGGCTTAAAATTTTACAATAGCCAAGCTATATTAGCCATTTTTAGCATTTTCAAGTCTTAAGCAGCCAGGTTATTAAGTATAGACTTTAGCTTACTTACGTAAGCTTTAACAGTCTTAAAATCAGCCTGTAAAGTCTGATAGAACTTCTGTAATAAAAGGTATTTACTTATAAATCCATCTGAATTATAAAGATCTTTCAAAGTCTTCCAAGCCTCGAAACCAGTCTTATAAGCCTGGATATGATTGGCTGTATCATACTCACACATCAGGATTATATCAGCTAGTGATTTTTCCTGCATCCGATCGTGTGTATTCTCAGCACTGGTAATAGCCTCAGAGAGGCCTTCTCGCAAGAGATATGCCTTTGCCATTATAGCCCAGCCCTGATAATTCTCAGAGCCTTTCAGCTTAATTATTTAGCCCAGTTTTCCAGCCATGGTGGGCTTTATACCTCTGTAGAATACAGTGGTTTTGCAATATTAGGAGTCCAGACTGCTTAGAAACTGCCTGGTAGGCTGAATTTTCCAAATACAGTTCAATTAAAGTAATTGCAGTGCAACATCAGTTAATTCTACAAAGTAGAAAAAACCTTACTTACGTGCAAGTTAAACTCGCAGCCTTTACAAATCCAAAGGTGGAGTGTGGAGGGTTATACCACTAGGCTAAACAGAGTGTTCAGGCTATGTGGGTTATTGTTATTCACAACTGTGAACACAACTTATACCTGCGTATTGCAGTGTATAATTATTTACACAGAGTGTAACAAGTGGCTAGAAGCCAAGTGATATAGGTGGCTGGAAGCCAGAATAGTGCAGTGGCTGGAAGCCAGAGTAGTGCAGTGGCTGGAAGCCAGAGTAGTGCAGTGGGAGGAGACTCCAGGCTCATAACCTGTTGAAATGCAAAAGGGGTTAAGGCATTGGAAAGCAGTGTGTGTTGAAGGTGATTAATTCTTTCTATCTTCGAGAGTGGAAGCCGTGTTATTATAGCCGTGAGGGTGGCCAGTGCACGGAGTGCATTGGCCA
>Ga0247770_1001065_pt1 | contig 23730 bp, 17 predicted proteins | sample UWRJL136409B6_FD_179943 | JGI IMG/M metagenome (GOLD analysis project Ga0247770, IMG submission 179943) | Plant litter microbial communities from Arlington Agricultural Research Station in Wisconsin, United States - UWRJ-L136-409B-6 | ecosystem: Environmental > Terrestrial > Plant litter >... | reverse complement strand
CAAATGAGCCTGTGAGGTGCTACAGTTATTACGAATCTTATGAGTGCTATCCCTTGAGTAGGACAAGATATTGTTGAGTTAAAAGAAATCACAGAAATTTATTCAGAAGCAATTTATTTAAGTAGTTTACCTATAATAGGTACTGTACATAAAAATGCTTTAAAGAAGGGAAAAAATAATTCTAGACTAGAAAACAAAGAATACCTTAATATTCCTTCATCTTTTTTGGCTTTTTTTGCCGGACTAGTAGATGGAGATGGATATATCCAAATAACCAAAACAACTAAAGGATTTATAACTATGAAACTTGTTATATCATTACACTTAGAAGATCTTTCGACCTTGGAATATATAAATTCAGTACTAAAAGTAGGAAAATTAAACATTTACCGTGATAATAGAAGTCCTACTTGTAAATTAGTTATTAATAGAACAGATTTGCAAGAGATTGTGTTTCCATTGTTTTTATATAACAATATATTCTTTTTAACTGAAACTAGAACAAATCAGTTTAATTTAGCTATGCACATTTTAAAAAATGATATAAGAACCTATGACAAAATTTCTTCTATAGAAAATGTACCTGCTTCTTTTGAATTACCAAAAACACCCTCGGATTATATAAACTTACTTTTCTTTAGAAATTGAATCGTAGGATTTGCAATGTCCGAAGGTTCATTTTTCGTGAAAACAAATAATGATGGTTGTTTTCAGTTAAAACAAAGAATACATATTAATTTATTTGAAGCTTTTAAACTAGTGTTTGATACGAATAGAAAAATAGAAACAGAAAAAGGACTTTATAATCAATTTGGTGTTAGTTCTAAGTCTGATATACAAAAGGTTATAGATTTTTTTTCATTCTCAGGATTACATCCTTTAGTTGGGCGTCGGTTAATTGAATATTTAACCTGAGTAGATGCTTTAAAGGGGCGTTCCTATCAGATAGATAATAAACAAATATTACATAGCGGTTTTTTGTATAGTAATCAAATTATTTGTTGTATAATTTACATAGTTTGTCTTATAATATACAACATTAACCCTGAAGGGGTAAATTACATTTGTTTTAGTGTAACTCCCCTAGTGTTGTATGTTGATGCAGACAAAGATAAGGTTATAGCTATAAAGGACAATAGAAAAAAGTCGGGAATTTATAGATGGACACATAAAGAATCAGGAAAATGTTACATTGGTTCAGCAGTAGATCTAGGACGTCGTTTTTCTATTTACTATTCTTACCTTGCAATTATTAGGCAAGCTAAACATAGTATAATTTATAAATCTCTTTTAAAATATGGGTATTCTGCTTTTAGTTTAGAGATACTCGAATATTGTGACATTAAAGACACAATAAAAAGAGAACAATTTTATATTGATTCTTTAAACCCGGAATATAATATCTTAAAAATAGCCGGTCACGGCTAGGTTCTAAACAATCTGCAGAGACAAAGGCAAGGCTAAAATTGTTTTGGCTTTAACTGGACATAAAACATCTGCTATTACAAAGAGCAAACAAAGAGCAGCCAGACTAGGAATAAGGCATGACGATGCTACTAGAGCTAAATTAAAAGAGCATTTAACTAAATTAAATCAAAATATGCTTGCTAAGAAAAAAGGTATAAAAGTAACTGTTCTGGATTTAGAAACTAAGATTACTACTGAATACGACTCAATAAGAAAAGCTGCTATAGCGGTCGGTAGTTATGCTAATGCTCTTATTAAACATGAAAATCTTCAGTTAAATAAAGGCTATATAAAACCATTCAAAAACCGTTATGTAGTTAAAGTAAATAGAATCTAAGTTAAAAAGGTATTCAATATATTAAATGGTTAAATTCTTTACACGCAAGTAAGCGTTATAATAGTCTTAACTTTCCTGAGGCAGTATTATAGTTTATTGGTTTTATACGTTTTATTGCCTCCCTTCAAAAAACAATAAATTTTGTGATAAATGGGCTCCTTGAAACAGTAATGTTTCAGAGGCAAATGGGGAGAATTGCAAGGACATCTAATAAACATTCTCCGATTTATTAGACTATTTGCAGCGGAGCTTGATTCGGTATTTCATAATGAATGGATCAAGAACGTTCAACGACTAATGAGTGAGTTATACCAACAATAAGCTCGACACGAGAACCCTACAACCAAATAAAATTTTGGTTGAAGACATAGTCTAAACACCACGAGTTAAATCTGGTGAGAACGGAGATTAAAAGCTCTGTTATAAATTAACCGTCATTTGAGGAGGTTTTTCAGTTAACAACGCCACATTAAATAGATTTTTCTCACTACACTTTGTTTTACCATTTGTCTTAGCCGCTTTAGCATTAATGCATTTAATAGTATTACATGACACTGCTGGATCGGGAAATCCTTTAGGGATTTCAGGGAACTATGAAAGAATACCTTTTGCACCATACTACTTATTTAAAGATTTAATTACAATATTTATATTTGTTTTTGTGTTATCTTTATTTGTGTTCTTCATGCCTAATGTACTAGGTGATAGCGAAAATTATGTAATGGCAAATCCTATGCAAACTCCCCCAGCGATAGTTCCAGAGTGATATCTTCTTCCATTTTATGCTATATTAAGATCTATTCCAAACAAACTATTAGGGGTTATTGCTATGTTTTCCGCCATTTTAATATTATTGTTATTACCTATTACAGATGTAAGTAGATCAAGAGGTATGCAATTTAGACCCCTAAGTAAAGTGTCATTTTACGTTTTTGTAGCCAACTTCTTGATATTAATGCAATTAGGAGCTAAACATGTAGAATCACCATTTATTGAATTTGGTCAATTAAGTACCGTTTTATACTTTTTATATTTTTCAGTTATAATGTATAGTGTTACTTTTATTGAAAATTCTTTAGTGGACATAAACAATAAAAAAACTTAAATTAAGTTTTTGTTAATTCTTTAGTTTCTTCATTTTTACCTAATTTAAACTCCCCCCCCAGCAGGCTTGCTGGGGGGAGTAGTGATAAACCTTCTTCAATTCATTATGAGCTATATGCGAATACTGGAAAAAGCAGGTTTATTCTTATGGTCTGATCTTTTGATCAGTATAAATTTATAAGAGATGTTTCCCCGCATCCCCCCATCTGCAGCAATGCTGGGGGGCTAGTGGGAGGCGAGAGACATATTTTATAAATCTTTAGAGGATATCAACGAAGTCAGGGACAATGATTTAGCTGAGGAACAAATGCACAAGTATTTAAAATCTAATTCTGATACTATTTGTATATGCCAATCCTAAACTATTGTCTCTTTAATGCCCTGTTTAATCAGGGCATTAAAAAAAAAATGCCCTGTCCGATCAGGGCATAAAAAAAAAGAAATTAGCTCAATTGGTAGAGCATCCGTTTTACACACGGCAGGTTAAGTGTTCAAATCACTTATTTCTTATAATCTATATTTAAACATTTTAATAGTAAAGTGTATGACTTTGATCATTATCATAAAGGTTCAAGTCTCTTAAATATTAAATAATATATCGGTCTATAGGTTAATGGTATACTACCCTAGTACCTAAACGAGCTTTTCTCCTTCCCCCTGGTGAGAGAAAGCAAGTCTCTCGCCTTGCCCCCCAGCATTGCTGGGGGGATATATAAATATATAGTAATGTATTGATATATCTCAATAGACAGAACAGCTGTATAAGGCAGGTTTAGCTAAAATTAGGGTATATCGTTGTGCAATATATTTCATTGTACAATTATTTACTTTATTAAATTCTTTTTTTTTATACTTGTAGTAAAAGATAAAACATTTACATATGTTTAAATATGAAACAATTATCAGCCCTCTTGATCAATTTGAGATTAGAAACTTATTCAGTATTGATACACCCTTATTAGGAAACATTAACCTATCTATTACAAATATAGGTTTATATATGACAATTGCTACTTTTTTAGCCTTTTATTTCAGTATTTTAGCCACTAATCACGCAAAAATTGCTCCTAATAAATGATCTTTAACTCAGGAAACATTATACGCTACTATACACAGCATAGTAATTAACCAAATAAATAATAAAAAGGGTCAAGTTTACTTCCCATTTATGTATGCATTATTTATTTTTATCTTAATAAATAATCTAATCGGAATGATTCCATATAGTTTTGCATCAACATCTCATTTTATATTAACATTTTCACTTAGCTTTACTGTAGTATTAGGTGCAACTGTTTTAGGGTTTAAAGAACATGGATTAAAATTCTTTTCTTTATTTGTACCAGCGGGTTGCCCTTTAGGATTACTACCTCTTTTAGTTATTATTGAATTCATAAAAATAAGTTGGGAAACTTAAATCGTGAAAAAGAGCCAAATTCCGGGGAAGCCCTAAAGCTCTAATAACCAAGGATGTTTAGGAAACTTTATGTCTGGCCTGATTAATGACTCAGGGTATGGTAAGATCATTAGAGATGATCGAATAGCAGAGAAATGGGTAATCGCGGATCTAAATCAAATAATTCATTATTTGTAAAAGAGCAACGAGTAGACGGTTCTTCAGTATTAAAAAAAATACTGTAAGGTGTACTCTAGTCGCCATGAAAGTGGTATTTGAGTAGAATTAAGTAACTCAAATTTAAAGTTTCTGTATAGTTTTTGACCTGACCTGGTCTGGTGGAGCTACAAAAATTTGTGTTTATAAACGGATTTGAAAAAGTTTCCTCGGTAATATATTTACTAGCAACAACCTAACACCAGATAAGTATAAATCTGTGGTAAAGACGAGTCGGTCTAATGGTATGCTATTAAGCAGACCGGCTTCGATCTTAATAAGTACTTACGTTCTAAGCAGCAAAAGAACTCTGTCTACATCATCTGAAATATTGGCCGAAAGAGTCTATATTAACGCTGATCAGGACAAAGAACTGATCGTTAATGAAAATAAAGGACGAACGGGTATTTATCGTTGAGTACACAGAGAGTCCGGTAAAACTTATATAGGTTCTTCAAATAAGTTGAATCTTAGATTTAAACAATATTTTAATTATAATCATATATCATACCCTAAACGGAATATGCCCATATGTAAGGCACTATTAAAATATGGTTATGCGGAGTTTAGTTTAGAAATTTTAGAATATTGCTCTACCGATGTATTACTTAAAAAAGAGCAATACTACTTTGATAAATGTAAACCCGAATATAATATATTAAAAATTGCTGGATCTCCCTTAGGTTACAAACATAGTGAAGCAGCTAAAAAGTTAATAGGTTTAGCTTCTAAAAATAGAATAGTATCCGAATCAAGCCGTGATATTAGAAGCAAATCTTTAATAGGTATAACTTTTGACGATAAACGTGTAGATAAAATGCGTCTAAGTAATACCTTTAGAAAGTCTGTCCTGTTAACTAACACGGAAACAGGTAAGACCCAAGAATTTTCTTCTATGACAGACGCTGGTATATATCTAGATATATCTCGGGTTTCCGTAAGGAAATATCTATTAAATAATATGCCTTACAAGGGTTATACTATTTCTAAAGCCCCTTCAAATGATCTCGGTGTCACTGAGCTATCGTCTACTTCTAGTTTTATCCAGCAACAGCCTGTCCGATTAACTAATAAGTTAACAGGTATTTCCAAAGAATTCTCTTCTATGGTAAATGCTGCCAAATATTTGGATATATCTAGGGCGCGGCTAGGATACTTTTTAAACAATATGTCTAAAACCGATAATGTTGAATTAAAAGGGTATACTGTTTTCAAGATTACGGATACTCAGGTTAAAGTTAATAGGAAATATCTTAAAGTAGAGGTCACCGATATATATAAAAATGAAGTAAAAACATACCCTTCGCTTACTTTAGCTGCCGAAGCTTTGGGTGTACCTAGGGCTAGTTTATCCGGATATTTTTGTAAGAAACGTAGTAATCCTTATAAAAATAAATATAATCTAAAATTAGTATAAACACTGATTTTTTATATTTAAACTACTTTATACTAAATACATTAAAATTTGTTGATGTATTTAACAGGTCAAAAAAACACAGCCGATCATATCTTGCTCGTAATGTATCTTTAGGATTAAGATTAGCAGCTAACATAAAAAAAAGATGAGATTAGGTATCTCATTCTTGTTGTGTTAAAGAGCCAAACTCCGGGGAAGCCCTAAAGCTCTAATAACTAAAGATAAGACGGAAACTTCTTAACTGGCCTCATTAATGATTGAGGGTATAGTAATATCATTAGAGATTCTAGTAATAGAAATGGGTGATCGCGGATCTAAATCAGTAATATTTGAAATTATTGTAAAAGAGCAACGAGTAGACGGTTCTTTCATTATATTAAGTCTAATTATAAGACATTATTTAAAATATAATGATAAGGTGTACTCTAGTCGCCGGGAAAGCCGGTTCTTGGGAGAAATTAAGTAACTCAAGATTAAAGATACCACAATAGCCTATCCTTATTTAATTGTATCACTCCTTCTTTCTATTTGAAAGGGAGGTAAGGTAAATAATCATATGATTGTTATGTATAAGACTTATATATGATTATACACTCTATTCTGTTATATCATTAATTAGAGAGTAACATTGTAAACACCTTTAAAGAAAGGATAGTATATATTGTAAACACCTTAGAATTAAGGATAAAGTTTATAATGTAAACACCTTTAAAGAAAGGTAAAGTTGTGGACGGTTTAAAAGATCTACTGATAAAAATTATAATAGAAAATCTGTATTATCGTCTAGCTTTAACTTAAACAACACTAGATCGCGTGGCTTATTTTCTGAATCTAAAGGAAAATTAACCAGTTCCAGACAAACAGCTGTTAGGGCGTATTCAACTTCAAGAGAGCTTGGTTCTTCTAAAGACTATTCCGACTTAGCTATTTTCTCTGATGCTGACAAAGACAAACTAGATATCCTTAAATATATTAAGGGTAAATCAGGAATTTATATGTGAACTAATAAATTGAATGGTAAAAAGTATGTCGGTAGCAGTGTTAATTTAAGGCGTAGATTATTGGAATATTACAATGTTAATAGACTCCTAAACGAAAAAAGTATGCCTATTAACGTTGCATTATTAAAGTACGGTTATACTAACTTTAGTCTTACTATCTTAGAAATTTGTGACAAAGATAGTCTTATGTCTAGAGAAACACACTTTTTTGAAGTATACACTCCTGAGTATAATATATTAAAAATACCTGGAAGCCCTTCACGAGGATCTGGTTGAAAACATTCAGAAGCTGCTATAGAGAATATGCGTGCTGCTGCTATCCTAAGAAGTAAATCTCCAGAAACTTCAGCTAAATTGTCTGCAGCTCAAGCTAGTAGCATCAAAGTTGAGGTAACTGATTTGGCAAAAAATACTTCTACTATATACCACGCCATTAGAGCTGCAGCCCGTGATTTGGATATTGATAAAAGATATATCGAGCATTACATTTATTTGAATTCAGATAAACCTGTTTTAGGGAGATATACTTTTAAATTACTCAACTCAGATAGCGAAAGTCCAAAACTAGTTAACGTAGAAAAAGCTCAAAAAACTAGTATGAAAGTGAAGGCTACTAATGTTGAAACTAAGGAGGTTACAATATACCCTTCTATTGGTGCTGCAGCTAGAGCATTGAACTATCGTCAGCCTAGTATTTCGTTGTACTTAAAAGAAAATAGAACTAAGCCTTTTAATGGTATATATTTATTTGAATTAGTTTAATATTTTTGGCCATTTCATGAACTTTACAAAGTGATATATAATCAGTATTTTTGCTATAATTTTACAGGGTGTAGATCAAAGTTGCATGAGCCTTATATAGAAAAATAAGAAAACTTTTCTTATTGTTCGCTTACATAATCAGAGGATAAATTTGTGGGACGACTAAGTGGTCATATGCTATTAAATATACTTAGTGGATTTACATACAATATTATGAATTCAGGATTTATTTTCTTCATACTAGGTTTATTACCACTAGCATTTATAATAGCCTTTTCAGGGCTAGAATTAGGGATTGCATTTATACAATCTCAAGTGTTTGTGGTCTTGTCTTGTTCATACATAAAAGATGCTTTAGAATTACACTAGAAATGTTTATACTTATTTTAACATTCATATTTTTCAACCTTTTAGTGAAAACTACTATTTATTTTATTATCTTTACTGGTCTAGTATTTAAATTAAGATATGTTGGTAGTTTAAAAAATTTACGCTCTTCTTTGAACAATTTAGCCTCCACAATATTAAGAGGTTTTGTTAAATCTAATGCACAATATATACTTATTATGTCTAAAACACGTAATGGATCCTTTGGATTAAAAACTTGAGTAAGTAGTCATTGGTTTATGCCAATAGTTATTCACTGTGATCCACCTACATTTTTAGGACCTTACCCCCAAGATAGTGCTATATCCTATCCTACTGTATTAGCGGTATTATTTAACATTGTATTGATTACAATGTTAATTAACTATTTCTATTATATCAAGGTAACTATATCTAATATTTTAGCTTATATATACACTAAACTAGGGGATTTAGTAGAATTTTCACTTAAACTACCTTTAAATATATTAATTTTTGTATTCATTAATTTTTTATTATTGTTAATTAACACAATTGTTATGGCTACCTATGCATGTATATCAAGTTTAGACTTTTCTCAATTTTTTGTTGATTTAAATAATATCTGTTTAGGTCTAGATCATCATTTAGCGGGGGAAGATACTGTGTCTATTTGAGTATTAATGAAGGTACAGGGTATCTAATTTAGGTACAGATACAGGCACTGGTACTAACACTAATTTCACAGACTACTTAGAAAGAAAGGCTCATTATTATCTAAGAATAGAAAACGGTGTAAATGCAGATGGTAGGGTTTATTGGCAGAAAATTCATCTTTCCGAACTTAAATTTAATTTCGATTCTAAACAGCAATTATTTTATGAGGATACCCCAGGAAATGGAAGAGTCTGTAGTCAATTAAGTGAATTATATCATACTAAACGTTCTTTATTTAACCAGGTATTACCGGATAAAACAGATGTTTGGGGAATTATAGATCATTTAAGGGAAAATAGAAAGATTTAGTGGTCTGTTCAGAGATTAGTGGATTTACATACAATATTATGAATTCAGGATTTATTTTCTTCATACTAGGTTTATTAACACTAGCATTTATAATAGCCTTTTCAGGGCTAGAATTAGGATTGCATTTATACAATCTCAAGTGTTTGTGGTCTTGTCTTGTTCATACATAAAAGATGCTTTAGAATTACACTAGAAATGTTTATACTTATTTTAACATTTATATTTTTTAACACTTTAGTAATTATAGTTACATTATGTTTATTTTGTACTTGTGTATGTAATCGCATTATGACTTATTCACATTATAAAAAAGATAAGGTAAACAGTTCTGTTTATTTAATAATTCTTTCTCACTTTAATAACTGCAAGGGCCTTAGCCGGGCCTTAGCCGGGCCTTAGCCGGGCCTTAGCCGGGCCTTAGCCGGGCCTTAGCCAGAAAAAAAAAGGAACTATATGAGCAAAATTTTAATCTTGCTTCTGAAAGCGATAAAGAGTGTGAATTGGGGGAAAACCCTTATTTACCTCAACATGAGAGAGACAAACATAAACAGACGAGTGAGGAGTTAAAGGCTAGAGCTTTAGAAGTTAGAGAGGAGTATAATAGGGTAACTAAACTAACCGAATATTTGGCTAGAAAGCTTAATAAAAATATTGACTCTTACTCTTATGATGAATCGGACTCTTAATTTGACTGTTAATCTTACTTTTAATCTAGGGCCTTAGCCACAAAAAAAAGGGATATGTTGCATACGGCTATGCATTTTGATTGCAGATCATTAATATAAGGTTCAACTCCTTCATATTCCTGTCTCATTACATTTCGGCCCTGGCCCTGTCCCTGGCCCTGGCCCTTAATAACTATAACTATTATTAGTTTAAGGGTAAAACTAACTATAACTATTATTAGTTTAAGAGTAAAACTAACTATAACTATTATTAGTTTAAGGGTAAAACTAACATAATTAAATACCTTTATAAACGTTAACCTCATAACAGTATTATTACTGCTCATGCTATAATAATGATATTCTTTATGGTTATGCCAGCTTTAATAGGAGGTTTTGGTAACTTCCTGCTTCCATTAGGATTAGGAGGTCCTGAACCACTTTTTTAAAGATTATAATTATACTTTTTAACCATGTGTTTATTATAATATAAACTTGTGATACAAATGTAATATATATTAATTTATACATTATTTTTTTATAAATAATGGTAAATATAAATATACCAGGGAAGTCCGGTGATTTAAAATAGCTTTATTAGAAGTGAGGTACAAGCTTAGGTAATTAACAGAAATTAAAAATAATAAAAACTTTTAGTATTTTATTATAACTATTAAATAAAAAGCCTGAATAATCTTTTGTTTAGTTAAATATTGCATAACAGGACCCGGCTTACTTGTATCCAAGTAATTTTTAAATATAATATTCATGTTAAAAATAATTACATATACTTAAAACTAACGTAAATATACATTTATATATATAATGAAAATATACCATCTAGGTTTTTACAATTTAACTGTATTTTTGCATTTAATAAATTGTTATCATAATAAGTTTAAAGTTTATTAACATAGTTTAAACGCCTTATACTTAATAAAGTCGAATAACTATATGTAACAAAAAATTATGTGTTTAATAGAGAGTATCGGGTTAGTACACATTATATAAATTATGTTATATAGTGTTATTGTAATTATTACTTAGATACCTATTTTTTAATGGAAGAGCAGGTATTTATAAAATACCTATCTTATGTATTGAAGTTCAGGAATATATAAAATACCTATGTTACAGATTGAAGTGCAGGAATTTATTAAATACTTATTTTTTTTTCGTAGAGTGCAGGACTTATAAAATTCCTTTTTTTTTATAGTTAAGTGCAGTACTTTATCAAATACCACTTTTGCGTTTTGAAGTGCAGGACTTTAGAAAATAATATTAAATATGCCTATTGTACTGGGGCATTTATAATTAGAATTTAAGGGCCAGGGCCAGGGCCGGCCATAATTTAAGGTACTTCTATTCAATAAATGCATTTGTTTAGGGTAAAAAAAAGTATAGTTTACCAATGCATATTATGTACCTAGAACTTGAGGACTTTACTTCCACTATAGTGCTAGTACACATTGCAAAGCTTTTGTTGAATTACATGATAATATTATGTATTATATAGTTGCAATATTACTTAGTGTGGCTTGAATATTACAGTACTTTAGACGTCAAATCACTTTTTTCATAATAGTTTATAAGTTTTTATAAACTAGTTCCTTATTACAACTTTCCCTAACAGAATCTAATAATTAAATAATATATTTAATGTTAAATATATTCAAAATAAAACAGACAAATTTTAATGATAAATCATTAAATAATAATAATACTAATAGTATTAATATAAAAGAAAATTTTCAAATACTAAATAAAGTTGATAAAAATGAATACAAAAACCTTATATTTTATCCCTCTTCAACAAAGGAATGGTTTAACAGTGTATATAGTTATAACAAATCATATATTAAATCATTAATTGCTATTGATGTTACAGTAAATAGTATATTTGCAAGTTATTTTAATATGTTAGAAAATAAAATCAAAGTATTATTTAAACGTAGACGGCATAACAAGAGTCGTTATTCAGCTAATAAATTATATGTAAGTAGAGCTGAAACCAAACACACTAACACCAAACTTGTTATTTTATTGTATGTCTATAATAAACAAAAAGCATCAGTTCAACGATATGTAAGAAAGCATATTAATTTTACATTTGTTAAGAAATATTTAGTTGAAGATGAAATAGTTGAAAAACTAACACAGAAGAACAGACTTACACATTTATTAAAAAACCAATTTTTTATTTTTAAAAAGTTTAATATGGCTTTTGTTAAAAAAACTGATAATTTATTTAAAGGTATAGTATCCAATGCTAAGTTTCAGCTTGATTTATATAAAATACCTGTATTTTACATAATATTGTTAAAAAGACTTTCTAGGGTACAATTACTAATTTTTAATGCTGTAGATATGATTAACTTTAATATGTCTAAATTTAATACTTTAATGCTAAGTTGAAAAAATTTAGGTTTAAACAGTTTAATAGAAAAAATATATGATAAAAAAGTAGAAATTAAGTTAGTTGATTTAAAATCTATACACTTAAACAGTGATGTTTTTTCATCTGCTGTAGTATTAAAATTAAGAGATAGACAAAATAAAGTAGTAAGAGTATTAAGAAAAGCCGTATTACAAATGGTAAAAATACCTGATTTACATACACTTAGAACATTTGATGATCGGATGGAAAATATGAATGAGCAGAATGTTTTAAATGTCATAAAACAACAAGTAGTAAGTGGTGTAAGATTTGAAGCAGCAGGTAGGTTAACAAGGCGTTTAACTGCGATGAGGGCTATATTTAAATTAAGATATGTTGGTAGTTTAAAAAATTTACGCTCTTCTTTGAACAATTTAGCCTCCACAATATTAAGAGGTTTTGTTAAATCTAATGCACAATATATACTTATTATGTCTAAAACACGTAATGGATCCTTTGGATTAAAAACTTGAGTAAGTAGTCATTGATTTATACCAGTAGGTATACAAGAATTAGGTATAGATGTATGTGCTACAGCATTTTTATTATTATTATTAATCAGTATTTATAGTAATCTGAATACACCTAAAACATATGTATTTTCTAACGTACTGCATAGTGGTTTTGGATCAGATTCCAGCAAAAAACTTGATAAAGGTAAAGGTAAAGCTACACAACAAGAAGTGGATGAACTAGAGAAAAAAGAAAAAGAAGAACAGAAAAAGTGACAAGATGCAGAGCAAGAGGAACAAATTTCAACCCAAATACAAAAAGACAGGGAGTATGCTGAATTAATACAAAAAAAAGATCTTGAAGAACAAGAAGAAGAATATTATGATAAAGGAACACAAGATATAATAGCATTTAACATCGAAAAAGATAAAATTAGACGCCATGTAAAACAAATAATAAATGAAAAACAAGAACAACTCTTGGAAGATATAGAGCAAAATAAAAAAGAAGAACTAGAAAATGAAATTAAAATACTTAAAGAAAAAAACGACATTCATTCAGATGAGACTGAATCAGAAGATGAGACAGAATCAGAATATGAGACTGAATCAGAAGAAGAGACAATATCGTCTGAAGAAGATAAACCTGGACCATCTAAACGTCCTAAAACTTCACATGATAGTTATAGTAAGCATATTTACAAAACAGGTATTTTATTTCCTATTATACCTATTTCATTTTTTAGATACTTTTTACCTGTGTTTACATTTTCACTGGGTTTTAGTATTTTATTTTTTATACCTTATATCTTACCTTATTTATTTTATATTTTACCTGAGCTTGAAGTTCATTTTAATCAGGTATATACTTATTTTTTAGTTTTACAAATTTGTAATTTAATACGTAAATACTGTAATTTGGGTAAAAAAATAAGGGATTTAATTAAAAATGGTCATTATAGGGATATTATTATTATTACATGTATTTCTATATTTGTATTACTATTTTTTATTTAATAAAAATATTGACTCTTACTCTTATTATGAATCTGACTCTTAATTTGACTGTTAATCTTACTTTTAATCTAGGGCCTTAGCCACAAAAAAAAAAGGGATATGTTGCATACGGCTATGCATTTTGATTGCAGATCATTAATATAAGGTTCAACTCCTTCATATCCTTGTTTCATATTACATTTCGGCCCTGGCCCTGGCCCTGGCCAAAGATAGTTATAATACATGTGGCTCTAACCGGCCACAATTTTTTTTTAGTTATTTATCTATCGCCTGGCTTTGGCCAGGGCCAGGGCGGATAAATAATAAAAAAAAATAAGGCCGGCCCTGGTTCTTAATAACAATATTATATTTGTAAAACAATTACTCGGACAAAATTAAATTTATATTTAACTAAAGCAAAAAATAATAAACAATAGTAAATTAAAATCTTTACAGATTATTAAATAAATTTACAGATTATTGAATAAATTGCTGTTTTTTTAATATAGTCTATTAACCTTAAGATAATTATGGTGTTTATAAAAAGTGTAGGTGATAATTTATCATTATACGCGTTACAGAGGTATTTAATTTTGTTTTTTTTTATAATGTTATTGTTATCTTTACTTTTTATTCCTATAATAGGTGTGTTTTTAATATTGGTTAATAAAGATAATAGGGTTTCGTTGACAAGTATTAAATTTATAGCTTTAACTGCATCTATATTTAATTTATTTTTATCTTTAATTATTTTTATTTTATTTGATTTTAGTACTAATCAATTTCAATTTGTACAAGAATATCATGAAATTAGTTATTTTGACTTTTTCTTAGGTATAGATGGTTTATCTATATATTTTATATTATTAACAACGATCATTATTCCTATTTCAATTTTATCAAATTGAACATCTATATCAAAAGATGTAGAAACTTATCTTATTATAATACTATTGTTAGAAACTTTGTTATTGGCCGTTTTCTTAGTATTAGATATTTTACTATTCTACATTTTTTTTGAAAGTATATTACCTCCTTTATTTATTCTAATAGGTATATTTGGATCGGATAATAGAGTAAAGGCTAGTTTTTACTTGTTTTTATACACGTTATTGGGTTCTCTGTTTTTATTACTATCTATTTTAGCAATGTCATCTATTATGAGTACTACTGATTTTGATACGATATTTAAAAGAAATTTCATTTATTTTACACAAATTTTTTTATTTTATGGTATTTTTATAGCTTTTGCGGTTAAAACACCAACAATCTTTTTAAATACCTGACTTTTAAAAGCTCATGTAGAATCTCCTTTAGGAGGAAGTATTATATTAGCAGCTATTGTGCTTAAATTAAGCCTATATGGTATTTTAAGGTTAATTTTACCAGTATTGCCTAAGGCGTATATGGAATACACTTATATTATTTACCTTATAGGGGTTATTACTATAATATATGCTAGTCTTAGTACTTTAAGAACAATAGATGTTAAAGAACTTATAGCATACAGCTCTGTTTCTCATGCAGCAGTATATCTTTTAGGTGTATTTAGTAATAGTATACAAGGAATTGAAGGGGGTATTAATTTAGGTCTAGCACATGGGTTAGTTTCACCTGGACTATTTATTTGTGCAGGTGGTATATTATATGATAGATCCCATACTAGATTAATAGCTTTCTATAGAGGAATGGCTCAAATTATGCCATTATTCGCAATATTATTCTTTATATTGTGTTTAGCTAATTGTGGAGCCCCTCTAACATTTAATTTTATAGGGGAATTTATGTCACTTTATGGAATATTTGAAACATCCTCATTATTTGGGGTATTGGCTAGTTTATCTATAATATTTTCTGCAGGGTATACTATCTATATGTACCAAAGAATATCATTTGGAGGATCCTACTCAAGTATATTTACAGTTAATATACCTGATTTAAATAAAAGAGAGTTTATAGTATTAATAACACTAGTTGTACCTACAGTAGCCTTAGGAATATACCCAGGGCTTATTTTAGATGCAATACACTATTCAGTATCAACATTAATCTATAGTTACGATTTTAGTACTATTTAGATGCGCCTGAAGCTTGAGGGGTATATTTTAATAATAATAACCCAGAGGGGGTATCTGCTTATGCAGATACCGTTTCACAAATATGCCAGGAATGTTTATCCGGTATTAAGGACATATCCAATGATTATAGTTGCTGGAATTGTGACGATTCACCTATTAAGATCGGAGAGGACAGATTATAGTTGCTGGAATTGTGACGATTCATCTATTAAGATCGGAGAGGACAGGTAAAGTACTTAAGCTATTTTTTTTATAAACTAGCTTGCCTTTACAAATGCCACATCGGGTAAGTGATCCTAGTCGGTAAGGAATCTGTATCTTTAGTTAAGTTGTTATCTTTAGATAAGTTCTTATCTTGACTACAAGAACAATAGTCTAATGACGTCGTCATTGGTATTATCCAAATAAGTAAACTTATTTGGACTTTTGTAAAATAACAGTTAGATTACTGTTAACTTGTTATTATAAATAAAAAATAGTATAACAAATCCCCTATTTTTTTTATAATTAGGGAAAGCTGCATTATAATTACTTTATAATTATTGTATATGCAATAAATAGTAATTATACAGCAGTTTTTAAGAGAAGATCATCCGCCTTTGCGCGCCTTTGCGCGCCTTTGCGCGCCTTTGCGCTTGATTAAAGCTGAATAAAAAAAAGTAGTATAACAATAGTAAATTTATTCAATAATCTGTAAAGATTTTAATTTACTATTGTTTACTCATATAGTCTATTAACCTTAAGATAATTATGGTGTTTATAAAAAGTGTAGGTGATAATTTATCATTATACGCGTTACAGAGGTACTTTTTAAATAATCCTAAAAAAAAAAATGATTACTTTTTTTAAAATTTGATTAGTATGATTTATTAATAACTTACTAAAAATATTGGTTATTTTCTTTATAGGGTTTGTTACTAGATTTGTGGTGAATTATTATTTAGGTATAAATGTATTTGCGGATTATATGAATATAATTTCTATTGTTTATTATTTAAATATGAGTAGTATTGTGGTTTATATTAATCAGTGGGATTTAAATATTAATTGGTTTAAATTCATTACTAATTGGGACAATATACTAAATAGTATTAGACATATGATAGATGGTTTCATAAATAGTAATGAAACAAATAAAATTACTATGAACTGAGAAGGGTTTTCATCTTTAGAGGATCCTAAAAAAGGGAATGTTTTATCTATGAATAATCCTGGACAAGGTGGTGCTCAACAAGGTGGAGCAGGAGCAGGAGCAGGAGCAGGAGCAGGAGCAGGAGCAGGAGCAGGAGCAGGAGCAGGAGCAGGAGCAGGAGCAGGAGCAGGAGCAGGAGCAAATCCAGGTGGTAATGTTGCTCTGGGTCAAGGTTTCCAGTATGACCCTGTAACAGGACAATATTTAATTCAAGACCCTAATAATACAGCAGCTGCTCCTTTTAATAGCCCTGGGACTAAACAGCCTTATGGGAGACATTTGGCTAATGCTCTTCAACATGACTGAAACAGTAGAAGACCTACTTCTCAAATTACTGCTTCTGTATTACGTCCTAATATAACTTTAATTTTTTCATTGTTGGCTGTTATACCCACAGTATTGTTAGGTATATATCCTGGGCCTATGTTAGATACAATACACTATTTAGTATCAACTTTAATTTATAGTTTTGATTTTGGTACTATTAGCTGTGATGCACCTAGAGCTTGAGGACTTTACTTCCAAAATAGTGCTAGTCCACATATGGAAGGGCTAGTCGAGTTTTATGCTGATATTATGTTTTACTTACAGGATATTGTATTAGCTGCGACCTCAGTGATAGGAACTACAGAGTCGGGTATAGTTATCGATGTAGGTAATCATGTGGCTACATATGCGAAATGAGTCTTATTATTAGGAGTAGCACAGATATTTAGACAACTACCTGTTCCTAACCTTTACATTCAATTTGAGCTAATAATGGTAAAAGATGGTAACACAAGTAAATTTTGTCTTATTGATCTTAATAGTCCAAGAGGATATAATCTATGACTATACTTTTTATTACATAATAACGTAACAAGACACTATGTTAGCTGGAACGGTCAAAGATGGTATGCTGTAATGAGTAAGACAATTCCTCCTTATTTTTATCCTGGGGGATTTTCTCCAAGATTGCTTGATTATTATCATTCAACTATTGTTGATAATGATAGTATAAATTTATATGCACCTGTTACACATAGTATTTTTCCAGGGCCTAATTTGTGGTGATATAGTCTTTTGTGTCAAAATTATGATGTGAGAACATCTAATGGCTTACATAATTACGAAAGAGATATTTTACCTATGGATCTTATGATAGCTACTGAGCACGTACTCATAACACAGGACGTTGTATCTTACCTCTTAAGGTATATAAATGAACTATGAAGATAGATGAGGGTAATGTTCTTGAGAATTGTTAGTTATTTAAATGAACTTTAAGTACAAAAAAGGGTGATGTTCTTGTGAATTGTTAGTTAGTTGTATCTCAGTAGGTGTCTAAATTTTCCTTTAATATTTGTAGTTATTTGCAATATTATGCTAACAATATTAAAGCAAAAAAAAAAATATAGTATATAAATTAATAGTAATGTGTATGATATACATGACTATATATGTCTATACATTAAACACATTAACTAAAACACTAAAATATATAATATATGCATTCTACACATATAATTAAAATAACTATTTAAAATATACTATATTTATATGTAATTTTATGATTATTTTATTAATTAAAACATGTTATATTTACCAACAATTATGTCTATTCTTGAAGTATTAGCTGTCACTATTCCTGTTTTATTATCTGTAGCCTTTGTAACTATAGCTGAGAGAAAAACAATGGCTAGTATGCAAAGAAGATTGGGTCCAAATTCAGTAGGTTGATGAGGCCTTCTTCAGGCATTTAAGGGGAAACAAGTACGACATTTACACACTACTCGTATATTACAAAAAAATCTGAAAGTTACGTTGGCAATGATAACTCTTCAAGCATTATATACACTAATGCTATTAAGGATTATATAAGGATAGATTAGTTTTATAATATTTGTATGTGTAAATCTTTGTAACTTGTACTGCAAGTGCCATAGTGTTTTGATATATATCTTGATATTTTATGTTTCTTATATCTAAGGATGGTATTTATTTATTGCACTATGAAAAATAAAACTGTATGCTGGAAACCATCGCTACGCGATACAATCAGCAGGAAACTTTGCTATATCATTCTTAAGGTTATTAGATACTTAGGACCAATTTATTTTTTTTGATATAACTAAAGACTCCTCAACGACTAAACGTTTTACATATTTCTCATCTAAAGAGTAAGAAAATAGAGATATGATGATATAGTCTAACCCTTATAGTTATATAAGGTAAAGGTTATTATTATATAAATAATTATAACCTTAAGTGTTGCAGATGCCCTTAAGCTTTTATTAAAAGAGTATGTTTCTCCTACACAAGCCAATATATTTTTATTTTTCCTTGGTCCTATTATAACTTTAATTTTTTCATTGTTAGGTTACGCCGTTATACCTTAGGGATTATAGGGTAATATAGTCAAATTCCGGGGAAGTCCTAAAGCTTATTTTACCAAACTATATACGAAAGTATATGAGTGGATGAACTAACTATTCATGTATGGTAACAATAAATAAGATACTCTAAAGAGTAATGGATAATCGCGGATCTAAATCAGTTGTAAGATATTATTCTGCAATTGTAAAAGAGCAACGAGTAAACGGCTGTAGATATTTACAAGATTTTTGTAATATATTTAAGATGTACTCTAATGAGCTTAGAAATAAGCTATAGAAAAAAAAATTGTATACTAGAAATTCCTACGATTCACCGTTAAATGGTTTTAATTCTTTAAATGTTAATACTCGTCGTTATTATGTTACATTAAGTGATAGTAAACGTACGATTGATAATCTACAAATTGACCCTTGATTTATCACAGGGTTTACCGATGGTGAAGGTTGTTTTTCTTGTAGTGTCTTAAAAAGTTCCTCTTATAAATTTGGTTGAGAAGTTCAACTAAATTTTCAAATTAAACTACATGTTAAAGATTTGCCCCTTTTGTTAGGAATTCAACATAGTTTAGGTGGAATAGGGACTGTAAGTAGTAACCAATCTACTAGTGCCTTTAGAGTCAGAAAATTCCAGGAGGTAGTAGAATTAGTGAAATTTTTTGATAAATATCCTTTAATTTCTAGAAAAAGAGGAGATTATTTATTATTTAAACAAATTGTATCTATTATGGAATTGAAAGAACATTTGACTTTAAAAGGTTTACAAAAGATTATAAACACAAAAGCAACCTTAAATTTTGGTTTATCAAAAGAATTACAATTAATGTTCCCCGAAACTATTCCAGTTCCCCGTCCTTTAACAGAAACCAGTAAAATCCCACATTCACAATGAATAGCGGGATTTACTTCAGCTGAAGGTAATTTCTCGGTTTCCTTAGATAAAGGTGTCTTTAAATCTCTATTATTTAAAATTACTCAGCATAAAATAGATGAGGTATTATTAACTGCAATTAAAGAATATTTTAATTGTGGATATTGTTATTTAAGAAAACAAGAAAATATAATAGATTTTAAAACTACAAAATTGTCTGAAGTTAATGAAATAATTATACCTTTCTTTATTAATAATCCGATATTAGGTGTTAAATCTTTAGATTTCAACGATTGATGTTTAGTTTCGGAAATGGTAAACAAAAGAAAAGATAAGTTAGAAGGTGCCATTAAAATTAGAGAAATTCAATCGGGAATGAATAGGGGGAGAAGTAAGTAAATTTTATAGTGTGAAAGTTATTTTTCTTTTATGTATGGTCCTGGTTTAATGTTGCTGGATTATAATCTGGGTATATTATATCTTTTAGCTATGTCTTCATTAGCTACATATGGAATATTGTTGGCTGGATGGTCAGCTAATTCTAAATATGCTTTTTTAGGTTCATTAAGAAGCACAGCTCAATTAATTAGTTATGAATTAATTTTGAGTTCTGCCATATTATTAGTAGTTTTATTAGCAGGTAGTTTAGATATAACTGTTATAATAGAAGCCCAAAGAGCTACTTGATACATAGTACCTTTATTTCCAATATTTATTATATTTTTTATAGGATCAATTGCAGAAACAAACCGAGCACCGTTCGATTTGGCTGAGGCTACTAAGGATTTGGTCTCTCTAAAGATCACTGTATGCTGGAAACCATCGCTACGCGATACAATCAGCAGGAAACTTATGTTTTTCTACTTATGTAGAAGGTAAAAAAGGATCCTCAGAGACTATACGTGATCATTTAATATAGTACTTATATTAAATAAGATATAGTCCAAATTATAATTAAAATAGAAAATAATTATATTAGGAATCAAGTTTAGATATGAATCCCACTGTTATCGACTTAAAGCCGAGTTGCCTAGTGTTATTAGGTTCTATTTACACGACACCTAATAATAAAGTTTGTACGGTAACTAGGCGTAGATATTATTCTACTTCGATTTCAGACTCACAATTACCTACCCCTGTTCCTATTTTAACAATTAACAATTTGAATAATGAAGATTCTATTAAAAATCATAAAGAATTATTAAAATACAAAGGAGGTATTTATTCTTTTATTAACACTGTAAATGGTAATCAATATATTGGAAGCGCTAAGGACTTTTATTTAAGACTTAATGAACATCTGGACAATAAAAAGTCTAATGTTGCTTTACAAAAAGCATTTGTTAAATATGGCTTAGATAAATTTAATATTTATATATATGAATATTTTACATATGAAAGTAAAATAATTAGTAACAAAGCTTTAACTGACTTAGAGACCACCTATATCCAAAAATTTAATTTTGAGACTCTTTATAATTTTAAGGCTATTGCTACAAGCTCTTTGGGTTATAAGCATACTGAAGAATCCAAATTAAAGATGGTAGAATATTATAGAGATAAGAATAATCATCCTATGTTTGGTAAAAAGCATACTAGTGAAACACTTGCTTTTATTAGTAAACCCGGTGAGTTAAATCCAATGTTTGGGAAAAACCACAGTGAAGCCACTAAGGCTATTTTAAGTGAAAGAAAGAATAAATACCCTTTAGGTGTAGGTATCTATGACTTAGATAACAATTTAATTGCAAAGTTTAAGAATAATGTAGAGTTAGCTAATCATTTAAACATATCTAAAGTTACTGTGGGTAAATATTTAAATTCTAATCTTATATATAATAATTCTTATTATTTTAAACCCATTTTCTAAAAAAAAATTGGTTTAAATTCACAAAATCATAATCATGGAATCAGAGTTAGTTAGTGGATTTATGACAGAACATTCAGCAGTTATATTTGTATTTTTCTTTTTAGCTGAATATGCTAGCATAATACTTATTTGTATTTTGAACAGTATTTTATTTTTAGGTGGTTATTTGTTTGATTTTAATTATTATCTATATCCTTATTTTTATTTATTACAATTCATTGAAGGAAATAGTTATATGTATCTAACAGATAATGAATCTAATTTTAATGTAATTGATTTTGATAATTACAGTACAATAATAGGAACAGTAATAGGTGGTATAGTTATAGGAGTTAAAGCTTGTATGATGATCTTCACCTTTATTTGAGCACGTGCATCATTTCCAAGAATCCGTTACGATCAATTAATGTCTTATTGTTGAACTGTTCTATTACCAATAGTTATTGCATTTATTATACTAGTCCCTTGTATTTTATATAGTTTTGAAATAATGCCTTGTAACATACCTTTACTATAAATTTGCATTTATAAACATTGTATATTATAATTTAAATTAATATATATTAATATAACCTTTACTAACTTCCTATTGACCAAAGCCCTTAATTTTAATTAGGAGAGAAGGTACGATTAAATACTATCCTTTATCCAGACTAAATTCTCCTTCCTTATATTACACTAATCATCCCCCCAGCAGGCCTGCTGGGGGGCAAGGTGATAATATAAGGAAGGTGACTTTCAAAGGATTTCAAGAACCCTAGTGCAGGAGAGGCTTTTATATAGAGACAACCCCTGGGTCCTCGGACTGGCTGAATCACGGTCTCACGAAACCTGATTATAGTGATAAAATCTTAAACTAAAATATGAACACAAAAAGAAAGGAAATTCTTACTCCTGTATTGGATAAACTCACAAAAGGAATTACAATTGAATGTCGAAAAGACGTTATAATAAGCAAAGAAAGATTATTTCTATTATATAATAGGAATATTATAACGAATAAGCCAAAACATTTACGTACGTTTTCTCCTAAACTTGCTTCTCTTAAACTTGCTTCTGGTTCCTTTACTTCGTTGTGGGGTGCTACTCTGATACATAAACCATCCCCCCAGCAATGCTGCAGATGGGGGGGAAGCCTGTTTATATTTGTCTCCTTCATGTTTAGGTAAAAAGGTAAAACTAAAAAAAGCTAAATTAGTTGTATAAAGGTAAATTTATTATAAATTAATACCATAACATGAATTATAACGACTTCTACCATCAGCATACATAATAGTATAAAAAATTGTCCTAATTTTTATAAACTTAATTAGGTAAATTACAAGGGTGATTTTTTTTTGTACCAGAATTCTTTATGAGGCTAATTTTAAAGATTAAGAAATAAGTGATTTAAACACTTAACCTGCCGTGTCCAACGGATGCTCTATCAATTGATCTAATTTCTTTTTTTATTGGCTTTAATAAACGTATAAAAACATATATATCTATCTTCTCCCACTAATTGCTGTATAATTATACAAAAATATAATTATTATGCAATTTTCCCTAATCCTAATTATTAAAAAAGGGGATTTGTTATACTATTTTTTAATTTTAATAACAAGTTAACAGTAATCTAACTGTTATTTTATAAAAGTCCAAATAAGTTTACTTATTTGGATAACACCAATGACGACGTCATTAGACTATTGTTCTTGTAGTCAAGATAAGAATTTAACTAAAGATA
>Ga0247770_1001063_pt1 | contig 23756 bp, 17 predicted proteins | sample UWRJL136409B6_FD_179943 | JGI IMG/M metagenome (GOLD analysis project Ga0247770, IMG submission 179943) | Plant litter microbial communities from Arlington Agricultural Research Station in Wisconsin, United States - UWRJ-L136-409B-6 | ecosystem: Environmental > Terrestrial > Plant litter >... | reverse complement strand
CCGAGTGCCAATCTGCCACGAACCACGGTGGTGGGAGGCGTATCCATACATCCCGCAAGCGGCTCAGTCGTCCCCTGCTGCCCTGGCCCATGTCTGCCCGCAGACGCGGTCATGGTACCGTACCGATACCTGCGATGCAACGGTATGGTTCCTGTGCCACACCGAAGGAACATCCGCGTGCAGAGTTGAAGCACGTATGGCTCGAAGTTCGAGTATACGAGAATGGACGCCGGTGGTCACCTACTCTAACCCCCCATTCGAGACGTATGCCCAGTCTCATGCCAACGGCTTTGGACATGGTCTCTACTTCACGTGGGTGCCTTAAGCCCCTGGCCGCCACCCGCCGGGCTCTTCTCAAGGTTACAATATCTTGGCTCATTGGCCGAGACGTCGTTGCGTCTTTGTACTGGTGGCCCATGAGATCACTGTCCTCAACGTCCGTATATAAGTCTCAGAACAATGCCCCTACTCGGACTTTTACCAAACCCATCACTCATATCACGAAGTTCATATATAATACGCAGTTGATATTCCCTTCAGACACATATTATTTCATCACCATGAGAAACCGAGCATACCAGCCTGAAATGATGAGAATTGCGATAGCCGGAGGAGGAGGATTCTCCTACATCCTCGCCCAGGAACTTACCCAGAGCGCCAACGCTGTGTTGGTCATCTCTCGCCAGGTAGGATCTCTCATCTACGCGTGTGATCGGTAGCTGACCACTCTTAGCCACATCCCGAGTATGAGGAAGCCTTCCCAGGATGCCAGGTTGCGGTTGTAGACTTTGGGAACGTCGAGGAGCTGCGGTATACCTTGCAGGGTGTTGATCTGCTGATTTCGACCATCTCCAACGCCGAACAACTCAACCTCATCGATGCTGCGAGACGAGCCAGGGTCAGGTACTTCGTTCCCTCCGAATTTGAAGGCGATCTCCAGCACAGGCCGACCAATGATCCGATCGATCGCGGTTTTCAGTCGGCTCGGGACCTGCTCGACCGGTTTGCCAACTCGAGATCCCATCCGATGAACTACACGGTCTTCTCTTGCGGCATCTTCATGGAGCGTTTCGGCCCGGGTGGCCTAGAGGCGTACAATATCGGAAGCAGCCACGGGGTTCAGGGGCCGAGCGATTACCTTGTCAATGTTGCTGAGGCTACTGCGGAGATCGTGGAGACGGACCGCCGTGGAAGGCCAGCTCAAGTCGCTCTGACGTCGGTCTACAATGTGGCTCATTTCATTGCCTCAGCTATTGAGCTAGGCCCGGCCAACTGGCCCACGGAATTCCGGATGAGGGGTGACCATATGACAGTCCGAGATATTGTTGCGACATGCTCCAATGTCCGAGGAGGTAGGTTGCATTGCTTTGCCTTGACCCGCCATGCCCCTTACTGGCCGTATCGTCAAGCTAGTGGCTAACAGGTTCCCACTCTAGTTCCTTTCAGGTTGGTGTCAAGAACATACCACGACGCCGAAACACAGGCAGAAGATGCGAGGCGGAACAGCGATAGTGCCCTTTGGCATTACTACCAGAGGCTGCTCCAGACGGCCAACGGGCGCTACCACTTCCGCCAAGCCAACTTGAACGAAGCTGTCAATCAGAACGAGGCAACCCAAGTGCGCCCAATGCGATTCCAAGCCTGGCTTGAACAAGTTTGGGGGCCTGAGGTGTGAGCTGGCTCTTCTTCCTCGGTGCGGATCTCGGTGCAATGTTAGGCCATCGTGTCCGGCCCTGGAGTGATATGGAAGGGGAGGGGGCAGTGGCTATGAATGGATGGTCAACTGGCGATGCGCTGGCCAGGTGCCTATTTTCGCACAGCAAGCTTGCGACTGTCCGGGTTGTATGGGGCTACCGACTGTTTTGCTCCCGTTTTTTCACATGCCGGAACCACTCATTTTCCGGCATTTCCCAGCCCTGGTGCGGGTTTTGAAGCGCACCATTGCTCTAGAAGAGCCCAGCTGGTCTGACTAGGTGTAATGGATGGGGATGACTTAATGCAAATCATAACTTTTTCCGGAGTTGTTATGGAGATTACCAATACATGACAGCAGCGGTTGCGAGGTCATTGAGGCTGTTCTGCCCCGACTTCAACCTGCTGCTGTGCTACATCTGGCGGGATTCGTTTAGCTCAAGATCCACGGCCAATGGGGGGGGGTGTATATGAGGTACAAGTGCAATGGACAGCTGCACCGCGGCAGACAGACAGACAGGCGTGTGTGTGCCTCTGGGTCATGGTACGGTACGGATGCGCCAGTGCCAACGTCCCGCATGCGGAATGTAAAATGCCGGCCGGCTCAGTCGCCCCCAACCCGTTTTTTCGTTCCCCATCCCATCCTGCCTCTTTATTCCATTCGGACCTGACCCTGACACTTGACATTTCGGCCCCACGATGGGGCTTGACAACACTTGGATATAGTTCGGAGTGAGCGTTGGTCTCACCGGTCTGCGCTAAGTGTCTTCGCTACGTATCAGCGCTGCTATTTGCAGGTTGCAGAAGGGCGCGGTCGTATAATAGGTGTCAGTGAGTGGGCATCTTGGATTTCTCCCTGCGCTAGCTATGCAGAGCGGTTTTGGGGAGTGTGCAAACTTGGTGCTAAATTGCGGGTATTAGATTCTGATAGGTAGGTAGGTAGCTAGTTGAATGTCGTTTGTAGTTTGACGTTGGGGTTAGAGGAGATTGTTTGCCGGCCGCCCCGGGTGGTGGCCAACTATGGCGGCCGCTCAAAAGAAAATTGAGTTCCAATGAGGTGTCAACACCATCGCTTGGGTCGGCTTCACCCGCCATGGCCGCCGTCATGGCCTCGGGCTTGGAGCTGGGGTCGGGGGCCGTTGTCGCTCGATTTCGGCCAATCTTGCGAGGGGAATATTTGGCAAATCAGAATTGCGCGGCGGCTTACTTCCGGGTGGGTGGGTGATGTGGTTGAGGCGACACATGCCGGATGACTGGATGAAGAGGTAGGCCCTGAAAAACGGGAGGGAAGAGGAGGATGAGGGATCCATGGATGAGGGGCACTGCACAACACGAAGATCTGTGCCGATCGTGGAACCATCCAACTCGGCTCGCTCTTCCGGGTAGGATTCTGACTGACTTCGAGGCATATTTTATTACTTGGTATGACGTGGCTAGTTGAAATGGGATACGGAGTAGAAGATTTTGGATGGATGATCACGAGGACGGTGTGAGGATACGGGCGCATGTGCCGCTGCTCAGGTGATCGGTTCGTAGGTAGCTTGAAAGCTGAAAGTAAGACGATGCGATGTGTGGGCGGCTTCGGCCGCTGCTTACCTCCTACATAGATAATCTTGAATAGAAAGGGAAAATGGGAAAAGGCTACTGGAGATGATGGAAAGAGGAAGACTCACGAAGACGGGATGTGCCGCAGCCCTACGGCGTGAGCGGTCTGGGTGCTAATATCAAGCGAGTTTGGCAGCGGGAATAGGGCTGAGTTGGAGGGGTTAGGCTGGAGTTACAGCGCGCTAAGACGAAAACCCCGGCCAGGTCCGTCTTCATGTCTCACTCGCCCCTCAACTTCCATCAAACAGCCAACTTCCCGTCACCCATCTCTCCCAGAGACGAGACCAATCAACGGCGGGCCGATGGGCAGCGCCGCCGCGTCGGAGTTTAAGTGTGGTTCGTGCCCGCTCCCTACAACTTGGCCAATCGGCGTGGGTGGGACGAACGTCATCCTCGAAATATGCGGCGGATGGGATGAGCTTCTTTTCTGGCACCTTCTTGAGATCTTTTTGCTTCTTCTTCGTATTGGCCGTGGATACTATCCTGTGGATTAGGCAGGTTCGGATGGAAACCCCGCGGTACCCATCCCGTCGAGGTTCGTTGATGGATGTTTCTACAGCGTGGGTAGCTCGTCTGGCTGGCGGGTTGATTCCAAACATTAGACTCGACGCAGCTCGACAAATGACGGGATGGGGGCTACCGAAAGAGCTGCACCTCGCACGGGTTTGCTGACCCCAAGCACCCCCAATCGATTGACGTGGCTAGCATCTGCAGCCGGTTCTTGCTGCTTTACCAGCGGAAGGAGCCACCTTCCCTGTCAGGGTCCTCGCTTTCGTCCTACGGGATTCTAAACTCCGGCTGGTCCCGGATACAATCGCGATCCTTCGATCCTCCTCATTGCGCTGCATCAGGAATCGATACAGATGCACGATGCACGCAACATCGAAAGTTGAGACAAAATAGCACTTCTGCCAACATGCTGGCCCCTATTTACCATCACTTCAAACGCCGTATGACGGCGGAAGCATTGCCTGCCGGACCGAACCCAGATAAAGCGCGAGCCGCTGCACACCAGGATAGTTAACTGCAGTCATTCACACACTTGTCTAACCCACATTTCCCATCGATAGAGTTTGTGGTAGCACTGCATCACCTCAGCTTTTCCTTCGCAGCAATGCGACCTTAACTCTGCCGTCCATCCCACTGGCATCAGGCACCAATCTGTCACCCACGCTGTTGGGACCGCTGACCTCCTTCTTTCTGCAGTGTTCTACCCTCTACTCGGGCCTATTCCCGTCTCACCCGTCTATGGTTACTTTCGAGGTTGCTCTTCGGGCGCTGTACAGAAAACAGGCACCGGTGTCTAAACTAGCGACAGTCCAAATATCGACAGGCTGTTCAGCACGGCCGATCATTGTGCGGCATCCTCGTCGACTTTATCACCATACTGTTCCCCATACTCAGTTACGATCCAGAGGCAGTACTGCTCCCACTCTACGGCCCACTGCCGGAGTCGTTCAGCTTTAACCCCGCCCCCAATACTGGCGGCGCGAATGTCCTTGAGCCTGTCTCTAGTCAGCTCTATTTCGTCTCTCCAGCTCGGCACTATTTGAGGTTGCCCAGGGTAAGGATGGAGAAATGCATACCACGTCTCGGAATCCTGGTCTTCAAAAACAGACCAACGCACGCTATTTTCGGCCAGAGAACCCAGGCCGGCGAGGCCCAAGTTGTCCCAACCCTGGAGTGTTTGCCAGAAATCGTGCGTCATGCCGGCCGTGTCTTGACCAAGGATCGCGGGGTCATCGTTGCAGAGGGCGCACGCCACACCCCGCGCTAACAACGCCGGGAGGGGATGGTGCATGATGCTGCCTGTCAGTCGGAGAATCTCGTTCGAGATTGGGCAGCTCTCAATGAGGATGCGGCGGTCCCGGACGGCCTCGATGAGGCGCGGGTGTTTGTACAGCGAAAAGCCATGGCCGATGCGGCGCGTTCCGAGGAGCAGCGCATCAAAGAGATTGTCATCGGTCGCATCGCCATCGCCCAAAGTCTCCCCTGCGTGGAAGAAGAATGGAATTTCGACCCCCTCCATGGCACATTGCTTCCGGAACCAGAAGAGTTCGGGAAGCAGGTCTGCGAGGGGTCTCCCGTCATCCTCTGCACCAACGAGATCGTAGCCGGCTACGAGATGCGGCCATGCCAGCTTGGTCGCTATGCAGCTGTCCATACTCTCCACAATGGAACGCGAGTCGAGGAATCTGAGGGACGTCCATATCATGCGCAGTCCCCAGAACTTCTTACCTTCCTCGGTGGCTTTGAATCGAGCCGTTTCCTCCTCGATGACCTGGAACATGTGGTTGTAGTCGGACTCCGGCTCTTGAGATCCCTCCCGGCAGTAGTTCAGGGGCCAAGTAAATCTGCCGGGGGTGTATTGATTAGTTGGGGTCCAAATTCGGGGCCCGGCACCAACCGGAGTCCGCTGCCTGGTGCTATTGCGGGCGACCGGCATGCCGGAGAGAAGCAAACTCCTGATGCGGCGCGTGCAGTTCAGCTGAACAGGGCAAGAAGTACATCTCGAGACGGGTACACGGTCGGAAATTTTGTTTGTTCTCATTGTGCCAGGTCACACACTTTGGGATACAAAATGTTTCCGGCGTGGCCCCCGGGGGCACAGCTCTATTCTCAGGTTCCTGATGGCGGGGCGGGGAGGGGCGGGGGGCCGTCGGTGCCGCTTCGGAGCGGGTGCAGGATAGCGGGGAGGACGGGACAGGACGAAAGGGGAAATATAGTGACAGAAGCTCAAACTCACCTCAGCTCTACCCAGTAGACTCCATCGGCCACTAACAGACTCATCAGACGCCACAGGAACCCGCGCCAGATGGGCTCGTAGTGGATCATGGTACCCAACACCATGAAGCACCGCGCAAACTTGCGCCAGATGGCCGCCTGCCCGTGGTGCTGTTCAACGGCATCGACGGACGAGAGCACGCAGCGGCTCTTGAGCCAGGCGATGAACCCCGCTCGTCCGCCAGACGGGAAGGTCTCGGCTGCGGCCGTAAGAGGCACGAACGTCTCAGCCTCGTAGGAGGACGACCAGATGGAGGGCGGTGCAGGGGCGGGATCGCGGAACCGGATAGCCAGATCCGCGTCGATGAGCGCCTCGGGCGTGGTAAGTGGGACTGAGCTGGAGATGTACATCCCTGGTGTTGTGAGGGTCAGCTCGATGACGTACTGGGAGATATTAGCCTTTCTTATTATACAGCATACAGCAGTAAGTAGCAGTAAATAGCAGCGAGAGCGAGCACAGGTGTAAGTATGTATACCTCCAAATCAACCATCGCATCCAGATGAGCATCTACAACACCTATCAGCATTCCCTCAACAACCTCCCGACACCTCGAATTCATACATACGTAGCAAACTCCCCTTCGGCATCCGCCTCACAATCCCCCAAAGCGTCGTCCCCTCCATCAACCCCTTCGCAAGCCCAAACATCATCCCCGGAAACACAGGCCCCTGCACCCCGCTCTCCGGGTCATTAGCAAGCTGCTCCTCCAGCGCAGGCGTCCAAATAGTCTGCTTCTCGACATCGCGGATGCGGGAGACGATTTCACACGCGCGGCGTGCGATGGGCGACAGGTTCATGCGGAAAGAGTGGTCGCTGCGCTGTTTGAGCTCTTCGGTTTTGAGGGCGGTGCGCGAGGCGAGGTAGGAGGTGATTACGGCCGAGTTGGGGAGGGGGAGTTCGGTGGAGAGGGTCTCCCAGTCGGTTTCGGTTATGGGTGGCATTTTTGGAGGTGTTGAGATTTGAGTGAGGATGGTAAGGGAGGGAATGTGGTGTTTTGGGTAAATAAAGGTGGGCTTTTGCTGTTGAGTGTTGCGTGTTGAGTGTTGCGTGTTGCGTGTTGAAGATGAAGGTGAAAGTCGGAGTGATGAAGTGAGGTCATCCGGTGGTGAGTGAGTGATAAGTGAGACTCATTCGGCGGGACTTACAGTGGGCGAGTGGATGGACGTCCACTGCGGGTACCGGCGGTAACCGCTAACGGCTCGCCGGTGTAGGGCGTCGACCTGCCTTTTCGGGCCGTGTCTTTGTCTTGGCGCTCCGTTGTTTCTGCCCGTTGTTATCGGTAGCTCCGGAGAAGCCGAATGGATGTTTCGGATTTCTCGGACTTGGCCTTTTCTGGAGGTGGTATTTCTGTCTGGTTGGATGGCAGTGAATCGGGTGTTTCCATTTCCTTCTCTTTTCTTTCGGAATGTCTGGGTGAGATGTGCTGTTTGAGAGGCTGGGAGTTTATGGGATTGTGGTTTGGTTTTAGTCCTTTTCTTCTTCTTTTTTCTTTCTCCAAAAAAAAAGACGAATGGCAGCCATAGCCGGGTTTGCTTTGTCTTACACACTCACTCCGTCACATACACGCACCTTATATGTTAAGCAAGGACCAGACAGGCCAGACCGAACGCTTATATTGTATATTGGATATCAAATTTCCATTTTCCCATGCAAGACAAGAACATCTTCGCCATGTCCAGCAATACCGCCGCAAGCAAGGGTGAAATTCCCAAGCTCACTCTCGCCTTCCTAAAACTAGATATATCAACGCCCCAAACCAAACCCACCCCTAACTCCTTCATGAATACGACAAGGATAACACCCACTACCTCCGCTAGCCCAATCCTCAACTGATCGAAGCAGCCACAAGCTTGAGTATCTCATCCGTCTTCTTGTCCGCATTCTTCGGATCCTTCGCCACTGCCTGCCAATGCTCGCCGTGTCGGGGATCATTAAGCACGCACTTCGCCACCAGCTCCTCCCGTTTCTCGTCCGTGCCATGCTGTACAAGGAACTTGTAGTACCACGCCCACGTGTCGCCCACGTCGCGGTCGAGAAGCAGTGCCTTCTCGAACCATGTCTGCGCACGGTCGAGCTTGCGCTCGGCCCAGAGCAGACGGGCGGCTGTGACGAGCAAGATAGGGTCGTGCTCAACTTTCTTGACAGCCTCCGCAAGGAGCGTCTTCCGCTGGGTGCGGGGTTCGAGCTCGAGGATGCGTTCCGCCCAGAGGAGGCCGCTCTTGGGCATCTGTTGGAGGGCATTGGCCATGAGGACGCGGGCTTGGCTGAGGTTTCCGGCGCGACGCTCAACGCGGATGAGCTCGGTCCAGAGCTCGGGGGATTTGGGAACAGCTTGGCGGGCGCGATCGAGGACGCTGCGGGCCTTGACAACGTTGCCGGAGCGTTCCTCGAGGCGGGAGTAGAGCAGCCACATGGGGACTGAGGATGGGACGGCACGGACACCGGTGGAGTATGCTTCGCGTGCCTCTGTCGGTTTGGACAGGTCTTCGTAGATCTGCCCCTTCATCATCCAGAGCTTGGGCGCTGCCGGGAAGAGCTGGAGGGCATCGCGGGCGAGGTCTAGCGCTGCTTCATTGTCACCCAGCTGTCTCTCGAAGGCGACGCTACGCATCCAGACACGGTCTGTAGGAGCGTTCTGTCGCGCTGTCTTGAGGAGGTCGCGGGCTTGGTCGATGAAGCCGTTGTCGGCCTCCAGCTTGACAGCCGCCAGCCAGATATCCTCGTTGTCGGGATTCTGCTTGAAGGCGCGCGCCAGAACACGCCGTGCCTCGTTGATCTCGCCCGCTTTCTCCTTGGCGAGCATGAGCCAAAATACCTCATTCGTGGGGCAAGCCTCAACAGCCTTCTCAAGTGCCCGCCACAGATCGTCTTTGGTCCCGTGGTTCCTCTCGAGCTCCACGGCAGCCATATAGAGAGTCTTGCTGTTCGGGAATACCCGCAGGGCGTAAGCATAGATAGCGCGGGCGGTTGCAAACCGATCGCGACCGATGCTAGCTTTGGCATCCTCCATCCACATTTCTTTCCGGTCGTCGTCCTCATCCAGACCCCAGCCTAGCGTCTCCTCGATGATGTTGCTGCAGGTGATGACGGCCCCCTCTTCTTCGCACTTCTCCGCCTCGGCAATCCACTCTTCACGCTTGGGCATGGCGTTTTGCTTTGCGAGGAACTTGACGGCATTCTTCATGACCGGACGCTTTGTGCCCTCTCCAAGCTGCTCCTCTAGACGCGCAGCGGCAATCCACAGCTCGTGAGAGTTAGGTAGTTTCTTTACAGCCTTGTTGAGAACCTTGCGAGCGTTGCCCGGCACTTCGAGTCGCGCCAGCGCCAGCCACAGATCCAAGGACTCGGGAATGAGCTCTGTAGCTTTCGCCAACAGTATCCGCGCATCCTCCACCCGCTCCTCCAAGTTGACCAGCTCCTTCCACAGGGCTTCCGACTCTTGGTTGTGGTCCAAGGCCACCTGAATGACCTTCCTCTTGGACCGGGGGTCGGTCTCCAGCTTCATGGCTTCCACCCAGAGCTTCACCGAGTGCGGGTTGGCCTGAATCGCCCGCGCCGCAATCTTCTTGGCATTCGCTACATCATTGAGATGGATGCTCTCGAGCCAAATGTCTTCGCTCTTCGGGCAGTGCTGGCACCCCTTCTCGATGAGCGTCCGGGCGGCTCCTGGCTTCCCTGCAGCAATTTCTAATCGAGCTGCCGCGATCCAACTGGCAGCCTGCTTCGGGTTCGAATCGACGGCCGACTTCAACATCTTTCTGAACTGTTCGATATCCCCTATACTCTGCTCGGCGCCCTGCGTACTGGCCAAGGAGGTGAGGTAACCCTTAGGGTCGATGCTCGTGGCGCTTCCGGCTGCGACAATCCCGCTACTATGTGACTCCTGTTCCAGCCGTGCCTTCAACACCTTGTCGCGAGCGGCACCAATCTTGGCAAAGTCGGTGACCGTACCATCCTGTTTCCCCTCCGTAGCCGTGCCGTCATCGGCGACCGTGGTGCCGAACTGGCCTGTATCCCGCGCCGCCGCAAGCACGCTGTCGGGAACGGCGTAGAAGCGCTCCATGCGGGCCTGGCGCGCACGTTTCGTTCTGCCGGTAAGGTCCTTCGGATCGGGCAGGTTGGCCCACTCATCGTCGGTGACCGACTCCAGCGCTCGCTTCAGGCCAGCGAACTGCTGCTGAATCTTGGGGTTCTTGCGCTCGTATTCGTCGTTCTCGGCTTTCTCTCGTGCTTCCCTATGCGAAAAAATCTCTGGTCGGTATCTCTGCTCATCTAACAGCGCTGACTGATAAACCGGGTGCTCTCCTGGGGTGGGGGGTGTGTGCAGCACGAACGAGAAAGTTACTAACCTTTGCTTCTGGCGGCGGCGCCCCATCTTCTCCTCGACCTGGTGCCATATCTCGTCGGCCTCCTCGTCGTCCTTTTCGTAGATGCCGCCGGCGAAGAGCCCGACCTCGTTGTCGGGGTCCTGGTAGCGGGCGGCGTCGTCGTTGGTGTCGTCGTCCTTGGACTCGGTCAGGCCGAGCTGGGCGGAGCGTTTGGCGACGGCAGCCTTGATCTGGTCCTCGGAGGGCCCTTCGCGCGCAGGCCCCAAGTCCGATCGGGTCGTGAAGCCAGTGGCGCCGCGGCCAAGACCGGCGACATAGTTATCGGGTGCCGGCTGGCCAAGGAAGTCTCGTCGGCTAGTCATCGTGGGGGCAGTCCTCTGACAGGTGTGTGGTTGCAGGGAAGCTCAAGTCGTGAAGGCTCCAGCCAGAAAACATTCCGTCGCGGCAGAACCTTGGCATCGATGATAGACAGTGCGGGTACACAGTGCGAAGAATCTCCTCACACAAGGTGACCAAGCTCCAGCGAAGTGGGTCCTTGACTGCGAGCCTTCATTGCTGCAGGGTACGCAGTCCGCGCTCTAGGGTACGCTGTATTCCATTAAGCTGAAGTAAAGTGCTTGTCTGCACAACCCAAGATGGCAATCCGCGAACTGTTCACTGACATCTGAACACCAGCAAGTTCAATTACCGACTTAAACGTAAATCTCTCAACTCACCACAAAACCTAAATCCTCTGTGTTGACCAAGACCAGATACAAAAAATACGGGTATATGGGAATTGCAAGCTATCAATGCTCAGACTCTGATGCGTGCATCCAATGCTATTAAAACAATAGCCATCTTTACTTGCCGCTTGGCGCCTTCGGACCCGACTTGTCCACGCCCTGCCAGCCGGGATCCCACCCCTGGCCCTCGTCAACAGCCCCCTTCGAGTCCCCCTCGGTCACCACCATCTTAACGTCGCTCCAATACTCAAGCTTCTTCACTTGCTCGTCGGCTTGCTTAACAGCCTCCGCTAGATTCTTGACTCTCTTAGACAAGGTGTCGTCCTCCTCGCTTTCCTGACTGCCATCTTTCTTCCCGTCCTTCTTCTCCTTTTCCCTGTCAGCCACCGTTTTGTCGTACACGTCCGTTAACCTCGATAAGAGGGCTCGCCGCGAGGCTTGAAACACAAACACCGACATGACCTCGTGCATGACATCCTGCAACCCGGCCAAGTCATCCTCGGCATTTTCGAGGTAATTATCGATAGCCTCGATTTTCTCACGGTCGATCCTTGACGCGCGAAGTGCCGCCAGAAGTTCCTCAACACTCTCGATATCGGGTGGGGGCTCATCGGCCGCGTTCACTGTGCTCATACTAACCCGGCTGCCGCGGGCGCTGGCCCTACTCGGACTGCGCTCTAGGTCCGCCGAGGACCGGATCGTAAAGTACTCGGGGTTGAGCATGTTCACGTCTTGGGATATGTAGCCGGCGTCTTTCTTCACCCGCTTACGGATCCATGCGCGCCGGCGCACAAACGAGTTCCACCATCTCGCTTTATGCCAAGAGAACTTCTTGGCAAACATGAACGAGTACTCCCAGCCGTCCTCGTCCACGCCGTCATCGAGGTTGATCTTCCATTCCGGCCATGCCCACTCCCAGGTCGGGTCGGGAACTTGCGCGTTGGTTATGTCAGTCGGGCTGGCCTTGTGCGCGAAGTTTGTCCACGGCGGCGGGTCGAGGTTGCCGAGTGCCTTGGACGAGAAAAGGGGAGTGCCGCAGAGAAAGCCCCCTCGCTGGTTTTCGTATAGAATGTCTATCGCTGACTCGGGTGTCTTGGGCTTCTTAGGCCTCGGCTTCGGCTGTGAATTTGCTTCCTGGTCCACAATCCCGGGCTGTTCGGTGGTGCGTTCCAGTGGAGTGGGTTCTGGCACGTTCGTCAGTGTGCGTCATATGGGCAGCCTTGCCTCCAAGCGAATGCACTCACCTTGAACTCGAACCAAGGGACCGTCCGAAGCCGCCGAGAGGGGCTGGCCGTTCCCCTTGGCCATAACCCCATCCGGGGTAGCCCCGACATCCCCGACATCCCCGACATCCCCGACATCCCCGTTTTCTATCGGGCCATCCACCGCAGCATCATCTGTGTGTATCGATTCTCGATGACGGCCTGCAGAGGGACCTGCTGCCGAGCTGGCGCGAGAAGGGCCGAGGGCGGAGTCGTCGTCCTTCACCGATACCGGTGGCGAAGGGTTGTGGTTAACCAAGTTAATCTCATGGTCGAAATCGCTGTCCTTGGGGGGCGGGACGCGGCGCGAAGACCGGTGGTGTTTGACACGGGGCATCGTTTTACTCCTCAGGAGCGATTCGGGGAGCACCAGCACAGGCAATTCATCGTGTCTGGCCTAGGGCCCGGAACGTAATTTGGGACTGGGAGCTTTGCGATGCTACTTAAGAATGCATTTGACAATAATTAATGACAAGGTGGTTTAGCTCCGAGCGTTGCAAAGAACGCGCTCACGTTGTGGCGCCGGGGCGCAGCTGCCTCCCTAGTGTAGATGCGTGTCTTGTGACCGCGTGTTTCAAAAGCGCGTCTCTCGTGAGATGGTGATGATGCGGGCAATTGGGAGATGCTCGGGGAGTAGAGGTTCTCTGTCGATCCTCGGCACACAGACGGTTCCCCTGTAGGATAATCGCGATAACAGGGTCCGGCGAGAGTAGAACGGCGCCGAGTCGAGTGACCAGTGCCAGCGAGAGTTGGTGGTGCTGCTGCGTCATGATGTAATGGCGCCGCTTCCCGAAGGAAGCGTCCATCCCCGCCAAGCCCCAACAAGATCGGGTGGAGATTGCATTGGCCCGCTGCTTCAAGGCCTGGGCCCCCCGAGCAGAGCGTTACACGTCGGCATGAACAGCCCGAAACCGACAGGAGGTCCAATAACCAGAGAAAACAATTACCTCCCTCAAGGTGCCTGCTCTCCTAATATTGGCGAGCAACAAAGGAGTAATCCATAGTCCACAATCGTACCGCGACGGTCAGGAGAATTGCACAAGGTCCATTCGTTGCGACAATGTGGGGCCCTGCTTGACACGGATTGCAGCGCTGCTGGGGAGCTGGGGTCCACCTGTCGACATCCCGTTGGCAACCCCGCGTCTACGTCATGCTTGTGAAAGGGAAAGAAAGCTCCATGCTCAAACGACACAAGCAGGGCCGCGGCGAATGAGCTGGAAGCAGGTAGCTCCCCATGCCTTACCACGAGGTACCAACGTATGTAACCCTCAGGTAGCCAGAGCCCAATGGCCAAATAAAACCATCAGACCATCCCACCATCCATCTCTCCTTTGCCAACCACTGTTCTTTGGATCCGTTTCACACACAACAACAACCACCATCGTCCACCGCAGCATTCCAACCCGCGACTAAACACACCTTGCTACATCGCAGCTCAATCCAAACACACCAACCAAACCGCCACAATCATGTCTCGATCGCGCACCCCCCTTATCCTCGCGACCGCCGCCGCTGGTGGTGTCGGCTACTACCTCTACACAGCAGGCGGCTCGCCCAAGGTCGCCGAGAAGCAATTCGAGAGTTCGTGCCGCCAGCCCATTTCCCCATTTTCCCGATTCCCCTCGCTAACTCCCCTCCGCAGGCGACGCGCACAAGGTCGCTGCCAAGATCCGCAGCGAGATCCCGCACAAGCCTCACACGGACGCAAAGGAGGAAGGCAAGAAGATCGGCGCCAAGATTGACTCTGCCGTATGCCTCCCCCTCAGTACTTATCCCTTTCCAAACCCCCTAAACACTAACATCCCCCCAGGTTTCCACCGCAGACAAGGAGTTCGGCAAGGTCAAGCACGAGACCGAGTCGTACGCCAAGAGCGCCAAGGCAGAGACGCTCAAGAAGATCGACGAGATAGATCGCAAGGTGGAGGACAGCGCGGCCAAGTCCAAGGGGTACCTGTCGTCGTGGTTCGGGAGCAAGTAAACCCATCGCCCGGCGGTGGTAGCGATTGCGGGTGTGTGCTGTAATGATGATGAGTGCTGGGTGTCTTTTCTGAGGTGGTCATGAGAGGGAACGGGTCTATACAGGACGTTGCTTCTGTCTCTCACTCTCTCATTTTGGAGGTGTCTTGGGTGGTGCTTTTCATGGGTAGGGAAAGGGGAAGGCTTTTCTGAGAATAAGGGGAAAATTTTACGAGGAGGTTGTTCATAGGAGGGGATGCTTAGGTTTTTAGTCCCCAATCAACGAAGGTTCAGGTTCATTGAAAGGTCATTTTGTTCGGTGCTACGAAACATCAAATAATCCTGGCGATTGACACAGAGTCATTGGCGAAGCAGCGAGGCCAAGGCGATGGCCCTACCTCACGGCGACTAACCGTAGAGCTTACATGGGTCCAGAAAAGCTCGCATTGCCTCTTTTCTTTCCTATATTTTACACTTGACACACCCTGCATGATATCATGCGTATTTTAGTGGATTAACCGCTTTGGATATCACTGAGAGGCGGCAGATCCTCGTCTTCTCCTTCGGCTGAGCCGGGGTACTCGGCGGCACCATCGCCGATGAAGTCAAAGCTCCAATCATCAATAATCCTTTCACCAAGCTCAGGTTCTTCAGACTCTGCCGTCTGTTTTTTTGGGTATGGCGGTGGTTCTATCGTTGACATCGACGTTGGAAGCTCGGTGAATCTGTTGCAAGCAACTATCCTAGCACGGAGCTCTGGGATGGTTATGCGCTGGTCAGGATCTCGCGTGAACACGCGTGCGAGGATATCGGCCAGCTCATCTGTCACAGGAAGTATGGTTTTTAGGTACCCTGGGCTTCTGGTGAATGCTCGATAACTGGAATCTTCGTACGAGGCTTGCTTCCACGGATTCTTTCCTGTCGTTAGGTTCACGAGGATGACGCCGAGGGACCAGACATCGGCTGGCGCGCAATAGTAAAACGGCCTCCTTGGTAAGTTGTCCAAACATTCTAAGTTTACAGGCGTCAGTAAAGTCTTCAAGCGCGAGGTGGCACCTTGATCATCTAGGGAGCACGTACCAGGCGACATGTAAAAAGTCGACCCGCACCCAAACTCTTCACTTCTGTCCTGGGTTGTAGCCAGGCCAAAACTTGCCAATTTCAACGTTTCTCCTCCGTCGGTCACTACAAAAGCCTCTGGCTTTATGCCCCGGAGGTAGATGCCGAGACTGTGACAGTGCTCTACAGCATCCAAGATCTGAAGAAAGACGCGCTTGCAGAGGTCGGCTTTCCCTACGTATTCGCCGCGCTCGGTGATGTTGAAAAACAGGTCCCCTTCTGGGCAATATTCCAAGATCACATATATGCAATCAGGATTATCGATTACTTTCAGAAGTGACACAACGTTTGGGTGGGCTGACGCTTGATAGTGTAGCCGAATCTCCCTCGTTTGAAATGCCGCCTGCCGCCTGTCCAATGGGGTCCCATCAACGTTAAACTTGGAGAAGCACTTAACTGCATATTTTACTTCATCCTCCAGGTCGATTGCACTGTATACTACCCCAGATGTTCCTACGCCTAGGATATCGGTAATTTGCAGTGAAGAGGTAAGAAATAGTCCCAACTTCTCTTCTGGGGCGATAGGGGCGATGGAGTAGTTGGAGGCGGTGCCGCTTTGGGGTTTGTTCTCAGTCATAGATTCTTGATCTTGCGAGACCGGAGGCCGGAAGTTATTGGATTGCCAGGATCTCAGAAGTGTGACAAGCTGGGTATGCCCGCCCGTTTCAGCAGCCGAGAGAGCAGTGCCCCAGGTCTCTCCGATGGCCTCGACGTCAGCACCGTCGTCAAGCAGCCGCTGTACTTCTTCAACGTCCCCTTTGAAGGCGGCAAGATGGAGTGGAGGATCCGGCAGCCAATTCAACTCAGCTTCACTGGCGTTCAAGGTAGCTTCGGGTAGGCTTTGTATAGCGGCATTGGAACTGGCACCACAGTTGTCACGCTGCTGTCCACTGCTGTCATACTCCCCCCTTGTTGTTCTAGGAATGGCGAAAAGGGCGAGCTGTTCCATATGCGAGCCAACATGCTTCCGAAACTGGCTGCGTTCGACATTGATGATGTCAGTTCGGATCTGATCCTCACATACCCCTTCTAGAGGTTTTGGGACCTGTGTGGCAGGCGCCGAATCGCTCGCTGTTCCCTTTTCTTTTTGCACGTTGGCCCTAATTTTTTGTTCCCATTCATCACAGAAAGGACAATCGACAGCGGGAATAAAATTCAGCGGTCGACGGCTTGCTTGGTTCAACAATTGGGCTTCAGACTCGGTTAGGTCGGGGTGAGCTTCGTCGACATGTGCTCTGAACAAGTCGGAAGATCGGAAAGAGCCTGCTCGACAGAGAGTGCAGACCCAATTGCATCGATGGTTTTGCAGCTCGTGTTCAAGCCATGTGTTGCTGTCTGCGAACAGCTGGAGATCGCACTCAGCAGAGCCCATTGTGCAAACATACGATTTGAGGTCGCTGAACGCATGGAGCCTTTAGTAAGTTAGGCTTGGAGTTAGTACCCGCGTTCTGTGCGTATACATTGATGAAGGCAAAGCTTGAATACAAAACAGTACACACCTCCATTCCCTTTCGCGTTTGAACTTTTGAATGATATGGCAAAAAGGACATTCAAACTCGGCCTTTGGGTTGTCTTTCGTGAGAGTTCGAAGACTCGGTAACTCCAGCACCATATCCTCTTCGGCAAAGTCAGAATGAGCGGTTGAAGTATATGATATCCCATCATCCTTAGGTTCATCGCGAGTCGCGTTCAGTTGCCCGGCAAACAGTGTTGACGCCTTTGTGCCTGGGTCTGTGAAACCCGCCTGGGAAGTGCCGCTCCCCGAAGCTAGCGGGAGATGGCCGTCGGCTCTTTTTCTTATGTCTAGCGGCTCGGGATACGTTTTGGAATCTCTGCCAAGTTCTCCCCCGGTATAATCGTGATGTCCTAGAGAGTCTTGGTGTTCTCGGCAATACCAGAGAAATTGACGTCTCATTGTGATTGCTCGGCCTAACCTCTTCACCAGCCATTCGGAACTAGGCTTTGCCAACTTTGGGTATTTCTCCCGAGTGTGGCCGATGTCAAAGTGGTCCATGAAAGTGATTTTGGTCCTTTGAAGCGCAGTCTTAAAGCGATCTCTTAAACTCGCGTTCCGGATAAGCATCGAAGTTTTGAGTAAGCCGCGACAACACTCAACGGCCGCCGCAAGGATCTCGTGCGCTTCATCTTTGGACGGTAGTTGCCTAGGGATTTCCAGTGAAAAGTCTGCTACAAAATCTTCCGCGTCGATTTCTTCAAGACGGGCCGTCTGTTCCGTAGTCTCGCCGGACATGACGCCCAACACTAGCATAAATTAGGTGGTGCCTAAGGTAGGGAGCCTACAGGCATTTACTTACGGTCGGTCAGAGCATCCGCCAAGTCGTCGAGCAGTTCACACACCCAGTCTCGAATCTCAGGAGCATCCCGGAGACGTGATTCGAGGGACAGCTGAGACTTTTGTGGGTGAAAAGCGCCAATGTTCCTGGCCCAAAGCGCGAACCTCTCCGAGACATCGGTAACGGCCTCTTCTATGGCGGTGGCCGTTCGAGGGTGTTGCCTGACATTTTCAATCTGGCCATTTATCGCGGCGGCCCTGGACGATATAGACGCCATTCCTGGCGACGAGGCCACTGCACGAGTTTGATGAAACGATGTTCCAGCTTCGACGACAACATTTGAACTAGAGACGATGGGTGAAATATCCAATCAGGCGCATGGCTGCCTGACGGCATGATGCAACATACCTGACCAAGCGGGCCTGCTTCAGGCAGACACGTGAGCAGAACATTAGGCAAGTGCAGCCTGAACAACGTCAACTTGAAGATCGTTGTTTTCTCTCCACCCCTCCACCCTCGGTGTTCCTGCCTGCCGGTCACCCCCTTCGGAACTGAGTCCCATTGGGACTGAGCATGTCGGGCTTCGAAATCGCGGGCGTCATTCTTGGCGCCTTTCCTATCCTTATTTCGGCTCTCAAAGGATACGGGGAGCTTGCGAGAAAAGTCGGGCACTGGAGCAGCATACGCCAGGAATACCAGAAATGCAAAAACGAAATCAACGCCCAGCACGTGGAATTCATCGGAAATTTGAGGAGGCTTCTGCTCACTCTTGGGGTTGACGATGCGAGAATCTCCCGCCTGCTGGCTGGCCCCGGCGGAGAGGAATGGAAAGACGCGGACCTTGCTTACCAGCTCCAGGACCATCTCCGAGATTCGTATGACGTGTTCCTGGGAACTATTCAAGATATGAACAAAGCCATGGAGGATCTGAAAAAGGAGATAATAATTGATTCCGAGAACCTGCGGCAGAAGATTGAGCAGACTAAGGTAGGCTAAGAGCCCTGTGCCGCAGTCGAGGTGGTGGTTAGTCTTACTCTTGAACAGTTGCCAGAGCTCGCCACTCGGCTAAAGGAAGTGTTCAAGAGATTCGGTGCGACCAGGGACTACCAGCTGTACCGCATGCAGTTTGTCTTGGGGGAGAGCGCGCGGAAGAGGCTGTTCGATGAGATGAAGGGCTACAACGACAGACTCCGGAATCTCTTGGAGACCAGCACTGCTGTTTCCCAGGCACAAAAAGCCAGAAAAGCCGAAAAACAGGCCCGCGAATACTACGCCGCTTGTGGGCTCTGGAAACAGGCCGACCAGCTTTACAGCGCCCTCTCCAAGGCTTGGAACTGCAGCTGCTGGAAGCAACACCACGCCCATCTGCTGCTTCAAGATCGGCACCAACCTTCGCCCGAGCCACATTTCCACCTCATGCTTTGGTCCGACTCGCCCCACCTGCCCCTTGGCCCGAATTCCAAGTCATGGCTCTGCCGTCCCACTCGAGTCGAGATCTTTGACGAGCCCGAAGCACCCGTTCCGATCAGGATCGGCCCGGCCCCCAACCTTGAGCTCAGAGCTGGTACCCCCCTTCACAGAACCCTCACGCCGCTAAAGCCGTCCATAGCTTCCGGGAAACATCAAAAGCAGGCACGCGCCAAGTTCAAGGGGGTTCAGGAGTACGTGCTGACGAGGAATCTTCCCGTATCTTCTTCAAGCCCCCTAACGTCGAGCAGAGCACCGCTGGTCACCAACACCATGGTCGAGGATATCCCAGAACCAAAAACAAGTATTCATGAATCTGAACAGAGAGGGCGTCAGACTCGCCAGATCCCAAGTCTCTGCGCCGCTCTCCGCCAACAGTCTCCTTTCCCTGCAAGCTGCCCTGGGTATTTACTCTCTGCTTGTAGCAACGAACGGTACTATGTCTACCCAGCCAGTGATGCTAGCACCCATATCAACCCAAATAAACCAAAGCCCGTTACACTGGAGGGCATCCTCCGCGACTCAAATCACCTCCTGACACGACTTCAGCGATTTACCCTCGCAGTGACGGTCGCTTCATCATTCATCCAGCTAGCCGGAACACCATGGATCAAGGTTCGTTGGGCCAAGTCCGACGTCGTTTTTTTCCCCGATCCGGCTGAGCCGCGCCCGCACATCTTTCTCGAGCGGCCGTTTGTGAGCCGTGATTTCCTCCAAGGCTCCTACGAACCCGTAGATGTGGCATCACCAAAAGTGATGGTATCCGACGAGCTCATTCATGGCTTTGAGTCTTTGGGGATCGTTCTTTTGGAACTATGCTTTGGGAAACCGATTGAAATGCACCCTTCCTGGCCGTCGTTGCCGGCGGGGTCTGGCTTCATGGCGGCGCTCGAATGGCTGAAGGACGTAGCCGAAGAGGCAGGACCCGAGTATGCTGATGCGGTGGCCTGGTGCCTGATCGGCGGCAGGACGATATCTACTGGCCGAGGTGAAGGTTGGAGGACCGTCATGTCGGATCGCGTTGTGAAACCGTTGGGGCAGTGTCGGAGCTACATTGCTCCCGTGAGGTAGACGATGGTGAAGTTGAAGGGAGTTTTACAGGTACGGGGTTCATGTGAATAAACAACAACACAAACACGCAAAGCTTAACGGACTAAGTAAGTAGTGTGCAAGCAGACCCTACATGATTACTCATGTAGTTGACATACGCTGGTTCTTCTAGAGATGCTATAACAGCTTAACGATGCGGTGATGCCCTACAGAAGCGCGACATGTACTGAAGATTTTCACAAGCACCAAGACATTCACCATCCTAAATGCCCTGATATTCTCGCGACCAGAAAACTCGGGGGTGTATGTGCATCATGTGAGAACATTTAACACTTCGCACAGCAACCGCACCAATCACAAACCCACCAGTAGGACCTTTTCCCTCATCGGAGCCCTCGATACCTAGGACGATTGGTACATCTGATAAGTTTCGCAAACAGCAACACATCAAAAACTTCAGATCAAACACCCCATCTAAACTGGAGTGGTAATTCCAAGTTCAATGCTACCTCAGCTTCGAATGCGCGCGCACAGCTTCGCTATCAAACGATGCAACAACTCATTGTTACTGTACCTCCACGACCCCACCGTCACTCAACTGGTCCCTCCGTCCCTCCATGCCTCTCACCTCGGACAGCCATCGCGGCCGCCCTATCCAGGCCAAATCTCTATAGCCCTCCTCGCCATCGGGTATTCCAACACCAACACACTACCTACAAAGCCTAAGAAACCGGTGGAACCATAACTCAAAAGTATTTATGGTATCCTTCCCTCCTCCCTTTCCCTTCTCTGGTCGTCTTCTTTGAACTGCTCAAATCTCTGACGTGCTTCCCTCAGCCCGTCCCACCGCCTAACAGAAAAGAAGATTATAACGATAAATGATGTGCCAAAATCCCAAACTTCCATGCAGTTTGCTGCCTTCAGGTGAGGCAGAATGTGATGACGATCACGTTGTTTTCCCGACTCTAATGGGCAGATAAAAAGAGGCGGTGATGGGAAAGAGCTTATATCTCAGCCAGCGCGGCAACGGTATATATATGAGTGATGGCGACGGGAGAAGATATGCATTTCTTAGTCCGCGTCGGCGAGCTGCATGATGAGGCGCGCAGCCATGTCGAGGAACGGAAAGGGGCTTGTAACCTCCTTGTCCTCGAGTAGCCTGCCCTCGGCAGTCTCGTAGCCGTCCACCTTGAAGTCAACCAGGTACACGCCGTGCTCCATTTCGTAGATTTGAACATCCATCCGCATGGCCACTACTTGGCTCTCAAGGCTGCCGTCGCGTGATACGTAGACATTATCTCCGGAATCGTTTGACCCTGACGCGATAGCGTGTTTTTTGAGCGCTTTGGAGGTTGGTTAGCTTCTAATTTCAAGCAATTTCAAGAATGGATGAAGGGGATAAAGCATACTCTCTGTCGTCCAGCGGATCTTGATGTGCCAAGGATCTGCGGGTAGCCGATAAACCTTAGTGGGATCTATACTTGAAGTCGAGTTGTGCTTGCGAGACCGAGGAGAGCCCTCGGCAACAGCATTCTCTTCGTCTTCGTCATGTATCGTGTCGTACTCCTCATCGATCATCCACCCAGCTCCAAGCTTGGACAGAGCCTTGTAGATGCATACTAGCGCTTCCCAAGGCGCATTTCTCGATCGGATGCCGAATTGCCATCGGACGGGCTTGACCTTTTTTGGCGGGTTGACAGGCGTCAGCCCCTGTGGCCGCTTGTTCGCCTCGTCTAGGCGGAGCTGACTGCGGGAATGGGGTTTGAGACGGCGGAGCGTCTCTTCCTGCTCAGCCTGGCTGCGAGGCTGAGATAAAGGTTCCAGCGAAGTGAGTGTTGTATCGGCTATCTCGACGCCAGATGCCTTCGCCTTCTCACGCTCCATAAACACCCTATGGTACGCAGGTAAACTGCTTGGCAAAACGCCCACTTTGCTGATGTATGGCTTGGCCGAAGCTCCGGTGCTTATCGAGGCGATAGAGCGCGCTGAGGACATAGTTGGGTCTAATAATGGGCTCGCGCTCGAGTCGTCCGTTGGTGCTGTAAGATTTACGAGTTCTTCTGCCAACTTAGCACCTTGATCGACTTCTGTCGTTGGGGAGGCTCCGAATGGATTGTCTGTGCCCAGGTTTGCTTCACGGTTGTCAGGTTGGTTGCCTGGTGAGAACCTCAAAAGCCAGTGGCAAAAGTGGAGGAGAGAACGCTTGAAGCTTCAAACACACAAACATAACGAATGAGACGGGGAGCCTTACGATTATTTTGCATGAGTTTGTTCTCACGAACGATCATGTACGCATCCTTGATCGCCGAAGGCTCATCGGCGTCTAGTGCTTCTTGCACGTCCCGCTTACCATAGCCCATAGTTTTGCTGATCTTCTCCGTCACCTCGTTGTGTAGCTTCTCCTGTACCTGGCGTGGGGCCTGGGGGGCAATGTCGCTGACTTTGATCGCCTTGTTCAGATCGACACCCGTGTTCATAAACTCCTCGACGGGCGGGTGAAGGTAGGCGGGCAGGTCCTTGAGAAACCAGGGATCCTGACGGATCTCCTCGATAGTTGCGCGCTGGACGGGATTAACGACGAGCATCTTCTTGATCAGTGCGGAGGCGCCGGGGCTCATCCAGGTCGGGACCATGTAACTGCCGCGCGCGATCTTTGCAAAGAGGCTGGGGATATGTTCATCGTCAAATGGCAGACGGCCGACAAGCAAGACGTAGAGGATAACACCGCAGCTCCACACGTCAACTTCGGGACCGGCATACAGCTTTCCGCCGATAACCTCGGGGGCAGCGTAGTTGGGGGAGCCGCAGCTGGTCTTGAGGAAGTTGCCGTCGCTCATGATATTGCTGAGGCCGAAGTCGGCGACCTTGACGTTCAGGTTCTCGTCGAGCAGTAGGTTCTCGGGCTTGAGGTCGCGATGCACGATCTTGTGGCGATGGCAGTACTCGACGGCGCACAGCATCTGCTGGAAGAAGCGGCGGGCCTCGTCCTCCTTCATCTTGCCGTGCTGGACGATGTAGTCGAACAGCTCGCCGCCGGCGTACTCGAGCACCATGATGATCTCGGCGGGGGTCTTGATGACGGTGAACAGCTTGATGATGTGCGGGTGGCGCAGCAGCTGCAGGTACTCGATCTCGCGCTCGACGCGGCCCTGCATGTCGCGGCTGATGAGCTTCTTGCGGGGGATGATCTTGAGGGCGACCTTCTGGCCGGTGCCGCGGTGCACGGCCAGCTTGACCTTGCCGAAGCTGCCCTCGCCGAGCGTCTTGACGATGTTGTAGGCGCCGATGCGCTGCTCGGTGCGCATCTTGTCGCGCAGGGGCGCGGCGCCCGAATCGGGAGGGCCCATGCCGCCCATGACGGCCGCGTTCATGGATGAAGAGTGGTAGCCCGCCCCGCCCGACCGCTTGTTACGCCGGATCTGCGACGGCGAGAGCGAGATGGACAGCTCCTCGTCGTCGTACGCCTGGGCCAT
>Ga0247770_1001061_pt1 | contig 23777 bp, 14 predicted proteins | sample UWRJL136409B6_FD_179943 | JGI IMG/M metagenome (GOLD analysis project Ga0247770, IMG submission 179943) | Plant litter microbial communities from Arlington Agricultural Research Station in Wisconsin, United States - UWRJ-L136-409B-6 | ecosystem: Environmental > Terrestrial > Plant litter >... | reverse complement strand
CACCCCGAACCGTGTTGTCAGTTTGCGAATACGGCGTGTGAGGGAGGGTTTGGCGCGTTCGGTGAGAAATGAAGTCGTATCGAATGCGTCGCCGCCCTACCGCTTGGCGTAGACAATCTTTTGGGCTGGGCGGTAGAAAGGCGTGCTTGACACAGGCAGCCCCGACTCATCTAACGCCTGGACCAACTTCCCAAGCCACGCATGGTATCCCGCAAACATTCCAACCCCCATCCAGCCCTCACAAAACGCCTGCAACGCCTTGTACCGCTGCACCTGGAACTCCTTCTCCTCCACACCGGGCGTCACCTCCATCAACGCCATTGACACCTTCGTCACACACACCGGACACAAATACGGCGGCTGCCTCACATCCTCCGCCATGCCCGCCGTGCTCTGCATGACGCACGCATAATACGAGCAATGTCCCAAACACAAACAATGCCCCAACTCATGCGCAACTGTCCTCGCAACCCTCGAGAACCACAACCCACCAAGATCCTCCTCCGGCGCCGGCGCCGCCACCGCCGCCCTGACCGCCGCCCCCAACGGCGTCTCCCCGAACCCCTTCGCCTGCTTCCGCCTGAAAGCCAGCGGAACCCCCCTCCACGGCGCCCCATTCGCCCACATCTCCTCCCCACAAACCTCCGTCGCATAGCTGACACAGTGACTCGCCGGCCACATGTGCTCCCGATCAACCACCCCCTCATCCAACCCGGGATGATATCGCGCCGCCGAAACCACCGCAATCCTGCTACTCCCGTACGCCCGCCCACAGCAGAAGTCGTCCTCCTCGTCCTCATACAAATCCTGCTCCGTCATCATCACCAGCGAATACGCATCGTCCGGTAACGCCTCCAGCGCCGCGTCGAGGACATCATTCAGGTTCAGCTGCCGCTTGAAGGCCCCGTCGGGACACGCGCGTGTGCGCACGCCAGTGACGCCCTCTTCGCCAACCTGCAGCCCGACCACGTCTGGCGCTGTCCCGGCGGTGCCGTCCGTCCAGGGCGTGAAAGCTACCGTGCCGGGGTACGGCTTCACCGCAAGGGGGTGATAGAACGCCGCCAGGTAAGCGAGGATGTCCTTCTCCTTTGGCGATTCCACCGCGCGCGCGGCGGTTGAGATTTCTGCCGGAACAGCCCAGGTCTTCATGAATGACAATGATGTAGGGATGGCCGGCACCGACGCGACGTAGATGGTCTTGCGCTCGTGAGTGAACGGGTTGCGTAGCTTCTCGCGCATCCAGGAGCGCAGACTCTGCGGGGGGTCCTTGGGGTCGATGGCGAGCGCGTCGTCGGGGAGGACAAGTGGGCCGGGGAAGGTGTGGCCGAAGGCGATTTCATCTTCGCGGGTCGCGGCGGTGCCGCGGAATTGGCCGATGCGGCCGGAGGGCGTGGCTGCTGCTTTGCGGTTGACGAAGGGGGGGCGCGCGAATTTGGCTTCGGCGGCGTGGTCGGAGACGTCGACTTGTAGGCCGTCTTTGTGGGTGCATGGCTTGGAGGGAGGCATTTGGCGGGATGCTTTGAGGTATTGAGGTGTTGAGGGGAAGGGGAGAGATGATTCCGTTCCCTCTGGTCCATGGTGGCAGGTGCCAAGGCGCCAGGTTGTAAACAAAACTCCAGGCAGCAGCCGGGGACTGCTGAGGGTTAGGGTCACATTAACACCTAGATGGTGACCTCCGTACAAGCAACGTGTTTGAGGAATTTATACCTGTGTCTTATCGTTCATTTGACCGAAATAGGGCTTTAACTCTCCACCTCCGATTCGCCAACACAAATACTAAAGACGAGAGGTTGTTATTAAGACTTACAAGTAATTAAGTTAAACAAGACAATTACCAAGACCCTGCGACGATGGATCCCCGGCCTTTTACCGTTTGCGAGTCCCGGCTGTTCAGTATAGCACATTCACGAGTTATAGTATCGCGGATGTGTCTGAGAGGCTGTATCGTGAAACACCCCAGTCAGCTTGGCAATCCCAACCCCAACTGTTCTCACTTCTGGCCTCCTGATTCACACATGACTTGAACGAAACAGCCCCCACCAGATCTCGCGGCGATGGGACTCCCGTCTTCCTCCTTTTGCGAGCCGCGCTTGTGAACCGTGGGACATCCACCGGTCATATCGCGGAGGTCACTGAGAGCCTGCATCGTGAGAGTCCTGAGTCAGTCTGGCAGTTTGACGCTCCATTGGCCATTCGTAGGGTCCAGGTGGAGACATACCCGGTTGAAGTTATTGGTGCATAGTTCAAATGTAGCCGATTGTCGGCCTGAGATTCCAAACCCCTTTGAGGTGTTAGATCTCGTGTTGTGGAAATGGGTCCAAGGAGATCACCTACCGTGGCGCCTGAGATCGTGTCTCGCGCAGCAAGATTGGGAGTATGATTTCTATCTGAGCCACCGTCGTTGAAGGAGGCAGCACGTTTGGCTACCACGTTCGCCTGTGTCGTGGTGGCGAGTAGTAAGAGTCCGGCGGCGACAGACTTCGCGAAACGCATAGTGAGGTAGGTGATAAAAAAGAAACAGCGCAGATGATGATGGACAGGTAACTTCTCTGAGAGAACTAGTAGCTGATGAGCTTGAAACCCTGCGATTTTGGCGTGTACGCAAGACAGTTCCAGCTACTCCGATTGACTGGGGTCCTTTGACGCCGCGCCAAGGCAGATGTGCTGTTATATAACCTTGGGGACCTGCAAACCGTGGAGCGGACATCAATGGTCTTCATCATCGATGAGGCGCAGCAATGCACCCCAGGGCTGCAACAAAGCCAAGACTTTCTCACCGAGGAACAGGCCTATTGTGTTCGTCCCAAACTTGGAATTGATATGACCAGCGATATTAAACTGCTAAGAATCGAATTAGCCCTTCCGTTAGTTCGACACTGCCGAATATCTGTCCCGTCGCTGACCAGGTCAGGCCCCTCCGCTGTACTACCCTCCTCATAAGGGACGGTCCCTCTGGGGGTTGCGCCAAGTGATATGAAGTCGTCTCCTGCCGTCTTCGGAAACGAAGATTGGGTTGCGCACTGAGCTGCCTATTGGTCCGGGTAATGTCCGAGATGTGAGGTTTCGGACACAGCGCAAGGCGCAGCTGCTATGAACCCCTGATTGATGACCACCCGCACTAGTGTGCGTAGATGCCAAAAACTCGAAAGCCCATACCGAAGAATACAGGGTAACGGGTAACGCCTAAAAGGTCACCCAACAAAATCGCTGATTCAAGGGGGGGATCTATACCCGCGGTACTAAGTTGGGTCGTCCGAGCCTCACTGCCGCCCTCCACTTCCAGACAATACCACTCGGTCTCAAACTACCAAGACACAGCAATCATGGCCTCACTGAAACGTCAGGACACTCTGCTGGACAAACCGGTGGTCCGAAATGCCCCATGGCCGGGAATCGTGGCTATCATTGCCATGTTAGCATGTCTTATCGCCTCAGGGGTGGTAGTGGGTATCGCCAATGACAGCCCGGTGACATCGTGGGGAGTGCGGCCTGCCGTATTGCTGGCCGTTTTCACAGCAACATCCAATGTCGTCTTCAACACGGCCTTGGCAACCGGGATAGCAGTCCGGTTCTGGCTGTGTGCGTCCAGAGGCGTCAAGCTTTCCCAGCTGCACTACATCTGGGACCATGGAGGAGTCCTCAGTTTCAGCTCCGCTGTCCGATCTGGACCCCCGGCGAGGACAGTAGTCTTGCTGGCGCTGCTAGCAAACGTGCTGCAGTTTGTGGGAGCACCGCTCCTCCAGCGGTCATCATATCAGGTCATCCAGGATCGGTACAGCAATAACACCATCTCAATGGACTTAGCTCGGGAGATCCCAGCCGGTGTTTTCGGGACGAACAACAACGGAGTGGTGACCAGCGCCGAACGCGTCCTCATGCCGCTTGTCCAGCACTGGTGGCGCAACACCTCCATGACCACCCTTGGCCGCGAAGGATACACGTGCGACGGGGTCTGCGACGGCCACGTCCCCGGGGCAGGCTTCACATACCACTGCTGGACAACCCAGCGTCCTCTGGAGTTGGCCACCAAGAAAACTGACAACCAAACCGTCTTCCTCATAGCGCTGGCTAACAAGGAAAATGCCACTACCGGCCCCTACCTCCGCTTGACGTCCTTGCACCTCTCGGAAATTGACAACGATTGCGTTGGTACAATTCGTGAGGAAACATGTGATCTTGAGTCGGCGACCATCGAGTATCCCATCACAATTCAAAACCAGACTGTCCACCTACGGCGCGAGGAACTCGTCACAGGCGGAGGGCCACGCGTCGTGTCACGGTACTCAGTGGCGGGAGACTCGCCCAACATAACCGGAAAAGCCGGGATCGGTCCATTATTCACACTCCGTAACTTCGCTATCAATCGCATCACGGACATTGCGCAAAAGAAGTACCGGGAAGAGTCGAACATGTCGCTTTACGTGTCACCGTCGATCCTCGCCGACATCTTCTATGTCGCCGACGGCGGCAATGATGCTGGGCCGAAGGCACGCTGCCGCCTCTTGTGGACAAGCCCGACGGAGTATGTGCTAGCGAATCTGTACGATTTCATGTTCCGCTCTGCGATGCAGCTTGGCAATGGGACTGAGACGCAGACATTTGCGGTCCGGCGAACGACGCCGACACTGGTGTTTCAGGCTGATGTGCGTTATCTGGGCGCCGGTCTAGTGCTCACGGCGTGTGGCATTGGCCTTCTTGCTTTGCTGATGTGGGGATGGTGGCAGCTTGAGCGGTCAGTGACTCTGAGCCCGTTGGAGACGGCAAGTGCGATGGGGGCGCCTATTCTTCAAGAGGCAGAGCGGGATGCGAGTATCAATGAGATACTGGCCAAGGTGCGAAACATTGAGTTCCGGCTGGGGTCGCCGCAGGTCGAGACGTCGGTGACGGAGATAGGCAAGGAGTAGTGCAAGAGACAGAATAGGATTTGGGGAATGTGGGAAGTTGTACTGAAGGTGCCCCGTGTCGACTCACGGCCACGGCCACTGCCCGCCAGTTGGAGGCTGAAATGTGCCTTGCTTCTCGGTGTTGACGTGCCGACGTTCAGGCGACGGAATGAGCAGGAATCTTCTGATGATGAGAACTCTCCAAACTGAAGCCCAGACTGCCCCCAACAGTTATCGACCCTTGACCTATACCACTCATACTAGAATCAGTGAAGATTCTTTGTCGCCCGTTGACAGCTCGCTCCAAGATGGACCACCGGCAACGGGCCCGTCATGGCACTCTCTACCGCTTGGCATTGCACAAAGCGCGGGACCGATAACCTTAAATTGCAGGTCTCCTGTATCTACCGGTCCTCCCGTGGCAGGTCTTACCACAAGCATCGTGACCGCGTTCACCGACCTCTCGTAGACAGTTGGTTTGATGTAAAAAGTATCAGATTTCCAAAGCGGCCGCCAAATCGGTATCATGATCTCGCCGCTCTGCACCTCTCGAGGGCCGATGCCATAGCGCGGACACAGCTCTGATCCGATCTCTAGCGGCTGGAGGGCGAATACAGAAAACTCCTGCAATATGAAGGCCAGACCCTTGACTGGGTTCAGCCCTCGCGGGGTGCCGGACCCCGGGGAGACGCCGTCCACGTCTGGCACGTAGTGGTCCGCCCCCAAAGGCTTATCAGTCCCGAAACGGCGAAACTCGACGATAACCCGAACCAAAGCCATCAAATCCAGCATGTGCAAGTTTGGCTGCCCATCATCAAGTGGGAAGAAGTCTCGTAAAACCGCCGTCAACTTCTCTGTCCTCTGTTGGTTGTCTTGAGGAGCGGGCTGGCCGAAATGGGTTCTTACAAGCCGGACCTGTCCGGAAATGGAAGGGTTCCAGTGAATGCGTACAGCGCCGAAAGTGTATGATAGTCTCACTAGGGGGGGATGTCCCGGAGATGCGGGATAAGGCTCATAGGTGTCGACGTTGAGGATCTGGGAATGGTAGGGAAGACTCCGTTTTCGGGACTTGGACCAGTCCGGGACCCATGACGGATGACAGTTGCTATCCGTGGCGGAGCCGACGGGGCCGAATTCGAATAAATGAAGCAGTAACTGAAGTTTGGTATTGTCTGTGCCGGTTGCCAAGAGGAAGGACGCAGCTTGCCGGTAAAGTTCAGCCCAGTGGACAGTGTAGTCGATGGGAAATCGACTTTGTTTCGGGACGAGGCAATGGAGTGCGGCAATGCGGTCCCTCGGGTCCTTGCATTTGGCTTCGTGAAAATTCCACAACAGTTCCAAGAGCATTCCAGTCCCAGTGGTGACAGTGCTGGTGACCGAGCCAAGGCATGCGGCCATCTTGAAATGGTAGTCCGACGTGTCCAAAGCCTGCCACCGAGTGGTCGCTAGACTAAGCGTGGCGAGAGGGATGCTGTGCTTCCCGCAATACACTCTCGCATGGCGAGCTAGACTAGCCTCCTGAATGACCCACCGACGGGAGAACCACGGCTGCTCAAAGAAGCCGATAAGGTCTGCGAGACCCTTTACGGCCTCATTGACTGAGAAAGATTTCCTCAGACAAGCGGCCACCCGAGATGACATTGTCACCTTCTCGCACTCTTCCAGTCTGCTGACTTTTCGGAAGAACCGGAAGGTTTGCGCGGTGCGAGGGTGCCCAGGTCCCAACCAAATGTACACCTCCTTCGCTTGTTCGTAAATGCGGCCCATTCTGGGAATCTGCTGAGCTTTCTCCAACTCGTCGCTCTGGTTAAGACACACGGCGTCGATCCACAGAAATTGCCGCTTTCTTGGCACGCGGAACCGACGCAGCACAGTGTCGACATTCGGGGTAATTCTCAGATACGAGGTATTGCCACCGTCCTCGGTGATCTCCAGCGTCAGGTGAGGCTTTTGATCCCCCCAATAGTACGAGATGGCGAAGTACTCGGGATGCTGTGGTGCAAGCGACGGAGTAGCGATTGAGCATGTCAATGGGGCCACCTCATTCACCGCAGGGTGAAGGACGACAAGCCGAACGGTGTCTGCATCGGGCAGGGGCCGGTATTCGTACTCGTTCAGAGGAGGCATATTTCGGACTGGAAGGCTTGAGGCGCTGTTGAGGAATTATGGCCCATGGAAATGGCGATGATTTCTTTGAGAAGAGACGAGATGTTCCTGCGGGTTGGGCATCAGCCAGAGGTGGGGCAGCGGCATTGGATGCATTGCTCTGCAAGGCGAGTGGTTTACGACCAATAGAAAGGGTTTCCATGTCAGGCCACGCGGTCATTGACAAACGTGATCAACGCCTGTGATAAGGCCGAAACCGCGGCGTGCAAGTGTCCGACAACCTATTTGTGGAGCCGGATCTGTCCAGAACTGCCATTTGATTGTCGGCAAGGTCGACACTGTATTCATCAATCTGCTGGGGCGTTAGTGTGAAGCAAGGAGTCTGGGTTGGTGCTCGGGTGACTGAAGGCAAAACATGCTGTAGTGGGTTGTCAGGTAGCAAGATGCCTTGGGATGTCACGCGCTTTGTAACGGAGTGTAGTTGTGAGTTGTGTGTCCACGAGAAAACGCAACTGCGAGTTATCGAAGAGGCTGGGATATTGTCTTGGTGTACAAAAAGCTACCGGTCTATGACTCTTGTTCCTGAAGTTCCAAGTCTCGTTTCTCTTGGTCGGCCTCAAACCGTCGCAAACACCCCCCAATCCACTTCGTTGTCCGATGTGATTCTCCCAGCGCCCTATTTGCTAGCTCAAGTGCTTTCCGAAACTCTTGACCTGCCCCCTGGTAGTCCCTTTTTCTTTCAAGCACGCCACCTAAATCCCTAAGACACCCGATAGTATTCGGGTGTCGTGCCCCTATAACCTGCGAACATAACTGAAATACCCGCCGGTACAACTGTTCCGCCTCGTCATACTCATTGAGTGAAGAAGCGAGTATGCGAGGTGACCCATGTAACGAACAGTAAACCAATCTTCTGTACCTAGGGCCCTTTCTGCCCGCATAAGCGTTTGTCGATGAATACGCTTCGACTCCTCATATTTTCCTTGCTGTCGCAGCAATTTACCAATGCCATTCATGCAACGAATTCCTTCGACGCACTCAGTTCCGACAGTTTCCTCCCGGCCTTTGAGCGCCTGTCGATATAGTTCTTCTGCCTCTTGATGCGCCCCCTGATACGAAATTGTATCAGCAAGACTGTACATGGTGGAAAGGGCGCGTGGGTGTCGGGGGCCTAGGGTACGACGCGTGATACTAAGAGCCTTGCGGTACAGGTCCTCGGCCTCTTTGAGCCTTCCAAGGGCGTCGAGCGAATCCCCGAGCCTGTTCATACCCTCAACGGTGCTGTCATTATCGACGCCCAAATATGACCACTTCATTTCCAATGCTAGACGATGCAATGGCACCGCATCTTCATACCTCCCAATCAAGAAATTCCAATCTGCTAATAGTGTGATGAGGTCGATTTTGGCTGTAATATAATCGGGGCCGGCCGCTTCCTCCTCCATATTTCCCCCAAAGTTCAAGGCTGCGTTAATGTGTGGGAGGTACTGCTTCCAGACCTCTTTACTTTTTTTCTCCGGCCACGCGCAACAGTGACCGAGTCTCAATATGACACCTGTGATATTGTCCCCTCCTTGGCTATTCATCCAGTTGCGCATCGCCAAACGAACAAGGCGGTGCATGTCGAACGAGTCTTCTCCCTCTCGTTGCGCGATGAATGCGAACCACTTTAATGCACCAATTGCTTCGTCTTTCTCGAGTTCGTCGTTTGCTTCCGGCAACAAAGCGAGGGGAACGTTCTTCTCGGCGAGTAAGCTGGCAAATCGCAGATAGCTCGCTGCGAGACTGTTGTCCCGTGATATCTGGTTGAACGAGACAAGCCATGTCGTTGCAATCGGGTTTTGGATTGATTTGTAGCGGCCTTGGTCCTCGAAATTGGTGCCGAGAAGTTTGATCAGGGTCTTGTCACTCGAATGACAATGGTGGAGGTACTTTGCGACAGACATCCCCGTTTTTGCCATGTATGCGGACGTCTGCTTGATGGCCAAGGGGAGGTCGGCTAAGAATTCCAGCAGTTCTGCCATACCAGATGCGTCCATCTGGCTGTCGTCGACATTTTTCTCCAGGAGCTCAGTTGCCTCTGCTCTGGTCATGCCAGCCAAACTAATGACATTTCGCCGAGAGATGTCGAGTCGCGTCGCAATCTCATGGGTCCGTGTCGTCACGAGGATGGAGCCGCTGAGACTGAACGGCAGGTACTCCGAGAGATTCAGAGCCCCACCATCGAAGAGGAGCTCCACATCGTCGGCGTTGTCGATGATCAAGAGCCAGCTACCGGAACTCTCGTGGCTGAGGGCTGTCTTTACCAGTAGCTTCACGTCCGCCTTGTCGTCTTCGATTCCCTTGACGTTCATCCGCCGGCCAATCTCACGGTAGACATTTTCAAAGCTTGGGGCGTCAAAAGCGGGAACCCAGAAAACGGAACACTGGTCGTGGAGTCGGAATGCGACCTCCAACACGATCTGCGTCTTCCCAACCCCGCCTAGGCCTTCGACGACGGTTCGCTGGCAGCTTTCCTTGTCTCTGCTCGGCAGGACTCTGTCAAGGAGCTGCGCGAGAATGGGTTCCCGCCCGACGAAGTCCCTGTTCCGTCCAAAAGGGACCATCCAGTGCTTTTGGACAGCCGACGGGGTGGGTTGAACAAAGCCCGGGTTTGTTGCTGATGCTTTAGGCTCCGTCATTGTAACCTCGCGAATGGGCTGTTGAGCGTGGACATGCTGCCAGTGACAGCAGGTGAACCCGCCCGTTGTCTTGCGGGGCCGGGGCGCCGCCCTTGCGCGAAAAAGCTCCGCGGTTCCGTCATGGCGCGGCACTCCGGTTCGAGCTTGACAGGGCGAAGTTAGATATCGCTCTGGATCTCTTGTCGCCTGGTGTTGTGAGGGTGGAGATGAGAAGTTTCTCAGAGATGATGACGAGAGGGGCTTTCTACAGATTGTGGCAACTCAGCCCAACCTCCAGGCAAGAAGGTCGCCAACCGCTCCTATTCGCTTAAATGGGACCGATTGACCCCACTTGACTCGTAACCAACCACTGGCGCTTCCCTTTCGCTCCTTCCCATTCGCTCCGGTAAAAGCCGCTCGGTCGGGAAAATATGATCAGTCGAATTCTTGCCAAACGTCCGACTTAGTAGAGGAGTGTGAATAACTCTGGCTCTACTAGTTTTACCTGCTAGTGGAAGATGCGGCCGGCCTGGAAGGCGGAGGAAGACGATAATCGGAGCTTGATGTCATCTCTTCGGTTCAGCTTCGGGACAGGGCACGGACCATCTCAGCTCGGCGCCCCAGCCGTGTCTTTGTGGTCAATTTTTTAGCCTAGCAATGCTGTCCAGGAACACTACTTCGCAGGCGCCATCACAGCCAATCGAGAACAGCCATGGATCATCTTCCCTACATACCGTCCAGCATTATCTGGGAGATTCTCTCCGCGCGCGATCTCGTAGCCCTTGCCCGTACGAACCGCCTGCTTCGTTGCAACGTGGAACAATTTCTTTACCGCCGACACGCCATCACACATCGGCCTTCTGCCGTCATGTGGGCTATCGAGACTGCCAACTTGGACATGCCAGAGACATGCACAAAGGCTCTCGCCATTCTCGACAAGGTGGAGCAGTTCTGCCAACTCGCTCCTGGTGTCCTCGATCTTCCCTGCAGCTCGAGACACACCTATATCAACATCCAACCTCCGCACCCATTCATAGCCGTCAGCGTCCAATATTCGCTGACGGCTCTTCACTTGGCCGCATGGAAAGGGCTCGATGCCATCGTCGAGTGGTTGCTGCGGGGCGGTGCCAACGCGAATTGCGAATCCAGCGTCGTCAGCCCGCTCTACTTGGCTGTCTTGAATGATAAGGCCTCCTCGGCACTCTTGCTTCTCTCCCATGGCGCCAGCCCGGTTGTGCGACCAAGTTCCCAGGACTCTCTCACCGTCCTCCAGCTCGCCTGTACGATGGGTTACGCCAGCCTGGCCGAGCAGCTCCTGGCATGGGGGAGCGTTCCAGCAGATCCTACCGATGTATTGCAATGGTACAGCACCCATCTCTCCCGTGGCTACGTCAAAAACGACGCCCCGGCCGTCGTTGAGCTACTCGCCAGAGACGCAAATGTCCCGGATGCGCTGATCGGCGAGTTTCTGCGCACATCTAGATGGCAATCTGCATTAGTACTCCTCCAAGCAAAGAAGCGCCGAAATTGGATATCTCGCACCACAGCCACCGAATTGCTGGACAACGCCTGTTACTCTCTCCGATACCGCACGCAGAAAGCGCAGAACGCCAACCTGGTAATCCGCCGACTGCTTGACATGGGTGCCGACCCCGACGTGGGCCACCAGCTTCTGTCTTCATCCACTTCCGACTTTCCTACCCTACTAACACTGCTCCCCCCTCTCCTGGAAGCCGGGATGGACTTAGCTGCTGAAGATGCCCTTGGCATAGCGAGCGCCTACGATAGGAACCAGGACGGAGAGGGCGCCTCGGCCCAACTCGAAGTAGTCCGCTTGTTGCTTCGACACGGCGCACCCATCGGCCCGGCTACGAGGGGAGATGCGCTCGACTCCCTCACAACGCGGAGCGACCAAGGGAGAGGGAAATGGGCTCATGAGCTCTGCGGTGCGTTGGTGGAACACTGCCGCCAGATCCCCCGACGCCGGCGTCGCAAGGATATAACCGCCTTCTTGGGCCGGCTTTCTGATACGAATAAGCGGCTTGGGAACAGGGTCTTTGATATTGACTTCGTTTAGACACATCCATCTCAGCAATTCATCACACAATGATGCGTGCGTGGGCCGTATCACGTGTGGTAGCTCGTGATGCTGTGCCTGTTGGGGCACTTGTGGTCGTGTTAGATAGATAGACAGATAAGGAAGGAGGGACCCGCCCCCACCTACGGTGGTCTGTGCCCACCACAAGATGGTAACCCACCACGTTGACCACAGCTTTGCCAATTGCAACGTGAAGCCTAGCGTCACGGCTGGTGAACTTGACCGGAGCAAGGCTGCAGCGGTTGTGACCAAACGTAGTTAATTGCAAGATGAAGAATGTCATGTGCATGTGTGATCATATGACTAGACATGTGCAATGCCTTCTGATTAGATAGAGGCGCTGGATCTGAAGAATCCAATTAGACGCGTCTGGTACCGTGGCACGGCACCTAGCGCGTTCTAGCGTGTAGCCTGTGCCCAGGCCATATAGCTATATTTAGTAGGGTTCCAAAACCCCTCTGGGGGTTCTGGGGCCATAGATTGGATTACCTTTGCCCCCAGTACCCTCTTGTGACGACCCTGCAGGCCGTCACTTGGGCCGGAACGGCCCGACGTATTCCCCGCAAGAGGAACAGTGCAGGAAGACAGTACGTACGGTACTGTGCACTGGGTCAGGGGTGCAAAGACCCGAAGCCCCTACGAGGGAGGGGCCCGCTCCCTGATGAAGGCCAAAACATGATGCCATTCATGAAGGCGCAGAGGCTTGATTGATAAGATAGCCCACTGGAAAAGTCGTAAAGTCAAGTCTTTTGCCTGGGGCTCGAGGGAAGTGAAGAGGCGAGAGAATAGAGCGCGGAGTTCGTCTGGCAAGTCGTCAAGATGGTTCAGCAAAGACCGCAGCCCCTCTCCTTGCTCACACTTCTCTATCAATCCATCAACCACCAACACCACCCACAGGAATACCCCACCCGACTTCTTTAGAACGGCATCCCGCAGCTGCGGCCAGTTTGGCTCGTCAGCGGCGACACCGAGCTTGAACCTCTGCTCCACGTAAGCCGCGATGTCGTTCCTGTTAAAATCGTCGACGCGAATCTCCGGGCAGCTTGCCAGCCGGGTTGACTGAAAGACGCGGTTGGAGATCAGGACATTCAAATCTACCGGAGTGTCGGCATCACATGCAGTCGTTGTAATTTCTCGCCAGAAATAGCCATGCTGCCGCATCTCCTTGGTGATACATTCGTCCAAAGCGTCGATGAAGATGAACACTCGCCTCTCTTTCTGCAGGAGCAAGGCGCGAAGCGTGCGCTCGAGTTCAAGATCGCTCCATGTGGTGGTGGTCCCAGCACCGCCACTCTGTTTGTCTTGCGAAAGGCCCGGCTCATCGTGGCTATGCCGCTGCGCCACCTTGGACAGGTACTCACGGTCCTGTAGCAGAAGCTGATAGAGAAGGGACTGAAAAGCACCTGCCGTGGATTTCTCCAACTCGGCTCCCTTTGCGTTGAAGAAGAAGGCCGCGATGAGATGATTGGCAGTGCTGCCATGTTCCCGGATCGCCCGACGGTACGCTTCCTTCATCAGCACCGATTTTCCGGACCCTGGCTTCCCTTTTAGTTGAAGTAGACCATTGGCTTCCTTTCGGCTCTTCCCCGTGTACCAATCGCTGTACATTCTGTTCTCGAAGAGCCAGGAGCAGGTCCTGTCGGCCGGTGGCTTCACGCCCTGGCCGCGGCTGTTCATGTTTGGAAACCACAAGGACCGGAGGCAAGCCTTCTCTGCCTTGGTAAATTCTTTGGCGTTGGAGCCTCTGAGGTCAAAAGAGGAAATGCTGGGCAATCGCCCACTACCTTGAATTGGCGCCGGGTTTTCCACCGATGGTGCAGTGGCAACGGATGTCCCGGGGGGTTCGATCGGCACTGATCTTGACTCCACGTGGTGTTCATGCCTCTTCTCGAGGGTCTGATAAATCAACCGAAGCTCTCCGGAAACCTTGCGGTAGCCCGGATCATCGTTCCCAGCAAAACGGCACATTTCTCGGTGGTTTGCATCAATGGTTTCGGCGTGCTCACGCTGATCCCCGAGCGATGACGAATAGTCTGGCACGACCTTGTCTCCAAGAATACCGACATTAATGCCGGTGAGTCCACGCCCTTCCTGAAACGTCTTGACTCGAAAGTCGTACTTGTGCCATAGGGCAGAAAATGCCTCCTGAGCTCGCTCGAGGTCAGTGGTCCTTAAGCCAAGCGACTGGAGGATGGTTGGTGTAGTTTCGACACCGAAGGAGCTGAGTAGCGATTGCGCCCAGTCTCCGGCGGCCGCAAAGCCCGGACTCCCCCGATGAGGAGTTCCAAGGAACACGATTGCCTTGGTGCGCTTGACGATATTTGTCAGATTAGATTCTGGCGATGTCGACGATCGGGCAAGCATCTAGTTTCCACGGAAGTCAGCGAATGAGCAGTGTGATGTATAAGAGAGTCAAGAGGTACACATACCTCTTTCACAACGATCCCACCAAGGCTATGGGCAACAAAAACGAGGGGCCGTCCAAAGTCGGTCTCACGAGACAGGGCGAACAGAAGGTCCTTGGCATGCGAGTAGATGCTGTTCTTATTTGTCGGAGATGCCATGTAGTTGGTGACCTTGGTGTCGTACCCGTACACAAGCACGCGGGCATGCGGGCAAAGTGTCGGAAGTAGGTCCGCGGGCCAAAATACTGGGCTACGGGAGGGATTTTCCGGGGCGTCGTTCTCAGGCGCTGTCCCCAGACAAGGCTCTACAATTGGCGCAATTTCAGTTTTTGGTCGCCCCCTAGTCACCTTCGATATCCACTGGCGTAGTCTCTTTTTTGGCGGCTTATCATCATTGGGGGACCTTGTGTGAATAGACAAGGCTCGCTTGAGTGCCTTGGACTTTTTGGTGTTGGTCCATGTCCTATGTGGATGCCCTTGTAGACCATGCACAAAAACGATACTGAACCACTTTGTTAGCTGGCAAAGTACTTCTGTAAGAGAAAGGTACTCACTCTAAAATTGGCGACCGCTCCTCTGGCTGGTAAACAACCGTTATCCCAGTGTCTGCCGGGTGCTTCTTCATTCTGTCATGGAAGCGTACGAGGTGGTGAGGGAGGGCATTCCAGTTGCGCAAAATGGCGGTCAAGAGGCCGGGCTTTGGTTTTGCTGTTGCTGTGGCTGTGCTGAGCAGCCTGGGCAACAGCTTGATCGCATAATCCATGTTCCAACTCCGAACGATCGCCCCAAATCGTCGCCAAGCTTCAGTGGCGTTCGTTTTCGCCATGGGCCTTGCTAGAGGTGCTCCCCCCCCGGTCGCTAAAAAGAAAAGAGCCTCATCTGAATATTATTAAGCGAAAATCAGGCTCGCTTCACCCTCGGCTCAGCCTCGGCTCACTCTTACTCACCCCCAGCTCACCATACTACGAAATTGTCAACTTTACGCGATGAGGAACAGGTTTTGGGCCAGATAGGGGTGACCTACTTCTGGTCCCCCAGCGCCACTATCTCAACATGTGTTACTTCAAAGCCTAATTACTTAAGGCCTACATATGGGCGCTAACCAGAAAGAAAAAAGGCAAGGATTCCGGCTAACCAGTAGAGGTACTCATGCCTGATCTTGCCATGCGAAGAGTGGGTGCTAAAAAGGTACCGTTCAAAATAAAGACTTGAAAGTGCAAATAGGTATTCTTAAAAAGAGACATTTGAACCATGAAAAGCCCCCTCGGCCTCAATAAGTGTCTTTTGACGTCCTATCCTCCAAACGCAATTGCGACCGAATCTTCGATTTCCATCCAGCCAGAGATCTTTCGTGCTTCCGGGCCAAAGCCGGAAAGAAACTCGCTGCGAAACCTCTGAGTTTGGCCTAAAGAAAAATTACCATCCTCATTAACCGAGATCAGTTGGGACCCAGCTGCCTCGTCGGTAAACACCAAATATGCTAGGACGTGCACGTTCGCCTGATCAGCTCCGGCCGTTAGCACGAGGGTGCCGTTTATGGCTTCTCGTGCCACAAAAATATCCTCGTTTTCGTAAAGTGCTGGGATTACCGTCCATAGCGAGACAGGAGTGTCCCGGTAAGATAAGCCCTGAATTCGAACTGTCAAGAAAGCGTAGTTGTCCTTGCATATCTCGGGTCCCAGTCCTGCCAATACCATCTCGATCGTTTTCAAGGGATGAGATCGTAATTCTCCACCAAAGAGGACCGAGGAGAGGCTGGGTGACGGGATGACAACTTTGTTGAAAGACTCTAGAAAGCCTCGGCAGTCTGATAGGAGGATCTTGGGCGTTACAGCGGCGCCCTTGACTTTGCGGACAGGAACTCCCTGGCCTTGGAATTTCGGCAATGGCCATCGGACATTCACCAAATTTTCAAAGTGTTGGGCTGTATCCATGATCCCCGAGAATATCGGCACTCCAGGAATTCTTCGGCCATCCGGGTCGCCTGAGTTGGTGTGATAAAAATAGTCGAGAAAGCAAAGGTCCAGTTCAGCGCAGGCTCCGTCCGTGTTCACCACAAAGTTGTAAATCCGCAAGCCCAGCTGGCGAATCGCTGTGGTGATCTTCTGGACAGCAACGGCTAAGGAGTCATCCTTTGAGTAGCCATACTCGATATTGCACATCGACGCCCAGCAGCAGATCAGGTCAGCTTCGTACCGAGCCTTTCGTTTGTGCTGCCCGTATGTGTCTGCCAACATCTGCAGCCGCACTGAGAGGCTTTGTTGCCCGGCTGGCAGCGGTTTGGAACAAATACCGAGAATCTGGTCAAATTGGAAATGCGGGAACAATAGCTGATTGCGTAGTCGTTCCTCGTCGATTTCGCTGTCAGCCAGAAACAAGCTCTCGCACGGAAACAGGGATTTGATCATGTTCAGCCAGGGAAGAACACCACTTTTGCGAATACCGACATCTATTTGTGCGTATTGTCCGTTGTCGAGTTTATAGGTGGCGATCATTAACATCGTCTTGATGATGGTTGACTTCAGCGCCAGGAGTACTCCGTCACTGGATTCATATTCGATATTGAGATCGTGCGCCATCACCCACTCCTGAAAAGTCCACGCCCTCGTCCAGTAGACCGAATGCGGCATATGCGTCTTGAATTGGGCAATCGACTCGAAGTACTGTCGACATAAGACGCCGCAAGGAGGGCCTATCAGAAATTCGAAAGTGGGTGGTGTGTAGTCCTCGAGATAGATTCCCCGCTCATCGGAGTACCTCAGCCTCTGGTGTGAGTCTGTGATAGTTGTGATCTCCGAGTTCTCCACCAGCTCACTATTTCTGTCGAAGCACCTTCTTTTCTTAAGCAGTGCTTCAGCAGCCTCCAGTGCTAGACTCAACTGCTGAAACTGCATCGCGTCCTGGGAGGGCAGAAGTACAGCGACATACACTGCGTTCTTGTAGATGTCACCCATAATTGCCACCTGCCGGGAGATGTCTGCGTGATCCTTTTGATCGATAGAGAGTGCATCTAGCCAGACCAAACCCACTGCACGACCAAGCTTGAGCAGCTTTTTAAGCTTCGCCAGGCTCGACATTGGGAAGACCGTCTCAGCTGCACATGCCTTGCATTTCACGACGAGGTCCGTCACCTCACCCCAAACGTATGATATTGCGACATATTTGATGTTCTCTGCCGGCGGGCCCGCAATGACGCGTACCGTATCTTGGCTGATGGTAAAGCTGAACTCTCCTTCGCATTGACGGCAATAGTTTAGCGAGGGCAATTCGGTAGCCATAGTATTCGACCGATAACGATGAGTTCAAAGTACTCGTAGGTAGGTTCGTATGGTTGCTGGCAGGTCATGTAACTATAAGGATGACCTTTTGCTGGAAGGAAAATCTTATGTTGGGATAACAGGATAACGGGATACCCAGAGTTACGAGAATTCCTCGCCGGTCGTTGGAAATTGTGGTGTGTCTGTGGAGAGCCGACCCCTCTCTGCGGGGGCCGGTTTGACCCCGAAATCCACCCCGAAGTGTGGCGATTCCACACCCAATCGGCTATTTGCGCCTATATACGGCCAAAACTAGTCGAAACTAGCCACATTCGTGTGTGGCTTGCAGCACCTAGCCCCACCTAGCAGTATTTAGCCAGCTAGCACTTCGGGCCTTGCAGCTGTTGGACTGGCTGGATGCTGTCAGATATGATAACAATTAGTCGATTAGGGACGTAGACTCGCCGTGCCTTTCAGATCGAAGAAAACGGCAGTCCCCTAAAGAGGAAAGCGACCGTTACGTGCAAGGAGGCCGGTGTCCTAAAATTAGGCCGAGGATTGTTCTTACAACCACACAGGCCCATTTATAGTCACGGTAAGTATACCCGGGGCTCACCTCGGCTCAGGCAACCCTCAGTGCGGCTTACCTTTTGCTTAGGATCTGCAACTAATACAGACTTAGCTTAAAAAAAAAGTTAAGTGTAACTATAGGTACTTCTCTGCCGGGGTTATAAATGTTAGCTTGGTTAAGAGCCCACTGTTATCCCCTAGTGGAGAAAGCCTTAGACTAGTAACAGTAGGCCCCTAACTGAGCAAAAATTTATAATCCTAGCAGAGGAGTAGTCTTAGATTAAAAATAAGTAGATCCCGTCTAAGTATAATTAGTTTAAAATCAGGCTCACTTCACCTTCAGCTCAGCTTAGGCTTACCATTACTTACCTAATGCTCACTCTGTTATAAAAATTAGCAAGTTTATACAACGTTAGACCGATTTTAAGCCTGCCTTTGAAAAAAGTATTACAACTTACACCTAACACAGGTCTTAAGAGGACTGGCGTAAGTTAAGACAGAACGTATAGCAGGACACTAACAGGTAAGGGGCATTTTAAAGACGACTTATTAAGCTAACACTCTTAAACAGAGGTTTAATGTCACTGTAGGTCGTTATCACTATAATACACAGAGGTAAGTCTAAATAGTAAGACATAAATAAATTATTAAATACTAATGTAAGGAACTAAAGTCCCTTACAGTAGTTATAAGTATAACTATAACTATCTATATTACTTAGCTAAGGGGTACTTTATACTTTAATCACTATGCTCTCCTAAGAAGGCAGTAAGCAGAGTGATCACTTTCCATAATTACTTACCTTAATCACTATATCTTAACAAGATCAGAGTAAGTAAGTATCGATTAGTTATAAGGGTTTTAGGTCTTTACACCCCTAGCCTAGTGCGTAATACCGTGCGTACTGTCTTCCTACACTGTTCCTTCTGCAGGGGATTTATCAAGCCGCCCTAGCCTAAGTGACGGCCTGCAAGGTCGTTACACAATTCCCCCTCTTTAACATTCTTTTTCTACAAAGAATTCCAGTTAGTTCTTTCCTTCTTTAACGCGACAATACCTGCTAACAGAGTAAGGAAAAGCAGGAAAAACACCCCATTATCTACTATCCGTTACGCCGCTACTGTTAAGTTTATCTTAACTTTTAACATCGTTATACTTATAAAGTGCAGCCATTATCAATAACTAAAACTAATCGACTATAAAGTAGCTAGTAAGAGTAAATCGTGTAGTTATTACGTAACAGCTAGTAATATTACGTACTTAACATATAACGTTCTGTGACGACCCTACAGGCCGTCACTTAGGCCGGGGCGGCCCGACAAATCCCCCGCAGAAGGAGCAGTGTGGGAAGACAGTGCGCACCGTCCAGACGCACTAGGCCAGGGGTGCAAAGACCCAAAGCCCCTACGACTAATAAGGAGCTGCTTACGGCATACCAAGTGCTCACATTGCGAGCAGGAGAAACCTCATAAGCAGAACGCTCGCACGATGTAAAGTGCTCGCATAATAAGCACTTACGGCACCATAAGCAAGGTACAAAGTACCTCCCAGCTAGTTAATATAAATAACTATAGTTATACCCATAACCACCGTGAGGGACTCTAGTTCCTCACACTAGTATTCAATTGTTCATTTATGTCCTACTATTCAGACTCACCTCTGTGTATTATAGTGACAACGACTTACAGTGACATTAAACCCCCCGTCTAGGAATTACTAGCTTAACAAACCGTCTTCAGAACGCCCCTTACCTATTAGCGTCCTGCTATACGTTCTGTCTTAACCCGCGCCAGTCCTCTTAAGGCCTGTGTCGGGTGCAGGTTGTAATACGTTCACAGAAATAACCTAACCGTCCTTTATTAAGTTTTTAATAAGAAGAAACGTCTTAACTTTAAGGAGTGTAACGTCTTTATAAAGCTCCTTTATATTAAGGACTAATAGAAGTCCTTAACTGTCTATATTAATAAACTTTTTAGCTATAAGCTAGAAATTATTACAGAGGAGAAGCGTATAACATAAAAGGTAACTACACCTATTCTTAAGTTTAATTAAAGGGGGTTTCTAGCAGAGGCCCCTTTTAATTCCTTCTTTAAGGAGACGTTATAACCAGCAGTGTCCTTATAACTTAATTTATTACTTCTTTCTTAACAAATAAAACAGCTCTTTTAACACAGTAGTAACGCACTTACTTTCTTCAATAAAAGGTCGTAAGTTTAAGTCCCATAAGGGCCTTCCACTATAGGTCCAGAACCTGGCCTAACTGCTCCGACCGGTCCAGTCCTAAGCCTTTAATAGCTCTTTTTTTTATATTATTTTTCGTGCTAATTTCCTTTCTTAACAGCGCTTATTCTTATAAACACGCTTTTCTACCACGCATTACTATATAACTAGTTTAGAAGACCTCAAGGCACACCAGATCGCTTTTTACCCTCTAACTCCTTCCTTAAACCTACAGTAAAGCGTAAGTCCTCTAGCTATAGGGGGTAAGTTATCCTATAGGCTACTAGTCTACAACGTCTTAATTCTCCATACTGCTACACATGCGATTTATATAAAGCTTACCGGCTTTAAAGGCCTAGCTTCCTTATTAAGCCTAAAGTCCTTACAACCCTAGCTAAAGGTTCTAACAAATATCTTTCTATACCTACTAAGGAGTTTCCTGCCGCTTCTCAGGCTCTAAGTCCCACAGTAGTCTTACTCTTTAATATAACAGTTTAAATATTAGATCTTATCTTATTTTTAGTTCATATTATTAGTTTTAGTCAGTTTGGATTCTTTTAATAGAACTCTACAATTAGGTCTAAGCACTTAAGATTTTTAACTGGCTTCTATAAGTTACTTTTAAAGCCGTAATCTAACTACTTAACGAGATATTTAAATATGTTCTTTCCCTTTTATAAATCTATAACTTCCTTAATGTTATATTTATCCTTATTAGTATTAATCTTAATCTTCTTTTCCAGAGAAACTCCTTTTAAGGTAGGTTCTAAAAGTAAGACGTGAAAAACCTTAATCTGCACCTTTATACTAATAGGTAAGTTTAATTTGTAATTAAAGGTAGTAACCTTTTTCTTAATTTAGAACAGTCTGTATCTTTTAAAGTTAAGCTTCTTACTAAGTCGTTTCGAATATAAGTTTTGTAAAAAAAAAGTAAACGTAATCCCCCTCTGAAAAAGTTAATCCCTTAACTCGTTTACCATTATAATAAAGTCTTTCTTTAAGCATTAATTACTTAATTTAATATTTATTAGTAAACTTCTTTATTTGTTCGTATGTAAACTAAATTTAGCTTATAAGTAATTGTACAGTTCCTATATCCGATTTATATAAACTGTAACTTAAGGAGTACCAGTTAGCAGGCTTTAATAAAGCTTAAGCTCCTTTCTATAATTTACAAAGAACGGTAATATACCTATTAACTTAACTAACGTTATATTATAAGCTATCTATACTGTTAATAATAGCTTAAGCTAATTATCTTATTTAAAGTTAACATAAGCCTAAAGATACGTTATAAGTATTTAATTATGTTAAAATGCAAAAGGGGTTAAGGCATTGGAAAGCAGTATGTGTTGAAGGTGATTAATTATTTCTATCTTCGAGAGCGGAAGCCGTGGTATTATAGCCGTGAGGGTGGCCAGTGCACGAAGTGCATTGGCCACACTCGCTTCTGCGAAGCGAGGTTGGCTGACTGAATACGAGGTTGGCAGTGGAGTCTGGCGTTCTTGGCTGTGCAGATCCACGAAGCTAGTGGCTTTGTGAATGCGCGGATCCACGGATCCAGCCACACTGTTCCAGCCACACTGGCCGGGCTAGGGTTGTGAAAACCCAACACTAACCTTCCCTTCTTTTTTAAAGAACTATTCATTATAATACGTAACATAACTTTAGAGCTAGGCTATCTAGGACTCTAACTGTGTAAAGTCTCCTTTAAAACGTAAAGGTAGAGGAAACTTTACCCGCTTTTTCTAAAAGCCCTTAAGGTCGTTATTTTCTAACTTAACAACGTTAAATTAAACCTAAAGTTTCTTAATAAGACTAATACAGCTCTTAATATCTCTAGAGAAGGCCTTATTAAGTTCCTTAACCAGTCCTTACTAATTAAGGTTTAACTCTTTAAGGTATACAGCTAATTTATTAATAGTAAGGAGCTAAAGCTAAGCTTATGCTTCCTTAAGCTCCTTACCCTTTCTAGAGGTTAATATATTAACGATGGGGGAGAGGTAGTATCTAGGAGTTTAATAAATAACGTTTAAAATTAAGACACTAGTATCGTATTACAACTTACACCTAATATAAGCCTTAAGAGGACTAATACAGGTTAAGATAAAACGTATAGTAAGATGTTAACAGGTAAAGGGTATTCTGAAGACAGCTTATTAAGCTAGTACTCTTAAATAAGGGTTTAATATCACTGTAAGTTATTATTATTATAATGTACAAAGGTAAGTTTAAACAGTAAGATATAAATAAATTATTAAATACTAATGTAAGGAACCAGAGTCCCTTACAGTAATTATAAGTATAACTATAACTATTTATACTACTTAGCTAAAGGGTACTTTATACTTTAATCACTATGCTCTTTTAAGAAGGCAGTAAGCAGAGTGATCACTTTCCATAGTTACTTACCTTAATCACTGTGTTTTAGCGAGATTAGAGTGAGTAAGCATCGATTGGTCGTAAGGGCTTCAGGTCTTTACACCCCTAGCCCAGTACGCAGTACCGTGCGTACTGTCTTCCTGCACTGTTCCTTTTGCAGGGGATTCGTCGGGCCGCCCCGGCCCAAGTGACAGCCTGCAGGGTCGTCACAAAAAGGTACCTGGATAGGGGGGTCCCAGAAATCGGACCCTTATCCCCCTACTCTAATAAAACAAACCCGCCCTCAAGATAGAGGTTAAGAATTGGGCTTGGTGGCTAAGGGCGTGTTCTTCTTCCTTAAAAACCTTACTAATCGCCCTTTTGCTAAGTTCTGCAGAAGCCAATTTTCTCCACCAAACTAGCCACTTTTGTAGACCCCTTTTGTCTACCGTCAGTGACTGAAACAGAAAGCCGTTCCAAAATCACATAATTACTGATTTTCTTACCAGGCCGGTGTTTAATGTTATTCCGCCACCAAAGTAACGTTACCATCGTTATAGATATAGATAAGCTATTCTTTTATAATTAAAGGCTAAGCAAAGGGAACTGTAAAGCTTCCATACTGCGAAAATAGCTAGTAGCCGCGCTTCTCAAGCTCTAAGTACCTTTAATAATATCAAGGAGATTGACCTTTACAATGTCGAGAGTTTAAAAGAGGTTATTTTCACCTCTAGCGAGCCGGCATCACTACCAACACCTCCGAGGCCGAAAATGGCGTCTAGGATCTAAGGTGGGCAAGCCCCAGCAATTATTACCGCCACCGCTGAAAGAGCTTCACCTCCACTAACGCTGCCAAGTACACAGTCCTCCTAGGTCTCTTAGAACGATGCTAACGAGCGACTGCTCCTCCACATTCTTAAAAAAGCTGGTAATGCCAGCCACAGCGGTCTAAATGGCTTCAAGGAAACAGTATTTAACCAGGTCATTACACGAACCTTTTCCAAGTAAGGCGTTAAGTTCAACACTAAGTGTTGAAATGCAAAAGAGGTCAAGGCATTGGAAAGCAGTGTGTGTTGAAGGTGATTAATTCTTTCTATCTTCGAGAGTGGAAGCCGTGTTATTATAGCCGTGAGGGTGGCCAGTGCACGGAGTGCATTGGCCACACTCGCTTCTGCGAAGCGAGGTTGGCTGACTGAATACGAGGTTGGCAGTGGAGT
>Ga0247770_1001060_pt1 | contig 23830 bp, 28 predicted proteins | sample UWRJL136409B6_FD_179943 | JGI IMG/M metagenome (GOLD analysis project Ga0247770, IMG submission 179943) | Plant litter microbial communities from Arlington Agricultural Research Station in Wisconsin, United States - UWRJ-L136-409B-6 | ecosystem: Environmental > Terrestrial > Plant litter >... | reverse complement strand
ACCCCCTGACCTCCTCATGGAAACTCACCCCCTTCCCCTTCCCATCCCCAGCAGAGGTATCCCCTCCCGCGGCGTGCACCACCCCCAGCACAACATCAAAGAACTGAATCAGCGAGCTCTGCCCGTTGCTTCCACCCCTTAGTTCCCTCCACCTCCCCCTCCCCTCCCCCTCGTCATAAAACACCCCGTTAGGCAGCCCCGCGGCCTCCATATTCTTACTCCCTGCCAGGAAGGGGCGGATCTTATGGTAGAATACGTCGGGGTCGCAGTTTTCGTCCATTCTGTCGAGGAGGGTGCCCAGGTGGGCGATGCAGGCTGTTAGAGAGTGTAGGGCGGCTGTTGCGGTAGGGAAGTCGGTATTGTGCGCGGCAGAGAGGCCGGATAGCATGGTGGGGATGATGGATGCGCCGGAGGCTTCGATGGCGATGGAGACGGAGTAGAACCAGGACTCGGAGGGGGTGCCGGTGAAGGTGTGCTGCGAGTGGATTGTGTCGAGGTCGCGGAAGGATGCAGTGGAGGTTGGGGTTGTGGGGGTTGTGGGGGTTGTGGGGGTTGTGGTGGTGTGGAAGTTCCAGAGGTTGAAGGCGGCGTAGGTGGCGATGGGCGGGAGGCCGAGGGTGGAGGAGACGGAGAGGAGGGGGACGGTGAGCTGAGGTGGGAGTACTTCGGAGGCGGTGTTTCCGCCCCAGATGTAGCCCTGGGCGAGGAAGCAGAGGACGACATAGGCGCGTCGCTGTTCGGGCTCGGAGGTGAGGTTGTTGGCGGATAGGACGGGGAGCTGGTCGACGTGGTGTCGCAGCGTCCGGTTTTCAATGAGGGTCGGTAAATCCGGTATTAATGCCTCCCAAGGGGCGTAGTAGGGGTCTGGTAACCACGCGAGGGGGACTTCCTCTGGGAGGAATCCATTTTGGGTGATGGAGAAGCGCTTGAGGAGCTGTTGGAGACTGCTGGGGCCGGGGAGGATTGACCTCGGCGGAGGAACTTCGCAAGGCGACATAATTGAAAGTTCTAGAATGAAATCTGTGAGAGGTTCTTCTGGGCCAGAAACGCCACAAATAGATGGCGGTCTCCCAGATAATATCCCCCAGAAATAAGCACGCCCCGGTTTTAACTTGGTTCCAAGTTCCGTGGTACATGACACTGGTCCCGCGGTGGATTCCGCGCCAGATCCGTCAACCCGCCATTTCGTCCAAGCCATCATCTGATGTCATTTGCGTTTGCTAGCGTGGTGGAATAACCTTGTATCGCCTTCCGCGCCGCGTTTGCCCTCGGTGTGTTGGTGCGTCGGAAGTGCGGAGCGGAAGCGGATGTCGGAAGCCGGAACACGGAAGCTTCATGTGGAACCAGCCTCCACCAAAACCCCTCCCGCGGCATTTCTGCTGCCTGGGTCAAATTTTCCTCGGCTTCACCGCCGTAGCAGTATTAGCCCATGGTACAATATTATAGGTATAAAGTATACCATCTCGGATGTTGAGCCTGGTTGGGTCTTTGCAGCTGTAAATCGTCTTCGTCAGCAATTGACCTCCGTGAGCACCTCGTAGACTTCCAATCTTCTTCTACTTATCTTATTTTTGCCATTGGCAGAAGCCCCGTGGCATTCCAAAATGGATACAGAAAACTTCGTGAGCCAGCTTCGACAGGGGAAGACACCCGCGTTCCCCAAAGAAGCAAATGACGTCCAGTTTGCCAAGGACCTGGATGCAAGGGACGAGCTGGCTGGCTTCCGAGACAAGTTCATCCTCCCAAGCACAAGTTCCCTGCAGAGAAAGAGCCTCAAGCCTGCGCCCAATGGCGCCCCCAACAGTACGCCAAGCCCTGCACGGCACAAATGCCACCAGACCCCCATGTTGACACCAGATAGGGACCAACACCGCCGAAGACAAGCCCTCCATCTATTTCGTCGGAAACTCTCTCGGCGCGCAGCCAAAGGCAGTGCGGGAGCACCTCGATGCGCACCTCAACACCTGGGCGGCTATCGGCGTCAACGGCCACTTCACCACGCTCGATGACTCCCCTCTCGTCAGCTGGCAGGACATGGCCGAGGACTGCGCGCGCAAGTCGGTCGACATCGTCGGCGCCTCCTCGGCCAGCGAAATCGCCATCATGAACACCCTCACAACCAACCTCCACTTGATGATGGCGAGCTTCTACCGCCCCACCGAGCAGCGCCACAAGATAATCATCGAGTGGCGGCCCTTCCCAAGCGACTGGGTACGTTCCATCCCCATTCCCCATCCCTAACTTCCCCACCCTCGTGTCTATAAGCCCCGGCCCAAACTAACCTCCGTCCATAGTACGCCGTCCAAACCCAAATCCAATGGCACGGCCTCTCCCCCTCCACCTCCCTCATCGAAATCCAGCCCTCCACCCCAGACCTCTACCTCTCCACCGCCTCCATCCTCTCCACCATCGACACCCACGCCTCCTCCACCGCCCTCCTCCTCCTCCCCGGAATCCAATACTACACCGGCCAACTCCTCGACATCCCGCTCGTCACCTCCTACGCCCGCGCCCGCGGCATCGTCGTGGGGTGGGACATCGCCCACGCTGCGGGGAATGTCCCGCTCTCCCTGCACGACTGGGACGTGGACTTTGCCGTGTGGTGTAACTACAAGTACCTCAATGCCGGGCCGGGGGCGATTGCGGGCGCTTTCGTGCATGAAAGGCATGGGGTGGTTGATGCGGACGGGGGTTACCGGCATCGGTTGGCGGGGTGGTATGGCGCTGATAAGTCAGTGAGGTTCAATATGGACAAGGACTTTGTGCCAACGGTTGGGGCGGGGGGCTTCCAGCTGGGGAATCCGTCGGGGGTGGATCTGGCGGGGCTGGCGGCGGCGTTGGGGCTGTTTGGGGAGGTTGGGCCGGGGGGAGGAGGGATGGAGCGGTTGAGGGGGAAGGGGCTGTTGATTACGGCGTACTTGGAACACTTGCTGGGGAGGGTGCTGGAGGAGGGGAAGGAAGAGGGGAAGGAGCCGGATTTCAGGATTATTACGCCGGCGAATCCCATGGAGAGGGGGAGTCAGTTGAGTTTGTTGTTGAGGGATGGATTGTTGGAGGGCGTGAGCAGGAAGTTGGCGGAGGAGGGAGTGGTTTGTGATGCGAGAAAGCCGGGGGTTATTAGGGTCGCGCCGGTACCGATGTATTGTACGTTTGAGGATGTGTGGAGGTTTGTGGAGATTTTGAGGAGGGCACTGAGGGGGGGAGGATGGTGCTTGAGGAGTACCTCAACGTGGTGATGGTCGGTAAGATGCTTGATGTTTTCTTAGTCTCGGACTCTCTAGCGGGAGAGAAACCACCAGTGGCATGCACAGTCGGTAAAGCTCTGAGTGGACACAAGCTTGATGATTCCCGTATTTCTGGGAATGCCACCAACGCGTTAAAACACCACGTGAGTCCGCATCCAGGCTGATTGGTCTCGGCCCTTGGCCGGGGAGCCTTTGGAGTATGAGTGAGTGTACCTGTAAAGTACTCTATGTCAAGTCTGCGTGAACCGCAGCGCCTGCAGACATCGTCTGGTACGCACGAGTCGGGAGTTAGGTCAGATCCCCTGTGTCACAAGCGCGAAGCAACCGCCATGTTCATAAAGATCCGATCTCTATTTACAAGTCACTTGAGCCAACATGACAGTCGATCTCTTCCAGTCCGTTTCGCTTTTCGGGAACTGTAAGTTGGCATAACCTGGTGCCTAAGGCTTCAGTTAAAGGTGAGAAGTACCTAAAGAGCTTGTCTGTGGCTTATAATTAGGTCGGATTTAACTTCGTAGTTTCATGCAGTACAATCAGGACAGTATCTCGAGAGTACAAAAGGTACTCGGCCAGGGCGTCAAAGAGCCCCCACTCCTCCTCCCGGCTTTCCTAGTCTCCACGTGGAAGGGAGCCGGTCTCAACTGGCAGTCCAATAGATGGGCTTAAGCGCTGTGACCGCTCTTCAACGGAACCCATGCCTTTTTGGTTGGCAATTGACTGCGTTACTGCTTGACTACGTGAAATTCCACAGATAGGGGCTGGGTTCGAGGCCATCGCAAGGACCGGAAGTATCTTAGCCTTGAGGAGGCGGGAGATTAACGCTGGATCTAAAACAGATGTTTAGTGTGCTTGGGTTTTGTTTTTGTGTCCTGATGGCATAGCATAATTTCTCAACTTGGGAAGTAACGACGAACAGTCCTCTTGTATGGCAATCTAGTAGGTAACTATCCGTTTATAAAACAAGACGTACGACCAAGGGACAAGAATCCCCGCCCAAACTTACTAACCGTCGAGGAAATTTGCCTAGGCAGGATGATTGGCTCGCAATAGAGGGGCTGTGCTATGTCATGTCTTCCCGTATTATGTCGTCAGAGTGGACAAGAGCTCTGACCTGCGCTGCTCGAGGCGCTGCCAGCCACCAACATCGCCCCACTTGAGCAATTCCGCTTTCAAATCCTCCAAGAGCATGACCGCTCGGGTCCTGCACTCGCGGTCACCGGTCCCGAGACGCGAAATCGCACTGTTTAGATAGGCGCACCATCCAGCGCGGTCACCCTTCTCGAGCGCCAGGTTCGCGAGCACCCGGGAGGCAAAAGCGTAGGATTGCGTCTCGATAGACCATTGTATCTGCCCGTTTGCAGACGGCAGTTCCGCCGTCCTTGCAAGCAGGTCCTCGGCTAGCTGCGAGCATAATGCCTTGTCGTCGGAGTTGTAATATAGGGCGTAGGTGAAGCTGTGCAGGGTCCGGATTGCCATCTCGGAGCACCTTCCCGACCGGGCTTCGGCCGCCCTCACTAGGTGGGTGAAGTTCGCCACGAACCGGTCTTGGTCACAGCCCTGCTTGTCCCAGTACTTGATGTAGTTGGAAACCATCTTCAGCACAATGGCGTGGTCGCCGCCCACCATGTCCCCGAGGCAGTGGATGGACTTGAAGTAGCCGAGACGGAGCGTGTCCATCATGTCGTCGTGTGCCACGCGGCACAGCCCATCCAAAAGGAGGCTCATGGGGTGCTGCGGGCCCAGGCCCAGGCGCACGAGAGCATGGAAGAAGCCGAGGAAGCCGTACAGAAGCTGGTCGTTCCCCATCCGTTCGCAGATGCCGTGGATACGGTGGCAGATGGGCCAGAACTTCACCATGACGTGCGGCTCGGCGAAGGCGGCCAGGGATTGCAGCGACTGGAAGATGGCATCAAGGGTTGCGAAGCCGTCTTTGACGGAGTCGCTCTCGATGAGCACCGACGCTCCAAACACCCTGTCGTCTAGCTCCAGCCAAGCCTCTCCATGGTCCGGGCATCCGCCGGGAGGGGCCAGCGCAAACCGGTCCTCCGACACCCAGCCCTTGCTCTGGAACAGAGCCGAAATGTAGGTGCCTACGCTGTGCACCGTGAGTTCTTGGCGGCGGAGCTTCTCGGGGCTCTGGAGGAGACGCGGCCGCGGCGGACGGACGCCACCAACCGGTGCATGTATCGGGAGATTCTCCGCCTTGCTCTTGCTGGGAACCGCCTTGCTTTTCGGTCTCGTGCGGGCTGGGTGACCACTTGGACGGGTCGGTCTGGGGACGCCCTGGACGCCACGCTTGGTGTTTTTCGCCAACCCCCATTTCTTGAATCGGGATTTGTACATCTTTTCACTGATAGCCGCCGCGCGGGCGGGCCGGTGAGCAGAATGCCAACTACCTAGGTAGACCGCAAGGATGCTTTGATGTCTGGGACTCACGTTGCCTTGAAGTTGTAGACGGCAGATACGATGCCGATGACTTGTTCCAGCGACTTGGCCTCGTCGAGGTACAGGCGGCAAATGGCGGGCCGCAGTCGGTCCCACTGCTCTTCAGAAGTGCCCTTCTGCTCGAACGCAGAAGGATCCTGGCCTCGCTCGGGAGGCGCTATGCCGATGCCGATATGGATGTCGTCAAGGGGGTCGATTTGACAGCTGCTGCCTGTCGGATCAGACTCTAATGCGGCCCCTGCGTACTCTGCCGCACCCAGCACATCTAGTGGCGGTGGCAGCACGACCCTCATGGTAGCCTCTGCATTCAAATGGGTGGGTGGGCGCGACAAGCTGGGGTAAAACATGAAGGGGACCGGCCGCCCTTGCTAGCCGCCAGGGCAGACTTAGGCCCCATCTCCATTATATGGGTTGCCGGGTGGTGCCAATACCGCCATAGAGGACCCTCCTGTCGCAATATCCTGGAACGGGCCCATGGTGCATAGAATCGCCTGTTCCGCGCGACCGCGACGGGTGAGCCGTGGATCGGGTCTGGCCATGAACAGTGAGGTGGGTGGCAACGTTGCGACACACCCGCATTACGCCCCAACGCAGCGAGACCGGCACGGGCGGGGAAACCCTCCAACGAGACGCTGTGTTATTGGCCAGGGCGACTAAAGGTCCTCGCAGTCTTGGCTTGCAGCAAGGCTGCATCCTGACGCTGCGGGGATGCCTCTCCATTCGTCAAATTGGCCTGGTTAGCCTGATTCGTCCGGGAAGTCCCCGTGTCTTATTTCCGACTGCATTTGAGCCAAGGCGCGCAGCTACGTGCAGAGCTCGGTGACGAGGATACCCAGGAGGAAGACAGGGAATTCGAGGCGGTGCTAGCAACACACCGTGACCAAAGAGAACGTCAAAGGCAAGCCCCTGGACCGACTTGAGCTGCTGGGTGGGCTGACATGGATAGCGCTGACCGGTTCATCGCCAGCAGGGTGTCAAGTGTCGCCTGGTGCACTTTTTGCGAAGATAAGAAGCAGGGAAGGTCTGCCTGTTCTGTGAGAGTGAGCTTAGTCTTCTTTCAACCACACATCCGTGCGAGAAAACCTCATTGCCTGGGGTGTTATATATTCGGTCACCACGTCCCCAAGGGCCCAATATACAAGCAAGCCTCCCACACGATCAGTATTTGCACCATGAGCGCATCTGGTGACCGGGAAGAGAATACAGAGCCTGCTAGAGGGTAAACTTTTTGACCTTTCCGTTCGTCGCCAGAGCTAACAGCCCAACAGAGATGGCCTCCACTTGATGCTGACCCCTTTTATTTACGACACAAGCTCTGTCCAGGACAGGCTTATTCAAGCAGGCCAGATCAAGAGCGGCCTATCATCCAAGTCCCCTTATGGCACCGGACGAGAAAAGCACACTGGGGGGAGTGCAAACACGAATCTCAACAAAACAGGGCAGACGAACGTGGTGATGCCGAGAAAATAATTAAGCGTTACCTGGGTTGCCTTCAGAAGTACCGCATGACAGGGGCGTAAGATTACATCCTGTTGGTCTTGTTTTCTCCCCTCTCTGAATGACAGAAGAGAGTTGTTTTATAGTTCTGAGGTCTAGCCTCGTAGTACTGGAAAATTGGGTGGTAAATTGGTAATGGCAGTCACATTCTATTCTACTACTCCTTGGTTAATCACGCGTGGTATTTGGCGATTTCGTAGGGGGCGGTATTATCTCCGCAGCGGTTCCATCGGTCTGGACCAGGCTGAAGAAAGCAATTCGACTTGCTTTCGATCCCATGCGGTAACGTCATTTCCGCATGGGATCGAAAGTGAATCGAAAGATAGCGGACTCCTGCAACATAAACCAGTCTCTTCGTTGAATTTCTTCATTTCTTCTATCCTTAGACCCAAAATGTAGCTCCGGTTGGCCAATAAAAATTGCAAGAGTCGACAAAAAAGCTTGTAGCACGACCTGGCCATGCCACTGTTGCAGAGTTGTAAAGCTTGGGCTGGGTGAAGTCCAATGCCAAACGATGCTTTCATCGTACTAGCTCGAGCGAAAAAAATGAACGGTAAGTTGGTAGGTATCCGGAAAAGTAACATGTGTTCTTGACTCCATGCCACTTTTCTACGTTGAGGTATATTTAAGTAGCGTGTGCGTGGCGAAATTCTCATTTTATCTATACACCGGTAACTACTCTTCCTAAATTTAGCGAATGGAATACTCCCGGACGATACGCTATCGACGTGGTGGTGGCGATGAGAGCAAGTACAGCGCCGCAGGCTGCAAAGAATCCCCGAATCCTGAGTGTGCTACCGACCGCAAGGGCGAAAATAAGACTGGCGTCGAGCGTTACCACGCAAGGGTAGAGAAAAAACGGAGACATCACCCAACAGCCGCTGATATAGGAGGTGAATATGAACAGGCTGGCGAACCACCACGGGTTCTGCTTGACCGACCTCCGGAAACCCCTCCAGAGGCCGAAGTCGGGGGCTAAGGTCGCCTCGGTGACGCGGATCCTCCCGCCGTCGAGCTCGGCCGCAATGCGCTGGTCGAGCGTTCGTCCGGTCGGCGAGTTCTCCCACCTGTTTCTATTTATCGCCAGCTCCCAGTTCACGTGCGAGGCGAGGTCAAGGGCGGCCTGGTACCTGCTCGAGAGCCCGGCGTTGCCGCGCTGGAGAAGGGAAAGGTGCGCTTTAAGCCAGATGAAGTATATCCCGGATTCCAGATAGCGAGGATGCTAACGGCGGTGAATAGTTGAAAATACAAGAAGCCCCATTGGTAGTTCTGTTCGGCAAGTCAAACAGCCATTGGGATCCGCGCGAGTTTTCATGCAGTGAGAGAGCATAATGTTAGTTAACGTTACACGACGTTGATGCTCAGCTAAGCCAATATGATTTGACGACAAAAGTTACTCGCAGCTGCCTGGGCCAATTAAGCTAAGCAAGGGCTTATGCACCGCTGCCTGAGGCCTTTACGCATCCTTGTCGCATCTGGCACTGGTCAGATATGGTCAATCATGATCAAGGTTCTTGGGAAGACACCGTAACCCCAATCGTATCTAAAAACTCTTTATCCTCTGGTACTTCCTCTTCTAAATTGTACTTGTGTCATGTGCAGGTGAGGTTGCGTCAAGAGGTAGAATGAGATAGTTAGGAAGGTGCCGAACACTTCCCCTCCTGATATCTGGTTGTCCCCATTCTGGGACGTTAGATTTGGAGTGGCGAGGGGGTTGGTGCGGTTCATGGTATGGCGTTTCATGTGCTAGCAAGAATCTTTGTGTTTCTGTCAGGGCACGGCTAACTGGGCCCCTCTATCAGGTTGGGATAAGCGCCTTAGAAAAAAAACAGCACTCGGGGGAAGTACAGCAAAAAGTGCAACATCCTTATCGCGCGTTCCTCATTCTCGCCGACTCAGAAAACCGTATATCATAGAATCCACCTCTATAGGGGTTCATATAACATAAAACGAAGTGGATTCAACCAAATCCTCACAATAAAGCTCATCAACCATCTCGCCAGCCATGATTCCGCCCACATATGATGCCCCGATCAATGAGTAGACCCCCTCCTCAACGCCATCCGCTTGTATAGACTGGCCAGCCGGGCGCAAGACAAATGGCACAGGCGACCCAAACCAAAGGGCCAAAACATCTCCAGGACGGCCATCGGCAATACAGGTCCCAACAAACCCCTTCTCTGTCGTAAACAAGACGCGTGAGCCAACACATTGCGCCAAGCAATTCTCATACTCATTGGAAGGTTTGTGGCTACTACCAGAGGGAAGGTCCTCCCTAGAGAGAAGAGCCTGATGCATATCTTCGTAGGTCCCCGGCGCGGTTTCATACCCCGACATCCAGCACTTGTTATAGACGAGAGTCCTCCACAGGGGTTCTTTTCTTTTGAAACCATCCATGAGAGATGCAACGAGAGATTTTTCATCCTGAAGACAGTAAGGCCGCTGCTTTGCGGCTTCTGAAACAGACTCAATATGAGAGAGTCGGAGTACCAGCTCACCGAAGGACTTTCCCAACGGGATGACTTCGTCGATAACGTCGATAAATAGACCTTCCACGCAGAGTGTTCGTTTATCGGATAAGCGTCGTCCGTTTATACACTCGGCCCCAACACCAGATGCGCTCATGCTTGCTGGTGGGTGGAATTGCACCCCTGAGGGCTGTGTCGCTGTTTCAGCCGTTTGACACGAGAAGTCTGGGACCCAGGATGGGAAACCACCGTCTACTAATTTGCCAAGAAGAAATACCCCTGAGAGGAAATATGGACCCTCTCCCCGAGAGAAGATATGCGATACCGCATCAGAGTAGACTTCCCATGTTGGCTTGCGATAGTCGATCGGAACGGGGATGTTGTTAGGTGCTGATGTTTCGTCTGGCGAGAGGAGTCCGAGGAGGCCGTAGACTCTGTCTTTAGGATTCGTTGACTGCGATGTTCTTGAGAGAATGAGGAGCCTTCTCAGGCTCTCACCGCCTTTGGAGCGTCTTGAGTTGAGAAGGTCATCCAAAACGTCCAACTTGGTCTTGGCGAGGACCTCGACCCTGTCTTTCTCAGGTACTGTTTTCACTTCCGGACCGTTCTCAATCCCCAAGACGTCATCTTGGCGCTTGAGAACCGGTCTCCCGACGAAGCCCCTACCCAACTCAGTGAACATATCCCTTGCTATCGCCCTCCACGCATTCGTGAGTGCCGACCACGACACGCTCTTCCACCCACAGACAACCAAAGGATTGGTCTTGGCCATGGCCAACTCCTGAAGAACCCAGACCCGGGAGAACCATGGTCGAGAACGTGAATCTGACAGTGCGAAGAAGAAATTGGCACATTGGCGCATCAGATTCGTCCTCTCTTCAGTAAGCTTTCCATCGTGAAAATCACCCCTGATGTTCTCAAATTCTTGGATCCTCTCAAACACTCCGTCCCGGGTGGTTTCGTCATCCTCCCCAACCCAAATAATGACCCGCTCTGCGGATGCATAAATATCCCGCATAATGGCGACTTGCTGGCTTCGCTCGTCGAGATCGGCTTGGTTGATGCATATTGCGTCGACCCAGAGGGTCATGTACCGGCCTGTTTCTGGCGAACGAAGATGGCGCAGAGCGGAAAAGAGATTTGGGGTGACTGGGAAATGAATATTGTCGAGCAGCACGACATTCTTTGGGTGGTTGGAGCTCGTGGCATCTCCCCAAACGTAGGATAATGCGTTGTAGGTGGGGGGAGTGTTCATTTCGTGTGTTGTTATGTGGCAGTGGATAGGATCGTCGGGTGAGCCTGGGGAGAGGGTGAGAAGGCGGATCTCTCGACGTTGAGCATCGAGCGGGGCGTAGGAAAAGGCCGTGGCTGACATGGTTGAGTCGTATTTTCGATTGAGTTCTGTGGTGCAGCGTTTTGTTTGTTGGCATGAATGGGTAGGTACCAATTCCAAGCGTTGCGACAGCAAATGACACAGAATCGAAAGGGTGGCATTTTTGATGCGAGATACAATCTCATATCACGGGGGCTCTAGAGTTTTTAACAAGTTCCGGCAAGTGTTTCAGCTGAGCACCCAATGGCATGGCATCTGTCCAGATGGTTGTCTGTCCCGAAAGTAATCTGCCGCCAACACCCCACTTTAATAGGGCGGCGCGGGTTCCCACCCACAGTCGAGAGTGTCCGCCCCCAGTTCGGCCAGTTATTCCACAATCTTGACCTCTACCTAGTTTCCTATCAAAACCGCCCTACAATTCAATGCAAAGAATTATAACCATGAAATCTCGAATCTAGGAAATCATGGCTTCCATATGGTCAAATTCCGACTCTCGCATCGCTACGGCTGCCAGGGAATTCGAGGTTCTTCGCGCCCGGCTTTGCCGTAGGCTCCAGGGCGCCTCCCTACGTGGTAAGCTGGAGAATCTCTGAACGATTGGTTAGACTTAGCCGGCGTTCGCCACAACCGCGCCAAAGTCGTCATCGCCCTCCGACTCGCTCGCTCGGGACATTGCCGCAACCGCGAAAACCGACGATGTAGGCGCATTAAGTTTTAGGGGGATACTCGTAGGACTCCAACTCCCCCCTGGTTGTGCTGTTATCTGCCCTGCCATTATCGTCTAGTTTCAATTGTTAAGGCAACGATCCCCTGGACCTGGACGGGGAGAGCTGGGTTATGGGTCCTATCGGCGGGGCTTTAGCTAAAAAGTCCCGGGGCCTCGCCGCCCTAAATAGGCTGCAGAGCTAGCTCGACAACCCTGTGTACCCCTGGGACAAGGCGCAATTCGTTCAGGGTCAGCAGAGGGCTTAGTGGGGGAGGGATGAGTTACCTGGGGTGTGACGGTCGAGTGTGCGATTTTGTTGGTTACTAGAATAGTAGGGATCGACGGATGTAGGTACTAGGAAGCAGTGACGATGGTTCCTTCTAAAACTGTCGAGAAAACCGCTTGACGCTGTGTCCCTCGTCTTTTCTCGAGAAATCTCGTCCTCCACTCTGGGTCTCAACCCAGATGCCCCCAGCCGTAGCGGTTCCGGCGCCCTGGTCGTCCGAGGCCTTCTCGGCGAGGGAATCCCACTCGTCGGCCCAATTGCTAATGTGAAATCAGCCTGGGATGAGGCCAGACGTATCGAAACAGTTGGTGTTCAGCGCAACTACGATTGTGGGAATCAGGGGACTTCCAAGAAAAGGGCTATGGATTATCATGATAGGGATGGGCTTTCGAAGGGCAGTCGCGGGACCAAGAAGTCGAAGATAGGCTGGACGCGATGAGGTGTGTCTAGGGCGGGGATCGGACATGGACACGGATTTGGAACCAGAGTTAGTGTATCAACGTCGCTGACACCCCAAGAGAGGCTATCGGCGGGATTCTCAAAGCTGTCTTGAAAACGTCGAATAGACAATCCATCTTCCTCACTTGACATGCCAGTGACGACTGTCTAAAATGTGACTGACATGACGTTTCTGCAAGGCATAACCGCCACTGTGGTCTGCCGTGCACCCGTGGAATTCTCTCTTGGCAGTCTTCAACATCTCACCTTTCAGCTCGTCTGAGTGGAATGCGAGACAAACCCAGCTGAAGGCACCTACCATTCGGCCTGACCCGAATGAACCTCAACCCAGAAAGGCGCCCAAGGAATTCGGCAGGACGGTCAGGGATATAAGACCACTGGCATCCAGCTATGTTGTCGTTCGTCGATCACCTCACATCCTTGTACCAAAACATATAACACCACAATAGAGAAAGGAACTGCTCCAAGCTTCCGCCTCCGACCCGATATCGGGGGCAATTTCTGTACCTATACACCTACCGAACACGGCAACATGAGACTCGACGTCCTTCCATCGCTTTCTTTGCGGCCGTCGCGATGGCTGCCCCAGGTAGTGGTGGTTGGGGCTTTGGCGGCGGTCACGGCAGAGGTCATGATGGTGGTCACAATAGTTGGAATCGCCCTCTCCTTGGCATACTGCCGCCTTCGCCTGTCAGAGGCAGTTCGGGCAGCGGCGGAGGCGGAGGCGGAGGTGGAGTTGGGGGTGTACTAATTTGCAGGGGTTGGATCGGGCGGCGGATCCAGAGGGACCCCGAGATGCACGGTCTCTTCAGCGGCCTTCAATGCTGCTCCACCGATGTCCTGGGGGTTACATCACTTGGCTGTTCATCTCGTAAGTTCAACACTCCTTCAATCTCACCTCCTCTTGGAAATGCTAACTGTGCCAAGCCCTGCCTCTGGTTACCCATCCAACAAAAGCCCTCACTGCTACGTTCTGCCTTTAGTGAGTCTTAACTTCCAATCTCGGAAAATGGCGGCTAACATTCCCGGCTCCAGCTCGGCCAAGGTCTTCTTTGCCAAGATGCGTGAATCGGTTTACTACCTACCTAGATAACATACCTGATTTCCTTTGGCTAGCTGGTGTAGGTGGTTTGGATGAGATGCAAGGTTGTGAAACAAAAATTAGAACAGCATCCAGCCAAGTTCCAGTAAAACCCCTCATTGGCCGTGGCAGTCAGGTTGGAAGTCCGTTTTAGGAAGTAACCCCTGCCGCTGAATGTGTTTCACTCTCACCCGCACCGTCGACTTGTTCCTTTTTCCCTACTTGTCTTCTCTCTTCACGTTGCGTTGAAGAGCAAAACTTCGCAACTTCGCCGCGACCCCGTTTACAGTGCCAAAATGCCCACCCTGTTTGCAATTATTAGTTCGCGCTGGTCGCTGCTTTTCCGATCTTAGACGCAACGACGTAAGCAGGGCCGTACCTACCACCTTTACAAACCCTGCAAAGACGTGTTCAACCATCTTTACCTGTATAACCCAGACAACGGGGTAAGGTGCGATAGTCCCACCATTCAAGCAGCTGTTGACCAGTTCAGGGACATTAGCGGATTTAAAGTGGTCGGAAAGGACAAATCGTTGGAGGCCAACATGCAAGTAGCATTGCAGAAAGTGAAGAATGGGGAGGCCTTCAGCATCTCTCACAAACTCAGATTGGTTCGGGACAGGGCTTAAAGTAGGCGGCCCGGGTTCTAGTAGAACTCACATTACATCGCAGACATAGCCCGTATTATGGTGCTTCACGAACACAAGACCTCTGACCAGTACGGAGAGTTGGTCTTCGGCTCAGTTATCGTTGAAGGCTTCATGCGCCGCATTGTGTCGGTCATGAAGCCAATTCTCGACGAAGAGCCCGATGACGTGCGCCGCGAGTACCGTCATCTTTACCTAGATGGGCGGCTCGATAGTGACATTGCTCGTGGGCCGACCGGTTTTCAGCTCTTTGGGGAGATACCCGACTAGTTTCATAGCTTCGACCTGGTGGGGTACCATGGTCTCTTTCTCGGCGCGACATAGTTGAATGAGGACCACGACCGTTTGCTGTGTGCGTTGCTACTCGAGCCTATGACCTCGGGCATGAGAGTCTTTCGGCGCGTGGGCACCATCAACCTCCGCGGTCGGTGCCCGCTGGAGATGCGATATCGGTGGGTCATGCCAGGCGAGTCCGACGGGGATGCTGCCTGGGACCGTCTCTGGGAGGCCGTGACACCCAACTGGGGCGATCCGGAAAGGGGACCCCACGAAAACAGCAAGTTGAGTTATGGGCCGAGAGGGGCGCTGCCCGTAAATATCAGAAGCAACAGGCCCTTGGCTCTCTATATACGAGTTTGACGGCGACGTGAGGGACGCGGTGCAGGGCTTTGAAAGGATGAAGTTGAAAACCATCGTGTTGGTATAACTCGTAAAATCGATCGAGGTCGTCGCCAGTGTAATCCCAGTGCTGTGACCTGTGTGGCCGGATACCCAGGGCGTGGCGAGGGTTGTGTTGTGAATCCCGATTTGGAACGTGCCACCATCAGCGGTCGGACCCCCGCGCGGAACACGGAAGTCACGGGCCATCTTGTCCCACTTCATCCCCGTCACGTCGATTTATTTCCATTCCTATCCACGGCCACGGAAATCTTCCCCGCACCTTCGGTACCTCGCATTCCCTGCTGTACTCAATCCAAAATCAACGACCTCAGTATGGCTGCGGCGCGGCGAAACATTCTCGTGGTCGGTGCGACGGGCAAGCAGGGCGGTGCCACTGTCCGCGCGCTCCTCGCTCCAGGATCACCCCCGGACTTCCACGTGTGGGCTTTGACGCGCAACACCGCATCGCCGATCGCTAAGAAGATCGCCGACTACGCCGTCGAACGAAAAGCCGCCGACCGAGTTCACTTGATCCAAGGCAACCTCGAAGACGCGGCCGGCATCAGGAAGGTCTTCGAGACCATCGCCGCCGAGGGCGGGGTGTGGGGCATTTTTGTCGCGATTGCCTTCCCCGGGCTCGGAGTCAAAGATGATCGGGAGAAGGACCAAGGAATTGTGCGACCATCACGTGTGACCCTCGTGCGATGATTTTTGTCTCACGTGCTGACCACTGCTCCATTTTGGGCGCAGATGCTGGCCGATCTGGCACTGGAACTCAAGGTCGAGGCATTTGTCTACTCGAGCACGCTGCAGCCAGCGGCGGATGCGAGCCATACGCCTGAGTACTCGCGCCTGTCAAAGCAGGCAATCGAGAAGCACTGCCGGAGCCTGACGGAGAAGGGTCTCAATTGGGTGTGAGTGATGCCACCTGGCGAGACCAACATGGCGCGGATCCTGATTTGTCTCGTCCAGCATCGTACAGCCTGGGTTCTTCATGGAGAATCTCGACGGGATTATCGGGTCTATCGCCATTGCGGTTTTCCGGGAGGGACTCAAAAAAGACACGACCATATGCCTGATCGTGAGTTGGCCGTTGCTATTGACGTCAGCGGAGCTCAATGCTGACACCCCTCGACCCAGGCATCGGAAGATATCGGGAGAGTTGCGAGTGGTGTGTTTGCGGTACGTAATATCTTTTCGTGGAATGATGAGGGTGGAGATGCTAACGCTGTGCCCAGGACCATGGGAAATACATTCACAAAGTCCTCGGTCTCTCGGCAGACCCACTCACCTCCCAGCAGATCATTGACGCGTACCAGCGAGCCACCGGAAAGCCGATGACGAGAGTACCTCCGGTGTTGGCAAAGCTGCTACTGCGACTTAACGCGGATGCCCGCGGAATGTGAGTCCAGAATTCTTTCCGCTCTTCCTTCGCATCAAGTCCCAAATACACGCTCGGCGCAGTGGCTCACAGCCATCCTCGTTCGGCAGTCTTGTCGACCTGGAGATTCACCAAGAGACGCGGAACACGGGCGCATTTGCGACATTTGAAGAGGAAGCCCGCCTTGGCAGGTCGGTGTGCAAGCTGCAGACATTCGAGGATTGGGCGCGGACGCAGAAGGAGAACTCGGAAGCAGCTGCGACACAGCCGGGGTGGAACAAGGTGTCGATTGTCAAGCTGCTGACTGGTCGGTCCTGATGGCTGTCGGGTAGCGGCCTGGGCAAATCGGGGTCATGGTTCCTTCGCGGCCCCTCGGCAGGCGATGTTCTGGCGGATAACTCTTGGGGAAGGCGCAAACACGAGGGCGGTGTCAGTGTGTGGAGATTGTGGTTTGCGCAGGTGACTTTTGCGACTGGCGCAGCGTAGACACTCGGATGAATGATGGCGATAAATCGGTATTATTGAGTGGGTTCTTCGGTCTTCTTGTGCCATCCCCTGCCTTGCTTCTCTTCGGCCTTGTTTTGCTTTGTGTCGCTGTCGCTGGAAAGAGGTCGAACAAAAGCTGAGGCCGTCCGCCGAAGCAGGTGGCGGCTCCGCGGAGATATAGCGTCTGTATCGTCCCAAGGCGCCTTCCTAGCGAGGACTTGGCTGGCAGACTGTCCCACCGAGGTTAATACCGCCCCGGCCGCTAGTCCCAATCGGGAGTTTCCCTTAGCAAATCTGACGTACCCCGGCCCGGCGAATTCAGACCAAAACATCACCGTGTCGGCAGCACCCACCCCATCCGTTGGCTCTCAGCGCAACCTGTTAGTCACAGTTTGCGAAAGCGCTGCCGCCGCTCCCCTTTGTGCCACAATGGCGCAAATCGCAACATGCGGCACGACCCTCTGTAATATCGGCCGTGCGGATGAGGAGCCCACGCGCTGCCTCCTAGTTTTCCCCATGACCCGCCAATTGCTTTCCGGGTTCCGCTGGGATGTGCGGCGCTGAAGATTAAAGGTACGTCGCCTTCTCACCTGCGCCTTCCATCTGCGGCTCCTTTTTGAGGCCTTCAATTTCCGATGGGAAGGTGTCCCCCAATCTGCAATCCGGGGTAGGCAGGCCTGCGATGCAGTAACCTCCGCGCGCCGAACTCGAACCCACTCCCAAGCTGCAACGCCACGTTTTCTCCGGCCTTGCCGCTTTGCCATTTGCATCTCCTCACCTCTCTCATTCTACTCTAGCATGGGTCCACCCAGGATGGCAGCGAAGGCGCCTTCCGGGCCGTTCCGTTGGCACGTCGACATCGATCGGTATCTCAACCCGCTGCTTCCGCCTTCGATCCTGCCCCGATTACCGCTCCCCATCGCCCACTTTCTCGGGTACAGGTCCCACCCCTCCGCGACTGGACACATCGGAAATGTCGCCGTCGTCTTCTGGGCTGCCATTGGCGTCTTCTCTAGCCTTGCCATCATCGGCGCCGTCGCACAGCAGGTCCCCTCATTCTCGCACCATGCCGTGCCAACCATCATCGGAAGTTTTGTAAGTCACCCGACCACCACTCACCTAACAGTGGGCCATACACAGTGCCTGGAATGACAATTGAATGGCCCGTTTCGCTGACGCGCGGGGGGCTTTTTTCCCTTCTTGGCAGGGCGCTGCAGCCGTGCTTGATTTTTACGCCATTGAATCGCCACTGGCGCAACCCCGCAACGCCATCTTCGGCCAGCTGATCTCGGCTATCATCGGCGTGGCTATCGCCAAGCTGTTCGCGCTCGAACCGTACTTCGCCAGCGTGCGATGGCTCGGCGCGGCGCTCTCGTGTGCGGTGGCCACCGCCGTGATGGGCCTGACGGGCACGATACACCCTCCTGCGGGCGCGACGGCGCTCATGGCCGTGTTGGACGATGACGTCGTCAATCTCGGGTGGTTTTTGCTCGCGCCGGTCATGCTTGGGTGCGGGTTGATGCTGGTCACGGCGCTGCTGGTTAATAACATCCAGCGGCGGTTCCCGTACTACTGGTGGTCCCCCGAGGAGATGGGGGCGCGGTGGAAGAGCAAAAAGAAGGAGAAGCAAAAGGTGGTTGATAACGCGCCGAGCACCGACGATGTGGCCTCGGTTGGAGGGGAGAGGTCGAGCTCTGGGGACCTGGAGGCACCGGAGCCACAGGCGACGGTGGAGTTCACTGACGAGCAGAGGCTGGTTGTGACAAAGGGTCACGTTCGGATACCAAACAGCATGTATCTTACGTTTGAGGAGAAGCTGGTCCTCGAGACATTGAGTCAGAGATTATGACACAAGCAACGTTTACGCTCTATCCCCCGGTTTATCTTGTTGATGCGTAACAGCGTAGAGTTTTTGGTGCAAATTTGGAATGGGCGTCTCCAGGGGAGGTGCGGATTCCATGCCTCGGATCGCCGGGTAGCGAGTTGTGGGCCTCGGCCTTCGGAATGACGGACGCTTGATCGCCTGGCGAACACGAATGCCGAATTCCCGAGGGTCAGCCTTGGAGAAAACTAGCAACAAAGCGAGGGCACAGCCGGCCACGTTTTCTTTTGCGTGGCAGGCAGCATAATTGCTATTGTTGTCTCACACACGTCATCTGTAGGGAGCGAAGCTTCACTGCTGCCCAAACCCCGGGATCTTGACGACCGGGTAGCATCCAGTCTCGCTGTGATCGGGATGCGAACAATCGAGGGGAAGGAATTAAAAGTGATCCCTGGGCCACGGCAGCATTAATCAAGGTCACAACGTCAGAGCTACTCGTGGTACAGAGGCAAGATCAGGGGCATACGGTTTTAATTTCTATGTGGCAACGACTCAAGTCAGCGAGGTAGCTCGCGGCTGCGATCAATTTCACGAGCCAATGAAGCACACTGCAGCTGCGAGCCATGAATTAGGTCTCGCAATCCAGTAAAGCGGCCTGTAGAGACAGAGACAGGCTTGACCGGATTTCAACCGGTCCTTTGGCTCCATGGGGCGCTGGCTACTGTGGCTGCCCTTGTCACCTGCGTACACCGTCTTTTTCCGACGACCTGAGTGCTGGTTAAGTTGGCGTCTTGGCAAAGTTCCATGGCGCGTTTTTGCTCCGCCTCCGTGGCGGGCGGAGAAGAGGATAAGACAGGCGTGGATAATGTCGGAGGTGGGTGTTATGAAGGGGAATGAGGATGCCAAGGCGTTGTATGAGAAGGCAGGCTTTGTTGTTGATACTGTGGCGAGCGAGGATGACGGTTAGGACCTTATGTATACTTTCGGGTTTCCACCACCTGTAATATCTTCTTCAAGCGCCGGAGTTCGCAAAGTTTCCTAGTCCTCCTCTCACTCACTCGCAACGCAAAAGATGAACGCCTGTTCAAGACCCATGGCGTGACTGGAGGGTGCAAGGAATGTCACCAATCAGGTCAGCGCATCGGCGCCACTTCTGGCGGGGCGCGCGATCATGATATGATCATCTCTCAGCTCGTTCAATCTCCTGCTCGTCTCTGCCGGATACATGTTTCTGGGACGCGAGATATCTTTGGGGCTTTTGTCCGTCTTTTCGAGTTTGAAAGTTCGCCAGACCTGGCTGACAACCAATTGCTAATCACTTCACGACGGATCAACACCAATTATTTGCCAACCATGCCGCTCGATCTCCATCTCGAATCACTTCCCCGCATCTACGAGCTGAAGCTGGGATTCGACCGAACGTGGACATCGCGTAAGATGGAATATCCGGAGCGGGCGAGAGCGGACAACGCTCATGCGACCTTATTTCTCTTCGAAGGGACCAGCTTCAACCTCTTCAACCCATTCGAGGCCGCTTCAACCTTCCCTCTTGCAGGGCAGCGAGAGGCCATCCAGCGCCATGCCGAATGCAACTACCTCTCGGCCTTCTCCCAGGATGAAGACTCTGAAATGGTGTCCCTTACTTGGCTCGCTGCCGCCCGCCAGGAGCTGGAGATGGCTGACATCGACAAAAAGATCTTCAGCCACCGTGAATGGGACTTGCATGACCGGCAGGACCCCGCGAGTCGGCGGTTGGATCATATCCGGTACACCCACAGTTCGACGCCTTATCGGCCATATCAGATCCTACAAGAGCCGGGGGAGCTGGGGGAGCCCATCATCCAAGCCCAGCGGCAAGGTGTAACTCTGTGGTTGGTGAAGAAGGGGGATCGCCTGGTCGGTGAGTCTGGAGTGCCAAAGACCTCGCGGAGATTAACTGACGGGTAGGCCCTAGGCGTATGCATTTTTGACCCTCCCCGGGAGATCAACTTCGAGACGCTGCACTACGACTTTTTCCATAAGTCGCGACCCCCGGTGGCAAACACCAAGACTAAAGCAGTGTTTCTCGGACAGCAGAGCCTACGATCCCTGTTTATCACAAAGATGCAGTAGTCGGGAGCGGGCATGTCACGGTGGCCCTCTGGGCAGGCTGTCGCTGATAGCATCGCCCGCGAGATCAAAGCCGCGACGTGTCGCTGGCTGATCGACGACGAAACGGACATCCTCGACAAGCTCAGCGAATCCCTCGACCGCATCGAGCTCTGCCTGGCTACGGGCGAGGTGAATGAGATTCGCGGGTCGCTGCATGCATGGAGAGAGTTCTTCCACCGATGGCAGAATACTCTGTTCCACCAGGAAGCCAATTTCAACCGCATAAAGGACCAGTTTGGAGATGGCTTATCTCTCGCACGGATAGACACCAAGGCATTTGAGGTTCTGATAAGTAAGAGCGGTATTCTCAAAACCAGGCTGAACACCGTATACCAGTCGGCCATGGCTACGATGCAGATTGTGGAGAGCGAGCGATCTATAAAAGAGGCAGAGCTAGCATCGAAACTCAGCATGCTGGCCTTCATCTTCGTGCCGGTTACGCTGGTGACCGGCGTGTTTGGAATGGACCTCCCGGTAAACTACCTGCCTATCTCTAAATCAACCCACCAGTATCAACATTCTTGAAACTAATGCCTGATTCAGGAATTCTCTGGACGACGAACTTTCTGGCTATGGGGCGTCCTCTCCTTCGCCGGGTTTCTTCTCTTCTACTCGCTTCTATACGCCAAGGAGATTGCGGACAAACTGTCTGAAGCCCCCCGAATGATCAGGGGCGTCGACCTGAGACGTGCATTTCTCAGAACGCTGGTCTATTTATTCAACGCCGAAATCTGGTTCCCTGTCACTGCCATCATGTTCTTAGGTGGTGTGGTCGTCGGAGCATGGCAGTTGGTGGCGGTGCATGGCCTGCCGGGGATGGCGGCTCTGCTGTCCATGTCCGGGTTAGCGGTGCTGGTGGTTGGCGTTTGGTGGTACATGCTGCACCAGCTGGGGCGTGCAGGGGCTTCTCGAGGTTTTCTAAGCGAAATCGGGCATCACTGACGCCTGACATGGCTGGTGGTCATTGTGGCGTGTTGTATTTACCTAAAGGCTAGTGTTGTTTCTTCAACATCGCATGGGCGAGGTATAAAAAGGAAATTTTATATGCCCAGATTCGTCACACAAAACAGACTGTTTCCTGCGACGAATCTGGGCACACTAAATTTCCTTTTTCGTCCGTCATCCTAAGCTGGGGTAAGCTGTGGCTGATTTGTCCTGAGCTTCCCCTGATTCTTCCCTGAGCTAGGGTGATCCCATTCGCCTCTGCAGCACAGCCTCAAAGGCCCCTTTTCAGTCACCCTGGCTAAAGTTTCCTCTTGATGAAAGCAGACGAGGTGTAATCTGTAAGGGTAGCTCCCAGGTAATAATTCCAGTTATAACCTACACGTGTACTGGGTATATGTATAACTTAGCTTAGCTATTATTAAAGTTAAGTAACTCATACTTATTAAAAACTTAAAATAAACTAAGTTAAGAATTAATAGCATTAGTGTATTATCCTGCCCGGAGGACAATTTGTTGTAAGTCCGGGGGCCCACTTTTTGACCACCCCTGTTTTCGACCAATGTGTAATAAACAGGGGTATGAAAAACTACTCTATTCAACTACCTATATCTCCACAACAATACAACTTGATGCCTCTGAACTTTCTGATTCAGAATCTTCAGTTTCTGAGGAATTTGAAGATTCTGACGAAATTCGGCCCACCTCTTTCTAAGCCTTGTGAATCTTCTCAATATCCACAAATACAGAATTCGGATCCGGAACCACCTTCTTCCTTTTACTAAGCATCAACCTCTTAACAGTGGCTTCCAGCTGTTCGATTTTTCGTCTCTGCATAACTAATTAGAAGTCCTTTTCATTAAAGGCCTTTTCAATCTTCCGAAACAAAAACCTCTCCGTTAGAGTGGGTTGGCCTAAGGGCCTTAAAAGGGCCTTCAGCTCCTTAGCCTTCTTGGGGGTTAAAATCCGGGGGCACGTGTAGCCATAGTCTTCTAATTTGGCCCCATAGGGAGTTAGGGGCTTTGTAGTGGCGTTAGAGTTATTTTGTAGCTTAGAGGCCTTATTGTTTTCCACTAAATACCGGCTTATTAATAGCTTACTTATGTTAACTAGCTATAACCCTTTAGCTTTTTAACTACTCTGAATATTCTGATTTAAAAGCCTAACCCTTTATGCTTAAGAATAGCACTTTAGAAAGATTCTTTTACCAGCCACAGATAATTCCTCCAGTCCTTCACATTACTAAGCGTTAATTAAGTTCTAATACGCATTTTTTAATAAGCTAAACACACTTAAATCTAATAGTTATAGTACGTAGGAGTAATACGTTAGTAAATAAAGGAGCTAAATCTTATTACTAAAGTATTACTATATAAACTTATACGTTATATAACTATAGTGGCCGTTAAGAATAAAAAGGCGGTGTTAGTTAAGATCTAAAGGGGTTATTAAGGGGATAAATTTTTTAACTAACTATTTAAGGTTAATTTTATTAATAATCTACCCCTTTTACGTAATTAAAAAATGCTAACTTTTATAAAGACCTTTAGCCTTTAAAAACCACTGTTATTACACGAAAACCCTCTTATAAATAACGACTGGATCGAGTGATGCCCCTAAAGTAGAGATGCACTTAATAAAACTGATCTAAGTATGCGAATTTAGCTTTTTTAATGTAACTAAACGCCTTTCAGTATTTCTAATAACGTAGTTATTACTCCCTAGGCTCTTTATTAAGCTGGCTTTATCTATATTCCACCTGTGTTCGGGTAGAATCCTCTAGATAGCTGGAATTTGAAGGTAGTTAAACCATTTGTAAATAACCTCCCCTGTAACTGCTTTCACACACGCAGCATCTATCCTCCGTGGCCTTTAGGTCTTAATAACTGGGTGCCTGTTAATGAAATGTTAAACCTAACGTTTTCTAATGCAGTAGGAGTCTCCTCGCTTAACAGAAATTCTAGTAACCAGCTCTCAAATCGTTACGTATAAAGGGGGGTTACCAAGGTCGTTCTGAAAAAGAATCTACTCGGCCAAAAGGTCCTCCTGAGGCATAGAAAGCCTCTGGTAGTCTTGGTGTGCCACTGCGTGTGGAAGGTGGCCAGCTAATCGGCCTCGGAGGGTAGTGTACGGAATGGCATACCGTCGTGCAGCCTTTCGAATTGGTAGACCTGCTTTGACGGCTGCGCAGGCCGTGCGCATGTCAAATTCAGTCCACTGC
>Ga0247770_1001059_pt1 | contig 23840 bp, 9 predicted proteins | sample UWRJL136409B6_FD_179943 | JGI IMG/M metagenome (GOLD analysis project Ga0247770, IMG submission 179943) | Plant litter microbial communities from Arlington Agricultural Research Station in Wisconsin, United States - UWRJ-L136-409B-6 | ecosystem: Environmental > Terrestrial > Plant litter >... | reverse complement strand
CCAGACCACCGCTCCCATGGAGGCGGGTCTCCGCCTATATAGCTGCGCTCCGCGCAGCTCCTGTATCTACTCTTGATCTTCTTCTTTATAGAAACCATAATCGATTCAGTCACCAAGTAACGGTATCCACCTTACTCGGCCCCTTACATCTGGTTTCTATCAAACCGCCAGATCAGATGGATCATAACATGTAGTAAAGGGACCCCTTCGTTAGGAGCGCCCATAACGAAATAATGGACGACTACCCCTTTATAAGGATGGAAGGAATTTCACTAGAAGCCTACATCTAATTTATAAAGGAAGACTTTAACTAACAGCTTACAGCTTTTAGGGAAACGGCATAAGTTAAATCCCACGTTAAAGAGGCAGTGGAGTAAGAGCTTACTGTAATTAAGTTAGTGGCCCTTTAAGTAGAAATAACTACTAGAAGATGAGAATTTAAGCTCCTTACATTAGCCTCTTAGACCTTCTTAGTTACCAGAGCCCTAAATATGCTAATTTCCAGTTTTTAAAAAGTAGGCCTTACTTATTAGGGTATTAAACCTACTCCTTAAGGGGTGGTATTAATTATTTAAATAACTATATTAACTCCTCCTGTAAGTTTAATTAACGTAGGAGCCTTTAGCTTTAACTGGCCCCTTTAAATATAGGGACTCCTAATAGGGGCCTTATAACCTGCTCTTAAAGTGCCAGCCCTTAGCGAACACTATTAAAAACCATTAAGCTAGCTGAAATGGGATGGTAAAGATGGTACCACTTTTACGTTTTACTTTTACTAACTCTAATAAAAAGTGGAAGTTAACAGCCTTATAAGGGTGGACTTACTTAGTGGAAACACTGTAATTACATATATAATTATTAATAACCTTTTAAACTTATAATGTTATTTAATAAAGGATTATTAAAGGCTTAAAACTTTATTTTATAAAGATCTTATTAATTATATTAAAGTTACGTTTAATAACATTATTACTACCTTAAAAAAGGTATATAACAAACTTATTACTATGTATTAAGGAGAGGGCCAGACCTTTTATAACTTTATACAGCTCTGGACCGCCCTTTTAATAAAGGCTGGTAATAACGACTAGAATAATAAAGTTAAAATAATATAATTTACTAGTTACCTTTTAAAAGGACTTTTAAGGGAGTTAGTTACAGTAACCTTACTTACGGAATTAAAGCTGTTAATTTAGGAATACTCCCTTATAATAATACAGTGGGAACGTATTAAGGCCTTTAAATCACTAATTTATAAATATAAGGGAGGCTTAAAGATTATTAAGGTTAACTGTTATTAAATAACTTATTAATACTCTACTATATAAATAAGAATACTGCTTACTTAACCCTGTGTGGATATTAATAGGGATATTATTATATCCTTTATTAAGTTTTAAAATAATAAGAACTACTTTAATAATTATGGATAACACAGCCCTGTAATAAGAACCTTTATAAAGCTTAAAATCACAGCCCCTTAAGTAAAATAGGTAATTATAATGGAGTAAAAGGAGTGTAAAACTAATAGCTGTTATATTTATTATAAAGGGTTTAGTTATAAGTTTACAACCTGCCTTTATAAATTAGCGGTACGTTTAAAGGAACTAGCTGTTAATAAAGTCTTTTTCACCTTATAGTTAAAGGACGGAGTTAAAGATAAGGAATTAAAGGAGGATGTTATCTCCACTTTAGGAAAAGCGTAGCTCCAGATTAAAGACGGGGTCTGGAGTTAGAAAAACTGGTAATTAGGCAGGTAGAGAATTTTATAAAAAACAGTTATATAATAAGCTTACTTACGTTTATTCTAATTATAATTAAACTTAATAATCTTTACTAAGCCCTTATTAATAAAGGCTGCCTTTATTACTTTATAATTAGTAAAAAGGTAGTGAACGAATTAAACCTTACTGTTATCCCTGTAATACCACGTTTAGTAAAAGGGGTAGCTAAAGGTATAGTTATAATAGTGATGTAGGGGATTATGTACTTCTTTATTAAAGTAGTTAGTTAAATATTGAACTGGTGCAGTGATGCAACAGGGAAGAAACCATAAGGAGAACCACAACCACAGAACGGTGCTGTCGGCCTGAAAGGCCGACTCCCAGGCCACTGGTCCTCCGATCGGAGGGACACAAATGTAACTGACGTAGAAAAACAGATACGTACCTAATATGGAATAAAACCTAGTATGTAACGGTGCCTAGCATGAAACGGAGCCTAGCATAGAATAATAAAGGAAACGCGACTGTGGATCAGGTCATCTTCCTTTAATTAAAGGGCCAAAATGTCATTAGGCTTTTAATAGGAGGTCTTTGTGGTGAAAATCGTCGGAATGATAATTATTAAAAGAAGCGCGGTTTAAAGAACCACACGGCGTAGCCCCTTTTTAACAGTGGCACACGTTAGAGAACGTATCGCTATGTATATAAGCAGCTACAGTAATATTATATACAGAGCTTAAAAAGAATAATAGGGTCGGCTTAAATAAACGCCCTGAGTTACACTTCCCCTTAAGACTGGCCGTTAGTCCCACTTATATGGTAATCTTGAATATAAATTAACCCTCTTAAGACTTCTAGTTATAAGAATAACGTAACAGTCTGCAGTAGCTAATCCTCCTTATTACTTACCTAGTCCTCCAGTACCTCCCATCCTTCTTATAACTTATCCTATCTATTAAAGTCTAACTAATACGTAAGAGGTAAAAACAGCTTTAAGGTCTGAGGGAAATAAGGTCCTGTTCGCTCCTCAGGCTTAGAAACCTCCTCCTGTTACTTAAGCTGTCCAGTTTAACAGTTAGGCTAATAATAAGCACGCTAAGGCTTAATTAAAGGTGTATTGGTAACGGTTTTAATAGGTTCCTTTGCAGACTTTTTCGTAAATTTAAAAGCAGATTTAATTTCCTTCTTAATAGGTTTAAGCTTTAAAACCTTTACACTTAATTTAGCCATTTTAACCTTTAAGTCCATAATAGGTTAAGGGATTAAAACGCCCTTAAAAACAGCTTTTAAAACTTACTAATCCTTACTAACAGATAGAGTATTTAAGTTTAAGACTTTTTAATTAAAATACTTTTTTAGACTAGGGAGTTAGTATATTATAATTAAATCCATAAGACTTCTTAAAACCTTATTAATTATTCCCTTAATATAGGTTGTTTATTTAAGCTCACTTAAGACTGTAAACTTAAAGGAGCTGACTCCCTTCCCTTTAGTTGAAAAAGCCGCATACTTCGCCGTATAATCACCGCAGTTATAGTAAGTGATAAACCCCTTATCCTTTAAACTTAACTTCTTCTTTTTATAAAATATGACATTTAAGATTATCTAGAGAGTGTTTAGGATAACTTTTACCTAGCGTTAAGGTATACTTAAGGTGATGTTCTTTTCGTTTAACCCTTTCTCTAATTAGAAGGAAAAGTATACTGGGGATACGAAGGTATTAATTTAAGGGACGTTATAGCTAACTATTATTAACTCTTATAGGATTATTCTCACTACCTTTATAGTTATAAGGCTACACTTTAACCTGTATACTTATTACAGCACCTACACCCACTTAATATTAATGTTATCAGGCGTTATAATTAGCAGTAATAACGCTATAATCTAAGGTACTACTTTATTATAAAGGCGTTAAAAAGTAACTTACTTTTACTGCTTAAAAGTCTTCCCTTATTTAAAAGAATTAATACTGTAAAGAATCCTAAGGTAGTTATTATATATAGCTATTACCTAATACTTATTATTTTCGTTTACAGGGAGGCATTAAAACCGTTAAAACGCTATCTACTTTTACTTTTTATAATTATAAACAGGGTTGTAAAATTAAGTAAAGACACCTTTAAAAGTAATCTAGACTTTATCTTTTAATCCTTAGAGAGTATAAGCGATAAGAGTGCTTACCTTAAGGTCGTTTAGCCAGATTTCACGGCTAACCTTAATGTAAGTGTTATAAAGCTGTAAGGTATAAGTAGGCTACCTTTCTTTAAAGACTGTCTTACTATAAACGTAGGTATTCCTAGGAAAGTAAATCTAGTGTATTTTATCCTTAACCTTAAGTCTGATTAGATTATAAAATATTAACTAGTTACAGACTGCCGTTTTAAGGTAATTAATAGGTTAATTCCGAAATAGCAGGATTTAGTTCTCTGGAACAATTATAAGCGTTAGTGGCTGCCTGTTAAGGAGCTTAACACGGTACTAGTAGTGTAATTAAAGGACTGAGGTAAAGAAGGAACGGGTCTAATTACTAATAATAAACATAACTAAGCCTTTAAACTTCAGGCTTTTAATAAAGTCGTGACTGGGGAAAGGGGAGTAAACTTTTAGAAGGTTTAGGAAGTTTCTTAAGGGAGGGAAAAGCTCCGACTAAGCATTAGGAGTAAGGATTCACTTAGTAACGTGTTACCTAGCAGAAGTGGCAGGAGCTACGGTATATGCCTTAATAGGGGTTTGTGAAGCGGGCGAAGCTATTTTAAGTAGTGAAAAGCACCGTTTTACCTTGAAAAGAATATAAATCTCGTAACAGTTTTATTCGATTAGAGGGAGGGAATAATAGGAAGGAGGTAAAGTATATGTGGTATTAGGTTATAAGAGTAGTTAAAAGAGTGTGTGGTTTGGTGGAAGTTTAAGGTTTAAGGTTAAAAGTAGTTAAGGGGGTTAAAATAACTTTTTAAACTGGCCTATTCTAACTAGCCAGCTAAAGAGGTAAACGCTCTCTTTCCATCTAATTAAAGGAAGGAGTAAGTGTTTATACTTAATAGTAGCCGTGGAAATAAAACTTAACTTACTTTTAGAACTTCCTCCTCTTTCTAACACCACTTTTCTTCTCACAACCTTTAACTTTTCTACCACTTACCATTATAATAATAACTTTAAACTTTTTATCTCCACTCTCCTCTATCTCTAATCAGAAGACGCCTAAGCGTCTAATACTAATATGTAAGACACTAGAACGCAGTTTAACGCTGGTATAATTTACACCCTTTAAACCTGTAAACCTCACTCTTATCCCGAAGTTAAGAGGTGTAACGGCGCCCTCCCAGTTTATTTAGGTTCTTAACTTCGGATCTTCACTTTAAAATATTAAAATAATCCTTAATAACACGCCGTAGTAAATTTAGATAAGCTTTAACTACTTTTTCACTATGTTATCGTACCTCAGAATCTTTAAGGTAGGAGGGGCCTTCTTAGATATGTATATGGCTTAACTGGTTCCTAACAGTAAGGATGGAGTTAGAAAACTCTTCACTTACCTTAACTTTTATAAGGTTTAGCTTAAGCTCCTTAACAGAACTTATCTCCCTCCACCTAACACAGTGTATATTAAGGCATATAATAATAGCCCGTTTAGCCGTTAACTTTACTAAGTTATTAGTTGTTTTAAGCATGTAAAGGGCTTATTTATTTAGGTATTTAAAAGGTTATAAATGTCCCTTTTTACTTAATTAGATATATACAGGTTAATTAAATCTTCTTAATAGGAACTCTAACCTTTACTTTAAGTGTAAGGAATCCTTTCACTGTTTGTTCTGTAAGATTAACAGTTAGAAGGTTTAGTTAATATGGCCTTTCTTTAAGCGTTTATTATACCTAGACATTAACGATAATTTTTATATTAGGCGGTGTGGGAACTGCCAGTTTAATAACTATATTTATAATTATAAGAACTAGAATCTTCCTTTAAAAGTGAAGTTATAAAGGGCAGCTTTACCATTAAGAAACTCTCTATTAAACTTTATAACTACGTTATTAAAGGACGAGTTAAAATTTAACTTAAATGAGGTTTAGGAGTAATAAGAGGCTTTTAAAAAGGGGAAGAAGTAAGGGAAGAAGCGGAAGTAGGATTTTATATAGGAAAATAGAGGTAAGGGACGTATATACTTTATAAAACAGAAATAAACTTATTACCTTTTTCCTTTATATTACTTTAAGGTATAGTGAAAGTGATAATATATTAGGATATACATTTAAATTATTAAAGGGAAGAAATAAAATAAGAGAAGAAAAAAAAAAAGAAACTAGGGAGTTAAACTCCCTTTAATTAAAATACTTATGTTATTTTAAAGGAACTGTAAGTTATTAAGGCTGTGTAATAGTGCTTCCCCTTAAGTGTCATTATAAGGTTTAAAGGTAATATACAGATAACTTTAAAATATAAAACTAACAGTAAGAAGGTGGAAGACACCTAGGAAAGGAAACCTACACTACTCCTTTAATCTTAAAAGCTAGGAGGCTTCCCTTATAGAATTTCAACTCTAAACTTACTTAGTTTAAAGATTCAGATTCGTTTCCCCTTATTAATTAGGAGTGGGATACTGCTTTACCTAATAACTTCTTGCTTATACTTAACTTCCTTATTCTACATAGCATCCTTTTCCTTTTAATTAAAAATAAGTTCACTATTCTTATTAAATATTAGTATTAAGATGTCCTTTACATCTAAATCCTTTAAGTTATACTTATTGGGATTAGGGTCTTTAAGAGTAAGAATAGCCTTATTATTAAACTTTATGTAAATACTGTTTACTTAGAAGAACTTCTTAACTCTCTTTAATAAGTAAGAGGTCTTAAATTATACTCTATTAAGTGTTTTAAGAACGTAAGTTAACTTAGGCCTAACCTTCTTAACTCTGTAAGGGCCATACTACTAATACGTTAACTTTTAGTATATAGATATATTAATCTCCTATATATTATCCTAGATTAAGATAAGGTTTCCTTTTCTAATTAGAGTAGATTAAAGTTAAAACTTATATATAAACTTCTTCTTTTAGTAATTAACCTACTTTTACCTTACAGTTATAACTTAATCTGTTATAATACTTATGTTATACTAAGCTTTACTAAGGTATCTTACTTTAATAACTATTAACATAGCTTTAACTTCAGGATTAGGTTACCCTTTATCTAATTAAACAGAGATAATTAAGTCCTATTTAATAAGATGTTATAAAGGGTAATTAACTTTAACTTTAAATACTAGGTTAAAGCTTTTTATTAGGTAAAAAGAGGTTATCTTATAACTTTTTTTAAAACTTGTCCTGTTAGCATGGAGAATGTAGGGAAACCACTTCTTAAATTCGATAACGTTTCCACCAGTAAGCTTAGTTAATATTAAGGTGATCTAATAATGGCCTCTTTTATTAAGTCTATTAGCTTTTAAATTATACAGGGATATAATGATGCGCTTAATATAGAGTTCCTTAAGGCATTCTTTTAAAAACCCTTTAAACTTAAAGCCATTATTTACTAGGACTTCTAGTAGCCATCTCCATTATAAAATAATGTAATCCATTATAAAGGTTTTCACTGCTTTTAAACTCTTAATATAAAAGACTTTTACTTCTAGGTACCCAAAGAGATCATCTTATCCTTTAATCACTTATATCTTCTTACCTTTAAGCTTAGATGTAAAGACTTAAAGGTTAAAAGTCCATTTTATAAATGGCTATAAAGATAATGTGTTATACTCTAGTCCTTCTTTATAACACCTATTACTGTAACGCTGACAGTTAAGACAGCTTCTAATTTAATTCTTAACTATAATATATATTCCTTTCTAATAATAATACCTAGTAATCTAATTATAAGTAACCTTATATCCTTAATAATTAAAAAGTTTATAAAAATATAACTAGATCTGTCTTTACAGCTTTAAACAGTCTATAATTCTCCACAGGAGGATACTTATACCCTTAAGTAGCCGTGTTTAAAGGATTTTATACTTAACGATATACTTATAACACCTAGCTTTCCACTTTTAAATTACTAAATGTAATTTCTTTATAACCTTAAGTGGAACAGTAAAGCTAGTTAAATAGGCTGTAATATTATAGGACTCCTTTTTCCACATACTATTAAGTAACAGTCTAGTTTAAAGGTCTATATTAACAGTTTTTTAAATAAAGATCTAGGTGTCGATAAAGTCGTTAATATCCTCTTTAAGCTCAAGCGCCATCAGATCGGAGGTACTAACAGGCTTTCATAACAGCCTGTTAGCTACAGTATTCTTAAAACCAGGTATATATTTAACGTTAAAGTTAAAGTTCTAGATCTAAGTAATCTATCTTATAAAAAGGGTATTAGGTATATTACTAATAGCTCCGTTTAACTGATAAATTAGAATAAAAATATCAGTTTTAATGATAAACTTAACCCTGTAAAGGTAGTAATAAGTTCGTTTTAACATATTTAACAGTCCTTTAAGTTCTCACTTAATAATATTGTAACGTTTCTTAACATTAAACTATATTCTACTCTTAAAATAGTAAGGGTGCCGTTTCTTATCTAACCTAACTTACTTAATAACTCCTCCCCATCCTTTAAGGCTTACATTAATAATTATAAAGATAAAGCTATATTAAGGGTTATTATAAGTTATTACTATTAGGATTAAAGCAGTAGTAACCTTCCTTTACAGGAACTTTATTACTATCTGCTCTCTTTCAGTCCATTCCTATTACACATCCTTCTTCATTAGTACGTACAGTAATACTGTAACTTATCTAAATAACTTAATTTAAACTTAGTAAAATCTAGTTATTCCTATAAATAACCGGACTTCCTTAACGTTTAAGTAGGTTCTCCACTTATTTACTTTAATAACCTTTATTTAATTAGGGGAACGTCCGTTTAATAAACATAGGTAACCTAACAGAATAACTTTTACCTAAACCCATTATAACTTAACTAGAGTAACAGTTACTCCTACCAGTTCATAGTTAATAAATACAGTATTTAAGTTTATTAAATACTTAACTATATAACGTTATAAACTAAGCTTAAGCTCTTCTCCACTATAATTATGCCGTGGCCCTTTAACATAGATATTATTAAGAAACGGCTAACACTTATATAGGATAAGGTTATAAAATATTCGAATCACAGCTTATATAAACTAAGCCACTAAGTTTATTACTCCTTAAAAAAGAGTACATATTTTAAAAAGTCCGATTAAAGTAGAGAAAGTTGTTATATCTCTACTTATAACGTCTAGCTTAACGTGGTTGTAACTAGAGAAAAGATCCAGGAGTAAAATAAGCTTACAGCCTTTAAACTCCTCACTAAACTCTTTTACACCTAATAGGTTAAAAGTATTATAAACTGTAACTTTATTCATCTTTTAAGCATTATTAATTAAATAAAAACCACTGTCCTTTTTCTAAACTATAAACCAGTTATTACAGTACACTGTATAAGACTCCTTTAAAACTCCTCATTACACTTTATCTTTAAGGACTTAAATAACCTTAAGAATAAGAGGTTTTGGGATGGGAACATAACCAGATTGCTAAACCTTATAAAGGATAGTCTTAATCTTTTATAAAGGTATAATCTTTAAGCTAATCTAACCGTTTTTTATAAAGTCCCATAAAAGAGCTACTTCTCTGTTATAAAGGATATAAATAAATAATTTAACTTCTTTTAATGTTAGGTCTTTTGTAACTTTATTAAGGATATCTTATAACCTCTCTTTTATTAACCTTATCCCTTATTTAATTAAAGAGAACTTTAATAAGTAATACTTATTAAACTCGCTACTGTACTATATGTGCTTTTCTGCTTTAGTTATTCGTTTACGCTTCCAGTTTAGATCTCCTTTAGGAACAGAGCTGTCAGACAGAGCAGTATCGACTAATTTAACCTTCTTATTAGCTTACTTATATATAATGAAACTTTTAATTAAAACAGGCAGTTCCTTTATATCTAGCTAGTAAGGTTTTTTCTTCTTATAACGCTTACATATCCCTAAGACCTCCTATAACTAATAAACTTCTTCCTTTAAGGTTATCTTCTTCTAATTAAAAGTAGAATTATCTGATAATTAAAGGGAAAAAGCTTTATATTATAAGTTGTTAACTAATGGTAAAGTGGAGTGTTTAAAAATATCGTTAAAGATAGCCTTACTACTTTTATTATTTAAGAATCTAATAAGTTCTTCACCTTTTTTTAAACCTACCCACTTAAGGACATACTTCCGTACTATAAAGTATATTAGTCCTTTTAACACACAGGTATACTTATTAAACACGCTGTTTTTTAATTTAATTAGAACTACTAACTATTAATACTATAATATAAACGTTACTAAATAAGACCTTAATGGCCATAATATACCTAAGTTCCTTAAAATCTCCAGAGTATACCCAGTTTAATTAAGTGTCGTTAAAAAAGGGGACCTTAAAAAGTAAATCGTAATCTATAACCTTATACTTAAAGATAAAGAAGTGAACTAGATATAGCTTTCTATAAAGGAACAGTAGTATTTTTATCTCTTTAATAAAAGGAATAGGATCTATATTATTAAACCCTTATAACTGTATAATTATATTGAAAATAGGGATGTTAAGTGCCCTTATAAGTATGTACGTAATCACATTACACTCTAACCTAGAGTTTAAGAGAGCTAACACCTTTTTTAACCTAGGAGACTTAATATTAAAATAAAGACTAGGGAGTAAATACAGCCTTATAGACTTCCCCTTAACATTTATTACTTTAATTAAAACAGTCCGTTACGTAAAAATCCTTATAATATCTTTATTAAGGTCTTTAAAAGTGTTAGTAGTAACCTTCCCTTTCTTAAGATCTCTCTACAGCTTATTATAATATAAGTGTAACTTACTATTATTATTAACACCTATTATTATTATAACTATATTCTCCTTAAGCTTCCTTTAATTAAAGAGCTTTAAATAGCTTACTTTAATTAAGAGTTTACCTAAGATATCGTTATCCAGTTTTACAGATCTTAAGTATATAAGAATTAGCCAGTTTCTATCGTCTTTAAGGTAAGATGTAAGTGTAACTTTTAAGGGCAGTAAAAGTTTTAACAGTCTTAGAAGTAATTCTTTTATCTTACTACTTAATAATTAATTAAGCCACTTATTAATAACCTTATCTAGGGGTTACCTGTAAGCTAAACCTTATAAGGGAATAATCTGTATTAATACCTTTTATTCCTTAATCTTTAAGGAAGTTATTAACATTTCTTTAACTTTTTCACTTATCTCTTATATATTTAAAGCCAGTTTCTTATAATTAAAGGTAAATGTAATTTTAAGATTCAATCTGATCTTTAGTAGCTGTATATTTTATAGTGTAAAAGGAGTGGTGTTAATTGTTCCTTCCCCTTAACTTTTACTATCTTTAACTTCCTTAACTCTCCTTCTTTTAACAAAGGCAGTCAAGGCACACTATACACTTAAATCCACATCTAATCCTAAATTACTATCAGGTTTAACACTAAAGCTAGGAAACTTTAAAGCTTAAATGTAAACTTAAACACTTTACTAATACTTTACCATTATCTTAACCTTATATAGCTTAAAGTAATTAATAACCAGTCTCCTATTAGGATTAAAGAGGTAATTAACACCTATTTAAGTAACGCTAGGCCTTAATTCTCCTTTAATTGAAGGATTAGGGACATCTTTATAGTTAGGCTCCGGCCTGTTTATTATTCTAACTAAGTTCCACTAGATTTAAAATCCCAGCTTTATATCTTTAAGTTACTTATACCATTCCTTAAACCTAATATAATAAGGCTTTTAAGGTCGTGATACTAATATTATAATAACGTAAGGTTTAAGAATTAACCTCTCCTTTATCTTTATAACCTCCTCTTTTAGAAGTCTATTATCCTGATTAAGTCTCCTTTACTTACCAGTAATTAGGCTTAAGTACAGATTATTATAAGCGTAATAGACCAGTCCTAACTGTAATAAGTAATTTATAATATAGTAAGTAATTATAACGTAACTAAGTTATAAATATTAATAACATATAGGAGTTATAGACCCTTAACTGTAGGTTAAAGATAGGTAGGTATCTTTTTACTTTTTTAATCGCTAAGTAAAGGTTATAGCTAGTTCCTTACTTTTAGTAAACTGTACCACCTTCTGTTAATATTAAGCATAAATTAGTCTAACTTAAAGGACACTAGGCTATTAAGGGATATTAATATTAAAATGTAACAGGTTTAGCTTTAATTACTTAAGGCTCCTAATTAAAGTATCTACTTTCCTTTCTATCGTTAAGGTTATAAGGTAAAGTTCTCTAATTTTAATTAAAAGAGGAAGACTTTTAATTTTAACCTTTAAGGTAAAAAGGAAATCCTTTATACTATCTTTAATAAGGATAAAAGGGGTTTTTAAAGAAGTAGTTACCTTAACTACTCCTTTTAAGGGATTAAGAAGTTATAAGCAAGTAAACTCCTTATTTATTAAATAACTATTAAATGTAAAGTTAATAAACTATTCCCTAAACTTATTATAAATAATAATTTTAACATCCTTATTAGACACGTCCTTACGCTAATAAACAGCGCTTTTAATAAAGGGATTAAGTGTATTATAAAAGTATTAAGTAGCATCTTATTTAACCTTCTTATACTTATCTATATTTAACTAAGTTAAAAATTAACTATATTCTTAAATAGCTGCGATAAGGCTTAAAGCCTTCCGATTAATAAAGTGGTTATAAAAACGGTAAAGGGCTTTAATTAGCCTCTCCTTTTAGTAAGGGTCTTAGTACTTCTAGTACTTCTTTATTTAAGTTTTCAGTCTATCTTATAAGTATAATTCCATATTTTCCTTCTTATTACAGATCTCTGCCTTCACGTCTTTCTTACATTATCTTATCCACTTAAAGAAGTATATTTTATCTGTAAAGCTAGTGTAATCTTTATAATACTTGTTAAATGTTTCTAGGTAATTAGTGATACATTCTTTATTAAAGAGCTTATTAAACCCTATATCCTGGGGAGTTAGGAACTATTATTACACTAGTATAATGTTTTAATTAATAGGAGACTGTTTTAAAGAGACTGTATTATTAGACAGAGTTATTAAGGTTATTAAGATTAACGTTTCCTTAATAAAGGTTTTTAACGTTTTAATAAGAAGTATTAATAAAGCTTATTAATATATTTAACGACTGTAAGGGCTTCCTTTTTATAACCTAATTATAATATTAGTTTAATTAAAGGAAGACTAGTATTCTAAATCTAGCAGTACCATCCCTTTATCGTAAAGGTACCTTACTACCAGTCTGATTACTTAAATAACACACTATTTTCTAATTTACCTATTAAAAAGGACTCCTATTCTAAAGTAGACCGTTAAGATCGCCACTGTAATGTTCTTAACTGATTTTAGGATTATAAAGCTGACGGTATTCTCACTTTTAAACTAGGTAGCTAACATTAAGTTAGATTTAAGTTACAGTTAAGTATTAATTACTAGGTTCCCTAATCTTTAGTTCCACTTTCTTAGATCTGTTTAATTAAAGGTATAACGTTATTAAAGGACTTTAACAGTAAAGAACAGGATATATTTTAATATTAATAACACGTAACCACTTTTAGTATTTAACTGTAGTCTTATAATTTCGCTAAATTCTTAGCTTAATAGAATCTTCCTGAATATTAAGAATGCACTTCACCTACTTCTGAAGGACCACAGTGGTTCGATTAGAGGGAGTAGTGATAAAGCACGCCCTTATAGTAAACAGGTACTAAGGATCTAAACATTTTATTATTATTATCGTTAATAATAGCTACATAGGGTTAAACCTGTAATGCTGTGATTTTAATAAGATATTAGGTATCGCTTAATACTAATATTTACTTTAATTAATAATATTTTTATTATATTTAGGGAGCTTTCAGACCAGTTTAGCCTAACTGTTAAGTAACTCCCTAACAGAGCCCTTATTTGAACTAATGTAGTGATATAATAGGGAAGAAACTATAAGGAGAACCATAACTATAAAACAGTACTGTCGGCCTGAAAGGCCGACTCCCAGGCTACTGGTCCTCTGATTAAAGGGATATAAATGTAACTGATGTAGAAAAACAGATACGTACCTAATATGGAATAAAACCTAGTATGTAACGGTACTTAGCATGAAACGGAGCCTAATATAGAATAATAAAGGAAACGCGACTGTGGATCAGGTTATCTTCCTTCGATTGAAGGGCCAAAATGTCACTGGGCTTTTAATAGGAGGTCTTTGTAGTGAAAATCGTTAGAATAATAATTATTAAAAGAAGCGCGGTTTAAAGAACCACGCGGCGCGGCCCCTTTTTGACAGTGGCACGCGCCAGAGAACGCATCGCTATGTACATAAGCGGCTACAGTAATATTACATATAGAGCCCAAAAAGAACGACAGGGTCGGCCTAAACAAACGCCCCGAGTCAATATAACTAATTTATACGTACGTTATTCCTAAACTTAATAACCTAATAATCTTGGGAAAACTGTGGATAGAGTAATATAAAGTAAAATCTAACTTAATTAAAAAAAGGCTTTAAATTAACTTTATATACCGATATATATAATATTAGGTTAATATCACCCACATACTATAGCTAAAAGAGTTACACTTTATAGTAGAAGTAATAATAGTAACTTAAAAAGGCCACGTGAAGAAGTTACTCTGCTTTTAGGGAGGTAAGGGATTTAAAACCTTAATATTCGCCCTTTTTATAAAGGATATAGAATAAGTGCTTATAAAGAAACACCTCCTGGCTAAAGTTAAACTAAAGGCTAGGATCCTTAAGGAATTTTATAACCTGCTCCCACTCTTCTTAAAGCGGAGAGCTGATATACTTAACCCTTATAAGCTTAATGTTAACTATAAAATCCGTATTAAAAAAGACGTTAATAGGAATAAACTCCTATTATTATTTAGCTTACTTTATAACATATTATGAGAAGAACTCCTAATTTTAAAGAAAACGTTTAAGGACTTACTGGATAAGGGATTTATTAAAGTTAGTAACTCTTTAACTAAAGCCCTAGTCTTATTTATGTGGAAGTTAAAAGAAGGATTAAGATTTTACTGTAATTATAAAACACTTAACGCTATTACAGCTACAGATTAGTACCCCTTTTTACTAATTAAGGAGACCCTTTATAACTTTACTAATGTTAAATGGGTAATAAAAGTTAACGTGGCCTAAACGTTTTATAAGATTTAAATCACTTTAGGTAAAGAATGGAAAACGGCGTTCTATATTAGGTATAGCCTGTTTAAGTGGCTGGTAACCCCCTTTAATTTAAATAAAGCCCTGGTTATATTTTAATAATATATTAACTTTATACTTAATAATTATTTTAATAACTTTATAATTACCTATATTAATAATATCCTTATCTATATAAACGGAATAAGGGAAGAGTATAATATATAAGTGTGGAAGGTTTTAACCCGTTTAAAGAAAGTAGGCTTACACCTTAACCTTAAGAAGTGTAAATTTAATGTTAAAACGGTTAAATACTTAGGATTTATTATTAATATCGGTATTAGTATCTAAGTGGACCCTGTGAAGATTAACACTATCTTAAACTAGTCCGCTCTTATAATAATAAAAGGCCTGTGTAACTTTCTTAACTTTATTAACTATTACTAGATATTTATCCCCAGCTTCTTATAAGTAGCCGCTCCCTTAACGGAGCTTATAGGGAAAGGGGTCCCTTACGTGTAAGGGGAGAGGTAAAAGCATATATTTTAATTAATAAAAACCCTTTTCACGTAAGCCCCTATCCTTACATAATAGGACCCTAATAAGCCCACGTTCTTAAAGACAGATTATAATAGTTACACCTTAAACGGCGCCCTTATATAGGGGGAAGAAGGTAAGTGTACTGTAATAGCGTTCTACTTTTAAAAGCTAATAGTGGTTAAAAGGAATTACTTTATTTACGATAAGGAGATATTAGTAATTATCTGCTGTTTAGAGTAATAGTTAATAGAACTTTACAGCTGTAAGGGCTTTATTATACTTATAGACTACTATAACCTAGAATATTTTATTATATAAAAGAACCTTTTAAAACAGTAAGCATATTAGGCTGAATACCTCTCTTATTTTAATTTTAAATTAAAATACCACCCTAGTAAGGAAGTAATAATATTAAACACTCTCTTTTATAGGGATTAGGACGGAGTAATTATAAAAGACTAGGAGGTATAAAATATGCAGCTTATTTTTAAAAACACTCTTTAAAACTACGTATAGATCTTTATAACTAAGATGGTGGAAGAACTGATTCCTTATATTAAGGTGTTTAAAGATAAAGAATTACAGTTACTTTAGAATAAAGTGGTGGAAACAGACACCCTTTATAAAGATGTATATTATATAGTGAAGAAAGGGGACTATATTTTAAATAGTAGAGTAGTCCTTAAGGTTTAAATCTTAAACTGTAAGATTAATAAAACAGGGTGCTTAACTTATAGGGACCGGATCTAGGTCCCTAGAGCGCTAGCAGCCTTTAAATAAGTGGAATAAGAACTCCCTTTATAGTTATTAAAGTGGAATATACTTAAAACTTAACTTATACAGGCGGTTTATAACTTTAATATAATAGGCCACCCTAGGAGAGAAGGCACTCTAATAGTGGTTAGTAAGTAGTTTTACTAGCCCTTACTTTACCATTATATACACCGCTTCCTCTGTAATTATAATGTGTGTAACTGTAATAAAATCTAGAGAGAATATAAAAAAGGCCTTTTCAAGCCACTTTTAATACTAGAGTGTTTTTTCACAGATATTTAGATAGACTTTATTATTAACCTCCCCTTAACTAACGGCCACTGGAACTTATAGGTTATTAAAGACCGCCTTAATAAGTACGTTATCTTAAAACCTACCATCTTTATAAACGTAAAAGAGTGTATAACCTGTTTCCTTTTCTATTAGGTGTGTTATTATAACTAGCTTAAACATATTGTTAATAATTAAAAGTTAAACTAGACTAGTAGGTTTTAAGCGTACGTATATAAGTTGCTAAATATTAAATAACAGTTAAGTACAGCCTACCACCCCTAGATGGATGGAGGCCTAGAATAGATAAATTAAAAGGTTTAAACCTACTTAAAAGCTTATATCACTTTAAATTAAGATAATTAAGATATATATAACGTTATTACTTAGTTAGCTATTAATTATAGGATAAACAGCTTTATTAACATGTCCCCCTTCCTAGTAATGTATAGTTATAAGCTAACTTTCTTAGTATTAATTACTAATGATGTGTATATGGAAGAGTACTGCCCTAGCGCTTTTAAAACGCTGGTTAAAAACCATATTAAACGTATAAAAGACATTATAAAGCTATGTAAGGCCGTTATAACCGCCATTATGTTTAACTAGGAGTGGTATGTTAATTAGAAACGTACGCCTACTTAATAGTTTATAATGGGGGATAAAGTGTAATTTAACCTATATAACTATACCTTTATAAGGCTGAAGAAGAAGCTTAACTAGCTCTATGTAAAGTTTACCGTTTTAACAGTAAAGGGCTTTTATATAGTAGAACTTTAAGATATATTATAAGGGATTTAACCTTATTTCCACGTGGACCTTCTTTACAGGGCTGGAGGAGACCCCCTCTTTAGTTAGATATAAGCGGACCTTTAATTATTAATAGTTATATTAGGTATATATAACGTTAATGAAATCTATTACGTAAGAACTTATAAAATAGGACGAGGCTTATAGTGTAAAGCCTTTATTAAATAGACTGGTTATACTATACTTATATAAGAGCTTATAACTAACGTTAAAGGTACTGTCACCTTATAAGAGTATAAGGAACTTTACGGCCTTATAATAATAAAGGATAGGTTAAGGGAACGATTTATAAGCTAGGAGAAGAAGGTGTAAAAATAGCTAGAAAACGGTAAAGTTATAACTGAATTAATTTTAACCCTAAAGGGCACTTATAATAATACACTTACAGGGAAGTGGAGAGCCCTTTTAATAAGGTAGGCAGTTTGTAAACTATTAATAAAATAAAAAAGTAAAAAACATTACTAAATTCCTCCTTATATTAAAGTGTTATAAGCCTTTTTAAGGCTTAAAAGCCTTATTAAAACGGTAATAAAGGCTTTTATATTAATAAGAGTGGGAGTAGGGACTGTAGGAGCAGGTGGGGCTGGGGGAGTGGGGGATAGTGACGGTGACGGTATAATTATTAACGGCTCTTTAAAGAGAATTAGGTCCGGAGAGCTTATAATGTATATAAAAGTCAGCTATATTTAAAAAACCACTTTTATAAAAAGGGACTTATAAAATAAAGTATACCTAATATTTAATAAGCTGGTAAAGCCCGTTTATTACTATTATAATAGTAGTAAAGTTTACCTAAGGAGCACCTTCCTTAAAACAGTTAATTGTGATTTAAGTAATATAGTAATGTAACAGCACCTTTAAGGTAACACCTTTATAAAAGTACTGGTCTGTAGCGTAACGGAGGTATGCGCTGCTTTTAGGTCTAGAATGGACTTTATAGGGGAAGTCTAATCCTGTATAACGGGTATAGGGTACTAGGTTTATATTAAGGGGTTATATAATAATAATTAGTTAAACTCCGTCCTTTAAAAAACAGAAATAATATTTATAAGATATTTAATAGTAAGGTGTAAATACGCTTAAGTAGAAGTATCTAATATATAAGAGTGATAAGGGGTCTTTATAATTATAAATTTATTATTTAACTTTAAAGAGTTAATATATAATAAAGGGGATAGGGGAGGGGAGAGCTTTACTTTAAAAAGGACAGCCTTCTCTTTAAGAGAGGTAGGAGGAAGTGGTAGTAAGGTAAATAACGTATTAGTAAAAACATCTTCTTACATTATAATAATTAATATAATAATTATTAATTTACTAAAATACCTATTTATAAGAGTAATAACTGAAGCTGATAAGTCTGTATTTATAATAGTGGGAAGGAGGGGCGAGGGGGCAAGTCTTTAAGTGCGCTTTAAGGAACATACAGAGCTGGCAGGTAAAGTAGTAATATAGTAAGTAAGAGTGACTGGAGTTATAGCAGTAAAGTTTATACTTTTTAATAATTAACTGGTAACTTTGCTTATTAATAAGTAGTTTAATTAATAAGGAACGTTATATGGAATCCTTAAGAACGGGGGGGATTACTTACGTTAAGTAACGGCTAAAGAAGAAGAAAAGAAGAAGAAAAATAATAAAGGCAGTTACGTGAAGAAATTACTATCTACTAGTGGAATACACATACCCACACACACGCGCGCGAGAGCATGGGCCTAGTGGGGCTCTAGTAGGGGGGTGATATCACGGGGCTAAGGCCCCAAAGTGGGTCTGGGCTGAGAGCCCAGACCACCACTCCCATAGAGGCGGGTCTCCGCCTATATAGCTGCGCTCCGCGCAGCTCCTGTATCTACTCTTGATCTTCTTCTTCATAGAAACCATAATCTATTCAGTCACCAAGTAACGGTATCCACCTTACTCAGCCCCTCACAAAGAGACTCTTTATTTTTTGTGTGCCGTATTTTTATACAGGATATTTCGTTGCTGTGGAGTTGCGTTGGAGGAACCCCCAAGATTCGCCAGATAGCAAGCGAAGACAATAGACTAGCAGGCCCCTCGGCTCACCCCGTTCCTTTGACAATGCCTTGGTAACAGCCTGGTTATATGAGACGAATCTGGTCACATGAAATTCCCTTTTTCGTTCCGAGTCCTGAGCTAGGGTGAGCTGTGGCTAATGTGCCCTGAGCTTCCCCTGATTCTTCCCTGAGCGAAGCTAATCCCATACGCAGCCGCTGCACAGCCTCACAGGCCCTTTTCAGTCCCTCGGCTAAAGTTTCCATTCGATGGACAGTAAGTAACGCGTAATCTATAGGAATGGCACTCAGCTAACAATTCCAATTATAATGTGCACGTACACTGGGTGCGCGTGTCTTGTGTTATGTTTGTCAGAAACATGGCACCTTGGATTGCAACCGTGTGACTGTTCTAAATGCGAGCTGCGTCTTAGACCACACATCAAGTCTCTCTGTTCAGCACAAGTCGGACAGACGCCTGGCTTAGCTACACGGACAGTATGGCATTGAACTCGTGTCATGATTAGCTGAAAGGCAGAGGCCGGGTTTTGGGGCTGCTGGTCCGTGCTTGTCTGCCTAGAATAGTCCCTGGGTGACGAAACTAAACCGCAGTGGGCCAGTTGGGTTGGGAGCTTGGACCACATGGATTTCAGGGGGGCGCACCTTGCTCCCTTCTCTTTTCTGTCACATACATGCGTGATGAATGGCTTAGCTGCGTTCCGACAGCTTGTTTTTCGTAGGTAAATGCACAAGCCGCCTTCCGACTGCTCCCGTGCTTAGGATTGTTCCCGTATGCTCCACTAAACATTTGTCCATCGTGTTTCGCCCAACGCCTTTCACTGCTCGCATTTCGCCCATCGCATCAATTGGCAACTCTTCAATTGAACCATCAGCATCCATTTGTTCATCAATATTTCCATCGATTATCCTCGACATGACGAGCCGCTACGAATATTCATACCTCGAGACGGGATACATCCGCCTCCTCCACATCCTCTCCGTTACCCCGCAAGTCCGTGTTCAAGTCGAGGTTGCACATCTCGACGCAGACCCCGCCTCCCATGATGCTCCGGTCTACGCAGCGCTGTCATACCTCTGGGGAGACGACAGACCGTTTGGACGCGTCATCATCGAACCATCGGGCTGTTATGTTGACATCACACGGAACCTCGCCATCTGCTTCGCACATCTGGACGCCTTTGTTGGTACCAAGATCTGGATCGACGCCCTGTGCATCAATCAGCATAGTGACGAAGAGAAGTCCCGCCAGGTTGCACGCATGGCGTCGGTTTATGAGCGCGCTGCGAAGGTGCTCTTGTGGCTTGGCCCTAGTGCGGACGGGAGCGATGCTGCCATGGAGGGCATCGCCCGGTATGGCGGCGCAGCTGTGCGTGCCGGCCTCCTCAGCTTGGAGAAGGAGGCCCTTATGGGGTGGCCGGATGTGGGTGATGATCCCGCATGTGTGCGTACGCGGGATGCTGTACTGGCACTGATGGTGACAGCGAGCGAGGTCGAGGGCGATGACAAGCGGGCGGTTGAGAGGTTCCCACGACTAGCGTTTGCTGCGCTTACGCATCGCGAGTACTTTAACCGCGTTTGGGTTAAGCAGGAGATTACGCTGGCGCGAAAGGCGGTGGCGCTCTGTGGCCGTAGCCAGGTGGATGCCGAGTCGTTCCACGCCGCGACCTTGTTCTATGGCATGTTGAACGTGTGGGAAACCAGTGAGTGGCGCGCTGGCCGGCAGGTGAGGCTCCCTGGCCCCTTCTCGATGGAAGAGGTCATGGCGGCGCCTGGCGGTCCTTGGTCCCTGATGAAGAAGCTGGCGGATCACCCGGCTGTGGGGGCCTTCTTTGCAGCCAGGCGGAAATTTCAGCGAACTGGAGGTCGACTGCCTCTATATGAGCTGCTGCATACGTCGTATGTGAGGAGTGGGGGGACTGGGCTGCGGTGTGGAAACCCAAGGGATAAGATCTACGGCCTCCTTGGGATGGCGAATGATGTAGAGGTGTTGGGCATCTGCATAGACTACTCCAAGACACCTGACGAGGCGTACGAGCAGGTAGCACGGGCTTTGATCAGCAAGGGGCACGTGGATATTTTCAAGTGGTGCCGCTCGCGACGCGTCCAGCCTCCTACCTGGGTCCCCAACTTTCGTGAGGAGATTACCTACACTTGGTCAGAAGATATGGGCGTCCCCTTGTTTAAGGCGACTGGATCGAGGACGCAGCCGACCCTCGGTGAAACCGGGGACGACAACAGAAATCCCTCGACACATATCTCGTCGATCCGCTTACGGGGAATCCGCCTCGACAGCATCACAGCCATCGGGACCATTTTTATGCACAATGACCAGACGCGGTACGACCAAATGGCGGCGCGCAAGATGTTCCACGAACTAAAGGCGTTTCTGGAACGGCCGTCCATCTACCCCGAGACCAACTGGGTTGATGCCGCCTGGCGTATCCCGATCTGCGACAAGGAGTACCACCCTACGTCCATGACATTCCGACGCGCCACAGCCGAGCTCTCAGGTAGGCAGTTCGTCTTGCTACTCACGCAGGACCTGGAGGATGAGAAGGTCATGGCCGAGACCATGTCATACCAGGGGACCATGCGGTACAAAGACGGTGCGCGACCCATCTGCTCTGAGAAGGGCTATGTGGGACTAGGACCTGCGGAAACGGCGCTGGGGGATGTGATCGTTTTGCTGTTTGGTGCGACAACGCCTCTGGTCTTTAGACCTGTGGATAGCGACATGGGAGTTTACCATCTTGTTGGCGAGACGTATGTCTATGGTGTGATGGATGGGGAGATGATGGGAAAAGGAATTGATGAAGATGTTTTTGAGTTATGGTAGATACAGGGAGCTTATGAATAACGGCAAATTATCTAGAGTTGTGAATAGGTGATCTTATATGCACGGAAATAGGTAGTGGAGAGAGGCGAATCGGCACGATTTGCGCAATAACAATACACTTGCTAGCAATAACTAAAGAACGCCGACATAGAAGTCACGACTCCACAATCGATCGACCCCCTGCCGGTTAGCATCCGCACCAGGAACCCCTAGTTTCTGATAGAAACACGCGCCTTAGATTCAGTGGCAATTAATGAGCTCCGCCCTGTTTGTCTTGTCGATGCAACAAGTATCAACCCACGAGCACTTCAATCTGTCTTGTTTGCCTGCTCGATGCAGAATCTAATCTTGTCATAGCCTTTTTTTCCGTGGCTGGTTATGCCATTTTGCATGTCCTGGAAAGAGACTTCGTCGCCAGGACAGCTCATGTGTGGGAGAGTATTGCATAAGGCGGGATTCTTTGGGGAGGAATGGCTCCGTCAACGTGATGCTGCCGTCATCTCCACTGCGCAAAAGTCGCATCTTCTCTACTGCTTCGCGGCAGTACATGTAAGGTATTGTAGTAGCCTAAGGTAAGGTAGGCAGAGGGGGAAGTGCAAGGAGGATGGACGAGTACCGCCCAGTAAGGAAAAAGAAAAGAAAGATCAGAGGTCAAAGGCGCTCACTGCCTAAACGCATTAAGGTGGCCGGCCGCTAGCCTTCCACTAATGAACTAGATTCATCAGAAAAGTAGGGCTGCAGAGCCACCACAGTGACGAACGCCGCGTTGAAGCGCGATGATTTGGCTCAGCGAAACCATCGCCAGTATCTCAAGGCGTCCCGACTACTCAGCAGGGGCAACTAAGCTTACACTCAGTTCGGCTTTCAAATAAATGGCAACGGTTGTTAAGCTACTAAATGGAAATACCGTGCTTATGTAAAAGGCGCCAAAGAGACTGGGAGCGGTTAAAGCGTTACGGAGTTCCAGAAACAAAGTGCAGTACTTTGAGTAGTTATGTACTTATAGCCAGTGGTAGCCTAAATTCGGGACCGCTGGATATACCGGTACTTGGTGTGGTATAGCACATTACATCCTAGCTTAATCCGTAGCATAGTACAAGTATCCCAGCTCCAAAACTGGGATGATATGTAATATAGTACATGATATACTAGCCTAGAGTAACCAGTACATAACAAAAAGCTTAGAATGTACCAGTATGTAGTATACTAGCTTGAAGTATACTAGCATTATCATGTACGGGACCAATTCTGGGCCCACTCGGCTAGAGTTGAAGCAGTTCAGCATGCTACGGTGCAGCGTGCCGAAAATGGTACTTAGCCTAAGCAAAGATGAGCAAGACTGAGCAAACCCTGAGCAAAGACTGAGCTGAGCCTGAGTCGGGGTGAGCAGTGTCACGTGGGCGAGGTATAAAAAAGGAAATTTCGTATGTCCAGATTCGTCTCATATAACAAGTAGTATTCCCTCAAAGCAGGCAAATCCCCCCTTTGATATCCTGCACCTTATTCAAGCTCGTCTTGACATTCCCCAAACTGTCAAACTCATTCTGGCCCATCCCTCGCCACGAGCCCGCTGCACGGCTGAACCCACCACGTCCAACCCCCGCG